>Ga0181528_10001982_pt1 | contig 12566 bp, 8 predicted proteins | sample PEATcosm2014_Bin_47_FD_119742 | JGI IMG/M metagenome (GOLD analysis project Ga0181528, IMG submission 119742) | Peatland microbial communities from MTU Mesocosm Facility, Houghton, MI, USA - PEATcosm2014_Bin10_10_metaG | ecosystem: Environmental > Terrestrial > Soil > Wetlands > Peat | place... | reverse complement strand
GCAGAGCTTTTCCTTCAACTCTGCGCTCATTCTGATCTTCGTCTCGACACGCCCATCTTTGTTCATGGGTACATATTGCCCCAGTGAGGGACATTTTGTCAAGCGTTATTTTTAGAGGTCGTCAGGCTGAGGGCCATCCGGCTGTGCAGGCTCCGGTTCCTCGATAGGGGTTTCACATGGTTCAGGGTCGTTCGGTGGATACGGGTACGGCGGATCGTTTCTGTCGGTTCCAGGCATGGTTATCTCCTTTTGTTGGCTAGCGTTTCCTGATTTTTAAGATGCGCGTCGAGCAGATTGTCGTACGTAAACTGAATCTTCGGCCAATGAAGATCGCTCTTCAGTAGCTCTCTGATTGATGTTACAGCCGGGGGAATGGCCAGTACAGCACCGAGAAGGACGATCAGCAGCGAGAGCAATGCCAATATCTGCTTGTGCGAGCGGTCGCGTTCTCGAAACATGACTTGTATTTCATTGATTCCTATTTTGCATGATTCGAGATTTTGCCGCATACCGGGCTGGCCGTTGCCGTTCACGTCCTTGTCGAGTTGATCCATGCGCTTCGTAAACTCCTCTCGCAACGCTCGCATTGCTTCCCTACATAATTGGGCGGTCACCACTTGTTGGTCCGCTCCTGCCGCTGATTGTGCATCCCCCATCCCCATTCCCCCAGACCCCGTTTTGATCCTGCCCCGGTCCCGATTACTGGAGTTTGCCGGTTGATGCTAGTTGCCCGTACACGCATATGCAATCGTGTCCGTTGATGTTCCCGTGCAGGTGATGCTTGTCGTGCTCGCCGGAACACACTTGGAATAATTCGTCGCCGTCGTATCGTTTGACGTGCAGACAAAAGAAGTAGTCGAGGTCCAGGCCGTCATGCTGCCCACCGTGGCCGTTCCCGATGAAAGCGCAACCGTGCCAATGACAGTCCGCGGATTGGCCAGTGCCGTGTTCGCGCAGGTCGTCGTCGTGCCGCAGTTGTTGACGATTGCTGGCGCGGTTGATGTGCCCAGCACGCCGCCGCTGGTGTTGGTCACGTACCCCTGAGTAGTAAGAGCCGTGTCTGTAAGTCCTGCCGCCTTGAAGCCGTTTGTCGCGGCGGTGAAGTCAACTCCCGCCGTACCGGACAAATTGGCATTCTGCGAGAAGACTAGCGTCAAAGTGTCCGTTGGCGTCTGAGCCGTATTCGTGAGCGTGCTCTTTAACTGAATGTCTATCAGCTCTGAAGATGTTGCTGTAGTAGACCACGCATAGCCCCTGAAATCAATAAGTGAGGCTGACTGGTTGGTTCCGTTTGTCGCGGCGGTGAAGGTCGAGAAATACGTGTTGTGGTTAAGGAAAATCTGGTTGTTGTAGAAACCGTAAGTTCCGCCAGTGTCCTGCAACAGCAGCGTTGCGGCCCCCGCCGTCGCGTTGGCGCTCCAGATTAGGGTCGGATAGCCGTTTCCGGAAGTCGCTGAGTATCTTAGCGTGCTGACCGGAGTCGTACTCGCCACTACTCCAGAATCAGTAATTGAGAGCAGATTCCCCGATGTGCTTGCCTGAGAGATGCTCAGCGCAGTGAATCCTGTGCCTGCCTGCAAAGCCGCAATGGCTGAATCAATGCAGGTCGTGGTAAAGACGCCGCTCATCGACCGCCAAATGTTGCAAAGATCATCATTCGCAGCCCCACTGCGTCCGGCTACACGGTAGAAAAGTCCTCGCGTGTACTCCGATGGAGTCTGCTGGCCGTTGTCTGGATACACTGGAATGCTACTTGCCCAGACCTGCTCTCCGTAGCTGTTTTGCTGCATATTGCCCAGGCTCGGAGCTTGCACAAAACGTCCGTGGATGCCCGTGCTGTATCCAGCGCCGGTGTCTGTCACCAGAGGATAGGCAGAGTGATTATTGAAGTCCATCACGCCGGAGGGTGTCGGGCTTCCTGTGTCGGTCCACGTCGAAGTCGATTGCCCGGTAACAACGGCCTCCTGAAGCTCTCCACCCACCGTGCGCCCGTAGATGAAGTATCCCGTAGCCGTCGCGCCGCTGGGAGTCCAGTTCACCACACAGCCGCCCGTGCTGCCCAGGGTGCAAGTCTCCTCCGTAGATGGTGCAGTGCATTGCTGGACCGGCAAAGCGGGAGAGGTCATGTTCGTAGCGCAGATGCGATATCCGTAAGTGCCTGCCGTCAGAGAGCCTGTTGTGGTCGTAGCGGTGCCCGCCACAGGCGTAACAAGAGCAACTCCACCCGTCGTGGGGGTATTCGTGTAGAGGTCCATGAATCCGCCTTCGTTCACGAATGGCGAAGTGGTGAATGTCGTCGGCGTTGTCTCCGTGCCCTGGTAATGGATCGTGGCTGCGGAGTTCAGGTTATTCAGCACGTAGGGTCCTGTCGGGCTGACGGGGCCAAGCTCCGTATCGTTGACCTCAATATCTGCCGATCCTGCCGAGGTTCCGTCTCCCATGATGACCGGAGTATTGCAGCCGTTGAAGTCTCCGATTGAGATGTGGTTTCCTGTGCCGAACTGGAATTGTATGCCCGCAGTGGCATAGGCAGGCCCGACGCCGTTCTTGTAGCAGGTTCCCTTGAGGTCTCGCACATACCAGCTATTTGCAGAGCTTTGACCGATGTAGTTAAGAGGCAAGCCAGCGCTTGTCGTTCCTGCTGAATCGGTTGTGTTCTCGATGATTCCGTTTCCCCATCCCCAAGAAACAATATCCTGCTGGTGGCCGGAAACCAAGACGTTCCGCACGTGTCCATAGTCTCCACCGTACCCCGATGCTGCATTGCACACCAGACTGCTATTCTCCGCGCAAAACCAGATAGCGATTGCCGTTGTGTCGCTGCCTGAAGGTCCGATGATGTGCATATTCTCGATTGAGATATTCTTGGTCGAAACCGTCCCGCCGCTGTAGCCGCCAGCGATGATAAACGTAGCCGTAGCCGAGGCGTTGGTCTGCCGGATGATAGTCGGGCACACGTCCTGAGTGGTAAGGCCGTAACCCGTTCCGCTGAGCGTCGTCCCTGTAACGCTGAGCGTGATCGGAGATGACACGGTGATGATTCCATAGGCGCACGAATCAGGCAGCATCCAGCTTGTGTGCGTCGTGCTGTTCACCGCCGCCTGAATCGCCGATGTGGCGTCAGTGCCGACAGTGGGAAGGTTTATCATCGCCGGAATGCCTGCCGTGAGACCCTCATTATTATGCGTCGAAGCCGCTACAGCTTGCGTGCTCCAGCTTAAAGGCTCACTCGTGGTTATAGCGCTTCCGGAATCGGTAAGGTGCGAGGTTCCCCAACTACTCGATCCTGTGTACAGAGCGTACCCGGCAGCACCGGGCCACGTCATCGATCCGCCGCCTCCGCAAGCCGATCCCGTGTTGGTCACCACGCCCGCCGAGGAAATCTGCAGGCAGTTGTTGCCTGAACTCGCGGCAATCTGAGGAAAGCTGAGCGTGCCGGTTGATCCGATGGAAAGGCTTGTAATCGCGCTCGCCACCGTGGAGCCGGTGTTCATGAATATGCCGCCGCCGCCGATTGCAGAGAGTTGAACATTGTAGTTTGTCGCCTGCAATCCGGTGTCTCCACCTGATCCCACTCGGAATCCGTAACCTGTGGCTGTGGGAGCAATGCGATAGAACGAGCCGAAGTTTGCCGTGGTCGTCGAATCTGAGCCTGCCGCTGTGTACTCGGCTACGGAGTGATTTCCGGTGTTGGTGTTTTGCAGGACTATTCCGGTGATCGCGTTAAAGTTCCATTGCGCTAGCACGGGATTAGCCGAGGACGCTCCTGTCGTCACTGTGCCGATGGTAAACGGCGCGCTCAGCCCCAGACCTCCGGGAAAGGTATTGATCTGACCCGTGCCTGATCCCGTCTGAGTACCACCCGTGATGTTCGCCCAGGTGCCCGCCGCCGTCGTTGACCCCGTGCCGCCCGCTCCAATGCCAAGTAGACAGTAGGATGGGTCAGAGGCCGTTCCACCGGAGCAAAGCGGTTGGCCCGCAATTCCCGCTCCGGTCGTAGTATCGGCGTTGCCCGCGCCCTCAGCCAGCCATAAGCCGTGCGCTGTGCCCGCCGCCGTGCTCGCCCAGGTTGAGGCCGAACTGAAGTAGGGATGCCCTCCGCTCGTTCCGGCGATGGTGAACGCGGGGGTGCTGGTTGGATTCGCTATAGAGACAATTCCCCCGGTCCAGCCAACCGTCGTCACAGTGCCAGCCCCAGCAGGATTCTGATAGACCCATGCAGATCCGTTCCAATAGATGTAACCAGCCCCGGTAGGTGAAGGGATTGGATGATTCTGGATTCCTATTACGTTTTGTGCTGTGCTCGATCCTGAGAGGTCATTTCCTGCCGTGAAACCTCCAGTAAACACGCATTGAATGGTTCCGCTTACCAGACTGCACGAGACGCCTGTTCCGCTGAAAACTGCGGGTCCGGTGAGTGTGTTGATGCTTGATACTCCCCCGCTTCCAGAACCTCCACCAGGTATCACGTCAGTTTGCGTCGTTCCACTACTTCTCGCCACATCCAAACCAGTTCCCGTAGCCGCATAGAAAAGGTATTGCCCGGTGGTTGTGTTGGCGGTGAATGGGTTGCTAAGCGGGGTGTTGATCGCATCGGCGTAGATCGTCGCCAAAGTGGGGTTTCCTGTCAAGTAGACAGAAACGGTGCATCCGGGGATGATGCCCTGAAGTTTGTTCGTCGAATTCAATCCGGAAGTCGTTGCCGTCTTTGCCCCCTGCTCGCAAAAACCATTTACGGCGGCAGTTTGACCGAAGACCGGAACAGATAGCAGCGCAAGTAGGGCGAAGACACACCTTTTCATGTGACCATAGTACCTTGATTTTGATTTCATCATCACAACTTTCTCTCCCATCCAGCCATCTCAGGGGTCACCAAAGACGAATGATTGCATAGCTTTGAAAATCCACACGGGGAGTATCGGTAACACCCCGACCGCCGCATTTCTGTTTTCTTTTGCTCGATCTCTTTTGAAATCCTCACCACGTCCATCAGGTATTCGTCTCGTCTCTGAGGCACTTCGGCGGTGAAATATCGCACTAAATCGTCAAACGCTCCATCCTTCTGCATCAGAGTCAACCACTCTTCAGGTCCATCGTCGGTTGACTCTCTGTATACCCGCTTCCAGTTGTCAGTGAAGACCCCCTCTTTCTTCTTCACCCTACGTATCCCGTTTTCGGGATGGATGTACGCCTGAGTCCACGGAGATGGCCTGAATCCCTTCCGAGAGGAACCAATGACGATAGCGTTGACCAGCATCGGCCTTCCCGTGATACAGGTATCGGCCACCGTTCGCCAGCTTTGCCGCTCCTCTTCCTCACGTAAAGCGCTCCACGACGAGCAGAGAACCACCCTCCTGAGCCTCCCATCGCTCATTTGGTAGCTGAGTGGCTGGAAACCAAAAGAACCGCAGGAAACGGCACTAGCGGCCTTCCACGGTCCAACCGTTCCAATCAGGTAAGCGCACACGACTTCCATCATGGAAGCGTGGTGCATGGCGATATCGAAGACGTTGTAAGCGGTGATGTCCAGACCGGGGCGGGATGCAATGGAAATCAGTTCATCTTTCGCCGCCGCTGGACTTCCTGACAGCAGTCCTACTCGGAGAGCACGGTACATCGCATCGGTGAGCGAGACGCGGGGAAAATTGAATTGCGATCCCCACGTCTGCAATCTTGGGCAGGTATCGTGGGCCGCGACTTGTTCGGTGTCGATCATTGGACTGGATTACCGGCGAGTGGGTGATCTTTGGTAAGCGGCGGAGTGTGGTTTGCGCTGCGAGATGCTCCAGCGATGAGAGATAGCGCCACTGCTGGAACCTTGATTCCCTGCTTATCTGCTTGCTTGACAAGTTCGACAAATCCGCTTCGTTGACTTTCTGGTAGCCTCATCGCTTGAGCAACATCTTCGGCTGTCAAGTTTGATACGGCGTTGATAACCTTCGGGTTCATCAAGATTTTTGCATAGGAGTTTTTCCCAAGAGCGTAAACCCCTCTTGCCCCTACATCTATTCCCAATCCGCCCACGTCGCCATGAAAAACTCGGCGAATAGCATCGAGCGCGAGAAACACCGTGGCAATATGCCCCGGAGAGTGTTGAACAGACAAGGCTTTGTCGATTGCAGCATCCGCCTTCACTTGCGTCAACGTCTCAGGTGTGACCACTTTCACGTCCGCTTGGACAGGCTTAACGGAAAGCGGCTGGCGCGGTTCTGGCACGGGCTTAGGAGATGGAGCCTGCAAAGCAGGACGAGGTTTGGGGACAGGTTGCGTCTCTGGAGGCTTCACCTCAACAGGCTTTGGTGCTTCAGGTACAGGCTTAATCGTCTCCGATGCCTTTGCCTTCAACTTCGCCTTAGCTTCGTCAATCTCCGCTGCGAGTTTGGAAATTTTAGGGTCGAAGAATTCAAGCAACCTACGGCGGAAGTCTCGTATCTGCTCCTTCGTATAGTCGGGATTGTCTTCGGCAATCTCCTTTTCCGCACGGCTCGTATTTGCGTCCGAAGACTTTCCGAACGCCTGACGCTGGCGCTTCCAGTAATCACGCGCCGCAGCAAGCTCCTTGCCCTTCCCTTGAGCGTCGGCAATCCGCTGCATATCCTTGCCGATCTTATCTTGAAGCACCTTGTAGGCGCTGTAGATGTCACCCGGAAGCGTTCCTGAAGAAAATTCACGTCCAAGTCGAGAATAGAACGCCTGTTCGTCGGCGAATGAAAACTTGGGATTCTTGTACGCCGTCTCCCCTTCGGTTGGGATATTCAAATCCTTGCCGATTGTGTCGCCCTTAATCCTCGCAGCCAAGTCTTTCAACAGAGACGTTGCCGGGTGAGCCACGCCCACCTTTTCAACGGCTTCGGCCACAGCGTTGTTGATGACTTCAGGAGCGGCATCGAATGTTCCAAGTTTCTCCCTGAGAGGCTTGAACATCTCTTCGGCTTTTTTAAGAGATTCGTGAGCCGCTTTCTCTGTCCTCACATCCATCTCTTCAGTCCGCGCCTTCAAGTGCTCTCCGGTAGCTTCATCAGCACGCGATACGTTTCCCGCCTCCTGATTGGTGCGTTCGATCTGAGACTTCTCGGCGAGGTGTTTGATGTGGGATTCAAGATTTTCCTTATCAGCCTTAGCGATAGCCTCGTCATGCTCCCTAAGAGCGTCTTCGTTGGATTTTTTTGCCTTAGCTATCCTCTCTTCATCGGCAGACGAACGCTTGTCGTTGATCTTCGTTACCCTCTCATCCGTAGCCTTGTTTTGCTCCGCAATCTTCTTCGCTTTTTCTGTATCAGCTTCGGCGCGACGCTTATTGATTTCATCTACTCGCTCTTGCTTGACGGCTGTTTTTTCTCTCGCCTCTTTGATTGCTCCCTCATTGTCACGAGCCACATTTGCAACGTAATCAGCCACTACTTTCGGCCCAGTTCCAGTCGCACCTTCTTTTATGGTTTTCGTCGTCTTATCGAATAATTTTCCACCCGCCTTCAATAACGGCGGGAGAGTAGCCTTTGCCAGGTGAGGACCGGCCAACATCCCCACACCTACTAATCCCTCTCCCAGCGCCTCGCCGGTAGCGCCGCGATCTTCGGCCTCGTTGATACCTGCCGCCATGCCGGATGTGCCGGGGAATGGAATCATACCAGCAACATCTGTAACCACTCCCCTGAACGGTTGGCCCGAAGAAAAGTATTTGTCAGCCTGCCCTCCAAGTTGACCACGCGCATCCCACTCGCTTTTCGCCATTCGCGCCGCCGGATTAGCGGTAAGGGGGTTTTCGCCCTCTTGCACGTTAGGGTTAAAAAGTGATGCAATCCCTATCGGAAACGACATAGCCGCGTTCCACGCTCCTGTTCCTGCCCCCGATACGGTTTGCTTGAGTGCTTCCCATGTCGAGTCTGTCGTGCCGTAAATGTCCTGACCGGCAGCGTTCTTGCCGACAACCTTAACACCCTCCCGGAGGGGCATACGAGACGCGGACAACACAATCACCTTGTCTTGCTCAGGTCCAGGAAGGTTGGAATAATTAGGGTCAAGCCGAGTCAAAACTTTCTTCTGCTCCTCGCGTGGGAGCTTGAAGAAAACAGGATCAGAAAGAGCGTCTTGAGCGTTTTGCGGTGGAGGCATTATCTACCCCCTAAATAATCTTCGGCTGTCTTGGGCGCTCCTGTGCTATCAGGAACTTGCGGAGCGTCGGCCCTAGTCGGAGAAGAATACTTACTCGCCACAGTCTGTGCGTTTTCGTAGTTATCCTTCGCCGACCGCAGGAACCACTGATACTGCTGAGGGGTCATCGTGCCACGAATAAGGCTGCTCACATTGCCGTCGAACTTCTGGAAGATTCCGCCGAGGTTTCTTACCTGAGCGATCTCTGTAGCTGTGACGCGATTAACACGGCCTCTCAGCCATGACAGCACCACGCCCTGAGAGCCTACCGGGTCCAGATCCTTGCCTCCATTACCGCCAGCCTTTTGCACGTCGAGATATGACGCCTGAGCCGTGTCTACCAACTTCTTCGCCGCGTTCTCAGGTGTAGTGTCCTTGTGACCCACCACGTTTGGAGGCTTCGGAGCGTTCGCAGGAACCGGACCCTTCGCCGCTTTCGCGGCCATCTTCGCGTGAGACGGGTGATCGAGCTTCGACTTGGGCGTGGCGACAACAGACGGAGCCTGTGGAGCCGCCGAAGATTCAGGCGGAGTCGGTTCTGCGCTCGGAATCTCCGCGATCTTCTCGCCGCTACCCTTGCGCGAGTACCGAACCATCGGAACCTTGACCAGATCGCCGTTCGCCTGTTGAACGATGGCGTCATAGCGAGTCTCGGTCACCTCGCTCTTTTTTCCGATAGCTGTTTTCTTCGTCGGGTCGTGAGCATCAACCGCATAGATCGTATCGCCATCGACAACCGACTTCCACGTTTGCGCCGTGGTCGCAGACTTCAGATTCTTGGCGATAGTCTCCGCTTGCTCTGATGTCATGTCGGGATCGTCGTACCCCTTCAAGCCCATCTTGCGAGCTTCCGCGTCCCACTCCGCCTTTTGCACCGTGTCACGAGGCTTCGGCTTGGCCGCAATCTCTTCCATCTTGTACTCGTGCTTCGTCTTTTCGGCAGCATCTGCTATCGCCGCTTGACGCTCCTCCGGTGTGGAAGCCGCCGCCAGCATCTTGTAATCGGGAGCCGGTTTCGGCGCAATCGGATGAGCGCCAGCCTTCAAGTGCTGCTGGAGTTCCGAGATGAGCTTACTGGCGTGATGCACTGGGCTATCGGCGGGAAGAGGCTGGAAGGGATGCACACCAGAAGAATCGGCAGTGGGAGTCTGTCCGGGTACTTGCGGTGCGCTCGCCGACGATGGTTGCTGTCCCTGAATCTTTCCGGTAATCAGGCCGTGGAGATGGTCGAACAGGTTCGCATGGTGCTCCGGGGTATAGAGCTTCTGTTGGGCCTCAAGCGCCTTCGCCCTGGTGTCGAGAGCCTTCTGGTAGCCTTCCGGGTCCGTCTTGATGTCAGGCAGGGGTTGAGCGGCAACGTTGGCATACTGATCGGCGAGGAACTTCCGTTGGAGCATATCGTATGCCCCGCGTTGCTGCGCCTTAGCCGCACGCGCCTCATCGAATCCAGCCACAACCGGGTTAGTCGCCATCTTACGCCCCCATACCCATTCCCAAGTCCTTCATCGCCACATCTGCTGCTCCGGTTATCCCCTGTCCGAGAATCGAGTTCTTCCAGTTCTCCATCTGCTGCTGACTCATCTGCTCTTGAGATTGGAGATTATTCGACGCCATGCCTAGATTCGACGTTCCAAGGTTCGCCGCCCCTGAAGCTGCTCCTTGCTTCAGGTTCCCGATAAGGTTGGTGATGTATGCGTGGAGTTTGTCTGTTCCCGCAGCGTTCGATGCTGCTGTTCCCCCGCTACGAGTTCCGAACTCGGAGGCCGTCTTCGCGTCCTGCTGTGCCTGAGTCTTGGCCGCTCCAATCTCAGGAGCCAGAGCCGATGACATGGTAGCGGCATTGTCGGAGAGAATGTCGGTGTAAAACTTCGACGCCGCCCCCGTGTCATTCTCTCCGATTCCAGTGGAAAAACCGGCGAGATTCCCCTCTTGCGCCATGTCTTTGTTGAGCGTGGTGTTCTGACCACCAAACAGAGAACTAAGGAACCCACCCATCTCGCACCTCCCTTAGAGTTTACACCGCTATTGAATCACTCGACAGGAATAAACCGAACTAGTCGGAGTTCCAGCCAAAGTGCAAGTCAGTCGAGCCGTTACGGTGTTTGCTCCGCTCACGTATGCGTCCCAAACGAAACCCGCCCCCGGATACGTCTGCGGGCTGCACACAGCTACCATCGTCGTGGTCGCCCCTGTCACCGTAGCTGTCGCCGTGATCGTCTGCCCCACCGTCATTGCCGAGCCGCCCATACTAGCCGTTGCACCCGATAATATCGGCGCGGGAGTACCTGAAATGTCTCCGTATGCCGGCTGGCTCAACTGCGGAACTCCGCTCGTGTTGATCGAGTTGACCCATTGGTGCGATATTGCACTGACCGCCTCGACCCCGCCTAACGTGCTTGTGGTGGGGTTGGGTAACTGAGATGCCGCCACGGTCCCGGAAATGTCAGCAAAGGCCGGTTGCGTGGCAGAGAAGGCACCTGTAGACGCATTGTATGAGTTCAACCATTCGTGAGCCACGGACGGAGTGTTGACCGGGACAATAGGCAAATTCATCGCCCACCAGTTATTCCCGTCGAAAAACGTGATCGTGAAGTACCCCGACAGCAAAGTGAAGGATGCTGCCCCGTTGACCAATCCCGTCGAAGGGGTCAGAGTCGCCGTTCCCGCCCCCTGATTCTCTACGAAAAAGAAGTAGGGATTTGAGATGGAGGAGTTCAAAGACACAGCGACAGGAGAGGCATCGTTGACCAGAATCAGCAATCCGTTGTCGCTTGCCTGAGTTGTGTACGCCGTCACTCCCGTTTGGTTGTTGACCGCTCCAAGAGAAGGAAAGTAGCTCACCACTCCCGATTGACCATTGAACGAAGTCACGCCAGCCACAGAAGATGAACCCTGCACCACTTCCGTCACAGACTTTACGGTATCCGTCACCGCTGCCTTCTGGTTTCCGAGCGCGGCGAAGGCTTGCTCGTGCTCGTTAATCATCATGTCGTGAAACTCAATAGCATCTACAACATCGGGGTCAGCTTTCCCTGTTAAATTCGGAGGAACTCGATATGCCGGCTGATTCGCCATTATCCCTCACCTCCATCTTCACCAAAAACAGCCACGGGGAGATATTCAGCCTCCACTCCCCACGCCTTGATATAGGCCACGCATCCCTGCATGTTGAGGTTGAATGGAGCCGTGGACGAGAAGTTGAAGACCATCAATTTCCACTTGTTCGGAGACAGTCTAAACCAAAACTTCGTCAGAGTAGCCGATGGAGCAAGTGTGATCATCGCCGGTCCATAGCTTCCGTTTCCTGAATCTGCGGGGTAGCAGTTCAATGTGATCGCCGCCGTCGAAGAATACTCGACGACCATCTGTCCGAGATGCTGATAACCTTTGCCTCCAACCGCCCCGCTCTGTACCGTCGCCGTCGCCGATTCCGTTCCCGTGCTCGACATGAGGCGAATTGTATGGTCAGCACAACCTACCAGAGTACCGGTCACACTGAATCCCTCGTTGATCGCATAACAGGTAGCTTCCGGGGTTTTCACATCCCACACCCATGCCATCGAGCCGATGTCAAAGACGAGCGTGTGAGGGTTGCCGTCGATGCCTTGATACGAGTAGTAGAGGTATGAATTGACCGCCTTGAACTTCTGCAACTGAGGAAGTGTGTCGTCGGGAGGATAGACCGTAACCCCATTCCGAACAACTGATACCGGGGTAGACCCCTCATGCGGGAAGATGGGATACAGAGTCTCATCGGTGATGGACTGAGAACCAGAACCAGCATTTGAGTAGTGGATTCCGTCTGCTACGCGGAAGAAGAACTTGTTCCCCTCAACCGCCACGCACCACTCCATAAACAACCCACGGTCGATAGGAGTCTTTTTCAGTGTCCACGTCGATCCCTGGGTACCAGTAACCGAAGCTACTGCATTGGAGAAGTTCGGAACGATGATCCAGAACCGTTTCGTCGATCCGATGACTCCGAAAGGTCCGGCAATATCCCCTCCAACCAGAGCCTCGTTCGGATCGGTGATGTCCTGCTGGTTGGTATCAGCCCACGAGTCGAGGTTGTTTCCGTTGCACCACGCCAGAACCCCCGGCCTCAACTTGTCTCCCCACCCAAAGACAAAGTTGATATTGTCGGTCGGACCCATCATGTGAGGCAACGGCTGCGCTCCCAAAACAGGCGCAATAATCTCATACGCGAGACTGGTCCCATCGGGAACACCGGGGATAGTCATGCTCGTCGTCGAGGTCGGACGCGCAATCATTACATACGCCAGAGATGTAGGTGAGCCGATGAGGATAGTTGTTCCGGCCAGCCAGCGAAGATTAAAACCTGTCGCCGTTCCTCCAATAGCCCCACCAGAGAGCCATGTGATGACCCCACCGGAAATGCTGCAAGTTCCCTTCTG
>Ga0181528_10001981_pt1 | contig 12568 bp, 8 predicted proteins | sample PEATcosm2014_Bin_47_FD_119742 | JGI IMG/M metagenome (GOLD analysis project Ga0181528, IMG submission 119742) | Peatland microbial communities from MTU Mesocosm Facility, Houghton, MI, USA - PEATcosm2014_Bin10_10_metaG | ecosystem: Environmental > Terrestrial > Soil > Wetlands > Peat | place... | reverse complement strand
TGTCGCTGCAGGCGCGGCGGCGGGTGGAGAGCCACCGGTCGCACGCCACCACCAGTGGTCACGTGTGAACCATGCGGCCGCGGCCAGCACAACGAGGACAAACACGACAGCAGTCCACCGCCGGCGTCGAGCCGCGGCGGTATCTTCGTACGGATCCTTGAGCGTCCGTTGCGCGTTGGCAGGAAGACGGGCCAGATGCGTTAGTGCTGCGCCCAGGGGAACATTGATTCGGATGCGCCCATTGATCGCCCAACCGGTTGCATCGAGCACCGGGCCGAGTGTGCGCTGGCGAAGCTTGAGCCAGGCGAGCAACATTGATGGACCTGAGACGATGAGGAGCGCACCGACGACCGCCAAAGGCATCTGCCAGGGCGCCAGTTTCACCAATCCGACAACGATCGCCGCGACCGCCCCTCCGATGTAGCCGAGCGCCAGGCCGAGCGCCGCGAAGATCCCGGCGAACTTGCCGATGTCGAACGCCTCGGCCTTGGCGGGTGGGACGCCTCCTCCGCCGAGATTGGCGACCGAGGCGGCGAGCTTGTCATCGGCGGATTTGTCCTTGGCTGCGGCAAACTTGGCGGCTTGTCCTTCGATGAACTTCACCAGCTTCTTGTACGGGAGCCAAAAGGCCTGGTGCAGCGAAATGACATTATCCATCACCTTGACAATCGTGGCATCCCAGTCGCGCCCGTTGCGGTCGTAGAAGATGCCATTGCGGCCCACGATCAGATAGTCGCTGTCCCCTTTGGTAAAGCAGGCTGCGATCTTCTTTGTCGCACCGTCGGCACGGCGGCAGTCGCAGTAAACGATGCAAAGGTTGCTCTGCGCGGCGAGGACCGAGTGCGCGCCTGGATCGCTGACCTGCACGCACAAATCGCAGCTGCGTCCGTCGAGGTACAGCGTGCCGGCCTCGAATGGAGCCCGGCGGTCGGGTGCGTAGAAGTCGGTGAATGAGACGAAATTGTTGAGCAACCTGCCGAGATCCCAGTGATAGCGGATCAGGCGCTCCACGGAATCGATCGCTGCGATCTCGGGCGCAAGGGCGAGATCCTGCTGGATAAGCAATTCAAGCCGGGGGCGGGCATTTCCAGCGAGCAGCTCGCGAATTCGCGCGATCCCAAGTTTCTCGACCGAGACGACCGGCTTGGACGCCATGTAAGCGTCGAACGAGGCAAAGGTCCCAAGGAGATCGCGCCACTCGGCCTCCGACAGCGAGTTCCGGCCAAGGCCGAACAAGGGTCCGACGACCTTCGTCCTGAAGGTTGCAAGGGGAGCCGCCCAGGCGGGGTTGACACCTTCCACCAATGGCAGGTCGCGTCCGGCATCCACGCGCGCGAGCGGCAGTGCGGCTACGGCTTCGCCAGGTGTCGAGAGGTCCTGTCCGGCGAGTGCGATAAACTCGGCCTCGGTCCGGTTGAGCGGGGCGGCGGCGCGGGAATCGAACGCCGCCAGCTGGCAGCGTGCAAAGTAGTCCGCAACCTTGGCTCTCACAGTCTGCAGGCAAGCAAAGGCGGCGGCCGTTTCCGACGCGAGCGGCAGGGGCAGTTGCTCGCCCAGTTTCGCCCATGTTTCATATGCCGCGAGCTGATCAAAGAATTTGGCGACCAAGCCCCCATCGACCCCATCAAGGCCGCTGCGATCCTTCACGGTGCCGATAGTCGCTGTGACTTCGTCGAAAACCTGACGAAGGTCCGCGTCACCCCCCAGCGATAGCGGGCTCAGCACACCGTCGCCATTGAATTCCAGCTGACCGAAGATCTTTGCGGGGTCCGCCGTGTCATCGATCGTGATTGATGGCGCGTCGGGTTTGCCGATTGCACGAAGAATTCGGCGGGCTGCGGCAAGGATCCGGGCGCCCGACTCTGTGGCATCGTTGATTTCACCCAACGGCAGGGCCGCTGAGCCTTGGATCAGCACTGCAGGGTCCTTGAGTTGAAGGCACGCCCACCGGACTGCGGCGATCAATTCGGACGCGCGGATGTGGCCGTCGCCATCCGTATCGACCAACGCGAGCATGCGTTCGTCGAACTGCAGACCATGGGTCGGGCAACTCAGGGCTACCCAAAGCTTCTGGTCGAGATTTGCGAGATCAAGGAAATCGTCCGCGGTTTCGAAACGCACCTGATCCAAACCGCCGATTCGGGAAAACTTCCACACATGCTTCTTAATAGGGGCCTTGGCGGGGTTGCGGCTTGGCATAGATGGGGTCCCAGAATGGCCAAGATGCCCGAAAATGCAAAACATCAGACCTCCTTCTCAGTCCTGGCCCGCATATCTCACAGTTCTTGCCGCCGCTACGGTCACATATCAGCATGTGACACATCTTCCGGCAGTTGTAACAGGATATGCAGGCTCAGCCCGGAGGTGTCGGGCAGCAGACTCGGCTCGAGAGTCGTCAACAGTCTGCACTCAAGTTGCCGAGTGGAGCGTGAAACATCCAGGCTGGACGTGGCTGAATACGGGGAAACAACAGTCGTTCAGCGGCACGTGCACTGAATTACCGCACGGTGTAGACAAACCTCAGGTAGTAGGTGGTTTCGAGGTGTTCGTCGCCGTCCACAGGCCTGGAAGTGTATTCATTCGTCATTCCGATGCGCAACGACCATGGCTTCAAGTTTCCCAATGGCATGGTTATGTTGGAGTCATGATCCATGATGAAGTTATTGGTGTCCTTAAATGAAGGCATATAGCCCAGGGAGTTGTGCATGACGAACCAGGGCGCGACATCCAGGCGATGCACGATAGCCAAATTGGCGCCGGCAGAAGAGTAGTTCGGCGTTGGCGGATTTGTGTCATAGACGTCGTAGCGATAGGACAAGCCGGCGCGGAATTGCAGGTCTTCACGCGAGCCTCGGAGGGCGTTCCAGCCAATGCCGCTTGTCGTTGTCGTGCGCAGATGGATGTCTTGCACGTTGTCCTGCATCAGTTCGGTCGAACCAAACCAGGAGTAAGCCGGAGAGAAGAAAATATTGTCCTCGATGCCGCCCTTGTAGTTGTCAGAGGACGTCTGGCCGTTTGCAACGGTGTGATCTATGTTGCTGTAGAACTTCAGCGTATCCGTCGGCGTCCTCCGCGTGGCGACAATCGCGGCGTCTCCGGCAAATCCGGAGGCGCTGCCGCTTTTGCCGACGACGTCGGTGGAGAGTTCGAGGTGCCAATGTGCGAGATCAGGATCCGTGGCGCTCGTCAGCCAGGCGGACTTGATGTTTTCGAGTGTTATCGGCTGCTCTCCGTTGGACCCGACGATGACTAGACCGGAGGCTTTGGGCTCGATCTTGCCGAGGACTGCCTGAGAAGTCTTTGTTTTTACATAGACCGGCGTGTCAGTGGAAAAACTGGCCACCAAGTTCTGTTTGATCGACAGGTCGCCGGCAAACCCGGTTGTGATCGTGATGGCGCCGTCTACAATTTGAAGATTCTTGCCGTGGATGATTGAGCCATCCTTGAGGGTCACCGTGTCGGCGAAGGCCGGCCAAGCGACTGTGAGAAGAACAAAGCCGAGAAGGACGGCGATGGGACGAAGGGATCTGTGTATCATTTGATTAAAATCTGGAGCACGGACCGAACTCTTTGATCCGGAAATTCAAGTCAGAGAAAATCATTCGCCGCCTTGGAAGTCGCCTGATCGAACCCGCCCGCAAGGGCAAATTTCTGCTGCTGCTGGGTGTTGGAGATTCCAACTACTGGGCTGTATGGCATCGGTAACGCGTCAGGATTCCCAAGACGCAACAAGGAGCGGAAAACACAACTTCATTTTCGGTACGGAATGCAATTAGGTTGTCGGACTCCCTTACGAACCCAGATGTTCCGCCGTCCCGCAATTTCATGGCAGGAAGATACGATGTAGTTTACGTGGAGCAGTCTGGTAACAAGACGCTCCGGGAGCGTTGGGGTTACCGAGGAGCCTGTCGGAGGGGCGTTCCTCCGGACGCCGCAACACGAGGTGCTCAAGGCCCTGAGCGGGGCCGAGGGGCTCGTGTCCGGGCCACGGTTCACTCGAAAATCGGTCCGCCGACAAGCGACGACCCTGCATCTACACCATCTTTCCGGCTTAACCGTGACTATGCAAAATGTGGGAAGCGCGCTCGCGCGCGATGGCTTGCCCGGCAGCAGACCGGCTATGCCTTTGGTTGCTGCCTCAAGGACGCGGCGCGCGAACATCCGCGCCGACGTTAGCGCAACGAACCTTTGATCTGGGTGAGAGCCGCTTGAGTGGCCTCCGCGCATCTCTGCAGCACCTCTTCTGTGACACCAGCGTGTTGCAATTTCGCGGGCGACAGCTGCCAGCATCCGGATTCCCCTGGCAGCCCGGTGCCGATCTGGGTCGCGACCCACCCGGCCAGATTGAGCCAGTACGCTTCTATGGGAACTCCTGGAGTCCGCATGGGCTCAAGGTGATGGCGGACTGCGTCACACATGCTTTGCGGGAACTTCCAGTTCTCCATCAAAACTGCCGCGACCTCCGGTGCGCTGAGGCCGAACATCCGCAGTTCCCACATATGGACAGCAGGCTCCACGGCCTCGCCAGGGTAGACGCACCAAACAGTCGGACGCTCGATGAGAACGCGATTGAGCACAATTTTTCCGACGGGCCGCAACAGGCCGATTGCGTAAGCATTGGCATCGTCACCCTGTCGATGGCGCGCCAGCCACTCCATGGCCAGGGCACAGGTCACCGAATTTTCCCATGCCATCTGCGCCGATACGCGGTGAACAACCAGATCGCCGCAAAAAAGTTGTTGGGCGGCAATGATTCCGACCTGCCGGTAGACTTCCCGGAAACCGAGCCGGTTGACCGCTTCGTCGAGTGAACCGCACCGCTGCTTGAAACCGTAGTAGGCGCCGTTGCTCAGCTGGAGCACCCGAAGAGCCAGCGCGGCGTCCAGCTTTACGAGCTTCACGATCTCATCGATGCTGGAATTCGGATCGCTCAGCAGTCGGCCGATGCGACTAAATACCTGGGGGGTTGACGGAAGACGCTGACCAAGACGGAGAACGTCGGCCATCGTGAGCGCAACAACGGGCATTCCGTTCGCGGCCGATGCGGCTGGATAGGGTGAGGCCATGTCAGTGTCTCTTTCCGTTCGGCACGCCGGGCCGGAAGTTAAGCTCCTTGAGGAGGGAGCTTCTCAGTAACGCGGCTTGGTTGTCAATCTGTCGGGTGTCGAAAACGGCCGCCCTTGCCACCATTGATCCCTACTTTAGAATGCAACGCTGCTCGCGTTTCCAAGACGGACCGGGCATGGTTGCCGATTCAAGTGCAGCGAGATAGACCAGCGCATGCTGGCGGTTTGCACCGCACATTTCCTCTGTCGGGTGCAGGCTCACGCACACAGCCGGGCGTTCCGGTTTGCCGAAAAGCGCGCAACGGAGGTCCGGCAATAGCTGCACGCAAGGCATTCCCGCTGGCTTGCCCTGCTCCATGCCAGGGATCGGTGACGAGATGCTTGGAGCGATGCAACATGCGCCGCAATGCGACCGGCATTCCATCTGGTGAATAGGACCGAAATCCCTGGTTCGCACAAGCTTTCCAGTCTCCGATTATCGCGCAGAGATTCTACAAACGGGAGAAATGGCGTAGGAAGCGCGCTTGCGTGCGAAGGGGAAACGAGATCGCCTGCGAGCAGGCTTCCTACAGGTAGAGAAATGGCGTAGGAAGCGCGCTTGCGCGCGACTCTGGGGAATCGAAGGCCGCTCCCGTTGCTTATCCCCTTGGCAGCAAATGCGTTTTCTGACACTCATGGCCGAACGTTGCTGATTCACGGCTGGCACGAAATCCGTCGGTTTCTGCGACTTTGCGCCGTCGCGCCGTGTTTTGCACATGAACGAAGACACTCCAGTGCAAGCCACCGAAGAGGGCAAGATGCCCCCGATCGATTTCACAACGTTTATGCGCAACTATCAGGATATGGTCTATTCCACGGCCGTGCGGCTCCTTGGCAATGAGGCCCAGGCCGAGGACATATCCCAGGATGTGTTTCTAAAGGCGTATGAACGCTGGGGCAATTTGCAGAACAGCGAGGCTGCCGGGGGCTGGCTGAAGACCGTGACGACGAATCTCAGCATCAACCATCTGCAGCGCTACAGGAAACGCTGGCGCTTTTTCTCCGAGCTCACGCGCCGCGGCGACGATGACGATGAACACGAAGTTGAGTTTGCAGCGCCGGAGAATCCACTCGACAAATTGGGTCAGGCGGACCGGCGCGCGTGGTTGGAGCGGGCGTTGGCAAAGCTGCCCGAACACCAGCGCGTGCCGCTTGTGCTCTTTCACTTCGAGGAACTGCCCTACGACGAGATCGCGAAGCGGCTCAAGGTTTCCCTTAGCAAGATCAAAACCGACATCCTGCGCGGTCGTGAAGCGCTGGCAAAAGCCCTCGAACAGGGTGGATTGAGCCACGAGAAATTTGAACTTTGAATCATGATGTCATGAAAACTCCCATGTCGCCAGACGAGCTTGAGAAGTATATCGACCGGATGCTGCATTCCCTCCCGGATATGCGTGCGCCGCGCACGCTCGAGGCGCGAGTGCGAGCCGCCATCGAGGCCCGGGCGGCGATTCCGTGGTGGCATAAATCGTGGAGCAACTGGCCGCAGTCGGTGCGCGCATTCTTCATCCTGATTTGCGGCGCTGCGGCTGTACTGCTGGTTGCGGCAGGAGCAGGATTGCCGACGACTGTCGACGGCGCGCAACTCGGGCACGTATTTGCGCCGGTGGCTGCCTTCACGCGTCCCCTGGTCGGACTCGGACGCGGACTTGGCGATATCATCGCCGCCGTTGCGCGCAGTCTTCCCGTTTGGTGGCTTTATGGTGCAGCTGCGATCGTCGTCAGCCTCTACGTCATGCTCGTCGGTGTTGGCGCCGCTGCCTATCGCACACTTTGGACAAGCCGATAGCACGATATCCTCTACCCAAACCCCAGTTTGCGACCCCAAACAATTCCCTTCCAACAATGAAACACCGTTATCCTTTGCTTACTTTGGGCGCGGTTGCCGCGCTCATGCTGGCGTGCACGTTGGCGACTCGCGGAGCAGATTTGTCGGCAGCAAGCTCCGCCGAGCAATCGGGCTCCCCATCGGCGCAGTCTGCCACTGAAACTGCCACTCCAAAGAAGGCCTCCTCCCTGGCACCTTCTGCGACACCCGCTCCGTCTGCGGCTGCTGCTCCTTCGGCGGCGTCTGCCTCCACAAGCGCTGCTCCGGTGTCGGCCGTGGAATCTCCCAAGCCCGGACTCCGTCGGATTGATCGCACGGCGGACGAAACCGCCCGTGACGGTCATGACAATCTGCGAGACACGATCCGGGATTCCGTGCGCAGGCACATCCGCCCGCATCACGTCGAGGGGACGGAAAACGAACGGGTCTCCATCCTGCATGATGTCATGGTGGCCGAGGACGAAAAGGCAACCCAGGCGGTGGCCATCGTCGGCGATACGACGGTTGACGGCGAGGCCACCGACCAGGCTGTGTCGGTCTGGGGCAGCACAACCGTCAACGGTTTGGTGGGCGATCAGGCGGTCTCAGTCTTGGGCAACACGACCGTCAACGGATCAGTCGGAGGCCAGGCCGTTGCCGTCGGAGGCAACATGACCGTCAACGGGCACGTCGGCGGGGAAGTGGTGTGTGTGGGTGGCGATCTGAGGCTCGGACCAGACGCCGAGGTCGATGGCGAAGTCGTCGTGGTGGGCGGCGAGATGAAGAAGGATCCTTCTGCGATCCTCCATGGCCAGGTACAGCAAGTTCATTTGCCCGTGCTCCGGCCCGCCTTTGCGTGGGTAACGTCTGCTTTACTGAAAGGACGGCTTCTGTCCTTCGAGCCCCGGGCCGCCTGGGCGTGGCTCATCGCCGCCGCTTTCCTGGGTATTTATGTCCTGCTGGCTCTGGTATTCCCGCGCGGAATGATGAAATGCGTTGAGACGCTCGAACAGCGGCCCGGCCACGTCATCCTGACTGCTCTTCTGACCATGCTGGCGATGCCACTCGTGTTCCTGTTGCTGGCCATTACGGGCGTCGGCATGTTGGTAATTCCATTCCTAGCGATCGGTCTTCTTGCGGCCAAACTTTTTGGAAGGGCGGCCATGCTCACCTGGTTCGGTCGACGATTCACCGGGTTGTTCGGAGAGGGTTTCTGGTCGAGCATCGCGATGTCCGTGCTCTGCGGCGGAATCATCGTTGGGTTGCTCTACACGGTACCGATTCTGGCGTTGATTGTCGCAATGTTGGTCGGCGTTCTAGGCTTGGGCACGGTGATTTATACACTGATCCTCACGACGCGGAAAAACGGCCACAAGCCCGCGCCGGTCGGTCCGGCGGTTCCGCCAGCCGGCCCGCCCGCCCAGCCTGCACCCCCGCCTACTGTGGCGCTTGCGACCGCACCCTCGGTAGAGACTGTTGCGGGCGCGGTCCCTCCTGCGATTGCGCCTGGCGCTCCACCCGCGATTCCTGCCGCGATACCGCCTGCGCCTTCGGCAATTTCTGCGGCCACGCTGCCGCGGGCGGGTTTCTGGATCAGGACCGCCGCGCTGTTCATCGATGGCGTTTTATGCGCAATTATTCTCAAGCTGATTCCAATCGTGCATTTCAACTGCGGCGGGTTCCTGCTCATTCTGGCAATTTACGGTGCTGTGATGTGGAAGCTTCGCGGTACGACGGTGGGCGGGAGCATTTGTCATTTGAAGGTGGTCCGACTCGACGAGCATCCCATGGATTGGACCTGTGTGATTGTGCGGGCGCTCAGCTGCTTTCTGTCCCTGATCATCGTGGGATTCGGATTCATCTGGGTCGCATTTGACGACGAAAAACAATCGTGGCACGACAAGATCGCAGGCACGACCGTTGTGGTCGTTCCGAAGGGCGTGTCGTTGATCTGAAGTCAGGTATTTGCTGCGCGGGCACGGGCGTTTTTCGTGGCTTGCGGTCTTCGTAGGAAGCGCGCTTCCACCTTCGCTGAAGCTTCGGCGGACACGTGCGCGCGATGGGGAAACGCACTCGCCTGCAAGCAGGCTTCCTACAAAGGGGAGAAACGTCGGTAGGAAGCGCGCTTGCGCGCGATGGGAAACTTCGGCGGACACGTGCGCGCGATGGGCTGGGGGCCGTATCGAAACGGCGCGCGATGGGCATGGCGGAGAAAAGGCGCTTGCGCGCAACAGATGTGAGGCCCTCTTGTTGAAAATCCCCCATGTCCCATCTGAGAGGCTGTTCTGCACTTCGCCGCGGACGCTGTTCCGCTCAGGGTTTCACCTATTTCCTGACGATCTGCACCGCTGATCGCGTTCAGGTGCTCACGAACCAAGATGTCGGCGAGGCTGTTCGAGAAGAGATCCTGAGAATGGCATCGGAACGCGTCTGGTGCGTACAAGCTTTCACGCTTATGCCGGACCACCTCCATATTTTAGCGGAACTCGGTGGGTCGCTATCTCTCTCGCAAGCGGTCGCGCGCATGAAGGCGAAGACCCGATCTGCGCTCCTTGCGCGACACGCCGAATGGCAGGTAAACTACTTTGATCATAGGCTGGCAGCTTGCGAAGCCGTTCTTCCGATCCTGCTCTACATCTATCTGAATCCTTACCGCAATAGCCTGATCAAGATTTCTGAACGGTGGCCTTGGTTTTATTGTCGCGAGAGCGATTGGAGTTGGTTCAAGGACCGATTGAATGACGATTTGCCCGAGCCAGCTTGGCTGAAATAGAGGCTATTCGCGCGCAAGCGCGCTTCCTACAAACGACAAATCTGGTGTAGGAAGCGCGCTTGCGCGCGATGGGATACACCGATGCCTCGGAGGAGGCCTCCTATTTGGCGCATCTTTTCGTTTGCCGCGCTGAGGGCGAACTGTCTACTGCATTAACTCCATGGCACCACCACTTGTCGGCATTATCATGGGCAGCACGTCGGATTGGGAGGCGATGCAGCACACGGCGCAGACCCTAGATCAGTTCGGCATCGCCTACGAAAAACGGGTGATCAGCGCGCACCGCACTCCCAAGCTGATGTTTGAATGGGGTCTTTCTGCGCGCGACCGCGGCTTGAAAGTGGTTATTGCCGGAGCCGGCGGGGCGGCCCATCTCGCAGGTGTGGCAGCCGCGCTTACGCCTTTGCCCGTGCTTGGCGTTCCAATGGAATCCGCATCGCTCAAGGGGCTTGATTCACTCCTTTCCATGGTACAGATGCCCGGGGGCGTTCCGGTGGCGACGTTTGCCATCGGCAAGCCGGGCGCAATTAATGCAGCGCTGTTCGCCGCCGCCATCCTTGCTTTGAATGATTCCAAGATTGCGCAGGCGCTCGATACTTACCGCACGGCGCAGGCAAAGAAGGTCGAGGACGCCAAGCTCCCGTAGGTTTTCGCGCCGCGAAAACCTTTTATCTGCGGGAGCGGGAAATCGTCTGTCGGAAGCGCGTTTGCACGTCGATACGGGGTCTTAAGCGTGCCTGCGGTGTCGCAGACCCTGAGCCTGTCGAAAGGGAGCTTGTCGAATCCCTCGAAACAGCGCGCGATGGGCAACGCTATCGCCTGCAAGCAGGCTTCCTACAAACAAGAGATCCCGTGTAGGAAGCGCGCTTGCGCGCGATCGGCCAAGAATCGCTTGCAAGCAAGCGTCCTACTTTTTGGCTGGTGCCGGTGCCGGTTTATCTGGCGCGCCGTTGTCCATCACATAACGCCAGGTACCGTCGGGCTGTCGTTTCCAAATCGTAAGAAAGAAACCGCCTCTGACGATAGGCTGGCCGTCGACGCCCTGTCCGCGCCATTCATAGCGTCCCCAGTTGTATCCAAGCGTGCCGTCGTCGGAGACATCGGTGAACATTGCCGACCAGGTCAACGATACACCCGGTTGGTCCGGTCCGATTCGCTGCAGCACGGCGGCGAGGCCGCGGAACGTTCGGGGATCTGTGTCGATGAACGCCACGTCAGGGGCTGCGAAATGCTGGAAGGCAGCGCGAAGACCGCTCGTTTTCGCCATCGCGCAGAATGCATCTTCCATCCCGGCGACCTCGGCCTTGAGTGCCTCCTTGCTTGGGGATTTGGCGGCGACAGATCTTGGACTGTTCTTGTCTGGTTCGGCTCGGATGGCCGGCAAGGCGGAAAGGAAACAAGCCGACACCAAGGCAAGGAAAGGCCAACTTATGGGTTTCATGGGCTGGTATTTTTGAGATCCGGCCACTGTGACGGCAACCTGTAGGAAGCGAGCTTGCCCGCAACTCTTCCAGCTTATGAGCAAAAATCGACAGGGGATGTTCCTTCATTATCCGCAATTACGCTCGAGTCTAGTTGTTATTAACGATATGGTTACATCATATCGAGTAATTATTTGCATCATGGCAGGAAAAATGCTTATTCAATACCCAGACATCACATATGGAGGCCCAGACCAGGCCTCCCACCAGCCCTAAGCAAAACTGATTAATACAATGAACCTGAATTCCGTAAGGAAATTGCGGGCATCGCTTGCGTTTGTTTCGAGCGTCGCCCTTTCGGCCCACGCGGTCGCCCAGACTGCTCCGGCCGCCTCGCAGGTGCCGGCCGACTCGACGTCAAGTGCTTCGACGACAGCCACGCCTCCGCCAGAACAGGAAGTGAAGATGGAAAAGTTCATGGTGACCGGTTCGAACGTCTCCTCTGCAGCATCGGCCCTTGCCGTTCCGGTTGTGACAATTGATGCCATGCAAATCCAGGATAGCGGTGTATCCACGAGCGCACTGGATATCCTACGGAAGACGATTCCCTCAATCTCGGGGATCGGATCCGAGAATGCGAATATTGCCACCGCTACGAATTACGGCGGAGCCCAAATGTTGATTCATGGGCTTCCGGTTCTCGTGCTCATCAATGGACATAGAGTGTCAACGACTTCGGCTGAAGCAGTCGGCGCGAACTCATTCGTCGACCTGAACTTGATCCCGCCGTCAGCGATCCAGTCGATTGACGTTCTGCAGGACGGTGCATCCGCCATTTACGGTTCAGACGCTCTCGGCGGCGTGATCAACATCATCCTCAAGAAGGATTATACCGGATTTGATACGCATGTTCATTGGGGCGAAAGTCCAAATACCGGTCATTACACCGAACGAACGTTCTCGATTGTTGGCGGCGCCGCGGATGCGAAGAACTCAATTACCGTATCGGCGGAGTTCACGCAGAATCCGTACATCCTGTTTAGCCAGCGTCCAGGCACGGCCGTCTATGGCGCAACCGTTAATATACCGGGCGTCATCGACATCTACAACGCCGTCGCCGGGGGAGTTGTCAGTTCCCCGACAGTTCCCCTCGGTGGAACCGGCGGAGACGAGTTCTACATCCTTAATTCGGGTGTCAATGCTCCTCCTGGTGGCGGAAACTACACGATCCAGCAACTCGTTAACATGGGGATCTACACCGATCTCGGAAATGCTGCTGGCCCAAACGCCAATGCGGTCATTCAGTCGGTTGAATCCCATCTTAACCTTGCTGCTCACCAGACCTTGGCAGAGAGCCTGAAGCGAGAGAGTGGAACGGTGGATCTCGAACATAAGTTCAACAATAACGTCACCGGCAGCGTAAACGTGTTATACGCAAGGACGATCACTGAATCAACGCTCA
>Ga0181528_10001980_pt1 | contig 12572 bp, 10 predicted proteins | sample PEATcosm2014_Bin_47_FD_119742 | JGI IMG/M metagenome (GOLD analysis project Ga0181528, IMG submission 119742) | Peatland microbial communities from MTU Mesocosm Facility, Houghton, MI, USA - PEATcosm2014_Bin10_10_metaG | ecosystem: Environmental > Terrestrial > Soil > Wetlands > Peat | place... | reverse complement strand
TCCACGGTGTGGGCGTCGAAATTGGCGCCTTCAAGAGCCCGGTGCTCGGCATCAAACCAATCTATGTGGACCGATTCGACCAGTACGCTGGTGAGAAATGCCTCGCCGATTATTGGGGCGATGCTTGCGAGCTTCCGTTTTTTAGCGATTCCCTCGATTACGTTGTATCGTCCCACGTGCTCGAGCACGTGGCGAATCCGGTGGCTGCGTTTAAGGAATGGGTGCGTGTTTTGCGTCACGGAGGCGTCATATATTTGGTCGTGCCAGATCGGCGTTACACTTGGGACCGGGCTCGTGATCTTACCGATCCCCGTCACATGCTAGCGGATTTTGAACAAGGGACCTCTCAGGTTGACGGCACTCACATCGACGATTTCGTCGACAATGTGGACTGGACGACTTATAGTCCATCTACGCCAAGTGTCGAAGTGCCTGACAGAAAGCGCAAGCTGAAGGAAACCTACCATGCCGAGATCCTTGCGGGCAGGGAGATTAATATCCACTTTCACGTCTTTGAACCCTCAAATCTCTTGGCGCTCGTCGATAGGCTCAAGTTATATCCAGGAACGCATTTCAGCTGGGAGATCTTGTATCAGGCCGAGCAATTCCCGGATAAGACTCCGAATGGCTTTCTCTTGGTTCTCCGTGTCAATAAATCGATAAGGGAACGTCTGGCGGGCTGGCGGAATCGGATCACGAAGAAGCGCGCCGTTCAATACCCGCTCCTGCCCACGGCACGTCGTTTCCCGCGTTAAGAAGATATCAGTATGCTATGCGGTGTTTGTCGGAAGGAGCTTGGGTAAAACATCGTTAGCGAGTGGCAATGTAAAGTGAGGGAAAGCGAGCAACCGCTTGGATGACTTGCTCGCTGGCGGCGGCATGAGGGCCGCGGTGCCGGCCTTGATCTTTCGAAGCGTCCGAGCGTTTCGTGTTGCCGGAGCGCTCGCTCCTCAAACCTTCACTTTCGCTGCCTGGGCCACGCTATGGGCCAATCGGTGGTGGGAATAAACCCGCATGAGCAACGCGCCGCCGTCCGCGTGCCCGAGCCAGGCCGCCACGGTCGGAATGTCCACGCCAGCCTCGATCGCGGCCGTTGCGAAGGCGTCCCGCAAATCATGGTGTGTTAGCAGTTCGACACCGAGTTTCTGGCATGCCCGCGCGAGGGACTTCCCTGCCTCGCCAACGCGGAGAACTTTGCCGCGAGGGTCAACGCATGCAACCCCGTCAACGGCATCCGTAGCGGCCTTCTGGCGGCCCGCGTCGAGCCGTTCGAGCAGCGCCCTGGCCGCCGGGATCAGCGGAACCTCGCGGTTCGCGGCTTCAGTCTTGCTTCCCCGGACGCGCAAGATGCCCCGATGGAAGTCCACGTCGGACCAAGTCACGCCCTGCGCTTCGCTGAGCCGGCACCCAGTGTAGGCGAGAAAACGGCAGAAATCCCCCGCATCACGCGACATTCTGCCGCCGCCGCGCTCGATCTCGGCGAAGATCTCCGCAATCTTCGCGGCTTCCGGCAGATTCGGTTTCCTGGGGGTGTTCTTGAGTTTCATGCCACGAGCGTAGAGCGGGTTGCCGGCGAGCTGTCCGCGCTCAACGGCGATGTCCAGCATCCGGCGTAGGGCATCGATGCACTTGTTGAGAAGCGATGCTGACGAGCCGTTGATCTTCGGGCTGACCTTTTTGGCGCCGGGAACCACGAATCCGGTCCCCTCGCGGCTGATTCGGTTCCGCCATTCGATCACCGCCTGCCTCGTAAGCCGTCCGGGCGCGAGGGTCTGGAAGCCTGACCAAGTCTTGGCGATGGTGTCGACCTCCTCTCGCAACCGGCGCTTGGTCTTGGGCTTGATGTCAACCCGGTCCTCAACCCGCTGCTTGTATAGGGCCATGAGGTCTCCCATGCACGCCCCGCCGGCCGTAACGTTGCTTGCGCTCTGGCGAAGCCGTTCAATCTTGCTCCGCTCGTCGGCGAGGCGCAGTTTGGCGACCGTCCAGAGGTTGGTATCGAGGTTGACCCATTTTTGCTTGCCCGCTAACGTGAACCTTCCGTAATACCGACCGCTTCCGGTGTTCCTTAACAGGTTTGGTTCTCTCGTTGTTTCCCACGTTTGCTGAATATCGCTCATAATCTTGGTTGACGTGTAGAAGATAGGTGTAGAAGGTGACAAAGGAAACACGAAAAATATCCGTAACTTGTTTAATATAAGTTTACGGGGTGGTAGCTCAGTTGGTTAGAGCGTCTGCCTGTCACGCAGAAGGTCGCGAGTTCGAGCCTCGTCCATCCCGCCATCCTCCGCTCCTGCGGAGCTATGGATGGCACGCCGCCATGTGGAAACTCCCCCTTGATCTTTCTGATGCGAGGAACGGAGGATGGCGCCCTCGGAAGCCCGACGAAGGAGGGAGGGAATCAAGATTGACAGCGCAAGCGGTCAGCCTGAACTTTCCGCCTCTTCACGGCGGCCGTAGCTCAGTTGGTTAGAGCACCAGATTGTGGATCTGGCTGTCGCGGGTTCGATTCCCGTCGGTCGCCCCATTTTTTAGTTCTGTTTCGGAAGGCGAAACAAAGCGAGGTCGAGGGACAGGCGATGTTCATTTCGGAATCGCGCGCCGATATGCCTTTCGGCTTTGGCGTTTCCGCTTTTACGATTTCAAGGCTTTGCCTCGAGCCATCTGCGCTCATCAGCGAAATCTGCGGATCAACCCCGATCGTTTCACCACAAAGACACGAAGGCTCAAGGCGGTGACCGAGCCGATTGCCGGCAGAGAATCGCGTTCGTCAGCAAGATCCCAAAGTTTGCGCACGGCGTGCATACTTCTGGTTTCCGTTCATTGTTCGAATCCGCGGGGCAGCGTATTTCGCGGATCGCTTTCAGTGAGCTCCAGATTGCCGGTTCCAATCCCAGCAACTGGGGTATTCCTCCACCATCGACCGGCTTGCCCCGGTCCATGGATTCAACCAGACTGCGGGAATAATGCAGCGCTATCGGATCGTGACGTTCAATATCGCGCACGGCCGCGGGCTGTCGCCGTTCCAGGGGCTGCACGGTCGGCGACGATTCGAGCGGAATCTCCAGAAAATCGCGAAACTCATTGACGAACTTGAACCCGACGTCGTAGCGATCCAGGAAATCGACCAAAACTGTCGCTGGAGCGGAAGCTTCGACCACTTGGAGTATTTGACGTCGCTGACAAACTTTCCGCACGCCGTGTTTGGAGTGAACAACCGTCGCTCCGGCCGGTATCAGTTGAACTACGGCAACGCCATCCTGTCGCGGCATCCCATCGTCGAATGGGAAAACATTACTTTCGGTGCGCACAAGATCGGCGAGAAAGGTTTTCTGTACACCGAGATCGAGATCCGCGGGCACCTGCTGCCTGTCGTCAACCTCCACCTGCACTACGGGTCTCGCGTGCACCGTTTCCGGCAGATCGACCAGCTGATGGATTATCTCAACGTGAAGCGCGCCCACAACCGGATGCGCTTCGCAGCCGAGCCCATTCTCTGCGGAGACTTGAACAATCCCTCGCATCGGGCCGATGCCACGGCTTCGCTGTTTCAGTACTTCTCTCTCCGGGGAAACTACACGCTCCATCCTCCGCAGGGCGTGCGCACGTTCCCCTCCCCGTGGCCAAGGCGAGGCCTGGATTTCATCTTCCTCCCCCCGTCATGCCACGTGCTCCACTGCAACGTGGTGCGGTGCAATCTGTCCGATCACCGGCCCGTCATGGTGGAGTTCACCTTGCGCCCGTCTGCCGATCGGCCGTCTCTCAAGTAACCCCGCCGATCCCGCCCTGCATCCCACATCGTTCCGGTTTAGCCGGACTTGTGCGATTGAATGTTAGGGCCGCCGCTTGTCGGCAGACCATATCTCAATGGGATCTTGGCCCGGCGACGAGCGCCGGCCCACACACCATTCAGTGCGGGCAGTGGCCATCCGCAGGGGGGGGTATTCCCCATCGTTCCCGCTGATACAGATTCCACGGCAAGGTGAATTTGGGACGCCAAGCGGCAGGGGGTCACCGTCGGCCAGAGCCGGTTCTGCTTCCAGCCAGACGCCAATTTTCATCTCGACCTTGGCACCTGGAAACTCGACTTTCAGTCCTCTTTATGGATCGCATTGCCCAGGCCTTTGTCCGCGCCCGCGCGCAAAACCGCGCAGCGTTTGTCGCCTACCTTTGCGCCGGTGATCCCGATTTTGACACCTCGCTCGCCGCCTGCCGCGCCGTCCTTGAAAATGGTGTCGATCTTCTCGAACTGGGAGTGCCGTTCTCCGATCCTCTCGCCGACGGATTGACCAACCAGCTCGCCGCCCAGCGTTCTCTCGCGTCCGGCATGACATCCGCCCGAGTGTTCGACCTTGTGCGAGCGCTGCGTTCGGCTCACCCCGCCACACCGATCGTCTTTTACACCTATTACAACCTGGTCTTCGCCCATGGTGTCGACGCCTACGTGCGGAAGGCGAAAGAGGCGGGTGTCGATGGCATCCTCACCCTTGATCTGCCACCCGAGGAGGCGGCGGAGATGCTTGCCGCAGGCAAGGCGCATGACATGAAGACGGTCTTCATCGTGGCGCCCACCACCCCCGATTCGCGGATTCCGAAGATCACAAGAGCGGCAACCGGCTTCATCTACTACGTTTCACGGGAAGGCGTCACCGGTGTCCGCAACGAGATGGCTGGAGGCATCCCGGAGGCGGTCGCACGCATCAAGGCCCACACGGCGCTTCCCGTCGTGGTCGGCTTCGGCGTCTCGCGGCGCGATCAGGTGAGGCAGGTGGCAGGAAGCGCGGATGGCGTCGTCATCGGAAGCGCGCTCGTCAATTGCATCAAGGAGAATCTCGGCAACACCGCCCGGATCACCGCCCGGCTGGGTGAGGTGGCTGCCGACCTCTCCGCAGGCACGGCACGCTGAACGCAGGCCTTGGACATGCCGGACTTCGCCGCAAGGGCGGTTGCGCCCGCCCCTCTCAGATCACCTTCGGCCGCGGCAGCTCGAGTTCACTGATCGCAGACATGATCCGCTCCGAGGCGCGCTGGTACCGTTCCTTGCCTTCCGACTGATCGTCATAATCGGCGGGGAGCAACGGGCGGCCGAATACAACCGAGACGGGTGTGCCCAACTGCAACGGCCTGTTCCTGCCCAACGCCTCGAACGAGCCAAACACGCGCGCCGGAACGACAGGAACGCCCGTGCGACAGGCCATCAGACCGACGCCCGATTTCGGGCTTTGCAGGCTTCCGGTGGTTGTACGGGTGCCCTCCGGGAAAAGGATGATCCCTCTCCCCGCCTTGAGCACCTGAAGAACCCGGCGAATTGCGCCGACATCCGAACCGCCGTCCCTGTCCACCGGAATCACACCGACCAGATCCAGCCACCAACTCGCGGCCCCTTTCTTCCAAAGCGTCTTGCGCGCAAATGCCGCCATCTGCCTGGGGACCTGCGCGCCCACGATGGGCGGATCGAGCAGGCTGGCATGATTTGCGGCGATGATGAACCCTCCGTGCCGAGGAATTTGCTCAACGCCGCTTGATGAAACGCGAAAATTGATGTCGCACAGCGCACCGATTCCGTAATGGAAGAAGCCGTAGGCAAACTCCATTCCTAGCTGCGGGAAGTCGGTATTCATTTCTTCACTACTTGGCCTCGATCAGCGCGGCGATGCGGGCGACCACTTCCTCCCGGCTCAGATGGGTGCTGTCGATGGCGACGGCGCCCGGCGGACACGCGAGCGGGGCCGTCTTGCGCGAGGAATCAATGCGATCGCGCTCAAGGATCGCATCCTGCTGCCCTTCGGCCGCCCGGCGCCGGGCGCGTTCGGCCGGATCCGCCTGCAGGAAAAAGCGAAAGTCTGCATCGGGGAAAATCACGGAACCGATGTCCCGTCCCTCCATGACCAGTCCGTGAAACCCGTGACGGCGCGCCTCGTCCGCCTGCCCGCGCTGGTAGGCCAGGAGCGTCTGCCGCACCACGGGAATCGCGGCAAAAAAAGACACGTTCTCGTTCACCGCCTTGCTGCGAATCTCCGCCCCCGCCCCGTGTCCGTCGATCTCGATTTCGGCCCGGCGGCCGGTGACCCGCGTGCCGAGCGTCAGTCCCGCAAGCGCCGATCGGACGGCGGGCAGCTGGTCATGGCGCACACCGCGACGGAGCAACTCCGCCGTCACCGCCCGGTAAAACGACCCGGTGTCCACATGCAGAAGATGAAACCGCGCGCTCAGCGCATCCGCCGTTGATGATTTGCCGGAGGCGGCGCCTCCATCGATTGCAACGATGATGAAATCGGATGTTTTCACGAACAGAGGTGTGAATCCTTCCAAAGCAGTTCAAGGACACCAAAGAAATCCGGGAAGGTCTTCGCACAGCAATCCGGATTGCGGATCCAGAGCCAGGGACGCCCGTTGCCGTGAAGATCGTGGCAGCCGAGGATGGCGAAACTCATCGCGAACCGGTGGTCTCCGTAGGTCTCAATCTCCACGTCAGAGACGAGCGGGCGGGGCGTGATCGTGAGCGCATCCTCCTCCTCGATCACATCCTGCCCCAGCCTGCGCAGCTCGCGGGCGGCGCCGGCCACCCGGTCCGTCTCCTGTTTGCGGGTGTGCGCGATGCCGGTGATGCGCGTGGGGCCTTCGAGCAGCGGTGCGATTGCGGCCAGAGTCAGAAACGTGTCGGAGAACGCGTTGAAATTCGCCGCGACACCCCGTCCCGATATGCCGGGCGCGACCAGCGCCTCCTCGCCGCGGTCGCCTGCCGTCGCCGAGAGGCCCGCGCTGCGCAGCACCGTCACGAATGCGATGTCCCCCTGCAAGCTTCCCTCGGTTGCAAGGCCGGCCAAGGTGAGGCGGCCTCCTGCCACCAGCGGCAGCGCAAGGAAATAACTTGCGGCGGTGGCATCGGGTTCAATCGCGTAGTTTGCCGGTTTGGCCGAAAACTGCGCGATCATCCGCTCCGTCATTTCGACGAACGGACGCGAGACCGTTTCGCCTGTGACCCGCACCCGGAGCGGCGTGCGTGCACGCGACCCCGCCAGCAGGAGCGCAGAGATCAGCTGTGAGCTCTCTGACGCGTCGAGTTGCACTTCGCCGCCTGGCAGGCCGGCTGTGCGCAACGTGAACGGAAAACTTTTCGCCGTGGCCTGCACACCTTGTGTCGCCAGAGCGTCCAGCAGCGCCGCAATTGGGCGGCGGCTCATGGCCTCATCCCCGGAAAAATGATAAACGCCGCCGGCCCGCAAACAAACGAGCGCAGTCAGGAAGCGAGCGACCGTCCCTGCGTTTCCCACGTCGAGGTGCGCTTCGCGCTGTGGAATCTCGCCGCCGCGCCCAACGATTCGGATGGTGCGTTCGGGCTCGTTGGTATCGACTGAAAAGCCCAGTTCGCACAGCGCCCCTGCCATGAGGCGCGTGTCGCGGCTAAACAGTGCATGGGTCAGGGTAACCGGTGCTTCTCCAAGCGCACCAAGGACGAGTGCTCGATTCGTCAGGCTTTTGGAGCCCGGAAGCATCACCCTGCCGCGCACGGGCCGGGTGAATGGCACGATGGGGAGCGAATCAACCATTAGGCAGCAGATTCATGCAGCAATGGCTTTGCGCCAAGCGAATTGCGCCGGAACAGGAAATTGCGTTGCCATGGCCTTTTGGCAGGACGCTTGGAGGACGACATCCGACACGCCCCTACGATCGAAACGCGTCCCGATACGCCTTGCCACGTTCAAGGCGGGTTCGGAGCTCCACAAAGTCGCGGTTGGCCAGGGCGGTTTGAAACGCATGAAGCTCATCCTGGTACTGCCGAAGCGCCCGAAGGACTTCCTCGCGATTCTGCCGGAGGATCTCAATCCACATCGTCGGGTCGCCTGCGCCGAGCCTGGTAGTGTCGCGCAGCCCGCCTCCGGCAAGACTGCGCCAGGCCGGATTCTTCTGGGCCAGAAAATGGCAGAGGCTCGCAGCGACGACCTGTGGCAGATGGCTGATATGGGCAACGATCTCGTCGTGCACGTCGGGATCCATCGTCGTGACCTCTGCGCCAAGTTCGTGCCAGAAGCGGACAATGGCTTCGAGAGAGCGCTCATCGGTTTCTCGCACGGGCGTCACAAAGCAGGCGCGTTTCTCGAACAAGGATTCCGTGGAGTTTTCCCACCCGGATTTTTCCGAGCCCGCCATTGGGTGAGCGCCGACGAAGTGCACGCCCTGACGCATTGCGGCGTGACCCGAACGGGCAATCTCTCCCTTCACGCTGCCAACGTCCGTGACGAGGGCTCCAATGTCCAGATGCGGTCCCACGGCTTGGGCCAGCGTCACGATCTTGTCCACGGGAGCGGCCAGGACAACCAGGTCGGCCCCGCGAACCGCATCTTCAGGAGTGTCGCGGACTTCGTCGCACCAGGATTGATCCCGGAGTCGCACACGACTCTCCGGTCGGCGCGACCAGAGCACGATACGGCGGGCCAGGCCGCGGTGCCTGACGGCCTTGGCGACCGAGCCACCCAGCAACCCGGGGGCAAGGAGCGTGAGCTGATCGAACATTTCCTGACCAAAACGCCCACCCTTGCGGTTGTCGAGCCCGGCTAGCAGCGTGTCGGACTTCGTCCTCGACGCTGCTAGAAAAAAAAGGCGGCGCCATTTTGGCGGAGCGCGGACGGGCCGAGTGCCTTCCGGGTTTATTCCTCGGCGGTGATCAAAGGTATCCGTTGGCGTCGATCACAAAGTGCACGATATGATCCGCGGGCACCAAGCCCGGATGTTTCACGCTCCACTCGACAGCTTGCGTGCAGACTGTTGACGGCTCTCGGGCCGAGTCTGCAGCCCGACACATCCGGGCTACCGGCAAAACCGCCCCCAAAAACACTTCGTAGGGAGCCCGGCAGGATTTTGAGGCGTTCCTGAGCCTGTCGTCTATTCTGGCTCTGCTCGATCGCATAATCGCTTTTCGAAGGGGCGGTTTTGCATTAGCCCGCATATCCTGTGACAACTGCCAGCAGATGTGTTGCATGCTGATAAGTGACCGCAGCGGTGGCAAAAACTGTGAAGTATGCGGGCTAGTCGCGCAGATCGGGCGGCTGCAACATTGGGGTCTCGCGGTCCACGGTCACATAACGGGCGATCATGCGTCCCCGACGCCCCCCGCACAAATGTTCAAAACCTCTCCGCTAAATCGGAAGAAAAACCGCCGTTCTGCACCAAACGGCGTCCGCCGTTTATTTAGGAGCATGGAGGGCGAAGCCCGACAGGCTCCTAGGTGACACAATATTGCGTTGTCATGTCACGGGGGGTGTGGTCGCATGAATTTCATGGATGATGCAACTCCTCAGGCGGCCCGTGCCCGGCGGACGATCATCCTGCTGTACGTGTTGATGGCGGCGGGCATTTTGCTGCCGCTGGTGATCTGGTGGCTCAGGCGATGAACAGAACTCTTCTTCCAATCCGAATCGCCTTCGTCGTACTTTGCGCCGCCAGCGGATGGCTTCTGTGCTTCACCATTCCACAGTGGGATGCGTATTGGTTGCGAGCTGCGCTGATCGGCCTGATGATCGGTGCATTGGTCATCCTGGTGGATCTCCTGCTCAAGGGATTTTCGCTGCGAGGACTTTCTGCGGTATCGTTCGGGCTCGGGATCGGCATGCTCATCTCGTTCCTGATCTCGATATCGCCGCTGTTTGAATACGCGGCGGCCAACGACCCCCAATCCGTCTACCTTTTCCGCCTGGCGCTGTTCCTTATCTGCTCGTATCTGGCGACGGTCATCGCGCTGCGGGGCAAGGATGAATTCAATCTCGTAATTCCCTACGTGCGGTTCGTTCCCCACGATGTGGAGGTTCCGTTGGTGGTCGTTGACACGAGCGCGTTGATCGACGGTCGCGTCGCCAAGGTTTGCGCCGCGGGATTCATCAATGCCGCGTTGGTGATCCCCCGTTTCATGCTTGATGAATTGCAGCGCGTGGCCGATTCACCCGACCCCCTGCGGCAGGCGCGCGGTCGTCGAGGACTCGACGTGTTGAACGAATTGCGCCGGATCAAGAATCTCGACCTTCGCATTCACGAAAGCGACGTCGGCAAGCGGCAGGATGTCGATGCCAAGCTCGTGTTTCTAGCGCAATCACTGCAGGCAAAACTGCTGACGACCGACTACAATCTGGCAAAGATGGCCGAATTCCACGGTGTTCAGTGGCTCAACCTAAATCTGCTCGCCCAGGCGCTCCGCCAGGAGTTGTCGATCGGCGATTTGATCGAAGTGGACCTGGTCAAGCAAGGCAAGGAAGACGGGCAGGCCGTGGGCTTCATGGAGGACGGCTCGATGGTGGTCGTCGGAGCCGGGCGCAGCCATCTCGGACGGCGGGTCTCAGTCGAGGTCACAAGCGTGCTTCCCTCGGCTGGCGGAAAGATGGTCTTCGCCCGAATCTCGGACGGCACCCTCTTAAAACCATGAGGGCCGCCCCTGACGGGACGGCCCTGCATGACCTAACACCAAGCAAACCGTAAGAACTACAACAACGACCGTTCTTCAGAACGATACTTGTTTCACTGGGGATAGACGCACGATGTCCAAAACCGTTGAAAAATAGTTCAAGGTATTTTGGATGACCCATCGGTCGTGGATCACCGATCGCCCGGCAGCGCGCCTGCGCGGCGAGAAATTATCTGCTAACCACAATAGCCAAACGACTTACGTGAATGCTACTCACGCAATACCGGGAGAGTATCCGGGTGAAGGTTCATCTTGAGCGGCGTGGTTTTTAGCGGGTACCTGAACGTTTCCCCCTGATAGTTTTTGAACACGACCTCGTCGTCGTTGATTTCCTGGATGTATTCGGGGTTGATCGGCACCTTGCCGCCTCCTCCTGGCGCGTCGATAACGTATTGGGGCACCGCATATCCCGTGGTATGTCCCCGAAGTGCGCGCATAATCTCGATGCCCTTGCGCACGTCCACTTTGAAGTGCGAGCCGCCGGTGATGAGATCCATCTGATACAGGTAATACGGACGGACCCGCATTCGAAGCAGGCGATGCACCAAGGCCTTCATAACCTCGGCGTCATCGTTTACCCCCCGGAGGAGGACGCTTTGATTGCCCAGCGGGACACCGGCAAATGCCAGCCGCTCGCAGGCTTCCTTCAGCTCCTGGGTGCACTCCTTCGGGTGATTGACGTGAATGCTCATCCAGATTGGGCCGTGCTTCCGGAACAGCTCACAGAGCTCCGGCGTTATCCGCTGCGGCAGGAAGACCGGAATGCGCGATCCTATGCGAATGAACTCCACATGCTTGATCGCCCGCAGCCGGCCCAGCAGATGATCGAGTTTGCGGTCGGAAAGCAGCAAAGGATCGCCACCACTGAGCAACACATCGCGAACCTCGGGATGAGCCTCAATGTACCGCAGCGCCCGTTCGTACTCGGGATGGAAATTGTAGTCCTGCGCATTGCTGACCAACCGGCTGCGCGTGCAATAGCGGCAGTACGCCGCACAGCGGTCGGTGACAAGGAACAGCACCCGGTCGGGATAGCGGTGCACCAATCCCGGCACCGGCGAATGGGCATCCTCCCCGAGAGAATCGAGCATCTCCTCTTCAGAAACGATCATTTCATCCCCGCGCGGGATCACCTGGCGGCGGATCGGACATTCCGGATCGTTGCGGTCAATGAGATTGAAAAAATAGGGCGTGATCGCCACCGCCAGCTTCTTGTCGGCAAACTCGCAGCCCGCCTTCTCCACGGGCGTAAGCGTCATGAACTGCTCCAGCTGCGCCGCGCTCGTTATGCGGTTCTTCAGCTGCCAGTTCCAATCCCTCCAGTCAGATTCCGGGAGATGCTGCCACAAACCTTGCCCCGCGAACCAATGGGAACGGTCTTCAGTGTACGACATGTTGCTGAGACAAATTAATAAGCTTCCTTACCATTCTGTCAAATGGCGGGGCTTTTCTAGAAGATTCCCCAGCGAAACTGCTGGTCCAGGGCCAGCAGGCCGATCATCGCCACATAAATCCAAACGGCGGCCATCACCACAATCGCTATCTTGCGACGGTTTCCGGAAGCGGGACTGGCAACGGGTTTTTCGGCACTCATGTTGATCCCAAATTGCACCGCTCCTGCGCCCGACACAAGTCCGGGCCTGCGAGGGATGCATCGATCAATGCAGGGCGGGATCGCACGTTCCTGCCTATTGACGAAGCCGTATCCATTCAAATCGTACGTTCCAGCCGAAAATGCCCCCCCCGCCCCGCCTAAGCAGGGGACTGTGCGAGTGTGTCGATCGGCTCCAGGACTCTGATTGGCACGATTGCGCACGGGAGCCCTCGCAAGAACAACCGTCTCTGCAGGGCAAAGGCGGTGTAATTGTGCAGGAAACGCGTCAGAATGGTCTCTCGTTCGAACACGAGCTGTCCCGTGAAGAAGATCACATTCGAGTTCCGCTCGATCAGGTCGGGCACCAACTTCCCAAGTTCATCGAGGACTTCATGGCCGACTGCCGTCACTGCTTCGGCCTCGCCTCCACGGGTTTGAACAAATCTCACATAACGGTCGGCCTCGTGCTTGATGTGGTCCCGCAACCGCTCGATTTCGTCAGCGCCCTTGAAGTTGCCGGCGTCC
>Ga0181528_10001977_pt1 | contig 12581 bp, 7 predicted proteins | sample PEATcosm2014_Bin_47_FD_119742 | JGI IMG/M metagenome (GOLD analysis project Ga0181528, IMG submission 119742) | Peatland microbial communities from MTU Mesocosm Facility, Houghton, MI, USA - PEATcosm2014_Bin10_10_metaG | ecosystem: Environmental > Terrestrial > Soil > Wetlands > Peat | place... | reverse complement strand
TTGAGAACTGGGGTTTCAATCGCCCCGAGCGTGAGATAACGCTCAACTTCGCCACGAAGAGTGCATTCGCCGAGGACCGCGCCGCGGCGTCGCTGCCTTCATCCGTCACACTGCTGATCGGCGTCGCCACCGAGCGCAACGGACTCGCCTACGCAAGGCGCGCCGATGAACCTTTCGTCTATCTCGTCGACCCCGACATCCTGCGGGAAACGCCGGTGACGATGCTCTATTACAAGAGTCGCCTCCTGCGCGAACTGCATGCCGGGGCCCGCATCACGGGGATTTCGCTCAAGGACATTGCGAACAAGACCGAGATCTTTTCAAGCCGGCTGACGGACGGAACAACCTGGGCCCAGGCACTGGCCGGGGAAACCGAGACAAAACGGAGCGCGGTGCAGAACGTCCTGGAGCAGCTGGAAACGCTGCGCGCCAAGGAGTTTGTCCTCGATTCCTTCCCTCCCACGGTCGAGATCGCGGGCGAGATGCGCCCGTGGAAATACTCCCTCGAAGCGACTATCTCGCTCGTTGGAGGCACGGGTGGGCAGACGGATGCCATCACCTTGTTTCTGACCGAGCGCACGGGCGGAGGAACACAGTTTGCGGGCTCGCCTGCTTTCAACGTCGTTTTCGAAATCAATCAGAAGCTGATCGACGCGCTCTTCACGCTGACCCACGCAGCACGTGAGCCGGGCCCCGTCTCTCCGGCGCCGGCTGCCGTTGATGCCGCGAAACCGCCTGGTCGCTGAGGAGGAATGCCTCCGCAAAGATGAAGCTGTTGCCTTCGATCCGGTACGCCTTGCGCGCATGCGCCTCCGGGACGCTGCTGATCGCCTGCTGGGTGGTCTGGCTCACGCTGGCCGCCGGACTCGGGCTGCAGATATGGGTCCTGGCGCGCCGCGAGCTCGAGCTGCCTGACTTCGCACTGCGGGCGATCGAACGCCGCCTGACAACCTCGGACATCACGCCGCGATTTGGCCAGGCAATCTTTGACCCCACCGGCAGGGTGCTGCTCAGGCAGGTCCAGCTTTTCGGTTCGGATCCATCGACACCGCTGGTCACTATCCGCGCCGCCTACGCCCGCATCGAGTTTCTCCCGCTGCTGATCGGTGAATTCCGCCTCCATGAGGTCCGTCTCACGGGACTGGACCTGCGGGTGCCGGCCATGTTGTCCCCCTCCGGCACCGATGAAACCGTGGTAAGCGATCTTGACGGTGTTTTCGAGTTTCAGCAGTCCGACTACCGCATCGGGATATGCACGTTTCATGTCGCCGGAGTGGCGATCGCAGGCCACGGTGGATTCCACCTTCCCGCAGGCACAAGATCCCGCCCAAGTTCAATGCCAGTCCTCGATCTCGTGCTCGACCGCTATCTGAAGGCAGGCCGCAGGCTTGTCGCGTTGAGACCCCAGATCGACACCCTGCAGGAGCCGCGCCTGCAATTGACTCTCACACCAAGCCCGGAAGCCGGAGCCATCGTCGATGCACGGCTCCTTGTCGACGCATCCAATCCCGATGCTCCCTGCAACCTGGAGTCTGCCGAGGCCCACGCAATCTTCCCCCTCCTGGGTGCCGCACCGGTGCCGACGGACGTAGCCTTGGATGCACAGAGCGTGGCCTGGAAAAAGCAAGCCGGCGCGGCGCGGCTTCACATTGCTTTGACCGGTTCGTTCATCCCCGATCGTTTTGTTTTCACGCCCCTAACCGCGCAACTCACAGCCGGCAGAGCAGACGTGGCCGGCCTCTCCTTCACCGCCCCTCTGGCCCGGCTGGCCCTGGCTGACTGGCCCCGAATTCGGGGGGACGTGGTGCTGCAAGCCGGCGGAGCGCCGCAGGTGGCGCGCGCGGACATCGAGCTCAAGCGCAGGGAAGGCACGATCGTTCTCACCGCCGCACTGACGCCCGAGCTGCTGCGTCTCGCCGCCGACCGGTTCGGATTCGCGGCTGCAAAATGGGTTACCCTGGCGGGCTCTGCATCGCTCCAAGCGCAGGTTGATCTGGCGGCAGGCTGGACGCCGGTGCGCGCTGAGGGCGACATCTCCGTCCGCGATGCCATTGCCCACGACGTTTCGATTGATGCAGCAGGCGGACACATCGTGTACGCCGGCCACGGTCTCGACGTCACCTACCTGACCTTGTTCCAGGGCGACAACGCAGCCTACGGGTCCTATGCCATGGACACTCGCACGCTGCAGTACCGTTTCCTGCTTCATGGTCATCTGCGTCCGCTCGACATCTCGGGCTGGTTCACCGATTGGTGGCCGCGCTTCTGGAAGGGTTTTGACTTCGCCGCCACGCCGCCGGTGGCCGACGTTGACGTCGCCGGCCGGTGGGGAACGGCGCAGGAGTCCGTCGTTTTTTGCCAGGCGGATGCGGCCAGGCCGGGAATCCTCGGCGTGCCATTTGACCGGGCTCGGACCACGCTCTTCTTTCGCCCGGATTTCTTTGAGGTGTCGAAGTTCAAGGCGGAGCGCGAGAATCATGTGGCCCAGGGCTCGTTCACCGTTGCCGTCGATTCCGAAAACTCGACGTATCGAGCCCTCGACTTTGATGCCATATCCGATCTTGACGTCACCGAATGCGCCCGACTCTACGGTCCCGCAGGCGTCGCGCTGGCCGCCCCGGTGCAGTTTTCAGAGCCCCCGCTTCTGCGAGTCGCCGGCCATCTCGACGGTCACGGCGCCCCGGGCGGCCTTCATTCAGAGATCCATTGCACGGTGACGGCAAGCAGTCCTCTCACGGTAAACGACTTTCCCCTGGACACGATGCGACTTTCCGCGACCTACCGCGACAGCGACCTCGAGCTGCAGAACGTCGAAGTCGGATTTGCGGGCGGAATAACCAAGGGCTGGGCGCGGGTCGCGGGGCCGCCACGAGCCCGGGTGCTCTCCTATGACGCGAAACTTCAGGGTGCCAACCTCGCGCGCATCATCACCATCCTGAATGACCTTCAAGCCGCAGGAAACCCGGGTGCCGCAGACAGGCCTGGAGACCAGCTGCTGCGCCGCACTTCAACCGGCCACCTCGACGGCCGGCTGGCGGCCAGCGGCGTCCTGGGAGAACCGTTCAGCTATCACGGGGAAGGTCAGTTGACCGTCACCGGGCAGGAACTCGGAGAAATCCACCTTCTTGGATTGCTCTCCGAAATGCTCAGCAAGAATTCGTTTCTCAACTTCACGTCATTGCGCCTCGATAAAGCCCAGGCGAACTTCCGGATCGAGGGCAACAAACTCGTCTTTCCCCAGGTCAAATTGCAGGGTCCGCGCGCCGCGATTGATGCAAAGGGCGATTACCTTCTCGAAACAAAGACTTTGGATTTCAATGCCCGGGTGTACCCGCTCCAGGAAAGCAAGGTTGCGGTTGCGGACGCGCTGGGCGCCCTGCTCACCCCGCTTTCCAATGCGCTTGAGCTGAAGCTGACGGGCCCGGTGGGAAAACCGTCGTGGACGTTCGTATTTGGTCCGACGAATCTGTTGCGGGCAATCACGCGTCCGCTCAACAACGGGGCGCCCGTGCCAAATGGAACCCAATCTCCGCCAGCGGTTCCGTCGGCGAGTCCGGCAGAGAAAACACCCTAGTTCGAAATCCTTTGCTCCAGCCTTGTGCTCACGCCTAGGCTGACGATTACTCCGCAATGGCTTTCCTTCCCCCAGCTGCTCCTCGCGACTGGCTGCACCGTGCATCGGTGCTTGGCGGCGGGCTGCTGGCGGTGGCGGGGGCACTTGTGCTTTTGGGCTTGGAGCCGTGGCTCAATTCGCTGCTTGCTCTGCCTGCAGACACCGCGGGGATGAGCGTGGATTCAGCCTTGAGCTTCTGTCTCCTGGGCATCGCATTGCTGTCCCTCGTGTCCGATGCCGGCCTCCTCGTATGGCTGGCTGTGTTGCCGGCTGGGATGGGTCTCCTGGCGCTCGTCCAGTCTTTCAGCGGAAGAAGCCTGCATTTCGAAGAGATCCTTGCGTCCCTGCAGGTGGCGACCACCGAGGCGCAACCGGGCCGGATGCCCGGCCTCATCGCGCTCGCAATCCTGACCGGCGCCTCCTCCGTCCTGCTGTTCAAGTGTTCCCGCCTGAGGCCCTGGTGTGAAAAAGGAATTGTCCTGGGCGCATCGCTGGTCATTTCCATCGGACTTTCGCCCGTGCTCGGTCGGATTCTGGCTTTTTCCGAGAAATCAGTTCTGCATTCCGTCCTGCGGCCCGGTCTCTTGCCTGGCCTGTGTTGCGTGGTCCTTGGAACGTTGCTTCTGAGCAGTCTCTGGCGCCGCGATCCGGACCGTCGGATTGCCGTGCCGTCCTGGCTGCCTGTTCCGGTGCTGGCTATTGGCGCCACGCTGACCCTGCTGTTCACCGCCGCCCTGAGGGACCGGGAGGCGGGTTTCATCCACTCCACCACCCAGTTGGCGATCAACAATGTTGCAACGGTTCTGAATCTCGAATTGGAGAACGAGGCGCAGTCCCTCCAGCGCATGGCTGCGCACTGGACCCGGGAAGTTCCGAACGGCGAAACGCAGCGCAGTCAGGACGTGGAGGCGTATCGCGAGACATTCCCGGCGCTCCGATCGCTGACGTGGATCAACAAATCCGGGCAGACGATTTCGGTCTATCCTCGAGCCGGCAACGAATACCTCCTCGACTTCGATCACCGCACCGATCCGCTGCGATGGAAGCTGATCCAGCAGTCGCAGCTCACAGGGCAGCCTGCTTTTTCAGGGCTCACGCAGCTGCCGCTCGGCGGGCTTGGTTTCTTCGCATGCATACCATTGCCTGACGTCGGCGGAGCCGGCGCCGAGGTGCTCCTGGGCAAATTCTCCTATCCGGCCGTGATCGCGACCGTCCAAAACCGCCTCCACCTGCCGGGCCTCTATGCCATCGTGATCGATGTCGATGGCCGGCGGGTCTTCGAGAAATACCCCCACGGTCGCATCCTTGATGATCTGCGTGGGGAGTCGGACTTCAGCCTCTTCAATCAGCGGATCCACATCAGCCTTTCTCCCGAGGAGTCCACGCTGAAAGAAGGACGGCGCTATTTTCCCGAACTCTTCGCCGCCCTCGGCTTCGGGCTGAGTCTGCTTCTCGGCACAGTCGCCCATCTTGCCCGCACCGGGGGTGCGCGCCGCCTTGCAGCCCATCAGGCCAACGCGCAGCTGCTGGCGGAGGTCGAGGAACGCACACGCGCCGAACAGGCGCTCCGGGCCAGCCAGGCGGCGACGCGCAAGCTTTCACTTGTGGCCAGCAGCACCGACAACCTCGTGGCCATCAGCGATCCCGAGGGTCGGATCGAATGGGTCAACCACAGCGTCGTGCGACTCTTCAATTTCAGCCTTGCAGAGCTTGCCGGTCGCAACCTCACCACCCTGCTGATCGGACCGGATACCGACTCCTCGACGGCCTCACGCCTGCACGACGCGCTCCGGCGGGCGATTTCGTTCAAAGCCGACCTCAGCAGCCAGACGGGGGACGGCAGGCGTTGTCACCTCCATCTCGATCTTCAGCCTGTGCGCAACGAAGCCGGGGTCGTCGAGAACTTCATCGCCATGATGTTTGACATCACCACGCGGGTGGAGACCGAACAGCATCTGCGGCGGGCAAAAGAGGAGGCCGACGCTGCATCGCGCGCCAAGTCGGAATTCCTCGCGGCGATGAGCCACGAGATACGCACGCCGATGAACGGCGTGATCGGAATGACCAGCCTGCTTCTCGAAACGGCGCTCACACCTGAACAGCGCGAGTGCGTGAACACAATCCGCACAAGCGGCGATTCACTGTTGTCCATCATCAATGACATCCTCGATTTCTCGAAGATTGAATCCGGCCGGATGGACATCGAGCTGCACCCATTCGAACTCGCGGTCTGCATTGAGGAGGCACTGGACCTCTTTGCCGTTCCGGCTGCAGCGAAGCAGATCGATCTGGCCTATCACATCCAACCGGAGGTTCCTCCCTGGATCCTTGGCGACGACACACGACTGCGGCAGATCATCGTCAACCTGGTCAACAACGCCATAAAGTTTACCCCGAAAGGCTTTGTATCGGTTGAAGTTTGCCGGACCCATGCGCCTGAAGTGCCGGTGATCCCCGTGCAAGCACCGGTCCTGGGATCACGGACCCCTCTCCCGACGGGCGAGCCGTTGTGGCTGTCCATCGCGGTTCGCGACAGCGGAATCGGAATTCCAACGGAAAAACATCACCGGTTGTTCCGGCCGTTCTCCCAGGTGGATTCTTCCACCACCCGCAAATATGGAGGAACCGGCCTCGGGCTCGCCATCAGCCGGCGCCTTTGCGAACTGATGGGCGGCACGATCGGGATGAAAAGCGAGCCGGGACACGGCTCGGAGTTCACGATCGTTCTTCCAACCCACCCCGCCGTTCCCCCGGTTGCGCTGCCGCGCGAAGAACCGCTTCGCGCCCTGCAGGGCCGCCTTGTGTGGGCCGTGGACAACCATGACGTCAACCGGCGGTTTCTTGCCTCGACGCTGACTGCCGCAGGTCTCTCGTGCGTGACGATGGACTCGGCCCACATGGCGCTTGCCGAGGCGCAGAAGAGCGGGCCGCCGGCCCTGCTCATCATCAGTCAGTTGCTGCCGGACGGTGAGGGCCGCCACCTGGCCCAGGAACTTCGCGCCGGCTGGCAACAGCCCCGGGTGCCCCTGCTGCTCCTCCTGCCTGCCGGCGAACCGATGCCGCGCACATGGCTTCAGGAACTGGCCCCGGCGGCACATCTGCTCAAGCCGTTGAAAGCAGCCTCATTGATCTTGACCATTCACTCGCTGTTTAATCCGACCGTGGTTCGAAGCGATCCGTCGCCTGTGGCCAAGCAATTGCTGAGCGCGGAGATTCCGCTCAAGATTCTGCTCGTTGAAGATAATCCCGTGAATCGCAACGTCGCCTTGAGCCTTCTGGCGCGGCTGGGTTACAAGGCGGATTCCGTGGTCAACGGTGTTGAGGCCGTCGATGCATTCGCTGAACACAATTACGACCTGGTCATGATGGATCTGCAGATGCCGGTGATGGACGGTCTCGAGGCCACGCGCGAACTCCGCCGGCGCCTTCCCCCTGGTCGCCAGCCCCGCATCGTCGCCGTTACGGCCAATGCCCTCGTTGGCGACCGTGAATCCTGCCTTGCCGCGGGCATGGACGACTACGTCACAAAGCCCCTGAAGCTCGACGCGCTCACATCGGCCATCCGTCGCAACTGCGTGAAGCCGGAGGGGAACTGAGCGGTTCACAACCGCTGTTGAAACGCGCCGATCTCCGCCTTCCGGGAAGGATCATCACACAGGTTGATCTCTTCACCGGAATCCCGCTCCAAATCGAAAAAGAGCCAGGGCGCCCCTTCCGCACCGAGCACGAGCTTCCTTCCCGACGTCCGCGCACCCCGCCAGGCCCGATCGCATTGGTGGGGCAGCCGCACAACACTGGGCATCGAAATGCGCTGGATGTCCCGGTCAAAACCGGGATTCTCGCCCGCGGCCCAGCGCAAAGTCAGATCAAAAAGGTCGACCAGCGATACCAACGCCGGGTCGCAAACTCCGCGGCGTCCCTTCGCAGCGCCCGGAACGTGCACGAGCAACGGGACGCGGACGCTCTCCTCGTATGGCCAGCCTTTTCGAAACAGCCCGTGCGAGCCATGCATGTCACCGTGAACGGAAGTGAACACAACCACCGTATTCTCGAGCGATGCTGTCGAGAGGAGGTGACCGATCGCCCGATCGGTCGCCTCAAGGTGTGCGTAGTAGCCAGCCAGATCGCGACGGGCCGCTGCTTCAACGTCGCCTCCGCGGGGGACGTTCGGCGGCAACACGATTGACTGCGGTGTCCAATCCGACCCGCCGCCAGGGACCCGCGCTCCGTAAGGCGGATGCGGCGGCTCGAGGCTTACCATGCAGAACCATTTCCCCTTTCCGGCTTCAGCTGCATGGCCTCCACAAGCCGGGATCCGATTGCCGCCGTCACCCATCCACTCTGCGGCGCGGCCACAGACGACATCGGACTGGTATCCGTCGAACCGCACCGGCGCGGGCAGCCTGGTCCCATGCAGCCAGGGATCGTTCAGAAGGAATCCGCTTTCAAATCCTTCCCAGAATTCAAATCCTCCCCGCCGGCCGGGCGGAACCACGATCTTCGCATGCGCCTGTCCGACAAGATCAGCCTGCTGATCGCGCTCATAGAGGTGCCACTTGCCGAAGAATGCCGTTGCATATCCGAGCGTCCGCAGGCGACCGGCAATGGTCTGCGCCTTCGCGGGCAGCGGATCAAAATAATCCCGCACTCCGTTCTCCGGAGAAAGGACTCCCGTCAACATCGCGGCCCGAGCGAAAGGGCCGAACGGATGCGGCGTCACCGCTTGCGTGTAGTTGACAGATCGCTCCGCGAGGGCGTCGACGTGCGGGGTGCGCGCGTTCGGATCTCCCGCGTAACTGGTGGCCTGGGCGCGCCATTGGGTGGTCACGATCCACAGGATATTTGGCGAGGATTCGGCCATGACCATTGGTTTTCCAGCCCTGATGTTCCATGGTCTTTGCCGCTACGACGATCAAATTTCGCGGACGGCATCTTCATCAACAGCGCGATCGCTTTCCATTGCGGATCGGCGTGTACGACGAGCGAGCGCAACAGCGATGCGCTTCAAACACTGAAACGATCAAGGCCCTCTTCAGCTTGACGGACCGAAAACGCGGTCTGGGACCGCGCCGCCGACCGGACTATTCCAGCCGCCGGAGCACAAGCGCCGCGTTCTGGCCGCCGAATCCAAGATTATTGGTCAGAACCGCCCTAAGCGGGGCCTGGCGTTTGACGTTCGGCACATAGTCAAGATCGCAATCGGGGTCCGGCTGCTCGTAGTTGATGGTTGGCGGAACCTCCCCGGTCTGGATCGCTTTTGCGCAAATCAGCGCCTCCACGCCGCCGGCAGCGCCCAGCAGGTGACCTGTCATCGACTTGGTCGAGCTGACCATGAGCTTGCGCGCATGGTCGCCAAAAACCTGTTTGATCGCGAGCGTCTCGAACTTGTCGTTGTACGGGGTCGACGTCCCGTGCGCGTTGATGTAATCGATTTCGTCCGTACGCAGGCCTGACACCGCGACCGCACGTTTCATTGCCAGGGACAGTCCGCGGCCCTCGGGGTCGGGCTGGGTGATATGAAAAGCATCGCAGGAGGCGCCGTATCCGGCCAGCTCGCAATAAACGCGGGCTCCGCGGGCTTGCGCGTGGGCGAGGGTCTCCAGGATCAGGATGCCCGCGCCTTCGCCCATGATAAAGCCATCGCGGTTGAGATCAAACGGACGGCAGGCCTTTTCCGGCTGGTCGTTGTTCGTGCTCATTGCCTTCATCGAGCAGAACGATGCGTAAGAAAACGGAGTGATTGCCGCCTCGCTTCCGCCGGCCACCATGACATCGGCATCGCCCCGCCGCAGCGCATTGAATGCCTCGCCGATCGCGTGGGCGCCCGATGCGCACGCGCTTACCACGGAATAATTCGGACCCCGGGCTCCGATCTCAATCGCAACCAACCCGCTGCACATGTTGCTGATCAGCGACGGTATCGTGAATGGCGATACTTTGCGCGGACCCCGCTCCCAGAGGATGCGGAGCTGCTGCTCATAGGTGTGCATCCCGCCGATGCCGGATCCGATGATCACCCCCATGCGGTCGGAATCCTCGGCTGCCGGATTCAAAGCGGAATCGGCCACCGCCGCCTTTGCAGCAATAAATCCGAAATGGGTGTAGCGGTCGTTCCGGCGCGCCTCCTTCGGGTCCATGTGCTTGGCGGCATCGAAGTCGACAATTTCAGCGCCGATCTTGCAGGGATAATCAGTGACGTCGAACTGCGTCACCCGCTTGATTCCATTCCGGCCGGCAAGAATGCTGGTCCAAAAGCTTTCGACATCCAAGCCGAGCGAACTGACGACACCGAGGCCGGTGACGACCACACGAGGAGAAGACTGGGCAGAATCCATGTGAACAAAAAAGCGCCCTACCGACGAGTCCCCTTGGGCAGCACGGTAGGACGCTGAAACTCGATAAAAGGGCTTACTTGGCTGAAGATTTTTCTTCGATGTACGCGATCACATCGCCGACGGTCTGAAGCTTCTCAGCGTCGGACTCCGGGATCTCGCCTTTGATTTCGTCCTTGAACTCCTCCTCGAACGCCATGATCAGCTCGACGGTGTCGAGCGAGTCGGCGCCAAGATCATCGAGGAACGAAGCTTCCGGGGTGATCTGTTCCTCGTTAACGTTCAACTGGTTAACGATAATCTCTTTTACGCGTTGTTCGATGGTTTTCTGATCAGCCATGTTTGATAGATGGGCAAGGGTTTGGGCTGCTCTTTGGGATCACATCACCATGCCGCCGTCAACGGTAAAAACTTGACCGGTGATGTATCCCGATTCTTCCGAACACAAAAACGACACCAAATGGGCGACGTCCGCCGCCTCACCGAGGCGCTGCATCGGGATGAATTGCAGGGCCGCTTTCGTCACCTCCTCGCTCAGGACGGCAGTCATGTCCGTCTTGATGAAACCGGGAGCCACGGCATTGCAGGTGATCGAGCGGCGTGCAAATTCCTTGGCGATGCTTTTCGTGAAGCCGATCAGCCCCGCCTTTGCCGCGGAGTAATTCGCCTGACCGGCGTTCCCCGCCAGGCCGGCGACAGAGGAAATGTTGACGATGCGACCCCATCGCTTCTGAGCCATCGCCCGGCCCAGGTGCTTTGTCCAATGAAAGGCGCTGCTCAGGTTGGTGCCGATGACCGCGTTCCAATCGTCCTCCGACATGCGGAACAACAGGCCGTCACGGGTGATGCCGGCGTTGTTAACCAGGATGTCGATGTTGCCGAATTCGGCCAGCAGCTGGGCGGAGGCCTTCGCAACGGCTGCACCGTCCGACACATCAACGGCGACGGCCCTGGCCTTCCCCCCGGCCGCCTGGAGCGCCGCAGCCACCGCGCCGCAGCTCGCCTCGTTCTTGCTGACGCAGATCACCGTGGCGCCGGATCGTCCAAGCTCCTCGGCAATGGCCTTGCCGATCCCTCGACCGGCTCCGGTGACAAGCGCGACGCGATTGTTAAAGGTCATGCCACCAGTACCGCGAATTGGGCGGAAATGCGCGAGCCGATTTTTCGGCCGATCGCAAGAATGCGAGGAATTCCTTTGCGCGGCAGGAAACAACCACCTAGTAGAGAGATCAGTTTGTTCGGTCGCCAGACTCAGACTTTACCTCCAGTTTCCGATCCCACGCCGCTTATGAAGACGAACTTCTCCGCCGTTATCGCCGGTCTGCTGGTCGCCACCGCTGCTGCGGCCGCGCCTCTGATGGAAACCACCGCAATTCACTCCCAACCGGACACCGCTTCTCCGGCCATCGGTTTTCTCAAGGCTGGCACGGATCCAATCGCGGCGACGGATGCCACCGCCCCCGCGGGCTGGATCGCGATTGACCTGCCCGGTCCGCACGAAGCCTATGTCAACAACAACGACTTCAGCAAGAGCCTCGACGTCCACGCGGGCGCTGCGATCCGGACAAAACCCAAGGCCGATGCCCCGTTGCTCGCCACCATGCAGGAAGGCGACAAGACCGAGATTACCGGTCTGCGAAGCGGCTGGACGCAGATCAAGCTCTACAAGACGCTCGTCGGCTATATTCAATCCGGCGGGACGTCCGCAGCGCCGGCGGGTGCTCCCGCGCCGATAGCCTCCGCTCCGACTGCGCCCCTGGCGGCGCCAGCCAGCGTTGCGCCACCGGTCAACGCCGGACCGGCCACGGCTTTGCCGCGGACACTCCAGGGCATGCTGGTTGAGACAAAACGTTTTCTGCTCGTTGGGCACCGCCCTGACTACGACTATCAGTTGAACGATTCGACCGGCAAACGCGTTGCCTTTCTCGACGTCAGCCAGATCACTCCGCTGCAAAAGATGGAAGCCTACGTGGATCAGCTCGTGACCGTCTCGGGCGTCATCAAGCCGACAAGCGACTACAAGAACCTCGTTGTCGAGGTGCAGACCCTCGAAACCAAATAGGGATTGCGCGCCCGGCCTTTCTGCTGCCGTCTTCTTCATGGAACTTATCGACGGTCACCGCATCGCCGCGGACATCATTGACGAGCTCAAGGCCGAGGTGTCGGGACTGCCCGGACGCAAGCCGTGTCTCGCCCTCGTGCGTGTCGGCGACGATCCGGCATCGGTCTCCTACGTCAGGCAGAAAGAGAAGACGGCTGCGGCCGTCGGAATCGTCGGCCGCGTGCTCCTGCCTCCCGCCACGATTTCGGCTGCGGAATTGTTCGCGCTGATCGACGGGTTGAATGCCGACCCCGCTGTCGACGGGATTCTCGTCCAATCTCCGCTGCCCCCGCATCTCGACGAGCTCGCCGTGTTTCGCCGCATCTCCCCGGCCAAGGACGTCGATGGGCTGGGCACGATCAATCTTGGCAAAGTCGCGCAGGAGGACGAATCAGGTTTTGTCTCCTGTACGCCGGCCGGCATCATGGAACTCCTCGCCCGGTCCAATGTGCGCCTTGCGGGCCGTCACGTCGTCGTTCTGGGCCGCAGCCTGCTCGTGGGCAAGCCCGTCGCCCTTCTGGCCATGCAGAAGAAG
>Ga0181528_10001975_pt1 | contig 12591 bp, 9 predicted proteins | sample PEATcosm2014_Bin_47_FD_119742 | JGI IMG/M metagenome (GOLD analysis project Ga0181528, IMG submission 119742) | Peatland microbial communities from MTU Mesocosm Facility, Houghton, MI, USA - PEATcosm2014_Bin10_10_metaG | ecosystem: Environmental > Terrestrial > Soil > Wetlands > Peat | place... | reverse complement strand
TCGTCGACCCCCACAAGATCTTCTGCGTCCTCCTCAGCTGGGTTCTCAGGCGCAAAAACTGGCCCGGTGCCGTCACCCGCGCCTTCAACACGACCAAAATGCTTGATCGCATCTGCAAGAAGCATGGCCGCGAGCTCCTCGAGCACGGCATCGGCTTCAAGTATGTCTGCGACCTGATGCTCGAGCGCGAAATCCTCATGGGCGGCGAAGAGTCCGGCGGCATTGGCTTCCAGCGCCATCTGCCCGAGCGCGACGGCATCCTCAACGCGCTGCTTCTCGCCAACGTCATGGCCGAAGAAGGCAAGACCCTGGGCCAGCTTGTCGCCGACTTGCAGGCCGAGTACGGCGAACACCAGTATGGCCGCATCGACCTCCACATCCCCGACGACATCAAGAGCGCCGCGATCACCCGCGCTGAGGCTCTCAAACCCGGCGACCCCGTCATCGCCGGAATGCCCATCCTGCGCCAGGAAAACCTCGACGGTGTCAAGTTCTTCCTCGATAACCCCGAAGCCAAAACCAAGCCCAACGCCGCCGAAACCTGGATCCTCTTCCGCGCCAGCGGCACAGAGCCGCTCATGCGTATCTACACCGAGTCCACATCAAAGGAAGCCGTCGCCAAACTCCTCGAATCCGGCCGCACTTTCGCTCTCGCGAACTAGGGGAGGGAAGAGAAATATGTTCATTCACATCTTTGGATTTCGCTGGAAGCTCGAAGCCACCGATGCCGACAAGATCCGCGCCGCGCAGGATATCCTCGCCTTCCGCGGCAACGTCCCCGGCCTGCTCGAGGTGCACGTCGGCAACAATCTATCGCCGCGCGGCCGGGGATACTCGTTCTGCGGCCTCATGACCTTCACAGAGAAGGCTGCCGCCGACGCCTATACGAAGCATCCCATGCATCTCGCCCTGCTCAAATGGCTGCTCCCGCTCATCGACCCGGTCGAGCTCGACTTCCAGGCGTAGCCCCGAGCGTCCAGCCTGACGCAGCCCATTCTGGGAAGCTGGGTGCTCCATCCTTCGAGCGAAAACATTCGCGCGTAGGGTGGGAAATCCACGGTTCCCAAGCCCATCGCTCAGAGAATTCCTCTTTTCCTGGCGACAACTCTCTTCGTTTCGCGCTACACTCCAACTCCATAATCCCCGGAGCCGGCGGCCCATTGCGTTTTGCCGGCCCACACATCCAGGAGGTCGCATGCGCATCGACGGCACCATCGGGCTTGTGTTGAAAGGCAAACGGCAGAACCGCATCCTGTCCATTGCCCCCGACCACACAGTCTTCGAAGCTCTCGAACTCATGGCGCAATACGACATCGGCGCCCTGCTCGTCTGCGCCGACGACCATCTGCTCGGCATCCTCTCCGAGCGCGACTACGCGCGGAAATGCGCTCTGCTCGGCCACACCTCGAAAGAGACGCGGGTTGCCGACATCATGACCAGCCCCGTTCTCTCCATTACTCTTCGCCACACTATCGACGAGTGCCTGGCCCTCATGACCGAGCACCACTTCCGACATCTCCCCGTCGTCGAGCACGACAAAGTCGTCGGCCTCGTCTCCATCGGCGATCTGGTCAAGTGGGTCATCAGCAGCCAGCAGGAAGCCATCGGCGCCCTCGAAAGCTACATTACCGGCGGCTACCAGGCCTAATTCCTCCAAGCGCGGAGGGAGCGTGGGGCTTCAGCCCCACGCGATATGCGCAAGAACGAGTCCGGCCTTTAGGCCCAGGGCCAATCCTTCCGCAGCCACGGCCATGGGTGCCCCATGTCTCGATTGTCTCCAGGGTCCCCAGCGACAGGTCTTCGTCGCTGGAGTGGTCTGAGACGTGGGAAAGCACGAACCTATCGCGATCACAGCCACCTTCGCATGTACCAGCGCGTCGCTACCAAAACACCAGCACTGCGCTCGCTGCAGGCACTCGAATCCGAGCGATCCCATCCCGCACATCGACACGCTCCGCCTGCGGTATCCACTGCGCATGATCGCGAATCTCCGCTCCGGCGAGCGTCACATCTTCCGTCGCATCGAGCCGAGGCCCTTCCAGCCTCCACACGCGAACTGATCCCGAGCCCAATCCGCCGCGCACGGCGATCCGTAGCGCAGCCTCCGCATCCTTATTTAAAACCGCCACGCGGACTCCATCAGGCCCCCGCGCTGCATACGCCGTCGCGTTCACGCCCTTCCAGTCGCACTCCACGTGCATCATCGTGCAGCCTGCAAATTGATCGGCCAGCATCATCCCGTAAAACGCCGGCATCGCCTTCACCGCTCGCCCAACCTCACTCTGGATAGGGCTGTAATATCCGTTGCGCACCGTCTGCGGCGCTTTCGCCGAATCCATGCCCGGCGTGTGGCCTCCCAGTCCTGCCGTCAGGAACTCACTGCGTCCGCCATGCAGATTCACTCCCGCGCATCCCAGGCTCGCAAGCTCCAGCATGTAGTCGCCCGCCCACAGCGCCGCGGCAAACGCATTGCTCATTCCCGGCTTTCCGCCGCGATAACACGAGTTGCCTTCGCTCATGCGATAAATCCGTTGCGGCGCCCGCGCCGCCGCGACAATCTCCTTCGTCGCCTGTGCGACTTTTGGATCTCCCGCTAGCAGCCGTTCGATCGTCACGTGCGGATCATCCGGCGGCCCCATGGCATAGTAGTGCCCTGTCAGCGCCACCAGTCGCGACGCAATCAACGCGGGCACATCCGCGCTGACCCGCGTCACCCAGTCCGACGAAGCCGCGACATCCGGCCCTCCGAACCGCGCGCTCGGAACCTTGGCCGCAATCGCCTCGGCAAACCCCGTCCACTCCCGCACATAGTCCGCAAAACTCCATCCAGCGGGCCGCGTCCCGTTGCTCGCCTTCGTGTAGAGATCCGGCTCGTTGCCGATCTGAAAAAACTCCAGCCGGTCGCCGATCTTCTCCGCAACATACGCAGCCTCTCCCGCAGCCGTCTGCGGCGTGCTGTTGCCGAAATTCAGCCCATAAATAAGCCGCCATCCGGTCGCGCGCAGAAATCCTGCCAGCGCATCAATCGATGCAGGTGGGAGCGCAAACAGCTGGTGCGGCATCCAGTTGGCGTCGAGATTTCCCTCCGGCACGCGCAGCGTCGGCTCCGGCGTCGACGCGTTGGCACGGAACCAACAAAACTCGCTCGTATTCCCGCCGAGCCGCAGGACCCCGTTCGGGCTTAGCAGCCGGAAGTACGCAACCAGGTCTGTGTTGTCCTCGGAGAAGAATGTCGGATTGCTCAGCTGCGCGAGCTCATAACTCAGTCCTGTATACGTGAGCGGAACCCGCGGCCCGTCCGAATCATCGCGCAACGTGAGCTCAATCTGAATCTCGGAAGCTGCACGACTCAAGGGCGCATATGCAGAAGCTGCAGCCACCGCAGTCGTGCTCAACAAGAACCTTCTGCGGTTCATGACTCACTCCTACGAGATCACCGCCACCTTCGCACGTTTCCCCAACCGCACCACGATCCTGGCCGGCAGGGAGCTGAGCGAGACGACGTTACCCGTCGCCGGCTCCCCATCGAGCTTTACGGCACTCTCCGCAATCTTGCGGTACGCTTCAGCGCCGCTCGACGCCAGCCCCAATGCGACTAGTAGCTTCGGCAAGCGAATCTGATACGGCTCTCCCCCAGCCACATCTGCGTAGGAGAGCAAGACCTCTTCCAGGTCCTCAGCCGTCTCCTTCTGCTGAAACATCCGTGCCCAGTTTTCATCCGTACTCGCGGCCGCCTCCGCTCCATGGAAGTCCGAAACAATCGTCCGCGCCAGCCGCTTCTTCACATCCATCGGATGCGCCTTGCCCGCAGCCACGTCCGCCTTGAGTCCCTCGATCTCTGACCCGCGCAGATCGGTCAGGAAAAGAAAATACTTCCACATCAACTCATCCGAGATGCTCATCAGTTTGCCGTACATCTCGCTCGGCGGCTCATTGATGCCGATCGCATTATTGAGAGACTTGCTCATCTTCTGCACGCCGTCTGTGCCCTCGAGAATCGGCGTCATCAGCACGATCTGCGGCTTTTGCCCGTAGTGCCGCTGCAACTCGCGCCCGCACATCAAATTGAACTTCTGATCCGTCCCGCCCAGTTCCACGTCGCATTCGAGCGCGACCGAATCGTAGCCCTGCATCACCGGATACAGCAGCTCGTGCAGGCTGATCGGCTGCTCCGATTGAAAGCGCTTGTGAAACTCATCGCGCTCCAGCATCTGGCTCACCGTGAAATGCGCCGTCAGCCGAATTGTTTGCTCGTAGCCCAGTTTGCCCAGCCACTCCGAGTTGTAGCGAACCTCGGTTGCCTTCTCATCGAGAATCTTGAAGACCTGCTCCTTGTAGGTCTCGGCGTTCTTCTCAATTTGCTCGAGCGTCAACGGCTTCCGCGTCACGTTGCGTCCCGTCGGATCGCCGATCAGCGACGTGAAATCGCCGATCATAAAAATGACAGTGTGGCCCAGCTGCTGAAAATGCCGCAGCTTGCGCATCAGCACCGTGTGACCCAGGTGCAGATCAGGCGCCGTCGGATCGAATCCCGCCTTCACCCGCAGCGGCCTGCCCGTTGTCAGGCTCTCTTCTAAGCGCTCGCGCAGATCGGCTACGCGAATAATCTCCGCCGCGCCCTTTTGTAACAAATCCAACTGCTCATCGACTGGAAGAAACGTGCTCATGCCGTCTTTCAGTATAGAGTCCGCGCATCACGGCCAGAGGGCTCCAGCGGCCGCGCAAGACTGTGCGAGACCGCTCTCGAGACTCTTCGTTTCCTCTTCGAGCTGCGCCACTTTGAACCGTAACTGTTGGTTCGTCGCCAGCAATTCACCCACCAGCGTCTGCAGTTGGTGATTCTTCGCCTCCAGAACGCGAGAAGCGTCAGGCGCGGCACTCATCGTCTGCTCTATTTGCGCCATAGTCCTCTTCTCCCTCACACCTCATCGATCGCCCGCGCCGCTGCATCGAGCGCTTCAGCGACCTTGCTCACCTGCTCGGCAGTCAGGTTTCCGCGCTCCACGCGCATCTTCAGCGCGAACTTCAGATTCATAATCGCGCGCTTGATCTGCGGCGATTTGCCCCGCCCAAACATCTTGCCTGCTTCATGCATCCGCCCAAAGATCGCCTTCAGCAGCGCCTGGTTGGTCTTCAGATGAGCCTTGCCTTCTTCTGTCGCTGTGTAGAGCCTCTTGTTGCCGTCCGCAGAAGCGACTGTCGCCAGCCCCTCTTCTTCCAGCAGCGTCAGCGTCGGATACACCACGCCGGGGCTGGGCGCATAGCCGCCCGAAAGCCGCTCCTCAATCGCTTTGATGATTTCGTAGCCGTAGCTTGGCTTATCGGCAATCAGTTGCAGAATCACCAGCCGCAGCTGGCCATTATCGAACATGCGTTCGCGGCTGCCTCCTGCATAAGCCTCCCACCGCTCACGTCGGTGGTCATCCCACCAGCCGCGCCCGTGGCGATGCCGGCAGTCGCCGCGCTCGGGTTCCTCAAGTCTTTCTCTCAAATGCTCAAACATCATGGCTCCTCTCCGATCTATCAAGATATATCTTAAGATATATCGAAACTCGGTCTTAATCAACCCCGCCTCTATCTTGAACAAAACATTCATCGTTCTTCTGCAACTTCCACAAGACCGCTCCATCCAACTCGAAGGAGAAGCACCCCATGTCTACTGTTTCCGGCCGTTCCGTGCAGGTCCCCGCCGCTGGCGGGGCGTTCCAACTCGTCACCAAAGAATTCCCCGACCCCGGACCAGGCCAGGTGCGCATCCGCGTACAGGCCTGCGGCGTCTGCCACAGCGACTCACTCACCAAGGAAGGCATGTGGCCCGGTCTGCAATTCCCCCGCGTGCCCGGACACGAGGTCGCCGGTCTCCTCGACGCCGTTGGACCCGAAGTCCCCGTCATCAAGGTCGGCCAACGCGTCGGCCTGGGTTGGCACGGCGGCCACTGCAACTACTGCAAGCCCTGTCGCCGCGGCGATTTCATGCTCTGTGAAAATCAGCCCATCAGCGGCATCAACTACGACGGTGGCTATGCCGACTACGTCATCGCCCCCGCCAACGCCATCGCGCTCATCCCCGATGACCTGAAGGGCGTCGATGCCGCACCCCTGCTCTGTGCCGGCGTCACCACCTTCAATGCCCTACGTAACGGCGGAGCACGTATCGGCGATACCGTCGCCGTCCTTGGCATCGGCGGTCTCGGCCACCTCGCTATCCAATACGCAGCCAAGGCCGGCTATCGCACCATCGCCATCGCCCGCGGCCAGGATAAGGGCCCGCTCGCTAAGCAACTCGGTGCGCACATCTACATCGACTCCACTACGCAGGATCCAGCCAAAGAGCTCCAGAAAATCGGCGGCGCGAACATCGTTCTCTCCACCGTGACCAGCGCCAAGGCCCTCGAGTGGGTCATCGACGGACTCGCCCCCGCAGGCAAGTTCATCCTGGTCGGCGCACCCGACGGCCCCGTCGTCATCAACCCCTTCCCGCTGCTCCTTGGCCGTCGCACCGTTGCCGGTTGGCCCTCCGGCACGGGGATGGACTCGGAAGACACGCTCAACTTCAGCGCCCTCACTGGCGTCAAGCCTATGATCGAGACCTACCCGCTCGAGAAAGCTGAAGAAGCTTACGCCCGCATGATGAGCGGCGCCGCGCGTTTTCGCGTCGTCCTCACCACCGGCAACTGAGGTCGTTGCGCGCCGCAAGCTCTTCGAGATCTCTCGCGCAACGACCGCGCAGCACAGCCGGGCCGATTTGCCCGCGGTCCCTTTTGGGCCCTTGCAGTCGAACAGGCCCGCATCCGGCCGATCCGCTTCGCCGCGCGCTGCGCGTGCCGGCAACCGGATCGGCCGCGTTCACGATCCGATCGGCGCCTTCGGCGCCGATCGGATACTTCCTCCTCGCTGCTATACTCTCTTCATGCACGCAGCCCTCATTGCCGCCTCTCCCCGCGCCTTTGCGTGCGCGGCTCGTGCTGCGGCGGCTTCGGCCGCCTAGACTCGTCCCACCTCATCCATCGCAGCGCCTCAAAGTTGACGGTCCTTAGTCCCTGTTCCCTTAGTCCCTCTGTCCCTGCGCGTCGCCCAATCAGGGCCGGCGCTAAACTGGAGTCATCCCAAACCGGAGTCATCATGGATCAGTTCTCCCGCATTCAGCGCCTTCCGCCCTATGTCTTCAACATCACCGGCGAAATGAAAGTCTCCGCGCGCCGCCGCGGCGAAGACATCATCGACTTCGGCATGGGCAATCCCGACGGCGCCACCCCCCAGCACATCGTCGACAAGATGATCGAGGCCGCGCAGAAGCCTGTCACCCATCGCTACTCCGTCTCCAGGGGCATCCCGCGCCTGCGCAAAGCCATCAGCAATTGGTACAAGACCCGCTACGCCGTCGACATCGATCCCGACACCGAGGCCATCGTCACCATCGGCTCCAAAGAAGGCATCGCCCACCTCTGTCTCGCCATCCTCGACTCGCGCGACACCGTCTTGGTCCCCAATCCCTCCTACCCCATCCACATCTACGGCCCTGTCATCGCCGGAGCCCACGTCGTCAGTGTTCCCATCCACGACACCGAACAGTTTCTGGCGGATCTGGAAGACCTCATCCCGCGCATGACGCCGCGCCCCAAGGCCCTCATCGTTAACTTCCCGTCGAACCCGACCACGCAAACCGTCGAGCTGCCCTTCCTTGCACGCCTCGTCGCCCTCGCCCACCAGCACGGCTTCTATCTCATTCACGACCTCGCCTACGCCGACCTCGGATTCGACGGCTACAAGCCCCCCAGTGTTCTCGAAGTTCCCGGCGCCAAAGAAGTCGCCGTCGAGTTCTTTACACTTTCCAAGTCCTACAACATGCCCGGCTGGCGCGTCGGATTCATGGTCGGCAATCCGGTCCTGGTCAACGCCCTCGCTCGTTTGAAGAGTTACTTCGACTACGGCACCTTCACGCCCATCCAGGTTGCCTCGATCCTTGCCCTCGAAGGCCCGCAGGACTGCGTCGCCGAGATTCGCGAAACCTATCGCCTCCGCCGCAACGTCCTCATCGAAGGATTGAACAAGCTCGGCTGGCACGTGCCCTCGCCGAAGGCGACGATGTTTGTCTGGGCGCAGATCCCCGAGGCTTACGCGGCCCTTGGCTCTCTTGAGTTCTCGAAGATCCTGCTCACCGAAGCCAAGGTGGCCGTCTCGCCCGGCATCGGCTTCGGCGAACACGGCGACCGCCACATCCGCTTCTCTCTCATCGAGAATGAGGAACGCACCCGTCAGGCCCTCCGCGGCATCCGGCAGATGTTCGCGAAAAACCCCGCCGCCAAAGCGCTGGTCACTGCCTGATCTCGCTTCTCGCTCAGCCTCAATCCGCACGAACATGGGTGCCCCAGGTCTCACTTCTGAGACCTGGGAAACGACGAATTCCACCTACCGCGTGTCATCCCGAGCGAAGCACGCTTGAGGCCCTGCGAACGGCGTGGCCGTTCATGGGGTAATCGGAGCCGAGGGACCTGCATTTGTGGCTATCGAAGCAATCGCTGACGGAAGTCAGTCGTGAGGCATCGGCTTCGGCGAACACGGCGACCGCCACGTCCGAATCGCCCTCATCGAGAGTGAGGAGCGCACCCGCCAGGCCCTCCGCGCGGCATCAAGCAAATGTTCGCCAAGCCTGGGCTAGTGGGTTGAAGGCGATCCTTGCGAGCTGAAGGAATGTGACGCTCCTTTGCTCCGAGAATCGTAAGATTGGTGATCATGCAAGTTTCTCGATGGAAGAAGGTCGCGTTGGGCCTTACGGCGACGATCCTGGTTGGCGCACTTGGTAGCGGGCTTTGGGAACTGGCGACCCGTAATTCTTCGCAACGAATCACACCGCACCACGCCACAAAAGTACGGCGCACAGCAGGCGAATTGTTCCACGTGGAACATTCCCAGCCGTGCCACGCGAAGCCATCGCCTGGACGGCTAGTCCTGTCGTAGCATGGGAGGAACGTCCCCGAACGAGGTCCTCCATGAGCGACACGCTTGCCACTCCCGATCTTTCCGCCGAGCAGATTGCGACCCTCACGCGCCAAACCAACTACGGCACATGGCGCTTCCAGAAAACCTGGAAACCCTTGTATATAGCCGACGCCGAAGGTTGCTGGTTCACCGATGGAACGGGCAAGCGCTACCTCGACTTCAGCTCGCAGCTGATGTGCGTCAATCTAGGGCACAAGAATCCCGCCGTCATCGAAGCCATCGCCCAGCAGGCCCGCGAGCTCTGCTACGTCGCTCCCGGCTACGCAACCGCCGCGCGCGCCAAGCTGAGCGCCAAGCTCCTCGAAGTCCTACCGGAAGGGTTGAACAAGTTCTTCTTCGCCACCAGCGGCACCGAAGCCAACGAAGCGGCCTTCAAGATCGCCCGGATGTATACAGGCAAGACCAAGATAATTTCGCGCTACCGCTCCTATCACGGTTCCACCATGGGCTCGATCGCTGCCACCGGCGATCCGCGTCGCTGGGTAATGGAACCTGCCGGCAAGGGCGCCGGAGTGGTCTTTGCGCCCGAAACGAATTGCTACGACTGCCCCATCAAGCACACCTATCCGACCTGCAACGTTGCCTGCGCCGACTACATCGAGCACATGATCGAGAACGAGAGCGATGTGGCCGCGATCATTCTCGAGCCGGTTGTGGGCACGAATGGTGTACTTATCCCTCCGCCCGAATACTTCCCGCGCCTGCGCGAGATCTGCAACCGTCACGGCGTGCTGATGATCGCAGACGAGGTGATGGCGGGCTGGGGTCGCACGGGCAAATGGTTCGCGGTTGACAACTGGGGCGTAAAGCCCGACATTCTCGTAACGGCCAAGGGCATCACCTCGGCCTACGTGCCGCTCGGCCTGTGTGCGACAACCAAAGAAATCGCCGACTACTTCGAAGACCACTACTTCTCACACGGACACACCTATGAGGCGCATCCCATCACGCTTGGTCCGGCTACAACCACGATTGAAGAGATGCAGCGACTAAAGCTGGTTGAGCGTGCCAAGGAGCTAGAGCCCTACGTCCGCGAAAAGCTGGAAGCGCTTAAGGCCAGGCACGCGTCGATCGGCGATGTGCGCGGTATCGGCCTCTTTTTCGCAGTCGAATTAGTCAAGAACCGACAGACCAAGCAGCCGTTCAACACCATGCGCGACAAAGTCGAGGGCAAAGCGCTGGTGGTCGATCAGATCGCGGCGAAGATGATGGCGGATGGCGTGGCGCAGCAGGCGTGGGTCAGTCACTTTGTGATTGCTCCGCCGCTGATCGTGACTAAAGAGGAGCTTGACTTCGGTATCGATGCGCTCGACCGGCACCTAAGCATAGCCGACTCGCTCGCCGACTAAGTGACCATTTCTTCCAGAGCGTAAAAAGAGCGGAGTCTAGGGACTCCGCTTTATTTGTGTACTGTTTGTCTTAGTCGAAGACCACGGTCTTATTCCCATAGCACAGAATGCGCCGGTCGAGGTGCCAGCGGACTGCGCGCGACAGCACCAGCCGTTCGAGATCGCGGCCTCGCGCGACCAGGTCCTCCACCTGGTCTCGATGCGAGATGCGGGCCACATCTTGCTCGATGATGGGTCCATCGTCAAGAACCTCGGTGACGTAATGGCTGGTGGCTCCAATCAGCTTGACGCCGCGCGCATGGGCTGCATGGTAGGGTCGCGCACCGGTGAACGCCGGCAGGAATGAGTGATGCACATTGATAATCGCGGCAGGGTAGCGCGCGACGAAATCCGGCGAGAGAATCTGCATGTAGCGCGCAAGCACGATGAGATCGACCTTCTGCTGTTCAAGGAGGGCCACCTGGCGCGCCTCCACTTCAGCGCGGGATTGGGCTGACACCGGAATGTGCTCGAACCGGATTCCGTAAAAGCCGGCCAGCTTCTCGACCTCGCGATGGTTCGAGACAATGACCGGAATCTCACAAGCGAGTTCGCCCGTGCGCCAGCGGTGCAGCAGGTCGGCCATGCAATGGAGGTATTGGGAACAGAAGAGCGCGACGCGCGGACGCAGAGCGCGAGCACTCAACGTCCAACGCATGTTCAGCTCTGCAGCCAGCTTTGCAAACTCTTCCTTGAATTTCTCCAGATCGAAGCCGGTTACGGCGCCTCTTTCCACCTGCCCGATGTCTCTAAGACTCCACTCGACGCGCATGAAGAAGAGGCCGAGATCGTGATCCTGATGTTGATCGGCGTGCAGGATGTTTGCTCCGTGTTCGTAGAGCAATCCGGCCACACGAGCCACCAGCCCTTTGCGGTCAGGGCAATCGATGAGAAGAACGGCAGAATCCTGCATCCTTCTTTCAGCTTAAGGGATCGGAGCGCGCCGGCGAGGCGCGCAAAAGCGACCTCAATGAGGACGTCTAAATGTACTCATCGAGCTGCCGGGCGACCGGGTTGAGTGGGGGAGCTTAACTGTTGCCGGAGATTGTTGCCTAGATCCGCCACGATGCGCAGCGTGTCGGCCACAGCCGTGGGCATCTCGCCCGCAGAGAGGGCTAGTTGAGAGTGCAGCGCTCGCATCGAGCTGAGGAGTTGTGCTTGAGCCCTCGTCAGAGCTCAAAGTGAGCAGACGGTTCACCAGACCGCGACTGGCGCTCGCGACCATCTTCAGCTCTCCTCCGTAGTGCCGGTAGGGCTCGGCAAAGACGCCCGGCTCTTCCAACAGATCGCAGTAGAGTCCGAGTGCAGCCACCATATTCCGGGCTTCATGTGCGATTTTGGCCAGGCCGGAGGTGGCTCCCAGCGAGGGATTGAGAAGAGGCACGGGCGCTCCGCTGTTGATCTCGAAGCCTGTCGACGTCGTTGATTGTGTCTGATCCATGCTTGGCAAACCGTCCTTTCGCGCTCCCGATTTTTCGCTGTTTTCGAACGGGCGACTTCATTGTCCTTCGATTTCCAGCGCAATCTGTCCTGTTTCAATACACGTCGGCGGCCAAATCCGGAAGACTTGCTAAGGGACTCAAAGGCCGGTGGTTAGGGAGAAAGCGGGCGAAGTTCTAAAACGCGCTTGCAAAGGCCGCCAGTCTCAAATTGGGAAGCAGATGGATGCAGCACCGTCGAACGCGTGTGGTGTCAGTGGCTTATGGCGCTTCCCATATCTGTCCTCAAGAGGGGTGCATTTCCCACGATGGAATTGGTCGGGCCAGACTGGAGCGCTTGCTCTCGTACAATCCAACTATGCAGACGATGAACGCCTCTTTTCTCCGGCCGGAGGGACGGTCCGCCAGCCAGTTGCGCCCGATTACTCTGACGACCGGTTTTGTGCAGACCGCGGAAGGTTCGGTGCTGGTATCCCTTGGCCACACACGGGTTCTGACCAATGCAACGATCGAGCCGGGCGTTCCAGGGTGGCTGCGTAACTCAGGCCGAGGATGGGTGACCGCCGAATATGCCATGTTGCCGCGGTCGACCGCAACTCGCACACCACGCGAGAGCGAGCGGGGCAAGATCGGTGGAAGGACGCATGAAATCCAGCGACTGATTGGGCGCAGCCTGCGTTCGGTCGTCGACATGCAGGCTCTGGGTGAGCGAACGGTGATTCTGGACTGCGACGTCATCCAGGCCGACGGCGGCACACGGACGG
>Ga0181528_10001973_pt1 | contig 12598 bp, 11 predicted proteins | sample PEATcosm2014_Bin_47_FD_119742 | JGI IMG/M metagenome (GOLD analysis project Ga0181528, IMG submission 119742) | Peatland microbial communities from MTU Mesocosm Facility, Houghton, MI, USA - PEATcosm2014_Bin10_10_metaG | ecosystem: Environmental > Terrestrial > Soil > Wetlands > Peat | place... | reverse complement strand
TCTTTGGCCTGCTCGGCCACGCCGCGAAAGAAGTTGCCGCCGCCCACGACCACGCCGATCTCCACGCCCAAGGCGTGAACTTCGACGATCTCGCTGGTGATCTCGGCGACTTTGCCGGCATCCAGGCCGAAGCCCCGCGCCCCTGCCAGCACCTCGCCCGACAGCTTGAGTACGATGCGTTTATACATACTGTTCAAGTATCGCATAGCGGCAGCGTTGCATCCTCGCAATTTGAAAAGCGGGGAGTGCAGGGCGCCGCTAATTGGCCTTCATTTTATTGGCAAGCTCTCTCACCTTCTCCAGTCGAGGCCCCATTTGAGCAAGCACTGCCTGAGTGATCTGAGGGCCTGCTTTTTCAGGAGTTCCGGCGTCGAAGGGAGGATGCGGATCGTATTCGTTTGCAAGCTGTATAGCCTTTGCGAGATTCTCCCCGAAGAGGATGGAGAGCAGGGTGAATCCAAAGTCGATGCCGGATGTCACTCCACCGCCGGTGATGCGATTGCGGTCCGTCACGACTCTCTGATTCACAGGTGTCGCGCCGAAGAGAGGCAGCATATCCCGGTAAGCCCAATGCGAAGTTGCCATATATCCGTGTAGAAGCCCCGCAGCTCCCAGCAATACGGATCCGGTGCATACAGAGGTCACGTACTTGGCGCGGAGTCCGCGATCGGCCAGAAAATTCAGCGACGACTGGTCCTGCATGACATCCACAACGCCGGGACCACCGGGAACAAAAAGTACATCGAGATCTTTGGGGCAGTCTTCGAATTTGGTTGTCGGCTTGACGGCGATTCCCGATTCCACTGTGAGCAGATCGAGGTTCTTCCAGACCAAATGCACATTTGCCGAGTGGGCGAGGAGGGTATGAGGTCCGATCAGATCGAGAAAGTTCAAACCGGGGAATAACAGCATGCCAATCTCTGGCCGGCTCTTGCTGGCTTCGCTCATACTGCTCCTTTCATGGGTTGTTGGTTGCGCAGCCTCTGCCTGACCGAGTGCGACGAAAGCGCGTGGAATGGCGGAGAAAACTGCGGCTCCGAGGGCTGGCTTCAAAAACTCTCTTCGTTTCAATTCGAGGCCGCCTTCTTGCGGAAGTTTCCTACATCGTACAATACCTCCGGATAAGGCACTGTCATCAGAACACAAAAAAATGGCTCAGGCTATGCGCCCTGTGCATATTGGTTCTGAATGATCTGGAAGTTACTCGCCTGCCGCTTCCACGGCTTTGGTGGTGGCGAAGGTCCAATCGGGCGCGCCGGAAGAAATGACAATCTCATGACAACTTCCAGACATTGCTTTGACATTCATTGCGAAGTTCCTCTGCTATGCTCGCGGGTGTAATGACCGGTCAGGAGGAATGGTGAAGATAAAACAACCAATTTCGGCAATGATTCCGGGCCTTGCGATGCTTGGCTTGGCCGTTGCGGCGAACTCCGCATCCGCTGCCGGCAATACTGCCGGCACTCTCGATCCCGCTTTTGGCCATGGTGGCGTGACCATAACCAGCTTTACCACCGCCACAAGCTCCAGCACCGGGGTTAATCCCTACTCGATCGCATTACAAAGCAACGGCGATATTCTCGTTCTGGCCAATGTCACCATCACCGATGTCAACATTGGTGTAATCACAACGACGGATGTGCTTCGATACACCTCCAAAGGCGAGTTGGACAAGAGCTTCGGCAGCCGGGGAATCGCTGCACTGCCCACCAGCATCGGTGAATCGGACGTCCTGGCGCTCCAGCCGAATGGACAGATACTGGTAGCGGGTCAGCTCACCTCCGGCGCCAATGCTGGTGACTTCGCGGTCGAGCGCCTGAACTCCAATGGCTCCGCGGATACATCTTTTGGCAGCGATGGCCTGGCCATCGGTCCGGCCCTCGATTCGGCTCCCTTCGGATTGGTTCTTTTGGCTGAGACCAATGGAGACATTCTTCTGGGCGCGGGGCTTTTTCCCACGGGGCGACGGCAGCCCTCTACCACTGAACTTGTCCGCTTCACCTCGGCAGGAGAACTGGACGCCACCTTTGGTACAGCTGGAGCGGCCAACGTAATCGGACCTGGCGGCTGCACCGCACTGGCTGAGCTTTCCACCGGCGAAATCCGCGTCGTCAATGTGAATTTGATTGCGCAGTTTACTTCCACTGGCGCGCTGGAGTCTGCCGTTACCAGTGGGACCATCGTTGCCAGTGCCGGGAGCCAGTCTCCTTCCACGCCGAGCATCTTCCAGCCAAACGGCGACTTTCTTTTTGCCGGTCCCTCATTCGTAGGCGAGGAGTCTCGCGGTCATAATGCTTCAACCGAGGTGCTTCGCTTTACCAGCACAGGCGCAGCCGACCCAACCTTCGCCGACCCCAGCTTCCACTTTGAGGGAAGCGGCGGCCCGGGGATCGAAGCTCTGCCCAGTGGAATTGCCGTCGGGCCGAACGGAGACATCGTGGTCGCAGGGGTGCAAATCACCTACGCCCAAAGCGGCCAGACGAATGTCAATGGATTGGCGCGGCTTACGCCGAATGGGGATCTCGATCCCACCTTCGGCAGCGGCGGAACCGTATCCAACAGCATTCCTGCCAGTACGGGGGGATACTACCAGGTCGTCATTCAGCCAGCCGACAGCAAGATCGTCGTAATCGGCCTGGCGAATAACTACACCGAACTGACTTTGAGCCGTTATTTGGGAGAGTAATCCCCGATCGGCAGGACAGATAACAGGTATGGACCCGGCATCGGAGCGCCATGCCCGATCCCACTGATTGCGAAAAGGCCCGGAGCGGTTGCCCCGGGCCTTTTCCACTTTCTGGATCTTGCCGGATGTTACTCGCCTGCCGCTTCCACGGCCTTCGTCGTGGCGACGGTCCAATCGGATGCGCCCACCTTGAAGCGGGCAAAACGCCGCACGGTGATGTTCTCGCCCAGCTTGCCGACTTTGGTGGCGATCAGCTCCTTGATCGTCACCGCCTGGTCCTTGATGAAGGGCTGTTCGATGAGGCAGACCTCCTCGTAGAACTTGCCCATCTTGCCCTCGACGATCTTCTCGATCACTGGGGCGGGCTTGCCGGTGGCGGCGGCCTGGGCGCGGAAGATGTCCTTCTCGCGTTCCAGATCGGCGGCGGTCACGTCCTCCGAGCGCACATAGCGCGGGTCTGAGGCTGCGATGTGCATGGCAATATCCTTCATCAGTTCCTGAAAATCATCGGTGCGGGCGACGAAATCGCTCTCGCAGTTGAGTTCCAGCAGTACGCCAATCTTGCCGCCGGCGTGAATGTAGGTGCCCACCGCGCCCTCATTGGTGGTGCGAGCGGCTTTCTTCTGCGCCGAGGCCATGCCGCGCTTGCGCAGCACCACAAAGGCATCCTCGATGTTTCCCTTGGTCTCTTGCAAGGCCTTCAGGCAGTCGCCCATCGGCGCGCCGGACTTTTCCCGAAGCTCTTTTACCTGCTTGGCATCAATTTTTTCGCTCACTGTCATCATCTCTCTTTTCTAAATTCGCTGTCTTCCCGGCACCCGTCTTTAGTCCATGGAAAGAAGCTATTGAGGTTCGTGATCCATCCGAGCCGCAGAAACAAGTGCGCGGGTGGGGCACCCAAAGTTTTTCTGCCCGAAGGTGATCGGCAGAAGAAAAGCGTGGCGCTCAACCGAGGCGGCCACGCTTCTCTCAGTATGCACACATGAGTGTGCAGGAATGATTAAAGAGCGCCCTCGGCCACTTCGGCCTCATCCATGATCGCTGCAACCGCGGCCGGAGCCTTGCGAATTCCACCGCCCAGAGCCGCTTCCAGATCGAGTTCCTCGACCGGCGCCGCCTCGGCGACAGCATCTTCGGCAACCGCCTCAGGAAGCTCCTCGGTGAAGGACTTGTCGCCCACCAGATTCACGCCCTCAGCCGCCGAATCGGCGATCTTCGAGGTGAAGAGGCGGATGGCGCGCAGAGCGTCGTCGTTGCCGGGAATCACGTAATCGACAACCGTCGGATCGCAGTTGGTGTCGACGACTGCGACCACGGGAATGCCCAGCTTGCGGGCCTCCTTCACGGCAATCGCTTCGTTATTCGAGTCCACGATGAAGAGCGCGTCGGGCAGCCGCTTCATCGTCTTGATGCCGGCCAGATTCGCCTGCAGGTGCTTGCGCTCCCGCTCCAGACGGATCACTTCTTTCTTGGTCAGCAGGTCGTAACGGCCATCGGTGGCCATCTCGTCGATCTCTTGAAGGCGCTTCACCGACTTCTGCACCGTCACCCAATTGGTCAGCAGGCCGCCCAGCCAGCGCTGGTTGATGTACGGCATTCCTGCCCGCGTGGCTTCCTCGGCCACTGCTTCCTGCGCCTGACGCTTGGTGCCGACGAAGAGAATCGTCTTGCCGCTGGCGCACAGCTCGGTGACAAACTTGGACGCATCCTTGAAGAGCTTTAGCGTCTTTTGCAGGTCGATGATATAGATTCCATTGCGCTCGCCGAAGATGTACTCCTTCATCTTGGGATTCCAGCGCTTGGTCTGATGCCCGAAGTGAACACCAGCTTCGAGCAGCTCCTTCATTGTGATCGTGGCCATTGGCCTCCTTCGTGAGTTGCATCCGGGTGGTCGATGCCAGCGCCCAGATTGAACCCGCTATTGCGGGAGATTGGTGGTGCGAGGGATCAGGGGTCAGGGATCAGAAAAGCCAATCAATCCAACTGATCCCTGATCATGACGTAGCTATTCGATCTTTCTTACGTTACAGCCTTTTTCCAATCGGAAGACAGCAACCATTTCGTCGGAATCATCAACGGTCTTCGCACTCTGAAAGAGCTTGACATACTCTCCTTCGTGCATCATGTAATCCGCATCCACTTGCTCATACGGATACTGACTTTTCACCGAGTTGAAAGAACCAAACTTAGCCATCACTGCCTACTTGCCAACAGAGAGACTGATCCCTGAACTCTGAACCCTGATCCCTGCAAGCGCTTTAGCGCTTCGAGAACTGGAAGCGCGCACGAGCGCCCTTCTGTCCATACTTCTTGCGTTCCTTCATGCGCGAGTCGCGGGTCAGCAGGCCTTCGGCCTTGAGCGCCTTGCGCAGTTCGGGGTTGAATTGAACCAATGCGCGGGCCACGCCCATCTTGACGGCATCGGCCTGCGCGGTCACGCCGCCGCTGCGGACGGTGGTCACGACATCGAAGTTCGAAGCCAGCTCGACCAGCGCCAGTGTCCGCTTGGCGGCCACGCGCTGCTGCTCGGTGACAAAGTACACGTCGAATGCCTTGCCGTTGACCTTCCACTCGCCCGTGCCGGGACGCAGAAAGACGCGGGCGATCGCCGACTTACGCCGTCCCGTCCCGTAATACTGAACCAAATCTGCCATTCTCTGCTCTCTCCGCCGGAGATCTCCGGCCAATCCTAGTCCCTATGTCCCTGCTCTTACACAATCTCCAGCGCCACCGGCTGCTGCGCCTCGTGGGGGTGCTTGTCGCCGCGATAGACCTTGAGTTTGGTGGCCATCTGGCGGCCCATCTTGCTCTTGGGCAGCATTCCCTTGATGGCCTGCTCCAGAATCATCTCCGGCTTGCGGTTCAAGAGGCGCGTGTACGACTCCTCGCGCAGCCCGCCGGGAAAGCCGGTGTAACGGCGATAGAGCTTGCTCTGCGCCTTCAGGCCGGTGAGGCGAATCTTCTCCGCGTTGATGACGATCACGTGGTCGCCCACGTCGATATAGGGAACGTACTGTGGATTCAGCTTGCCGCTCAGCACGTCGGCGGCCTTGGTCGCCAGACGGCCCAGCGTCTTGCCGCTGGCATCCACTACAAACCACTTGCGGTCAATATCCTTGCCGCTCGGAACAAAGGTGCTCATCGCTCTCCTGCCTTCAAAAAAACGCCATACTGAAAATCGAATCCCACAAAAAACCAGCGCAAAGCGCTCTTGCCCGTGCCAAACCGGCGCACGGGCCTCATTCCACCCACTGCCAAACAAATCTGTTCGGGTGAGGATTGCGGGAGCTGGCCCCCGGAAGGGCTTTGGCCGTGCCGGATTCGCGCATCACAGCGCTTCCAACTTGAATCCTGCCGCCGGCAGCCTGTTCCAGCCGATCCCTCCAGAAGATCCATTGAGGGCATCAACCAGCCGAGTCCAGGTGAATCAACATCACCCCATCGACCAAGACCTGTCGCTGGGGGCCCCGATACACACAGACCCCAGGCGCAACACCGCGCAAGGATTTCAGAATACTCGAATCAGGCCGCTGAGTCAACGAAAACAAGAAGATTCCGGGTGGAACTAAAGATAGGGATCTCCGCAATCTATCGGTGGGCAAACTTGGAAATTCTTGCCGTTCAGGTGTAAAGTGTGGGCAACCCCCAGGAGCAGCAGTCTGTCGGGAGCAGCGAGTTTGACCAGTTTTACGCGGATGCCCTCGTGCGACCGCACCTCCGATTCAGGGAGCCATTCGATGAAGAGCAGTCTTTGGCGTAAGGTGGCTGCGGCTGCGATTGTGGCTGCGGGGCTTGGCTATGTCGTTGGTATGTATCTCATCGGGCTGAGTGACAAGAACGCCGCGGATCGGGATTTTATCTCCTATTGGGCTGCCGGGCGGCAACTTGCGCATGGCGCAAACCCCTACGACATTCTGGCGGTGCGCACTCTGGAAGTGGCAGCCGGACGCGATCCCAATGAAGCTCTTCTGATGATGCGGAATCCGCCCGAAGCACTTTTTCTGGCGTTGCCGCTGGGGCTGGTCAGCCCAAAGACCGGACTGATTCTCTGGCTGCTTGTTCTGCTGGGCAGTCTTTCGGTGTCGATCTGGATTCTCTGGCTCCTGCATGGGCGATCCGATAGCCGGTTGCATCTGATCGGATACCTCTTTGCGCCTGCGTTGACCTGTCTGATGGCCGGCCAGGTTGGCATCTTTCTTTTGCTGGGCTTGGTGCTTTTTCTTTACTTCAACCACTCCCGCCCTTTCTTTGGTGGAGCGGCGCTGCTGCTATGCGCCCTGAAGCCGCATCTGTTTCTGCCCTTCGCCGCCGTACTGCTTGTTTGGGCCATCTACCGGGGGAGATACCGTATCCTTGCCGGATTCCTGATCGCGCTGACCGCCAGTTGCGCGCTTTCATTCTTCTTCGACCACCATGCCTGGGCCGATTACTTTTTGATGATGCGAGTGGGTGGAGCGGTCAATGAGGACGTTCCCGTCCTGAGTGTCGGCTTGCGCAATCTATTGGATCGTCACGCCACCTGGTTGCAGTTTCTGCCCCAGAGTTGCGCCTGCGCCTGGGCGCTCTGGTATTTCCGGACGAGGCGCGAGCAGTGGAAGTGGATGGATCACGGCCTGCTGGTTCTGGCTGTCTCGGCAATGTGTACGCCCTTCGGCTGGTTCACGGATGAATCCATGCTTCTGCCCGTCGTGCTGGCCGGCCTGTATCAAGCGGTCGAGAAGCGGCGCTCGGTTTTGCCGCTGGGATTGATTTTGGGAGTTGCACTGATCGAAGTCTTCGCAAACGTCCAAATCATCTCGTGGTTCTATCTGTGGACGACGCCCGCATGGCTTGCCTGGTATCTCTACGCGACGGGGAGAATTGCTGCGCGCTCGCCGATGAACGAGAGGGTCGATGCAGTCTAGGGACTTCCCCCCAGGGGGGCGTTTGTGGCACACTTGCAGACATGGGAAGCAAAGACAAAGGCAGAAAAGAAGTTAAGAAGGCTCCCAAGCCGAAGCCTAAACCCGAACCCGCGCAGCGCCGCGAAGTGTTTACGCCGGCCCCGCCGAAGTAGGGTGAACCGGCCCTGACTCCATCTTTAGGACCGCTCCGGCGAGCCGCGTTCTCCGTGCGGAAAGGTGCTCTTTGTCTCATAGAGAGCCTTTCTGTCTCGCCCGGCAGCCTTTCCAACGCGCTTCATCACAGCGGCAACTCTACCGGAGGAATTACCTTGTAGGATGGTTCTCCCCGGAGGGTGTATCCGTGCGTTCGATTTCCCTTGCCATCCTGCTTGCCGCGACTCTTCTCGCCGTCGATCTCGCTACGGCGCAGAAGCCCGAAGTGATTGCCCCGGAGCCAGCCACTTCCAGTCTGCCCGCCGTCCAGCCGTCAGGCCGGCCTGCCATCGGCGTGGCCCTGGAGGGTGGCGGAGCGCTGGGTCTGGCCCACATCGGCGTCCTTAAATGGTTTGAGGAGCACCATATCCCCGTAGACCGGCTCACCGGCACCAGCATGGGTTCGCTGATCGGCGCTCTTTATGCCACGGGCAGCACCCCTGCCGAGATGCGCGACCTGGCCCTCGGCGACGCCTTTGCCCGCGTCTTCACGCTGCAAACGCCTTATGCCGACTTGAGCTATCGCCGCCGCCAGGATCGCCGCGAGGTGCCCCAGGCGCTGACCGTCGGCCTCAAGAGCCGCCTGGGGTTGCGCAATGCGCTGCTGGCCGAGCGCGGCGTAAATGAGTTTCTCGCCGGCGCGCTATCGGAGTACAACAGCCAGGAACTCGACTACGACCGGCTTCCCATCCCCTTCCGCTGTGAGGCCACCGATCTGAATACCCTCAAGACCGTCACCTTTGCCGCCGGACCGCTGCCGCAGGCCGTCCGTGCCTCCATCTCGATCCCCGGAGTCTTTCCGCCCGTTCAGGATCGCAGCGGCCATTATCTGGTTGATGGCGGCATCCTTGATAATCTGCCGACCGGGATTCTCCGCAGCAGTCTGCACGCCGGCGTGGTCATAGCCGTTCATCTGGAGGACGAGCCGCTCTCGCAAGCCGATACCGGCTCGATCGTCGGCGTTCTCAATCGCGCCTTCGACGCCGGCATCGAACATAATGTCGCCGACTCCGAGCGTCTTGCCGATCTGGTCATCGATGTGCCCACCGGCAGCTTTTCCTCGACGGATTACGCCCATCCCGCTCCGCTGATCGAGGCCGGATACAAGGCCGCCGAGCAGAACCGCGCAGCCCTGCTCCGCTATGCCCTCGACGACGAGGCCTGGAAGAGCTACCTTGCCGGACGCGCAAGCCGCCGCCAATCCCATCCCGGTCCTCTGCTCCAGATTCGCGCGGAAGGCGGATCGCCCGCCGCCGTCCATCAACTGCTCCGCGATCTGAAGCCCATCGAGGGAAGGCCCATCCGCCCCGACACGACGCAGAATGCCCTCAAGAATATCCAGTCGAATGGCGGCATCACGGCCACATGGGAGAGCTACACCCCCAAGCCGGATTCCGCGGCGCCGCCCGCTGCCGCATCTGCCAGCGCCGTCTTGCCAGCGCCTGACACCGGCCTGCTGATCCACCTGCACAACGACCTCACCGGCCCGCCCTATCTCCTGATCAGTCCGGAGGTAGCCGCGGCAACCTCCAACATCAGCCGCGGGGAGATAGCTTTCCGGCTCATCGATCAGAATCTCGGCGGCTTCGGCTCTGAAGCGCGCGCCACCGCCCGTATCGGCTACATGACCGATCTCTCCGCCGAGTACTACCGCCTGCTCACCCCCAGCGGTTATTTCATCCAGCCGCACGCCGGAATTCTCCGCGCACCGGTTTACATCTGGGCCAATCAAAAACGCATTGCCGAGCGCTTCCAGCAGAATCTCGATGCCGGTCTCGAAGCCGGACGCACCTTCTCGAATCAACTGCAAATCTCCGCCGACTGGCACACCGAGGACACTCGCTGGAGCCTGAGAACCGGCACAGGGGGCGGGCCATACCTGAGCGGAAGCGCGCAGTCCGGCCTGCTGCACATCAACATCGACCGGACCGCTTCCGGCGCCATCTCACCCAATGGATTCCGGATTGCGGCTGCCACCGGCGCGCTCTACCATGCCGTCTCCAGCGATAACGCTCCGCTCGTCAAGCTCTCCTTCAGCGCAACCCGCTCCAAAGAGAGCGCCAATATCTTTGGTATCAGCGGCGAGGTCAACTCCTACCTGCGCGCCAATGTTGCCGAAGCCTTCCGCTTCACGCTGGGCGGCCCGATGCGCCTCTCGGCATCCTCGTTCGATGAGTTCCGCGGCACCGACACCTATCTTGCCCGCTCCGCCTATCTGCATCGCCTGGCGGCATTGCCCACCGGCCTGGGGCAGGGGCTTTACGGCGTCATCGCTTACGAGGGCGGCGAGATCTGGTCGCCGGAGAGCCATGCAGTTCTTCGCCAGGACGGTCTTGCCGGCCTGGTGGCCAATACGCCGCTCGGCCTGGTCACCTTCGGCATCTCGGTGGGCGACGCCGGCCATCGCAAGGTCTTCGTCACCTTGGGGCGATGGTTCTGAGGGGCGGTCTGACTGCATGGCCACTTCCGTGTAGGCAACAGTCTGGGCACGACTGCGATTCTGGACCGTAGGGCGTTTATGGGAGTAATTTTGAGAATTGCGTATAAACTATGCTCAGGAAATGCGTTGGCCGGCATTTCGACCGTCAAATAAGTTTGTCGCCGCAAGCCCCGGCTCACTTCGCCTCTGGCAGATCATACCTAAGGGTTTACCATCAAAATCGAGAATGGACAACTTAACCTTGTTTGCTTGCAAGTTCCGTCACTCCAACACACTGCTGTTGGGCAACGTGGCAAATTTCGGGGGCGAGGCAGCCTCTGCACTTGACTTCCACTCTGTGCTTGGGTTCCAAGAAGACGTTTCTTACCGGCAGTTCGGAGCGCCTATTATGTTTGTCTTGAAGAGCCATGTTGCAGTGTTTACAATCTTGTTCTCCCTGATTGTGGGATGCGCGCAACTCTGTTTAGCTGAATCGTCCAAGATACCCACTACTTGGTGGCCCGACCCATCCACCGGCCTCATGTGGACCGGCCAATCCTCTTTCAGCTTACGAGGCGCCATGAACTGGGACGATGCCGGCACTTATTGTTCGTCTCTCACGCTTGGGGGCTTCTCCGGCTGGCGGCTGCCTACCATTGCCGAGATGAGGAGCGAGGAATATCTTTATCCAGTAACCGAAACGGATAAGGATGGTTTCGATCAGACCGTAGACTATCTCGGCTTCAAAGGAAAAGTACAAACTACCCAGGCAACCCGCATCTGGACATCTTCCATTGCGGGCGATCAACAGTACTTCTCAGTCTTCATGGGCCCTCCGGATGTGTTCGGAATATTGTTCAAAGGCCAGTTGAAAGCAGCGTTGAATCCGGATAGATCCGAGGCCCATGAACGCGTCTCCAAGGTATCGGATCGCAACGCCGTCCTCTGTGTGCGGCCAATCGATGCGGATATCCTTCAGCTCGCGCAGGATGCCGGGGTCAGCCATCCGGTCCCGGATCTCTTGACGCTCAAGGCCAATGTCCCGTTGAATAGGGCGCGCATGGCCTTTCAGGCCCAACGCTACCAGGACGCAATAGCTCAGTCGCAAGGTGCTCTTGCGATCAAGCCGGACTTGGCCGATGCCTATTGGGGCATCGGCATCTCCTACGGCATGTTAGGCCAATGGGACCAAGCCATCACAAACCTTGAGTCCGCGCTCAAGATCGACAAAGGCTACGGCGACGCCAAAGACAGCTTGGAATGGGCCAAGGACAACCAGAAAGCCGTGAAACACGGCAAAACCGCCAAAGACATACCGCCGCTTTGGAAGTGACGATGAGCCGCCGAGGCCCACACTCAGGAGAAAGCATGCCCGCTTCGAAACGATCTTTCAATGCCGCACTTGCGCTCTTGTGCCTTACTGTGTCCGTCACTCAATACTGCCGGGCCCAGGAGTGGACGAAGGATCCAACGACCTGGTGGCCTGATCCATCGACGGGCCTTATGTGGACTGGGCAAATGCACGCAAGCCCACACTGGGACCCCGATCTGATGATGGCACGCGGCTTCTTGGGACGAAATGGACTGAGCTGGTACCAGGCAAGAGACTATTGCAGCTCACTCCAACTTGCCGGGTTTGCTGGGTGGCGGGTTCCCACTCTGGAAGAGGCGAAAGCGGTTACGGAAGTACGAAGAATCGGCGATTGTTGTTCGAAGGACTTCACCGATTTTCTTTTCCTCAAAGGCAGTATTAGCACCTTTAGCAAAGATTTGACCGATGTCTTTATTTGGACATCGACGCCATCGCAATCCGATCCCAATTCTGCATGGGCCTTTGCCATACCATGGAACCAGTTCTTCACTAAACCTGTCACGAATCAAGAACCGGGGGTGATCTGTGTCCGCCCCATGGAACCAGACCTGCTCCAGACCGCCAAGGCAGCTGAGGTGAACCACCCCGTCCCTGACATCCAAACGCTTCAGACCTTCATCCCTCTCAATAAGGCGCGTCTGGCCTACCAGGCCGGCAATTATCAGGAAAGCATCGCGCAGGCGCAAATTGCCATTTCTCTCAAGGCGGACCCTGCAACAGCGTACTGGGGAATTGGCATCTCCTACGGCCGACTGGGACAGTGGGATCAAGCCATCGCCAATCTTCAAACCGCTCTCTCGATCGACAAGAATAGCAACGATGCAAAGACCTCTCTGAAATGGGCCAAGGACGGCCAGAAGGCCGCGAAGCATGACAAAACCGCCAAAGACAAACCGCCAGTCTGGAAATGAACTTGAGCGAACTGTCAAGCCCGCTCTGAGGAGAAAGACATGCCTAAATCTAAGTTCTCGCTTAACTCCGCATATGTGCTCTTCTGCCTTGCTGTGTCCGTCACTCAATGCTGC
>Ga0181528_10001970_pt1 | contig 12608 bp, 10 predicted proteins | sample PEATcosm2014_Bin_47_FD_119742 | JGI IMG/M metagenome (GOLD analysis project Ga0181528, IMG submission 119742) | Peatland microbial communities from MTU Mesocosm Facility, Houghton, MI, USA - PEATcosm2014_Bin10_10_metaG | ecosystem: Environmental > Terrestrial > Soil > Wetlands > Peat | place... | reverse complement strand
GTGACCTGGACCTGGAACCGCTGGGCCACCGCGGTGATGACGATGAACACCAGGTAGGCGACGGCCATCGCCACCACCACCCCGAAGTCGACGTGCCCGGCCCCCGGGACGCCGCCCATCCCGTAGTTGATGGCGTACTCGGTGAGCTTCGGGCCGACCTGCCCCGCGACCGAGATGACCACGACCAGCAGCCCGGCCAGGACGAGCATCCACGGGTACTTGACCAGGAGGCTCCACAGGGTCAGACGCTTGAGCTCGCCCTCGTCGGCGTTCTGGTCGAACGTGAGCGTCGGCTCCTCGTACTCCGGCTCGGACGCCATGAGCCGGTCCACCCCGTCCTGCAGCTCGGAGGGGATCCCGGCGAAGGGGAGACCGGGTGCCGCCGGGCGCCCGAAGCCGCCGCCCGGACCGCCCAGACCGCCGCCACCGAATCCTCCACCCCACGTCATCGTCCACCTCCGCGGACGGCGTCGAGCATGGCTCCGAGCTGCGCTCCGTCGGGAGCCGACGGGCCGTCCTGGCGACCGTCCGGCCCGCCGTCGGCGTCCTCGACCTCCGCCCGCTCCTCCTCGGCCTCGAACTCGGCGGCCTGGGCCAGCACCTCGCCGTAGAGGGGGGTGGTGGCCAGGAGCTCGGCATGGGTGCCATCGGCGACCACCTTGTGCTGGTCGAGCAGCACGACCCGGTCGGCCAGGGAGATGGTCGAGAGCCGGTGGGCGATGATCAGCGTGGTCCGACCTTCCATGGTGGTCCGCAGCCCGGCGTGGATGGTCTGCTCCACCTGCACGTCGATGGCACTCGTGGCGTCGTCGAGCACCAGCACCGGTGGGTTCACGAGCAGTGTGCGGGCGATGGCGATGCGCTGGCGCTGGCCGCCGGACAGGGTGTAGCCGCGCTCACCGACCACGGTGTCGTAGCCGTCGGCCAGGTGGCTGATGAACTCGTCGGCCCCCGAGAGCCTGGCTGCCGCCACGACCTCCTCGCGGGTGGCGGACGGCTTGCCGTAGGCGATGTTGTCGTGCACCGACACCGAGAAGAGGAACGGCTCGTCGAGCACCACGCCCACATTGGCCCGGAGGCTGGCGAGGGTGACGTCACGGACGTCGTGGCCGTCGATCTCCACCGAGCCGTGCTTCACGTCGTAGAACCGGGTGAGCAGGCGGGCCACCGTCGACTTGCCGGAGCCCGTCCGGCCGACGATGGCCACGGTCTGGCCCGGGGCGACGTGGAGGTCGAAGTCGGCCAGCACGAGCTGCTCGGCCTCGGGGTCGTAGGCGAAGTCGACGTGGCGGAACCGCACGTCACCCCGGCAGTCGACCAGGTCGACGGCGTCGGGCGCATCGACGACGGTGGGCTCCTCGTCGAGGATCTCGTAGATCCGGTCGGCCGAGGCCGCGGCCCGCTGCCCCATCATGATGAGCATCCCGAGCATCATGAACGGTGCCTGGAGCATCAGCAGGTAGGAGTTGAAGGCGAGGATGGCGCCGATGCCGAGCGACCCGTGGATGACCATGTAGCCGCCGAACAGCAGCACCAGGGCCAGGCCCAGCTGGGGCAGGTTCTGGACCATCGGGGTGAACCGGGCCCGCAGGTCGGCGTCCTTGATGTAGCCCCACTGCACCCGCTCGGCCGCCCCGGCCAGCGATCGCAGCTGCTGCTCCTCGGCGGCGAAGGACTTGACCACCCGGACGCCGTTGACGTTCTCGTCGACGATCGTCGCCACGTCGGCGAGCCGGGCCTGGATGATCCACGACACCGGGAACATCGACTTCCGCATGCGCACGCCGGTCCAGTAGACGAACGGCATGGTGGCCATCGCCACGAAGGCGAGCGGCACGTCGATGGAGAGCATGAACCCGAAGGCGATGACGGCCATCGAGCACTGGACGAGGATCAGCGGTGCGAACGTCATGTACATCTGGACCGACCGGATGTCGCTGTTGGCCCGCGAGATCAACTGCCCGGACTGCACCCGGTCGTAGAACGCGAACGACATCTTCGTGAGGTGCTCGTAGATGATGTTCCGGAGGTCGTACTCGATGTCATAGGCCGTCTCGAACAGGAAGAGCCGGGCGATGTAGCCGAGCACGCCGCCCACGACCCCCAGTCCCACGATCCACCAGACGTAGAAGCTGAGCGGCACGGTGTGCGCCTCGATCGAGTTGGAGATCGCGTGGTTCAACAGGTTGGGGATCTGCACCTGCAGGATCAGTCCGATGAACGACAGCGTCAGCGACGTGATGAAGATGCCCTTGTGGGCCCGCATGATCGGCATGGCGCGACGGAGCCAGCTGAGGGACTTGTCCGGGTCGATCCCGGCCGGGGGCGCTTCGTTGCGGGCCTCCTCGGCGATGGGGACGAAGTCGGTGGCCGTCTCGGGCGGCGTGGTCGGGTGGGGGCGGAGGGTCAGCATCCTCATCGGCCCCACCGGGCCCGGGTGTAGGCCACGAAGGCGGTCCGCCAGGCGGCGAGACCACGGAACGCCGCCTCCGCCGCCTCGGGGTCGTCCAGGGCGTCGGTCACGCCCCGCAGGCGCTCCTCCACGGCGGTGTCGGCTGCGTCCAGTACCCGGTGTCCCTCGTCGGTGAGCACGTGGTCCACCCGCCGCCGGTCTCCCTCCACGGCGCGACGCTCCACCAGGCCCCGGGTCACCAGGCCGTCGACCACGGCGGTGATGGTCGGGGGTCGCACGGCCAGCCGCTCGGCCAGGTGGGAGGAGGCGGCGGACGACTCGTCGAGCAGGCTCAGGATCCGGTACTGCGAGACCGACAGGTCGACCGTGGCGAGCCCGATCTCGACCTGCTTGGCCAGCCACGCGGCGGTACGGCCGAGGGGACGGCGACCGCGGTCGATGGCGACGACGGCAGGGATTGGTTCGGTGGTCACATAGTTAGACTATCGAATGAGTGACGATCGTCCGACGCGGGGGTGCCCGGGGTGTGCCGGGCCCGCCCGGGCAACAGGAGGTGCACCGGATGGCCGCGAACTGCGCCCGACAGTGGCCCGAACGCGCCACCCGCCGGTACCCTGGACAGGGCGAGGAGGTGGGCAATGGACGAGGAACTCCAGGGTAGCGGCGCGGTGGGTGGCGGTCCGACGGGCGACGATCCAGCGGCCGACGACGGGAGCCGGGCCGGCCCGGCGGTGCCGCCGCCGGCACCGATCCCCACCGTCATGGCCCCGACGGTGATGGCCCCGACCGGCGCGGCCGGGCCACCCCGGAGGAGCCGGTTCGCCCTGGTCACCGCCGCCGCCGTGCTCGTGGTCGCCGCCGTGGTCGGCATCGTGGTGGGCACGTCGGGCGGGTCCCACGGGACGCCGGCCCCGGGTCGGGCGCCCGGTGCCGCGGTACTGGACGCCATCGACTCGACCCTCGGGGCCAAGACGGCCGCCCTCCACCTGTCGATGGTCATGGACGTGCCGGGGGCGGGCCAGATCACGGCGACCGGAGACGGCCAGATCGACTTCTCGTCCGACTCGAGCCAGTTGACGGTCGGCTACCAGGGCATCCCGACCCTGGGCACGACGAAGATGACGGAGATCTACACCGGCGGGTCCATGTACCTGTCGATGCCGCAGATCACCACGTTGCTGCCGGGCAAGTCGTGGATCGCCGTGCCGGTCGGCAGCTCGTCGGCGGCCCCGGGGTCGTCCAACCCGGCCGCCATGTTCCAGATCCTGCGGAGCCAGGGGGACCAGGTCACGCCGCTCGGTCCGAGCACCATCGACGGGGCCCCGGTCGAGGGCTACCACGTGGTGGTCACCCAGGCCGATGTGCAGCGGGGACTGACCCACTCCTCGTTGCCGGCGTCGATGGTGCAGAGCGTCGAGTCCGAGCTGGGCTCCGCCGGCATGGACATGGACGTCTACGTCGACTCGTCGACGGGGCTGATGCGCCGGATGGATGCCACCCTGCACCTGACCGTGTCCGGCCAGCCCGTGTCGGCCACGGTCACCGAGGACACCACCGACTACGGCACCCCGGTGTCGATCGCGGCGCCGCCGGCCGACCAGGTGGCGTCGTTCCAGCAGTTCGCCCAGGGGGCCCTGGGCTCCCTGGGCACGACACCGGGATCCTGACCCTCCGCTCCGGGCGGACTCGGGACGCCACCCGCCGGCCCTCCGGGTGCGCCGGCCGCGGGCCGGCGTCCGGTCACCGGATCAGGGCCGGGCGGACGCCGGCCCGGGATGGGCCCCGAAGAACCCGAGCATCAGGCGGGTGGCGCTGATGGCCGCAGTCGTCGGCCCGAACAGTGACTCGGACAGGACGACCGGTGACCCGGGCCAGGTGTGGCCACCGCCGAGGACCGTGTAGAGCTCGACGGCACTCCCGCCCGCGCACCCCGACCACACCCGGCGGACGATGCCACGGGCCGGCGTGCCCACCGCTGGTCGTGGTCGGCACCGGTCGAGCCGCGCCCAGGCCCGTAGGTTCTGGAGGGCACCCACCACGGGCACCCCGGGCACCGACCGGCCGGTGGCCCCCGAGGCGTAGGGGACGATGGGGTCGGCCGTCCCGTGGAAGGCGATGACGGGCACCGGTCCGGCGCACGGTCGCAGCAGGTACTCGGCCGCCACCAGGCCGACGGCCGCGATGCGGTCGGCCGGGTCGCAGGCCACGATCGTCGAGAACTCCGACCCGAGGGAGATGCCGGCGGCGTAGATCCTCGAGCGGTCCACGCAGTACCGCGCCGCGAGGTCGGACTCGAGCGCGGCCACCAGCCGCTGGTCGGCGGTCGGCATGCCGGGCGTGGCCAGGTCCCAGTTGCCGCCCAGGGCGTCGGGCGTCACCACCAGGTAGCCCGCCGCGGCCCCGGCGGCGGGCAGGCCGCTGTACGCGGACTGCTGCTCGGCGTCGGATCCGCTGCCGTGGAAGTCCAGGATGAGGGGCGTGGGGCGCCCCGGACGGTAGGAGGCGGGCACGGCCAGCCGGTACGTGCGGACCGTTCCGTCGACCGTGATGGTTCCGGGGACGTCGCCGAAGGCCGCGCCGGTGGTCGGCCCGGGATCGGGCGCGCGATCACAGCCGGCCCCGAGCGCCATGGCGCGTACCGGGAGCGTGGACGAGGGGGACGCCGACGACGAGCAGCCGGCGAGGCCGCCCACGCCGAGCGTGAGGACGACGGCGAGCCGCGCGGCCCGGAGGCCTCGGGACGTCCCTACGAAAAGATGCTCGACGTGCCCATGTTCAGCCCGTCGGCGGTGCGCGAGCGGTGCACGGCCTGGACCTCGGTGAACTCGGAGAGGCCCCAGGGTCCGTTTTCGACGCCGACACCGCTCCACTTGAACCCTCCGAACGGCTGCGCCGGCCCGAGGGCCAGATGCGTGTTGATCCACGCCGTGCCGCACTCCAACTGGCCGGCCACGGCGGCCGCCCGGTCGGCGTCGGTGCCCCAGACCGAGCCCGAGAGCCCGAAGTGGGTGGCGTTGGCCCGCTCCACGACCTCGTCGACGTTGCGGTACGGGATGACCGGCAGGGCCGGGCCGAACTGCTCCTCGTCGACGATGCGCGTCCCGTCGCTGATGTCGGTCAGGATCGTCGGCTCGAAGAAGTAGCCGTTGCCCTCGCGGGCGGCACCGCCGGTGGTCGCCGTGGCCCCGTGGGAGAGCGCATCCGCCACCAGTTCCTTCACCCGCTCGAACTGGGGGGCGTTGTTGATCGGGCCGAGCTTGGTGCCGGGCTCGGCGCCGTCACCCACCTGGACGGCCGACGCCGCGGCGGTCAGCCCGTCCAGCACGTCGCCGTACAGCGCCTCGGGCACGTACACCCGCTTGATGGCGGAGCACACCTGGCCGTTGTTGTTGAAGGCCGCGGCGAAGATGGCCCGGCTCACCTTGGCCGGATCGGCGTCGTCGAGGACGATGGCGGGGTCGTTGCCCCCCAGCTCGAGGGTGACGCGCTTGAGGTCGGGGGCGGCCGACATGGCCACCTTCTTGCCCGTCTCGATGGACCCGGTGAAGCTCACCTTGCGGGGCACCGGATGGCTGGTCATCCAGGCGCCGAGCGCGTCACCCCCGCTGACCACGTTGATGACGCCGGCCGGCACCACGTCACGCAGGAGCTCGACGGCCTTGAGCGTCGACAGCGGGGTGAAGGGGGACGGCTTCAGGACCAGGGTGTTCCCGGCCATGAGCGCCGGGGCGATCTTCCAGAACCCCAGCAGCACCGGAAAGTTCCACGGGGTGATGGCGGCCACGACGCCGATGGGGCGACGGACCACCTCGACGTAGGCCTCCTCGTCGTCCTGGATCACCTGGGGCGGCGTCTCGAGCTTGGCGAAGTACTGGCACCACATGCCCGAGGCGAAGATCTCCATCGTGGCCTGGTCCAGGGGCTTGCCCTGTTCGGCCGTCAGGATGGGGGCGAGCTCGGCGGCCGAGGCGAACAGGACGTCGGCCACCGCCAGCAGGGTCTCCCGTCGGGCGTCGGCGTCGAGTTTCCAGTCCCTCTGGGCCTTGGCGGCGGAGTCGAAGGCGGCGTCGAGCTGGTCCCGGGTGCACTCCGGCGCGTGGGCGAAGACCTCGCCGTTGGCCGGGTTCACCACCCCGAACGAGTCGGCCGCGGGCACCGTGTCCCCACCGATGGTCATGACGAAGTCGGACATGGCGAACCCCCTGGGATGTGCTCGTTGCTGGCTTCGAACCTACACCGGCGATCCGGTGGATGTGCCGGCCGGAGCCCCGGGGCCCGGCACGACCGGCGGATCGGGCCGCCGCGCCGGACCGCTCAGACCGGGACGGGCTCCTCGGCCGCCGGGGGCGGGGTGGCCGTGGGGAGGTCGGCGGGCAGTTCGGGGTCGACGGTCACGTGCGGTAGCCACTCGAGCCACTTCGGGAACCACCAGTTCGCCTTGCCCAGCAGGATCATCACCGACGGCACGACGGCCATGCGGATGATCACCGCGTCGACGAGGATCCCCCCGGCCAGCCCGAGGCCGAACTCCTTGATGACCCGGATGCCACCGAGGATGAAGGCGCCGAAGACCAGGATCATGATCAGGGCGGCCGCCGTGATGGTCTTGCCGGTGGCGGCCAGGCCGTTGCGCACGGCCGTGCGGTTGTCGCCGCCGCACTTGACGTACTCCTCCTGGATGCGGGTGATCAGGAACACCTCGTAGTCCATCGACAGACCGAAGAGGATGGCGAACAGCATCACCGGTAGGAAGGCCTCGACCGGCCCGGTCTTGTTCACCTGGAACACCGTCCCGGCCCACCCCCACTGGAACACCGCCACCAGGATCCCGAAGGCCGCCCCGATGGAGAGCAGGTTCATGCAGGCCGCGGTCAGGGGGATCACGATGCTGCGGAAGACGAGGGCCAGCAGGCAGAAGGAGAGCAGGACCACGAGGCCGATGAACAGCGGCAGCTTCGAGGACAGCACCTTGGCGAAGTCGACGAAGATGGCCGTGGTGCCTCCGACGTAGACGTTCACCCCCGTGCCGGTCACCACCTCGGGGACGGTCGACTGGCGGAGGTGGGTGATGAGGTCGGTGGTGGCCGACGACTGCGGCGACGTCGTCGGGTAGACGTTGATGAGCGCCACCTGCTCGCCGTCCCGGGCGGGCAGCACGATCGGGGGGACGACGGCGGCCACGCCCGGTTGCTTCGCCACCTCGGCGGCCAGCTTGTCGAGCGTCTGGGTGTCGAGCTGGCCCTGCTGCTCGGCCACCAGCTGCAGGGGTCCGTTGAACCCGGGACCGAACCCGGCGGACAGCAGGTCGTAGGCCTGTCGGGTCGTGGTGCCCGTCGGGTCGTTGCCCTGGTCGGAGGAGCCGAGGCGGAGGGAGAAGAAGGGCATGGCGATGAGTACCACCACGATGAGGGCCACCACGGCGGGAATGATCGGCTGACGCTGGATGAAGTCCGCCCACCGGGGCCAGAAGCCCTTGCTGCCACTGCCCACGATGCGCGGACCGTTGGCGGCCAGGTCCCGCTTCTGTTTCCGACTCATGACCCGCGGCCCGATGAAGCTGAGCAGGGCGGGTAGCAGGGTGAGGGCGGCGATCATGGTGAACGACACCCCGATGGCGGCGGCGATGGCCAGGCCGTACAGGAAGGTCACGCCGAGGGCGAACATGCCCAGCAGGGCGATGCAGACGATGATCCCGGCGAACAGTACGGCGCGTCCCGACGTGTTGACGGCGTTGACGATGGAGGGCTCGACCTCGTTGCCGGCCATGAGGCCCTGGCGGTGGCGGGTCACGATGAACAGCGCGTAGTCGACGCCCACGCCGAGACCGATCAACAGGGTCAGCTCGGTCGAGAACACCGGCATCTTGAGCACGTGGCTGAGGAGGCCGATGACGCCGATGGCCGTGCCGAGTGACGCCAGCGCCGACAGCAGGGGCAGCGCCATGGCGAAGACGGAACCGAAGACGAGGAGCAGGACGATGGCGGCCAGGAGGATGCCGAGCCCGGTGCCGCCGAGCGGCTGCTTGTCGGCCTGCTCGGCGATCAGGCCGGACACCGCCACCTGGACATGGGGGCCCTGGGCCGTGAGTGCGGCGTTGACGAAGTCCTTGGCCTGGGCGACCTCCACGTTCTGACTCTGGACGTCGAAGGTGACGTTGACGAACGCCGTCTGGCCGTCGGCGCTGACCTGATGGGGCCCGGGCACGACCGTGACGGTCTGGCCGGACGTGGCACCGGGGAGGGTGGTCGGGGTCGTGGTGAACGGCGACTGGATGGTGGTCACGTGGGGGATCGCGGCAACCTTGGCGAGCATGTCGTTGGCGGAGGCGGTGACCTCGGGTGCGGTCACCGGCGTGCCGTCGGTCGTGTGGACCACGATGCGCTCCTGGTCGCCGGCCTGCTTGGGCGCCGCGGTCTGGAGCAGCTGGAGGGCCTCGGTCGACTCGGTGTGGGGGAGCGAGAAGTTGTTGGAGTAGGCCGTGCCGACGCCCTGGGAGAGCAGGGACATCCCGACCAGGGCGGCGACCCACAGGAGGACGACGACGAGGCGGTGGCGCACGCACCAGGTGGCGAGGGACTTCATGGGGCGGGGGGCTCCTGTTCGGCGGTGGGACGGGGAATCGTTCTCCGTCGGCCGCCCGGGGTGGGGCGCGGCCGAACGCCGCCAGGGCGTCGGGTCGTCCGATGGATGTCCTCCTATTGTCGCCCATCTCGGACCCCATCTTGAGCACCCACGTCGGACACCTGTGTTCCGGGCGCCCCGGTGGGGGGACAGCGGCCAAGATGGGGGGATGGACACCGACGCACGACTGTCGCCCTCGAGGGGTCGTTCAACTTCCGGGACCTGGGTGGCTACCCGACGGTGGACGGCCGGAGCGTACGCTGGGGGCGCCTGTTCCGGAGCGACGCGCTCCACGAGCTGACCGCCGCCGATGTGGCGAGACTGCGTGAACTCGGCCTGCGCACCGTGATCGACCTGCGCACCGAGCGCGAGCTGGCCCGGTCCGGCCGGGGCCCGCTCGAGCTCGAGGGGCTGGCCTTCCATCACCTGGCCGTCGTGACCGAGGGGGCGGCGACCGACGCCTCCCGGGCGGGTGCGGCCGTGGGCGAGTCGATGGCGGCGCCCGCTCCGGCCGGCGACGACCTCGCCGAGCGCTACCTCTGGTACCTGGAGGTGGGTGGGGGCGCCATCGCCCGGGCGCTGGCGCTCCTCGGATCCCCCGAGCACTACCCCCTGGTGTTCCACTGCGCGGCGGGCAAGGACAGGACCGGGGTGCTGGCCGCGGTGGTCCTGGAGATCGTCGGCGTCGACCGGGAGGTCATCGTGGCCGACTACGTGATCACCGCCGAACGGATCCAGCTGATCCTCGACCGTTGGAAGGCGGAGCCGGGGTTCGCCGAGCGCATGGCCAAGGTGCCCCCCTCGCGGTTCAGTGTGGAGGCCCCCACCATGGAGGGCTTCCTCGAGGGGGTGGCGTCCCGCTACGGCGGGGCCCGGGCCTGGGCGGTCGGCGCCGGGGTGCCCGAGGCGACCCTCGACCGGATGGCCGACCTGCTCGTCGAGCCGCCGGCCTGACCGGACGCCGCCGACCCGCCCGGGGGATGCCCGCTACCGGGGGCACCGCCCTAGGATGGCGGGATGGTCGGCTCCATCCTCGAATCGCTCGCCCTCGGCGTCGTGGTGTTCGCCGGGTTGGTCATGCTCGCCGTCGTCACGGGGGGCTTCCTGCTGTGGCGCTACGGACGGCGCAAGCTGCGGGCCTTCCGCTCCCACGGAGCGGTCGTCGGTGCCTCGGCGCTGTGGGACATGGCCGCCTCCAACCGGTGGAACCGGACCTCGACCGGCCTGGACGAGGCCCAGGTCCGACAGTGGTCGTCCGCCCGGGTCGCCAAGGAGATGTGGCGGTCCGTCGACCGGGCCACCACCGCCGTCCGGGCCGCCGACGACCTCGGCGGACCGACGGCCGAGCTGCCGTCTCTCTGCCGACGGCTGCAGGCCGCCGCCGTCGACCTCGACCGGGTGCTGCGGGTGGACCCCGCCGCCCGCGTGCCCGGCCCGGTGGTGCCCCAGGTCCTCGAAGTCGTCCGCGCCGCCGAAGACGTGCAGCAGGCCGCCGTCGCCTCGGCGGGCGAGGCGAACGCCCAGCGACTCCGCGATCTGACCGAGGACGCCGGCCACGAACTGACCCTGCTCGACGCCGGCCTGGCGTCCATGCGGGACTCGGGCCGGCCCGGACTCCAGCCCTGACCACCCCGGGCCACCGGCCCTGAGCCCGAGGGCTCCCGTGGGTCCCGCCCGTCGGACGGGGTCGGGTGTCGTCCTAGAGTTCGGCGGTCACGGCGGCGGCCAGGACGCCGAGCCCGTCGTCGAGCAACTCGGGGGTGATCACCAGCGGTGGTAGCAGGCGGATGACGTTGCCGAAGCTGCCGCACGACAGGGTCACCACGCCCTCCCGGTGGCAGGCGGCCACGATGCGCTTGGCGGCGTCCGGGTCGGGGTCCAGCGTGCCGGGTCGTACGAGCTCCATGGCCAACATCGCCCCGCGCCCGCGGACGTCGCCGATACCCGGGTGCTCGGCCTGCATGGCGCGGAAGCGGTCGGTCACCGTGGCCTCGATCCGGCGGGCCGCCGCGGCCAGGTGCTGGTCGACCATCAACTCGATGGAGGCGAGGGCGGACGCGCACGAGACGGGGTTGCCGCCGTAGGTGCCACCGAGGCCGCCGACATGGACGGCGTCCATGAGCTCGGCCCGACCGGTCACCGCCGCCAGTGGCATGCCACCGGCCATGGCCTTGGCCGTCGTGATGAGGTCGGGGACGACGCCCTCGTGGTCGCAGGCGAACCAGTCGCCGGTGCGACAGAAGCCGGTCTGGATCTCGTCGGCCACGAACAGCACGCCGTTGGCGCGGCACCACGCGGCGACGGCGGGCAGGAAGCCGGGGGCGGGGACGATGAACCCGCCCTCACCCTGGATCGGCTCGATCAGCACGCAGGCGGCGTTGTCGACGCCGACCTGGCGCTCGATCTGCTCGATGGCCCGGGCGGCGGCCGCCTCGCCGGTCATGCCCTCCGGATCGCGGTAGGGGTACGACATGGCCACCCGGTAGACCTCCGGGGCGAACGGGCCGAAGCGGTTGCGGTAGGGCATGTTCTTGGCCGTCAGCGCCATCGTCAGGTTGGTGCGGCCGTGGTACGCGTGGTCGAAGACGACGACTCCGTCCTTACCGGTCACGTGGCGGGCGATCTTCACGGCGTTCTCGACGGCCTCGGCACCGGAGTTGAAGAGGGCCGAGCGCTTCTCGTGGTCGCCGGGCGTGCGGGCGTTGAGCTCCTCGCACACGGCCACGTACCCCTCGTAGGGACTCACCATGAAGCACGTGTGGGAGAACCGGCCGATCTGCTCGCGCACCGCCGCCACGACCTCGGGCGCGGCATGTCCGATGCTCGCCACGGCGATGCCCGAACCCAGGTCGATCAACGAGTTGCCGTCGACGTCGACGAGGATGGCGCCCTCCCCACGGTCGATGTACAGGGGGAACACCGAGCTCACCCCGGGGGCGACGGCCGCGGTCCGACGGGTGTCGAGCTCCTTCGAGCGGGGGCCCGGAAGGTCGGTGACGATTCGACGCGATTGGTTGATCGGAGGCTGGTTCACGACGGTAAGCGTATCTGACGGGCCCCGCGCCCCGCCGTGGCGCAGCGTGGGACCGCGGTGCCCGCCGAGGGCCGTCCCGGTCGCCACGACGGTGACGACGGGGTGGTCAGACCCCGAAGTTCCAGGACCCGCCCCGCTCGGCGTGGTGGAGGATGTTCTTCGCCATCAGGATCTTGTGGACCTCGTCGGGACCGTCGGCAAGGCGCAGCACCCGGGAGTCGAGGCCCATGCCGCCGTACTCCTCGGGAAGGTGGGGGCCCACAGACCGGCCTCGTTCACCTTGACCTTGATCGCCTCGCGCCGCTCGATACTGCGGTGCCGCGCCCGTTCCCGTTCGTCGGCGTCGAGCTCGCCCGCCCGGCGGGACACGAACAGCTCGTCCTCGTGCGGGAGGATCTCGGTGTCGACGAGGGCGGCCGTGCGCATCCGCACGTCGTTGACGGTGGGGTCGAGGCCGGGGATCGGCGTCACGTTGATGGCCACGGTCGTGCCTCCGGGGGATCGTCGGATGGTCCGCCCCCATCATCACCGAGGCCCCCG
>Ga0181528_10001968_pt1 | contig 12609 bp, 9 predicted proteins | sample PEATcosm2014_Bin_47_FD_119742 | JGI IMG/M metagenome (GOLD analysis project Ga0181528, IMG submission 119742) | Peatland microbial communities from MTU Mesocosm Facility, Houghton, MI, USA - PEATcosm2014_Bin10_10_metaG | ecosystem: Environmental > Terrestrial > Soil > Wetlands > Peat | place... | reverse complement strand
TCGCGCAGCATGTTGGTGCCGTGGCCGGTGTTCCAGAGCTTGGTGGCCGGGCAGATGACGTTGGTTTCGGCGTCCATCAGCATGTACTGAACGAGTGGATCGGCTTCAAGTTCCTGGCGGCGAGGGTTGCCGGGTTTGAGCGAGAGCAGTTCGATGGCCCGGTCTGCGCTCTCCTTGAGGGCCTTCATCTCGGCTCGGCCGCCGCTGATGCCGCGCTCTTTCAAAATGGCCGACTTCTGTTTTTCGATCGGTTCGATCTCGTCGAAGAGACGGGCCGTTGCGAAGCCCAGCGATGTTGCTGCTTCGCCGGTGGCCCAGATGTCGACCAGCCGATGCAAGGCGTCTTCGCGCTGTTGGATGCCTTGTTCATAGCGGACGGAGCCGGGCTTGGCGCCCTCGGCTCCGCGGAATCGCTGACGTTGATAACGGATAACCGGTTCGACGGCCGAAAGCAGCTTGGCCGAGGACATCAGGCCTACGCCCACGCGGGTGCGCTTGAAGACGGCCTCAAGAACATTGCCATGGTCGAAGTTTGGAACGATGACGCCGTCCTTGACGGTGTATCCGCCGACGATGCGGCTGGCCGGAACCTTCAAACTGAAGATGGGGTCGCCGGTCGAGGAGAGCTGATGAACCAGCTTCTTGGTTGGCGTCCCATGGTCGAAGACGCCCTCGTCGGTCTCTTCCAGGATCACGAAGCAACTGCCCTTGATGCGTGGATCGTCGGAGCCGACGGCGGCGGTGACGAAGTTGGCAAAGGCAATGTTGGTGATGAATCGTCCGCGCTTGTCGACCTGGAGCCAAGGCTCTTCGCCTTCCTTCCATTCGGCCACGCGTACTTTGCCGCTTAACATGCCGGTATCGACGCCGACGTAAGGAATGGGTTCGGTCAGCACAAATGCACCGCGCCAGGTCTTGCGGTCTTCGCCAGGCTGCGCGGGTGCGGAAAGGCTCTTGTAGTGGCTGATTTGTTCCTGTGTTCCGCGCTCGTGGATCGGCGCCAGGGCCAGAGAACCGGCCAGGCTGGCTGTAGCCGCACCGCCGTCTACCCAGGCCAGCTCAAAAGCGGCCAACGAGAGCGCAAGATTCTTCGGACCGATGATGAATCCGCCCTCTTCCGGCTCCATGAAGGCCGCGGTAATGCCGGCGCGGTCAAATGCTTCCATCATCCCGTTTTTGCCGGGAGTCCACTCATGAGTGTTGCGTTCTCCGGCGGCCACCAATTGAGCCACGGTTCCGCGCGCGACGCCACGCGCCGACTGAACCAGCATTTGCAGATCGAAACGGCCGGCAAATCGCCATTGAACCTGGCGAACCGCGTCTCCGGGAAGGGTAAGCATCTGTTTTTCGTTGGATACGGCAACCGTGGCCATCAATAGTGTCCTCAACTAGCGGTCATATTGTGCTTGATTAGGCGCACCTTAGCATGTGACCCGCATCACCTCGACGGGGCCACAAGATTACACGGCGATATCGAAAACCAAAAAGATTCTTTCTGAAGATTTCGCAGATCGTTCGCTTGTCATGGCTGAATGGTCAATTTAGTGTGTGATCGGCGTCACTTGCGACTATGTAACGAGACCTATATGACAGGAACTGATCGGGGAAACCTTCATCGAACGGCAAAGGAGCAGCACGATGACTGTTGGAATCAGAGCGGCAGCGGTACTTATGATGGCCTCTTTCATTGCGGGGCCTGTCGTCGCGCAGGCGCCCGGGGCAGACACCTATAAGACCAAGTGCGCCATGTGTCACGGCGCCTATGGGCATGCTGCCACGGCAATTGGAAAGAGCATGAAGATTCTCTCCTTTAAGGACCCTGCAATGATCAAGGCCTCCGATGCACAGTTCATTGCCTCGACGGAGAACGGTAAGAACAAGATGCCTGCCTACAAGGGCAAGCTGACCGACGCACAGATCAAGGATGTCGTCGCGTTTATCCGCACATTGCAGAAGTAGCGGCTCGAAGGCAAGCCTTGACTGCATGAGATGAGCTGGGAATGAGGTGTCTTCCTATCTCTTCCGTGCCTGCCTGGGTGGGCCTGGAACCGGACGGATTGACCGGAGCGACCATGAAGACGGTACCCTCTATCGTGCTGGCCATTGCCTTGCTCCCGCTCCTGGCCGGTGCGACGCCGGGCATGGCCCAGGCGAACAGCGATTGCCTGGCCTGCCATGCGGATGCAAGTGTGCAAGATGCCTCGGGGCATAGTGTCACCGTGGATGAGCACACCTTTGGCGCCAGCTTGCACGGCAGCCTGAAGTGCGGGGATTGCCACACGACGATCAAGGAGTATCCCCACCCGGAGCAGATTACGCCGGTCAAGTGCGAGACCTGCCACACAGATCAGGCAGCGGGACTTGCCGGCAGCGTTCATTCCGTCAAGGCCGAGCATCCCTGCACGAGTTGCCATGGGGACGCCCACTCCATATTTCCCAAGGACGATTCGAGGTCAGCGGTCTATCCGCTCAACATTCCGCGCACCTGCGGCAACTGTCACGGCAACGATGCGATGGCCAAGAAGCACGGCCTGCCCAACGTCTACCCGATGTATATCGATTCCATCCACGGCTTCGCGCTCAGCAAGGAGGGGTTGCTGGTGGCGGCTAACTGCCAGAGTTGCCATGGATCGCATCACATCCTGAGCCACAAGGATCCGCAGAGTCCGACTTACAAGGCGAATATTCCCAAGACGTGCGGGAGCTGTCACGCAGGAATTACCGCGAACTATATGGGCGGCGTGCACGGAAAGGCAATTAGCGCGGGGAATTTGAAGGCGCCGGTCTGCACGGACTGCCATACAGCGCACGCCATCCTGCAGCCGACCGAGGCTGCCTTCCGCATGCAATCGACGCCCATTTGCGGATCGTGTCACAAGGACAAATTATCCACTTACCGGGATACTTTCCACTCGCAGTTAGGCTCCCTGGGCGGCTACGTTGAGACGGCGCGATGCTGGGATTGCCATGGGGCGCATGATGTATTGCCCGCATCCGATCCTCGATCCCCGATCGCTCCGGCAAACCTCGTAGTTACCTGCGGCAGATGCCATGCCGGCGCGAATGCCAGCTTCGTGCAGTACCAGCCACACGCGAATGCGCGCAATCGCAAGCTGAATCCGGCGCTTTATTTTATTCGCTTGTTCATGAACCTTCTGTTAGCCGGTACACTGACGTTCTTTGTGATTCACACCATCCTGTGGCTGATCCGCTCGCGTTACGACCAGGTAAAGAGAAAGGCCGCACAAGGAGGGAAGAATGCCTGATCTGGAGCAAGCGGCAGACGGAAGCAACAAGACAGGTCGCGTGGGAGGCCGGTATTTCATGCGATTCACGCCGGGGCAGAGATACCTTCACGCTGTCCTTTTCACCACATTTCTGGGCCTGGCGGCGACCGGGCTGCCCATGCGATTCAGCGAGAGTATGTGGGCGAGGAAATTCGCCAGCGTGGTCGGCGGGTTCGGAGCCATTATCTTCTTTCATAAGCTCTTCGCCGTGGTTCTAACTCTGGCATTTCTGATCCATGTTAGGGACCTGTTTACTCGCGCGTTTATCCATCGCGAGAAGGGGATCTTCTGGGGCTCGACCTCGATGGTCGCTAACTGGAAGGATGCGAAGGATCTCTTCGGGCATCTTCGCTGGTTTCTTGGACTCGGGCCCAAACCGCAATTCGAGCGCTATGCCTACTGGGAGAAGTTCGATTACTGGGCTGTCTTCTGGGGCATGATCGTGATCGGCTTTTCAGGCTACGCGATGTGGTTCGCTCCATTCTTCGCAAAGTTCCTTCCCGGCTGGGCGTTGAATGCGGTGCTGGTCATTCACAGCGAAGAAGGACTGCTTGCGATTCTGTTCATCTTCTCGATCCACTTCGTCAATACCCATCTTCGCCCGGACAGTTTTCCCATGGACATGGTGGTTTTTACCGGCGTGGAGAGCGAGGAGGAGTTCAAGCACAAGCGCACTTTGGAGTATGAACGGCTGAAGGCGGGGGGAAAGCTGGAAGCGAGAATTGCCGAGGCGCCAGGAAGCTGGCAAATCAACTTCTCCAAAGTCGTCGGATTTACAGCGATTCTGATTGGTTTAGTTCTTCTTGTATTGACGTTAAGTGCATATTTCAGGGAGTAGCGGGGCATAGGATGCCGGGATTAGTCAAGTACGACAGGATTTTCGCCCGGCTCATCGTTCTATCCCTGTTTGGATGTGCTTTTGCTACTTACGCCGAGCAAAAGCCTCAGGATAAAGACTGTCTTTCCTGCCATGCGGACCCTGCGTTGAACACAGAGGCAAATGGCAAGCAAGTTAGCCTATACGTCGATGAAGACAAGCTGAAGCATTCGATTCACCGTGATCTATTCGCCTGCGTGGACTGCCACAAGGATGTGACGGGTCTGGTGCATGAAAATAGGCCTGCGAAGATCCGATGCGCGGAGTGTCATGCCGACGTGCAAGAGGCTTACTCGCACAGCCAGCACGCCAAAGCATACAGGGTTGGAGCGCCAGGAGCCAACTGCCAGGACTGCCACGGAGGCGCGCACGAGGTTCTGGCCGCAGACGATGCCAAGTCCCCGGTGAATCATGTCAATATCCCGGTTACCTGTGGCCGATGCCACGGGCAGAAGTTTCTGATGGAATCGAACGGCGAAAGCGCCCAGCCCTTCCTTTCTTATCAGGCAAGCGTACATGGGCACGCCACCGAGAATGGTTCAAAAAAAGCAGCGGTATGCACGGATTGCCACGGCGCACACGAGATTCTCTCAGCCAGCGACGACAAGTCGCCGATTTACAAGTTCAATGTTCCGGCGACATGCGGCAAGTGCCATGCACAGATCCAAACGACCTTCATGGAGAGCATTCACGGGCAGGCGATTACGCGAGGAAATGGCCAGGCGCCGGTCTGCACGGACTGCCACGGAATCCACTCGATCAAGGCGCACATCGACCCTAACTCATCGGTCTCGCAGCAAAACATCGCGCGAACCACCTGCGCGCGCTGCCATGAGGGCGTGCGACTCTCGCAAGAGTTCGGCGTGGCTGGAAGTCGTGTGACGACTTATTTGGACAGTTATCACGGACTGGCTTCCGAGGGTGGCTCGGCGGTAGTAGCCAACTGCGCCAGTTGCCACGGCGTGCATAACATCCTTCCGTCAAGCGATCCCCGCTCGACCATCAATCGCGCCAATCTTGACGCGACCTGCGGCAAATGTCATCAGGGAGTTACACAGAAGTTCACGCTGACCAAGGTTCATCTGGACGGCAGCCGCTCAAGAGATGTCGGATCGGTAGCGGTGCGCTGGATAAGATGGTTCTATCTTGGATTAATTTTCGCCGTGATCGGCGCAATGTTCCTGCACAATGCGATCATCTGGCGGAGCAAGGCCGCAGCCAGACGCTCGATGATGAATCCGATGATGACGCGCATGAGTACGAATCAGCGCTGGCAGCACCTGATTCTGCTTACCAGTTTCATTGTTCTAGTCATCACGGGCTTTGCTCTGAAGTTTCCCAACTCATGGCTGGCCGAGGTACTGGCCATGGGCGAGAGGCTGCGCAGTATTACTCACCGCGTGGCGGGAGTTATACTGATTGGCGCGGGAATCTATCATGTCTTCTATCTGGCGATCGCGAGAGACGGGCGGCGCCTGATTCGTGACTTTGCGCCGAGGCTGAAAGACGTCTTCGATGCCTGGGGCACCATGCGTTTCTACCTCGGAGTTAGCAGAGAAAAGCCCAAGTTCGGCCGCTTCAATTATGCGGAGAAGGCTGAGTACTGGGCGCTGGTCTGGGGCACGGCGCTGATGGCTGTGACTGGAATCATGATGTGGGCCAAGGTGTGGGTCGGAGATCTGCTGGCGCGCTGGTGGGTCGATGTAGCTACCACCATTCACTTCTATGAGGCGATTCTGGCTACATTGGCCATCGTGATCTGGCACTTCTATCAGGTGTTCTTTGACCCCGATGTATATCCGATGAACTGGGCATGGTGGGATGGCAAGATGCCGGTCGACCACTATCGCCATGAGCATGAGTTGGATAAAGAGTCGCTTCGAGCCTCTGAGGTTGACGAATCAGGCCAGGATAACGGACACTCATCGTCTGATGAAGGTGAGTTATAGCCGAGTGAGTAACGCTCGATCAAGCAGCCTGTTTTTATCGACAATGAGTTTCCGGGAATGCGTTTCTGCATTCATTGACAGTGCTGGAGCCGAGTTTTAGAATTCATAGACTCATTGGATGCTTCTCCCTCCACTCATGAAAGTCGAGAGGAATATGGCTCATACGGATTGGTTTCGAGCTTTCGGATTGGCTGTAGCCGTACTGGTTCTCGGTCTAACGCTGTCTGCGCAGGCGGGCGATCCGGAGGCCATTGAGCAAAAGCTCTTCGCGGAGTTCAGGCCGACCAGGATTGCGGCCGACCGTTCGCAAATCCTTACTCCCGGAGATCAGGTGGTAATTCAAAAGCCGGGACTCACAATGTACTCCGTGGCCTCTCCAATGCCGCCCTTGTACACATACAAAAATGGAAAGATCGGGCGCGGTTTACTTGGTCTTGGCAAGGATGTCGAGATTTCAATGAAGACGCCGGGAGGAACCGCGGCTGATTACCCGCATCGCCCATTTGCGCCTGGAGAGAAATGCTGGGTTACCGGAGTTCAGGTCCAAAAGGATGGTGTTGTCTTTCAGCTCTTCAGCGATCGCTACGAGGACATTCGTTATTACGCGAACCTGAAGATTGCATTTCCCGACAAGAAGGAAATCCCGCAGGTGGAAGCCGCATTGCAATTGGTCGCAGAGGTGCTGACGGTCGCGCCCCCGGAGGCTCACTTTGACCAGCCCGTGGTGAGTGCTCCGGTCGTTTCGGTTGTCACCCCGGCGCCCAAGAGCCAGCAACCCGATGTGTCGGGGAAGTACAACTTCGATGAGGGGGACTCACAGCTTAACTTTGTTTCCAGCAGCGGGTGCATCATGCTTGGTCCGGGCGGCACACAAAGCGCCGGCAAATACAGAGTGAACGGAGATGCATTGACGATGGATTGCACTGTGACCGGAAGCTCTTTCGTGCTGAAGATTCAGGCCGACAAACTGGTCGCTGAAGATGGGCACGTATGGCTACGGGAGGCGGTTGCGCCGCCGCTCCCGCCGGCTATCTCCATGGGCCAGAGCCAGGCTCAGGTAACCGCCTCGCTGGGACAGCCGGTGAGAGTTTCCAAACAGGGTGTGAAAGAGACTTTTTATTACAAGGATATGAAGGTGACCTTCACAAACGGAAGAGTCTCGAGCGTTGAGTAAATCGTTCGCGCGATGAGACGGAGCGCTAAGAACGCCGACCAGCAGAGAATTTGAAACCCGGCGAGCGATAGCTCCGGGCTTTGGGCGATGGCGGCGGAGTCGCTTCGGAAGCGAGTCCAATTGGCTCGGCCGGGAGACGATTTACCAGATGTTAAAGAAATACAAATAGAAATGAGCGTGACAGTCCGCCGAAGGTTGCGTTTCCCTCGATGAGGTGAATGTCAAAGTGTGGATTCAACATTGTAGTCTTGACAGTCCGTGGGCCTTGATGTACGTTTTAATGGTTCGCTGGAACCATTCCCCAAAACCCATGAAATGGAAGAGGCATATGGCTCAAATGCGGAGTTATTGCGCATTCGGTTTGGCCGCTTTGGCGGCAGTATTCACAGCTGGGACGCAAGCCCAGGTCGGCGATCCGGGCACGCTGATTCAGGAGAGGCTGGTGTCGCAGATGAAGCTGACCAAGGCTGCCGCGGACCACTCGGATATTGTCACTGCCGGTGATGTAGTGGTGTTGCACAAAGACGGGCTGATGATGTGCAGTTCAGCCTCCTCTTATGCGTTTTCAAACAACTATAGCGGTGGTGTTCTCTCTGCGAATAACAACAACCGCGCCAAGGACGCAGCCAAGTCGTTCCTGAAAAGCCGTCTACCTTTTGGCGGCGGGGGCAGCGTTACCGACGCGGCCAACAACGGCTGCACGTCGCGGAAGTTCGTTGCCGGGGAGAAGTTTTGGGTGACTGGGGTTACGCTGCAGAAGGACGGTATTCTGGTCAGCACTTTCAGCGACCCTTACAACGACGTTCGCTACTATGGAGAGATCAAGTTTCCTTTCGCGAAGGGTTCGGTGCCGCCGGTAGACGATTTTGTGAAGACAGTGTCCGAAGTCATCACGGTTCAACCCGCGGACGACAAAGACGATCAAGGTGGCAAAGGCGATCAGAACGCTCAGACTGCTGCTGCCGCTCCGGCCGCAGCTCCGGCTCCGGCTCCGATGCCGGAGATAGCTCCGCCACCCCCGCCGGCAGACGCTCCTCCTCCGACCATCGCCCTTGGACAAACCAAGGATCAGGTAACCGCCGGCTTCGGCCAGCCGCAGAGAATCGCCAAGCTGGGAGCGAAGGAGATCTTCTATTACAAGGATATGAAGGTGACTTTCACCAATGGGAAAGTCAGCAACGTTGAATAGATCCTTTGCATCTCGCGGTTTGTACGGCCGTCGGCCGTCGGCGGGTGTGGGCCTGAAACAGGAATTGAGGAATCGATGACCATGCAATTCATTCGCAAAGCCGTGAGGAATGGCTCCGCAACACTGATTCTGATTGGAATGCTGGGAATGGGTGGTGTGACCAGTGCCGCTGGGACCAATAAGCCTTCGGCGCCTGCCAAATCAGCGCCGGCTCCCAAGCCTGCCGCAAAGCCTGCTGGGGGTTCTGGAGGCGGAGCATCGCATGGGCCGACGACCGGAGGGTCCGCCTCGCATGGGCCGACGACCGGCGGCACCACCAGCCATGGACCAACCGCGAATGGCACAGGCACACACACAACGACAACCACCGGGACGCACACAACCACCACCACCGGCTCCCACACCACGACCACCACGGCCGGCGCAGGGCATACAACGACGACTTCGACCACAAGCCACACCACGACAACTACTGGCGCGCACACAGTGAGCGGCGCCGGCGCCGGGGCGCATCCCAGTGTTGGCGCGGGCGGAGCGCATGGTGCTACCGGCGGCGTCAGCCATTCAGCGATCAAGAGTGGTCCTGCACCAAAGGGAAGCTCAGAGCACGTCACAAAGAGCGGCAGCGCGGTGCGCACCCGTCCCAACGGCAGGGTAAGCGACGTACATGACGCCCGACGGGGGGTGGATGTCCATCATGGTCTGGGCGGCGGACGCAGGGTCTCGATGGAGCGCCACGACGGCAGCCGCCTAGTCGCCGAGCGTGGCCGCCGGGGATACGTGGAGCGCGGCTATCATTATCGCGGGCATGACTTTGGCCGGCGCGCTTACTTCTACCACGGCCATGAATACAACCGCTACTATCGCGGATACGGCTATCGCGGAATGTATTTGAACGTGTACGCCCCTGGGTTCTACTATGGGCCGGCCTTTTATGGATGGGCGTACAACCCCTGGGTCGCGCCGATCACCTTCGGCTGGGGATGGGGAGTGGGCAATCCGTGGTTCGGGTTCTACGCGGGTTACTTCCAGCCGTATCCGGTGTACCCCTCGGCGGCATTCTGGCTGACGGACTATATCATCTCGCAGGATTTGCAGGCCGCCTACGCGGCGCACGTTGAGGCAGCCGAGGCCGCCACAGCAGTGGCAGCCGCAGGAGCCCAGCCGGTGCTCACCCCCGAGGTGAAGCAGATGATCGCCGACGAAGTGAAGGGCCAGTTGGCGCTCGAGAACCAGGAAGCCACGCAGAACGCCTCCAACCAGGACGTGGACCCCGCTTCAAGCGGAATCGCGCGCCTGCTCAGTGACGGGCGGCCGCATGTATTCGTGGCGGGAGGCAATCTGGATGTGACGGATGCAAACGGGCAGGAGTGCGCGATCAGCGACGGAGACGCGCTGCAACTTCGGCAACCACCCCCCTCGGACGCAACCTCGGCCAGTCTGGTGGTTCTCTCCAGCAAGGGCAACCCGGAGTGCCAGGTATCTCTCACGGTGAATGTCCAACTGACAGATCTGCAGGAGATGCAGAACCACATGCGGGAGACCATCGACCAGGGGCTTAAGGATCTGCAGGAGAAGCAGGGCAAGGGCGGTTTGCCCGCGGCCCCGCCATCGGCGCAGGCTCCGCCGGCCGAGGCACAGTATGCCTCAGCCGCGCCCCCGCCAGAGACCAACGTCGCAGCCGATATTCAGCAGGCGGACCAGCAGGGCGCTCAGGCGGAAACCGAAGTTAGTGCCGAGGCGGCGCAGGATAATGGCGCTCCCGGCGGCGCAGCACCGGCTACAGCGGCAGCTCCGGCTTCGGTTGATTTGGGCCAGACGATTGACCAGGTGCAGGCGGCTCTTGGCGCGCCGGCACGCGTGGCAAATCTGGGAACGAAGGTCATCTATTACTACAGCGGCGGCATGAAGGTTGTCTTCAAGGATGGCAAGGTAAGCGACGTGCAATGATTACGGCGTTCGGTGCGGGAAAGAATCGCCGATTTCCTCCCGCGCCGAATGCAGATTTCACGGCAAGAGACAGCTTTTACGCGGACGATGAAGCCGTGAGACGGGAAGATATGCAGATTTAGTCGTTTTATGTTCTGGAACCGGTTGCATGAATGGCGTAGAAGCTCAGGTAGAATGCACCTCGGGCTAACGTCCAAAACGTTTTGCAACCTCCGGGTCGCGACTTTTCAATGCCGATGATGCAAAAGCTTCTAGGCGTAGTCGATGGGGTGCTTGCTTAACCACTGCTGATCGCGCACCCTGCCCATCTTCTTCATGGCGTTGCCGGCGACGCTGGCGCTTAACTCCCGGCTTTCCCAGGCGAGGCCCGCGCCAAGGCCCACGGCGCAACCCAGCAAACCGAAGGCGAAAATTGCAGTTTTGGATTTCTGCCTGCAGAGTGGATAACTCACGACGAGGCCCAGGGCTGCCCCGATCGCGGCGGGCACAAGCGCGCCCTTGACCGCATCCTCAAGAAAGGGAGTCACGGGTTTTCCGTCGAAGAACTCTTCCTGGCCGGAACGCGCCCCTTCGATTCCGGAGTCTACCAGCCGCCGGCCATAATCGACATTGGATTTCACCCACTCGCCCAAGCTCATGAAACCTCCTTGCCTTCCTTGAAAGACGATTCAAGTCTATCAGATCAACAATCGGCGCATGAAGGCCGCCCGTTCAGTCGCTCGCTCGATGTGAACGAGGCGGCACAAGGGACCGTCACAATTCAAATCGGAACGCTGCCAAAGCTGGCCCGCGCGCGTTATGATCGTCCCACTTGAACGTGGACCGGTCTAGTGCAGGCCGAGCGGTTGCGAGTGAATGGAATGAGGATCGTGTACGTGCTCACCTCGCTCGGCATCGGCGGAGCGGAACGGCAGGTGGTGGCGCTGGCCGAGCGGATGGCGGCGCGCGGCCATGCTGTCTCGCTGCTTGTGCTGCGTCCCCGCCAGCCCGAAGAGTGGCCCACGACAGTCGATTGCGCCTACCTTGACATGCGCAAGACGCCAGTTAGCCTGGTCGCAGGTCTTGTCAGGGCCTGCCTCTTCCTGCGCAGCTTTTGTCCCGATCTGATTCACAGCCACGTCTTCCCGGCCAACATGATGGCGCGACTGCTCCGTCTCTTTCACCCCACGCCCGTCATCTCCACCGTACACAACGTCTATGAGGGCACGTGGCCGCGCATGGTGGCTTACCGGCTCACGGATCCGCTCAGTCTCTGGACCACCGCCGTGAGCCACGCCGCCGCGGATCGCTATGTGCGCCTCAAGGCCATTCCTGCTAACAAGTGCTCGGTCCTCACCAATGGCATCGATGCGGCGGAGTTCGCTCCCAGCCATGATTGCCGAACGCACATGAGAGAAAAAATGGGGGCCGACTACGAGTTTGTTTGGCTCGCTGCAGGTCGTATCGCGCCTGGCAAGGATTATCCGAATCTGCTGCACGCCTTTGCCAAGGTGCGGCTAATCCTTCCGCAAGCGCGGCTCTGGATTGCCGGTGAGGCGGCCGGCTCAGAGTTCGCAGCCCTGCAAAGTCTAACGGCGGGGTTGAGTCTGGAATCATCTGTGCGCTGGCTAGGATTGCGGCGCGATATGTCCGCCTTGCTCAATGCCGCAGACGGCTTTGTATTGGCCTCGGCCTGGGAAGGAATGCCGCTGGCCGTGGGAGAGGCGATGGCCGCGGAGAAGCCGGTTGTAGCAACCGATGCTGGCGGCGTGCGCGAATTTGTGGGAGACACTGGGGTGGTCGTTCCGGCCAAAGACCCCGAGACCTTGGCACAAGCAATGCTCAGGCAGATGCGGAGCACGCCGGAATCACGCGGCTCGCTAGGCGGCGCGGCGCGTGAACGCATATTGAGTCAATTCAGCATGAATGCCAAGGCCAATGAGTGGGAGACGCTTTATCGGACGGTGTTGGCTCTTAGGGGCTGATTAGCGCCATGCCGGAATTCATCTCTCTGTGTTCATCCCTGCCGGTCCAACCTTGACTCATTCGCCTGTGCCGTTCAGCGAGGGCCAGATGATACCCTTATCAACGATCTCATGAGTTGCATGAGCTTGCCGCGAAGGCGGCTTAGCCGATGGCTTGGAGGAAGTTCGATGCGAGCAGCGATTGCCGAACGAATGGTGTGTTGCGTCCTGCTGGGCGCG
>Ga0181528_10001966_pt1 | contig 12612 bp, 10 predicted proteins | sample PEATcosm2014_Bin_47_FD_119742 | JGI IMG/M metagenome (GOLD analysis project Ga0181528, IMG submission 119742) | Peatland microbial communities from MTU Mesocosm Facility, Houghton, MI, USA - PEATcosm2014_Bin10_10_metaG | ecosystem: Environmental > Terrestrial > Soil > Wetlands > Peat | place... | reverse complement strand
CGGACTCCACGGACAAACCCCGCACGATGCTCGTGCCCGGTTCGTCCAAACCCTTACTTCAAACTTGGCCCCATGTGTCTAGTTCTGAGGGGTGCACTACAAAACAAACTTAATCGCGAGTTGCGGCACAGGGTTCTGGACGCGCTCCTTCCGTCCACTTTAACCTTCCACTGACCCAGCATCATCTGTATATCAGGGAGTGTGCCGATCAGGGAGCAGTTCGGGTTGATACAAATACCGTTACCTTCAACGTGTTTAATATTCTGAGGAAGATACGAAGCGAGTCGTCCCATGGACACCGACAATGTGATCTAGCAGGTTTACGACGGAGGACACGTTGCCAGGTAACGGAAGGGCCCATAGTATGCCGACTAAGGAATGCACCGCGATTCGCTCCTTTGTCGTGGCGAATCGGATTCATCGCCTGGTATCCAAGTAAGGTAGTTAGGCGATTGTGATGTTGTATGCTGCCGGTGAATCGGACAACGGGACTGCGGGTTCTGCTTTTTCGGAGCGGCGTCGCGGGTGCTTTAGAGTGGGCGCCGGCACCCGCGTCCGCCAAACCATCGCAACCCAGGCGAGCCCGTAGTGCGACCGGACATACAAGCAGATTAGTAAGTGTAGTTGTAGAGCCAGCTATTTGACGACGCCTCGGTAATGGGGGTGGAACCGGTACCATCGAGATTGGCTTGGAAAATTCGATACTTGCCGGCCGTCCCGTCGTACAACGTATAGTAGATGTGGGAGTTGAAGACTTTCAGTTCATAAATGTCATACGGAGCTGTGATGAGGACGATCGGATCGCCACCGGTGGCGGGGACGCTGTTGAGAGTATAGGTGCCATCGCAGTTGACAAAAAAAATGGTTTTTCCGTCCGGAGAGAAAGCCGGAGTGTCGATGTAGAAGGTGGGGGTCGTGTAGACCGTGGTCAAGCCGGTGCCGTCGAGGTTGATGGTGTACAAGCCGTTAAGGTTGCTGCCCTGGCACTGAAACACAATTTTCTTGGTGTCGGCGGAAAAGCTGGCGCTGTAACAGTCGGTCACGCCGGTGGGAAAAGTGGTTGTGAGATTGAGCGGGTTGCTGCCATCCTCGCTCATGACGAACAGGTTGTAATGGTCATTGACCGACTCACTCGCGACGATATGCTTGCCGTCGGGGGAGATCTCAGCAATGTAGGCTTCCGTACCGGTGAGGGGCAACTGGGCCTGGGTGCTGCCACTCATGTTGGTTGCCCAGATATTAGAATTGGCAGCAAAGACAATGGCGGAGGCGCCGGCGTTCATCGAGGGTCCGTACACATCACCTTCAGTCTGGGTCGGGACCATGGTCGGGGAAGACCCATCCACATGGATGACCCACATCCCACCGGAATCCGATCCGGCTCGGTCGGACCAGAATGCCATTTGGGTGAAAACCGGGTTGGAGAGGGTTGAGCTGGAACCGCAACCCAAGGTGAAGGCGATAGCGGTCAAAGTAAGCAGTGACACCAGGGCAAATTGCAAACGTTTCATCTTTTCCTCAAAGTGTTGGTTTTGAATGCGTCTGTGCAGCAGCTCGCTCAGGCTGTGTCACGAAAGCCCAAGCACGCGACGTACTCCGTAAAGGCACCCCGACAGCCAATCGCTCGGAACCCAGCTTGGGGGATAACCCCATCCTTCGCAGGGCTTTAGCGAGGCCGGGCAGGCTCGCGCGAAATCCGCTGCAGTAGCAGAGATGTTCAAGGGGAAGAATGTTGTGAGGATTCCGGACTGGGGTGTCCCATCACAAGTTTCCGCCATTCACTTTTGATTCAGAGCAGTGGTCCTCACCGATGTGAGGTTGCAATCCGGACTCTTGCCGGTTTGCAACTGTAACCCGATCACGCCCGGCGGATTTTGACTGGTAGAGGCATTGATCTGCCGCTCTGACCAGCTCCTCGGAGCTGGAGCCGTGTTTGGGGAACGTTGCCACTCCGATTGAGAGAGTAATCGCTGCCAAACTCGTACCGCGGTGCCGCAACTCCAATTTCGCGATGGCGGCACGCAGTGCATTCGCCCGTTCCGTAGCCTGTTCGGCAACGGATTCGGGAAGGATGACGGCGAACTCCTCCCCGCCCCAGCGGCAGGCGATATCGTCGCCGCGGAAGAAACCGATCAGTAGTTCGGCAACAGATTGAAGCACGAAATCCCCTGCATCATGGCCAAAAGTATCGTTGAATTGCTTGAAGTGATCGACATCGAGGAAAAGCAGCGAGAGCGGGCGGTTCTTGCGCGAGGCCCGTATTATTTCTCGATTGAGAGACTCTTCCATGAAACGCCGGTTGAACAATCCCGTAAGCGGGTCGCGGATCGATTGGTTGGAAAGCTTTTCGCGCAACTGCAGGCTGGCCAGGGAAAGAGCGATCTGCGCCGCCGCTGAAACTGCCAATTTCTGCCTGGAGTCTTGCGATCCGGCTGGTTCTCCATCCCCGCCTGCAAACCCAAGATCCAAAATGCCCAGCGTTTCCCCTTGTCCCATCATTGGTATACAAAGGTGTCGGCCGTTAAGCACTCCGCTCAAATGTTGGCAGGCAATGCCTTCTCCGTCTGCAATGTTGCTCCAGTGGGGTAGACCTCGGCGTAGTCCCCAGCAGGCTTCCGGCCCAAATACCGCGTGAGATGATCCCGAATCTCCCCACACGGTGGTAGCCTCAACCAAGTTTCTTGAAGCCCGGAACGTGTAGAGACCCACAAAAATGGCGCCCGGGAAAAAGCTTGCGGATTGAATCTTGAACTACCGTGCCGGCTTCGCTAATGGTCGCGCAACACTCCAACATGCTGGCCAGTTCGTTGAGCAGCGACATTTGGGAGGTTTTAAGTTCCAGTTCCTGCACCAACCGATTCAGCACGGCGGCGTGTTTGCGCTCGGCCTCGGAAGCCCTGACCTGTTCCGAAATATCCCGACAAATCGCATATCCTCCCCGCACACCCCCATCTACCATCAGGGGAGCGGCCTGCATTTCCAGGTCGAGAACCTTACCGTCGCGGCGCTGTCTGCGGATAACACGATGGAAGGAGTCACCACGTATGACTTGCTCTGACCAAGGGACCTCCCCGGCGCGATTGATCGGGAATAAGTCATGCAGGCGACTGCCTGCGAGTTCGGCAGGCTTTTCAAATAGAAACAGTTCGGCGAAAGCCTCGTTGGCGATTTCCACCCGTCCCTGGCGGTTGAGCACGATGATTCCCAAAGGGCTGTTCTCGATCAGTGAATTCATATAGACAGTTCGCTGGCGAAGCTCGTCTTCTGTGAGGAGACGATGTGTAACCGTGGATCCTACGATTAGGCCGGCGGCGGACACCACGAACATGAGTGCACCGACCTTGGCGGCGATGGGCATGGGTAGGGGAAACCGGTGCATGGCAAAGATGATGCCAAAGTTGAGCGCGACAAGTCCGGTAGTGACTCGCCGCATGCCCTGACGCATGGCCATCCAGAGAACTGGGACGAAGCTCATGAAGATAAGATTCCCCAGTGGAGGCCAGAACATAATCCACAGCACACCGAGCAAAGAGAGCGCCTGGCCGATCGCTTCTGGCAGCAGCGACGGAATTTTGTTGGCCTCAACCTTCATTGGATCGTGCGGTGCGGGTTGACCGTCAACCTCGTTGGACCACAAGAGCCCTTTGCGAACCGACGGGAATACATGTATGAGAAGGAACGGCGATAGCGCGAGCAGGCCAATCTCATCACCGACGAACCATTTCGAGGCTGCGGACGAGAGATCGCGTAGGACAATGGTGTGATCAGCCAACAGGCAAAAGACGCCAGTGGCTGTCGCTCCCAAGGCCGCAACTGACGTTACAGCCAGATAACGAATTACATCGTCGCCTCGGCGGAAAGTCGAGTCGATACGGAGTGGTCCCCGTAGGAGGTAGGCGGCTCCCGCATACCAACCTGCGACTCCAGCAGCGCCCAAGGTTTCGCCAAAAGACCGGAGCGGCTGGTGATAAATCAGGGCCCCGGAGAGCGCATCGGAAAACGCAACCAGCCAGAGATACCAGGGGCTGATGTGCAGCAGAAGCGCGAGCACGAGTCCGTTAGCCGGGTACCAGGTCGAGGCTCCAAGCCGGTTGAGAAAGATTGTTTCCGGCAGATTCAGCAGGAGATACGTACCGACGAATAAGATGGAAAGGAGGATGTGGCGAAAAACCAACGGCCAGTCGAACGCCGGGGAAGATTTCAACCGCGCAACGGATTGCCATCGACGCTCGTTTTCTCGGATCGCGGGGGCCCATCGGCCAACCCCGTTAGACATGGGTCTTGTCCTCGAGACCATCCCGGCGGAACAAGTCGAATGCGTTGCCCCCGCTGCTCTTTACGCGATACATAGTGATGTCCGAGCGCCTGATCAGCACCTCACTGCTGACGCCGTCGATGGGATACCTGCTGAGCCCGATGCTGGCGGTCACATTGAGACGAGTGCCGTCCTCGATTTCGATCGGCTCCTCGACCGTACGCAGAATTCGCGCCACCACTTTCAGCACATCCGTTTCCAAGTCGAGACCGGGCAAGATGATAATGAATTCGTCACCACCCAACCGGCCAACACAGTCTTGGGAGCGCACCTGATGCTGCATTCTCTTGGCGGTGATTTTGAGGATCTGGTCGCCTGCGGCGTGGCCATGACGATCATTGACCGGCTTGAAGTGATCGAGATCGATGAACAAGACAGCGAGTTGTGAGTCATCGGCCTCCGCTTGCTTTACGCATTGCTCCAGCTTGACGTGGATGGCATGCCGATTGAGCAATCCCGTTAGCGCATCGTAGTTAGCCAGGTGCCGAACGTGCTCTTCAGACTTGCGCAAACTCTCGGACGCTCGCAACCGAATCAATTGCTCACGCAGGAAGGACGCATTTTCTAAATCAAGTTCGCTCCAGGGCACGCTGTGCCCACGCACAGTCTCTCTCCAAGCTGCAAATGAGGCGCGCGGGCGCACCCGGCCCTGCTCGTCGAGGCGAGCCGCTTTATCTGGATTGCCCGCCCAGACCAGCGTCTTTACGACTTCGCGGCGGAGCAACAGAAGATAGTCGCCTGTCCCTTCAGGGAATCCCATGTACAGCGCTCCACTTGCCTGATCCGCATAAGACGCGGCGCCGGGGTCGAGGGCGGCGAGCACGTTAGAACTGGCGATCCCGCGCACTGTGATGGTATGGAACTTCGCGATGACCGGACGCAGCAACTCTTCAGTCACGCAGTCGCCTCGGTACGCTATGCACCCGTTGACACTGGAAACCAGGCCGTCTGCGGCCAGTAATTCGAGGAGTTCCGCCAAAAAAGAGCCTCCTGCCTGGGCCGGTGATTCTGAGGCTTCGACTCGCTCGATATGTTCTTCGAGCTTTCGGCGCGAAGTCAGCCGGGACTGTAACGCGAGGTTTTCGATCCGCAGGGTTACCTGCGCCGCGAAAGTCTGTGCCATCAGTTCGCAAACCGAACGGGTCGGCTGATCCAAGCGGTGCGGCCCTGCGCCATGACATGCAACCAAGCCCCAAAGCCGGCGGTTGACGACAATCGACAGAGTCACGGATGACTGCACGGCCATATTGCGCAAATACTCAAGGTGAATGGGTGCGGCGGTCCGCAGAAAAGAGCGCGTCATGTCCAACGGTTTTCCGGTCAAAGGGCCGATCTCGGGAACGATCGGCACCCGCTCTGCGGCCACATCCCCGATTGATCGCGATGGATTCATCAGAAAAAGAAGCCGTGCCTGGGCGGGAATGTCACTTTCCGGGAAGCGCGAACCGAGGTACAACACCGGCAGAGGGCCAGCGGCCTCGGCGATGACTTCGCCGTTCCAATTTTCATCGAAGCGATAGATCATGGCACGGTCGAATCCGCTCAGCCGTCGGATTTCTTCCGCGGCCACCCGGAAAAGATCCTGATCCCCGGTAGCGTGCTGCATGCGTTCCAATGGAAACCGGATGTGGGTATCAAGTTCGAGAGGTTCAAGAGAATGTGCTCCGGGTACAAGATCGAGTTCCACAATCAGCACCCGGTCGTGGCGATGGGCGATGCAATACATCTCGATCACACGACCGTTTGTCCGGATGCGAAGGAGTTTCGTGCGAAACGGTTCGTTGCCCTGTATTTGAGATTGAAAAATCTCGAACTGCGGCGCACCCAAAACGGTCTCAATCGAGCGTCCCAACAGTGTCGTCGGAGGGATCTCAAGCAAGCTTGTGACGTTGGCACTGACTTGCCGGATGATCAGATCCGGTTCCGAGAGTGCGAACAGCAGCCCATTCGGTTGGATGTGCCCGATGATTTGAATTGGTTCCCTGGCGCATTGGGAGAGGTCGGGAATCGGGTTGACTGGTTCCGCCAAGATCTCCATCAGTGGTTACTGGCTCGGAGGTATGGCTCTGATAACCACGCAGAGTAGGCATCGAATATTCTTACAGCTGTAGCGCAAATCGCCTCTACATTTTCGTTCCCTCGTCGCTCCAGGTCCGCACAAAACGAAGCCCAGAGCGCTTCGGAGCGTCCATTCCCGTCGCCGTAGAAATGAAAACTGGCAGTGGGCCCGAGAATGGCGCGCAATCGCTTGACGATGATTTTGCCACCCATCATCGAGCCGAGAATTACATAAGCATAGCCGTATATGCCGTCTGGCTCGATGGGAGTCAGCCAGCAACACCGCTCCAGCGAGTCAATTTCGTGAGTGGTTGCCCCCATAATGCTTAAGTCGTCACGCAGGGCGCTCGATCTGGCGAGAGCGCGCACGGGATCGGCTGGCTCGGCTGCGCAAGCCACGGCATTTTCCAGTGGCTCAAAAAAACCCAGTAACCGACCGAGATGTGCCCGATATTCCAGGATGGTATATTCAGCATCGAACAGGCGCGACAGCGCGGGACTCGATCCTAGCTGTGCGTGGCGCGAGCGCGTCACACCCCGAACGGCTTCGAGGACAATGCCGCTTGCGAAGGGAGCGATTATAGGATTTGGAGCGTGTCCGCTCGCCGCACGAGTAGACGATCCGGAGAACCCACGAGATACTGGCAGCGAATTGCTGTCACGAGATTGGAATGTCATGGCTGCTTCTCTTTCAGTCGGCAATGACAATAAGTGTGGGCCCGCGTTTCCCGGTTTCCACGAACTTCTCGGGGAAGTTCCGAGTGAGAGGCGGCAGCGCCTCGTTTCGCGCACGAACCAGAGGACGATTACGCCGCGGCCCCGAACAGCGACATGCACGATCCGGGCCGAACTCGCAGAATCGCCGGATTCTTCCAACTTGCCTACAATGTTTCAATTGAAAGGGCCTTTCTCGTTGTCACTTGGACTCGGGGGAATGCCCGGCTGAGTGTTTTCCGGGCGTTTGTCTTGTCATGAGACACTAGTAAGCTTAAGCCTGCTGATGAAACCTCAGGGATGAACTACTGTTATGGTCAACTTAGGTAGACTGGTGAGGTTTGCGGAGATAGTTACGCAGAAGTGACAGTTCAGATGACTTCAGAACTCGGATTGCACCTACACCCGAGCCCGCCGGAAGGTTTTTTGTCAGCCGGCGCAAACAGCAATGCTGAACAATTGCTGAGCGATGGTGATCATCTAATTGAAGTCTTTGGCGTCTCGGGGCATCTTTACGATGGTAAACCAAAACTCCTCGATCGCCTGGACAACTTCCGAGAACTCCTCTAGGTCCAGAGGCTTGCTAATGTAGCAGTTCGCGTGCATGGCGTAGGCCTGGAGGATGTCATGTTTTGCTCGTGAACTGGTCAGAATGATCACTGGAATTTCCCGCAAATCGTCTCGGCCCTTGGCGAACGACAGAACTTCCTTGCCAGTCTTGCCTGGAAGATTGAGATCGAGGAGAACCAAATCGGGCCGCGGGGCAGACCCGTGCCTACCTTCCTGACCTAGAAACTGGATGGCGTCTTCACCGTCTCTTGATACAAATAACTCGTTAATAATTCGGCAGTCTTTGAGAGACTCGCGGGTGAGCCGCACATCGGCAGCATTGTCTTCAACCAGCAAAATCTTGGCAGGCACTCCCACTACGTCGCGCATAACAAGCGTCCTCTCTTTGTGCAGCATTGCGGACCCAGCGCATAGACCATATAGCGAGGGGCGAGCAAACTCAAGCAGCCAAATTAACTACCTTGGTTCGAGTTTCTCTGGCATAATCAATGTACAAATTCATTTAGCCACCGCTCCCGCCGTCTTGACACCCGGCAATTTCACAATGGAAAACCAGAAGCCCTCAATCGCATTGACGACTTCTCCGAATTCGTCAATGTCCAGCGGTTTGCTGATGTAGCAGTTACAATGCAAGGCGTAACTCTGGACGATGTCTCGTTCCGCCCGAGAACTAGTCAAAACGACGACCGGAATCGCCTTCAAAGCCGGACTTTCCTTAATGAATGCGAGAACCTCCTTTCCGTCCTTCCTAGGAAGATTCAGATCCAGCAGAATCAAGTCCGGCTGAGGCATGGATTTGAATTTCCCTTTCTTCGACAAGAAGTCGATGGCCTCGATCCCATCCCGCGCGGTAAACAGTTCGTTTATGACCTTACAGTCTTTGAGAGACTCCTGGGTTAACCGCGCGTCAGCAAGGTTGTCTTCCACCAGCAAAATCTTAACGGGTACTCCGACAGGTTTAGCCATATGGTTTTACTCTCTTAATCTGGCATAAGTTGCATATCGGGCAGGTGCATTTTTAAGGCCACGTGAAATATACAACTGTGCCGTGCCCTTGATTTGGCTCGACCCAGATGTTTCCGTCACGTTTCTCAACAATTTTCTTGCATACTGCAAGTCCGATTCCTGTGCCGTCGTAATCTTCCCGGGCATTCAGGCGCTGAAAGATCACGAAAATGCGATCCTTATATTGGGCGTCTATGCCGATTCCGTTGTCCGCCACTGAAAAAATCCACTGGTCACCCTGCTCGCGGGCCGAGATGTGCACGCGCGGGTTTTCCTTACTCTTGAACTTAACCGCGTTGTCGATCAGATTCTGAAAGACCTGAGTGATTTGCAGTTCGTTGGCTTTTATCTGCGGAAGCGGATCGTGAGTGATCTCAGCTCCAGCAACCCTATTTTTGTGGGTAAGGGTAAGAAGCACATGTTCCAGCACTTGCTCGCAGTCGACCATCTCTTCTTTGACTTCTCCCCGTCCGATGCGTGAGAAGGAGAGCAGATCGTTGATGAGCAGACTCATGCGCTTGGCGCCATCGGTAGCAAATTCGATGAATTCATCGGCCTCGGCATCCAGTTTTCCCTTGTAACGCCGGGACAGCAGTTGCACGTAGCTGGAAACCATGCGCAGGGGTTCCTGCAAGTCGTGAGCCGCAACGTACGCGAACTGTTCCAATTCACGATTGGAGCGCACAACTTCTTCGGCCTTCTCCGCCAGCTTTTCCTCGACCGTCTTGGCAAGAGTGATATCCCGAAAAGAGGAAACAGCTCCGTTCTGCCCTCCCGTTAACGGGCGGGAAGTCACGCTGATCCAAAACCCCCCCGGGCGAAACTCGTTTCTGATCCAAAGCTCCACATCATCGCAGGATTCACCGCGTAGGGCGCGAGCCAGGGGCAAATCTTCCACCGGATAAGGCGTTACCTTATCGGGCAGGTGGACTCCGACACCCCGGGACCAGTCGGCGTGAGTTTGGTCATGCGGTCTTGTGCCGAGTATCCGCTCACATGCCGGATTCCAGATAGAAGCCTTTCCGGAGGCATCCGAGACAAAAATGCCATCGCCACTACTTTCCATGATGGATCGCAAGAGATCCGCTTCCCGTCGCTGCCAGATTTCCCCGCGCCGCGCGACTTCCACTTTGCGGGATAGCGCGCTGTTGCTCAGGTTCTGGTCGGTCATGTCCTGGATGGAGAGGAGGATGGCTTCCTTTTCCGCGAGAAGATTCGCAGACACCAATAGGAATCGGTTGCCGAGACCGGGAATACAGCAGTTAACCTGCAAATCGCGCACTGCCGAGCCGCTTTTCAGTTCGTGCAAAAAGTTAGACGCTTCTGGACTGTCCAGAACTTCCGCAAACGGCCGACCCTCAATTTTAGACCATTCGACTTCAATCCACTGACAAAAGGCTCGATTCGCGAACATCATGAGCAGGTCCTCATCCAAGACCAGAATGGGATCTTTCCATACTGTCACGATGCTCTGCGCCAGCGTCTCGGGTAGCCGTGCCGAAGTAGCGAATGCAGCGGTCGTTGTCATTCTTCGCGCCTCAATCCTGGAGCCGGTGTGGGTCTGTTGCCATCAGTCGTTGTTGGTCTGCCGAGCGCATCTCTATTCCGCGAAGCATGTGAAGGAGCGAGCGATGATTTAGGGGCTTATCGAGAAAGGCGTGCGCCCCGGCATCGAGCACCTTGTGTTGGGTGACGACAGAACAGTCGGCACTCATGACAATTACTGGCACGCCCGCAATCTCGGGGCAGGACCGGAATTCCATCATGACTGCAAGTCCGTCTTCTTTGGGAAGGTGCAGATCCAGAAGGATTGCGATGGGTTTATGAGCGAGGGCGAGTGCGACCGCAGAAGGTCCACTCTGTGCCAGCACCGCTTGATAGTTATTCGCGCGCAGACGCAATTCCAGTGCGTGCGCGAGGTCTAGGTTGTCGTCCACAATCAAGACTTTGGATGGGTCCACAAATCGCCTTTCACAAACCGCTGGTCTTTAGAATCAACTTTTCGATTTCTTGAGAAACCCATTTCAACTGCTCGTCCAGACCTCGGTCGACCGCGACCGTCTTCGGAAGAGGGATGCAGAAAGTTCTGTAAATACTGGTGTTGGTTATTTGCGGGGCGGCGATCAACTGCCCCAGTATTCTTTTTTCCAATACCGAAGCGCCTGATGGGTCCGTGCACGCCAAAATAAAGATCATTTCCCGTTCGCCAAGAGCTTGCATGGAAGGAAGTAGAAGGTCTTTATCTGGAAGGATGCAGCGCTCGACAATCGCCCGGGATCGTCGCCGGGTAAGCTCCCACACCTCGTCGGTTACTTCTCGACTCCCACGCGCCATTTCTACTCCGACGAGAGATGCCTCTTGTAATCTACCCTCGTAAACCAGTACCCGCGAGACAATGGCGGACAGCGAGAACTGGGGTACGGTGAAAGTGAATACGCTGCCTTTCCCGAGTTCGCTTTCCACCCAGATCCGGCCCCCATGTTGTTCCACTAATTCTTTGCTGATCGCGAGTCCCAGTCCCAGGCCTTGCCGGTTAGAAACCGCGTTTTGCTCCTGATACAAACGGTCAAAAATGAGGTCCAGGTTTTGCGGATTGATCCCCTTACCCGTGTCGGCGACCGTGAACTGAACAAACCTTGGATCCTGCTCAGAGATGCTGGCTCGCAAGTTTATCTCACCACCGGCGTCCGTGAATTTCAGGGCATTCTCAACCAAGTTAACGAATATCTGGACCAACCGGCGCCGGTCGGCTTGCACAGCAGGAATCTGTGCCCCGATTGTTGTTGTCAGGCTCACGCCGCGCGTCTTGGCTTTTGTGCCCAGCATCAAAACCAAATGCCCGATGACCTCCTGGGTGTCGACACGCGCTGGTTCAATTGTTAGCTTTCCCACATTCGCCGACGCGGCATCGAGAAGGTCATTGATCAGATTATTTAGTTGCCCCGCGTTACGCAGCACGCTTTGCAGATATTCACGCTCTTTAGCGGTAAGTGGGCCGGCCAACCCGTCGAGCATCACCTCGGCAAACTGGTGAATACATGCCAGCGGAGACCGCAATTCATGAGAAACGTGGGATAAGAATTTGTCTTTGAAGTCCAGTTGCTTCTGTCGACTTTCCCGCAAAGTCGCGATCACCTGATGCCGCTCAATGGCGTGATGCATGGCGCGCGTGAGCGCATTACTGTCCATCTGTCCCTTCACGATATAGTCTTGGGCTCCGGTGCGCACCGCCTCTAACGCCAAGCGGTCGTCGTCTGAGCCAGTCAGCACCAGGATAGGCACATCGGGAGCTTTATGAGCGACCCTCTTGACCGTGTCGGTGCCCTGGCTATCGGGCAGATTAAGATCCAATAAGACGACGTCTGGCCTCCCCATTTCCAATTTCTCGAGTCCTTCCGAAAGACGTTCCGCGCAATCCAAGTTGTAGCGCTGGGACGCTGCGGAGAGGGAGAGGCGCACCAAATTGCGGTCGGCAGCGCTGTCGTCTACGACGAGGACCTTGGTTGCCATATCATTCATCATCACTGTCGATAAGCTCATGTCACCCCTGTGTAAGTGCGTACATCGATCCATCTGCAAATTACCCGTTGGACGGCTCCGCTCGAAGCGTGCACGCTCGGATTGAGGTTCAGCCAATTAGATTGCCGGGTCGAAAGATCTTACTTAAACATTTTGCTGCCACCCAAAACTAAAGGCGGACCAGGTTTCGAGCCGCTATTGCCGTCATCGGGGACCAAAACGGTCGCGTCGCCATCTCTCTGTTCTCGGTCATTGCCAAACTATTTCGCATTTTCTCGCATTGTGATCGATAGCACTTCATCAGCCACTCTGGTGTCCGCCGGATTCGAGCGTTGTAACTTAAACCAATGACAAGTGGATGAAGAGTGCCAAGTCCGCTCGCGAATCATTGGCCTTCTCCAACCTACTTGTAAAGATGTTGAACAGGTGTG
>Ga0181528_10001965_pt1 | contig 12613 bp, 10 predicted proteins | sample PEATcosm2014_Bin_47_FD_119742 | JGI IMG/M metagenome (GOLD analysis project Ga0181528, IMG submission 119742) | Peatland microbial communities from MTU Mesocosm Facility, Houghton, MI, USA - PEATcosm2014_Bin10_10_metaG | ecosystem: Environmental > Terrestrial > Soil > Wetlands > Peat | place... | reverse complement strand
TGGCTGCGACGACTGCCTGGCGGTGTGCCCGTGGAACCGGTTCGCGTGTCCGACCACCCATGCCGCGCTGCTGCCGCGCGAGGAACTGCTGGCGCCGAGGCTGCCGGAACTGGCGGCGCTGGACGACGCGGGGTTCCGGGCGCTGTTCGCCGGATCGCCGATAAAGCGGATCGGCCGCGACCGGTTCGTGCGCAACGTGCTGAACGCGATCGGCAACTCGGACGACGCCACGTTGCGGCCCGCCGCCGAACGGCTGACCGGCGATCCCGATCCGGTCGTCGCGGAGGCCGCGCGATGGGCGGTGGAGCGGATTGACGCGGCTGACCCGGCATGACCGGCCGATGGCGCCGTCGCCCAGGGTCATGACGCGCGGAGGGCGCGGGGATCGGTCTAACGAACCGTCCCTGGACCCGACAACGGCGTGACCGCGCCGGTCAGGACGTTGCCGCTGAGCATCGCCGGCGTGGCGGCGAAATTCCGCACGAACACGGTGGGGCGGTCCTGCGCGTTCACGAACGTGTTGTCCCGCACGACGATCGGGCCCGGCGGATTGATGTCGCCCTCGGCGCCGATGGAGATGGCGGTGCCGCCATTGCTGCTCATGCGGCCTTTGCTCATCTGGTTCTTTTCGATCAGCGCGGCGCCGCCGTTGGGGATCTCGATCAAATAGCTGGAGTTGCCGGCCGGCCCGTCCTGGATATCGCAGCCGACGACCTCGGTCCGCGCGGCGCGCGACTTGATGTGATGGCCTTCGTGCTGTTCGAGGAACTTCGAATGCTCGACCCGCAGGAACTTGATGTGACCGGCATAGATGCCGTGCGCGCAGGTCGGCTGGCACGCGCCGTTGCCGGTGAACGTGCTGTCGACGATCCGAATGCTGATGTTCGCGTCGTTGGCGCTCATCAGGCCGTTCTCATTGCGCAGGAATTTGGTGTTTTCGACCAGCAGGGCGCCGCCCTCGGCGCGGATCCCGGCACCGTTCTTGTCCGGCACCTTCGCGTTGGCCAGAGTCAGGCCGCGCACCGTGACGTCGTTGCCGTCAATCACCAGGATCGCCTTGCCCGCGCAACTCTTGTTCTTCATCACGGCCGAGGCGTCCGCCGGTCCCTCCAGCGTTAAGCGGTTTTGTTTGATGCTGGCGCAGTCTTCATATTCGCCCGCCGCGACGCGGACGGTGTCGCCGTCCCGCGCTTTGGCGATGGCCTCGCTCGGTCTGGCGAATTTCTGCCCTGGGCCGACGTCCAGGATGGCGGCGGATGCGTTGGCGAGACTCAGGACCGCGGCCAGCAGGCCGGCGCATGTTTTGACCATGTCGATCTCCGTTCGCGGCGGTTCTATCATGGCGGAGATGCCGGCCGAAAACCCAAAGCCTGGAGGCGCGTCGCTGAGCGGCCTGACCAAACGCAGTTTCTCGCTGGCGGGCCACCGCACCAGCGTCGCGCTGGAGGAGGCGTTCTGGGACGTGCTGCGGGATGCCGCGCGGGCACAGGGCGTGACTTTGTCCGCGCTGGTGGCGGCGGCGGACGCGGGCCGTGACGGGAGCATCCCTTTGGCGTCATCGCTGCGCCTGTTGGCGCTGAACCACGCACTGGAACGGTCCGCGGAGGCGGCCGGCGGCGTGCGCGACGCGGCAACCGCGGCGGGGCCCGGTCACGGATAACTTTTTCGTAAGGTTTCCCCGGCGATGGTGACGACGCCGCGCGCGGAGGTCGCGCCAAGGAAGCCAGCCCATGTTCTCAATGACCGAGTCCGCGATCCGCCATTCGACCCCGCTCAGTCCGATGACCTTGTCCGACCGGCTGATCACGCTGGCCAAGGAAGCCGATACCGCCGGCTACGCGGCGACCGCGAACCAACTCGTGCGGCTGGCCATCACGATTTTCGACGAGGCGCCGCGGCGGGCCAATTGAGGATCGGTCGGCCAGGGACGGTTTCGAGAGGGGCGTCCGCGACGTTGTGACCGGGCTTGTTCCTGGACGCGGGGAAGTCGGGCGGGAGACGGGTCTGGTTCGCCGGCCGCGCCAGGATCTCCGTTGGAGCAACGTTCTTCCCATACTCGCTCTCACCAGTGTGGCTGTGCCGATGGTCCGGTCGAGCCGGACCATGACGGTTTCGTGGACTGTGCCATGCGATCCGCGACGCCATGGCGCGTGTGGGGCGCGAGGAGGCGAAGTTTTCCGGCGCTGTGCTGGAACAGATGGCCGGGTCGGCGCCCGGCCATGACACGATTGGGGTTCGCGCCTGGTTTCACGCGGCACGCCCATGCGTGATCTCACGCGGCACGCCCATGCGTGATCTCACGCGGCACGCCGCGATGCCGCCTCCTTGCCGGCCGGCAGGGTCCGGAGGATCGCGGCGAACAGCACATCCTTGCTGACGGGTTTTGAGAGAAAGTCGTCCATTCCGGCGCGCCGGCAGGCTTCGACGTCCTCGGCGAAGGCGTTCGCCGTCAGCGCGATGATCGGCACGCGGCGGTTGGGACCGTCGCCGGCGCGGATCGCCCTTGTCGCGTCCAGGCCGTCCATTTCCGGCATGCTCATGTCCATGCATATCAGATCGAACACGGATTGTTCCGCCGCGTGAACCGCCTCCAGCCCGTTCTCGGCGATGACGACATCGATGTCGGTGCCTCGCAGCAAACGTGAGAAGACGAAACGGTTGGTCGGGTTGTCCTCGGCGAGCAAAAGGCGCGGTTTGCGGCCGAACCCTTCGATGCGCTGGCTCAACAGGTCGGCGGGCGCCGGGACCGTCTGAGGATCGCGTTGTTCGGCGGCGATTTTCAGCGCCAGGCGGACCGTGAAGAGGCTGCCCTCCCCCACCACCGACGCGACATCGATCGTGCCGCCCATCCGCTCGGTCAGTTGCTTGCTGATCGCCAGGCCCAGACCGGAGCCGCCGAACCGGCGCGTGATGGAGCTGTCGGCCTGCACGAAGGCGTCGAACAGGGAGCCCAGTTTGGCGGGTTCGATGCCGATGCCGGTGTCGGAAACGGTCCATTCGATCGTCGCCTCATCGCCGGCGCGGGACAGGCAGCGCGCGACCACTCCGACTTCCCCGGCGCGGGTGAACTTGACCGCGTTGGACACGAGGTTATGCAAAATCTGACGGATCCGTCCGGCATCGCCGATCAGCCGGTCGGGCACGCCCATTTCCTGCCGCGCCGTCAGCTTCAGGCCTTTCTCCACCGCGCCGGGACTGTGCACGCTGAGCATTTCCTGGGTCAGCGTGGCGGGCGAGAACGGCGCGTGCTCGAACGTCATGCGGCCGGCGTCGAGGCGGGAGAAATCCAGGATATCGTTTAAAATACGCAACAAGTTGTCGCCCGAGGTCTTGATCGCGTGCACCGCCTCTTCCTGTTCGCGGGTCAGGCCGTCGTCCAGCAGAGTGGACGCGAGGCCGAGCACCGCGTTCATCGGTGTGCGAATCTCATGACTCATCATCGCGAGGAACGCGGACTTGGCGCGGCTGGCTTCCTCGGCGATGCGTTGACGTTCACGCGCTTCCTCGGTTTCGCGCCGCAAATCGGTCACCTGCTGGCGGTCGCGCGCGCTTTGCTCGGCGGCGCGGCGTTCGCGGATGTCGCGCACGGCGGTGACCTGAACCTGGCCGTCGCCGAGGTTGATCTCACGGGAAAGCATTTCGACCGGGAGGCGTTCGCCGGCGCTGACCAGCAGTTCGGTTTCGATCGGATGCTGCCCGGACCCGGTCTGACGGGTACCCGCGCGCAGCGCCGCCGCGAAATCGCCGACCGGCCGGCCGGTCACCGCTTCCAGCGTCAGTCCCGCCATCGCGCAGAACGCCACGTTGGCGTCCAGTACGATCCCGTCACGATGCACCAGCAGGCCCTCGAACGTGCTGTCGGTCAGTTGGCGCAACCGTTCATTTTCCTGGCGCGTGCGCGCGGCGGTGCGCCGGTCCACCTGCGCGCCCGCGCGGGTCAGCGCCAGGACCGCCGCGAACTCCGACAGGAACACCACCGTCAACGGCTGCAACGCCAGGGCACCCGGCGTGGCGGACGCCATTTCCCATTCCGTGAACGGAAGGATCGAGGATAGCGAGGCCAGGTTCAGCACCGGAATGGCGACCGCGACGAGCACCCCCGGCAGCAGCATTCGCATGCGGGTCGAGGCGCCCCGAACCCGATGCAGGCCAAGCGAGCAAAGCAGCGTGCAACCGATCATCGACAGCAGCACTTCGATCAGGTCGTATCCCATCACCAGCGGCGAAGCGATCGCGCTCATGGTCACGAACAGCATGCACGACACGGTCGCCGCCAGGATCGAGCCCGCGAGCACGGTGTTGCGCGTGCCGGACTCGCCGTGCACCGCGATCGCCAGGGTCGCGGTGGCGCCGGCGATCGCCAGCGCGAATGAAGCGGCGACGGCGGATTTCGGCATCGCCGCGTCGACGAACGGAAAAAAACCTTTCCACGAAAGAAACAACACGATCCAGACCGCGACGCCCAGAAGCAATCCGGCGCAGGCGGTGCGCGCGATGCCGCGGGCGGTGCGCGGCGCCGGGCGGCCCACGACCCGTAGCGGCATGATGCGGAATACCGCGGTGCACAGCAGCAGGCTGACCAGCAACGCGCCCGCCAGCAGTCGAATATCATGAGCTGACAGGAACGCGGCGACAGGCATGGATTGGTTCTATCGCCGGAAGGTTAATAAACTCTTAGCGCGACATTCCGGGCGTCGCGCCCGGCGTCGATCTGTCCGCGCGAAATTATCGGTTCGGTAAGGATTCGCTGGTAGCCAGCCATCATCGATGAATTGAGGTGCTCCTCAAACGTGGCGCGCGGACCGGGCGAACTTTTCAGGCGCGTCGCGAGGAGCGCGGCGATGGCGGTGGTGCTGATCGTGGCGCTGACGCACGCCGCGCGGGCCGCGTCGTTCGCCGCCAAGGATCTTCAGGTTCTCGGGCGGGCCATCGCGTTCATGCAACCGCCACCGCCGCCGGACGCCGTTGTCGCGATCGCCTTCATGGCGGGAAACGCCGACTCGAAGCGCGACGCGGAGGCCATCGCGGCGTTGATCGGCTCCGGTCTGGCCGCCGGCCACGCGACGTTGCGCCCCAGGGTCGTGGACATCGCCGGCCTGAGCGCGGGTGGGTTTTCGGTGGTGATCGCCGCGGCCGGCGCCAACGGAGCGCAACTGAGCGCGGCGGCGAAAGCGGCGAAAGCATTGTGCGTCACCACCGAGGCGGACGCGGTTCGCGACGGCGTCTGCGCCATGGCGATCACGTCGGAGCCCAGGGTGGAAATCATTGTCAATCACGCGGCCGCGGCGGCCGCCGGGATCGATTTCGCGGCGGCGTTTCGCATGATGATTCGGGAGATGTAATAAAATGGCGGCGATCCTCATATCGGCCACGACACGATCCCGGAGACTGGCGGCGGCGGTGTCGCTGATGGCGTGCGCCGCGGCGGCGAAGGCGCAATCCGTCGATTACCAGGGGTTGGAGCAGTTGTTCGGAGAGCCGGTCACCACCTCGGTCACCGGCAAGCCGCAACGGGTCGCCGACGCGCCGGCGAATATCGAGATCATCACGCAGGACGACATCCGGCGTTCCGGCGCGACCAACATTCCCGACGTGCTGGCTTTCGTTACGGGCGTGGATGTCAGGACTTATGGTCCAGGAGCGGCGGATGTCGGAATCCGGGGGTATAACCAATCGGCGAACTCCCGCCTGATGGTGCTGATCAACGGCCGCCAGGTCTACATGGTCGATTACGGCCGTATCCTTTGGGCCAGCCTTCCGGTCGAAATGGATGAGATTCGCCAGATCGAGGTGATCAAGGGCCCCAACTCGGCGCTGTATGGCTTCAACGCCGTGGGCGGCGTGATCAACATCATCACGTACGATCCGACAAAGGAAAAGATCAACGCGGCGTCGGCGCGCGGCGGCACCCAGGATTATGCGTCGGGCTCCGTCGTCGGCACCGCGGCGATCGGCGACACCGCCGGCATCCGCCTCTCCGCCGGCGGCTTCCAGGCCAACAACTTCGCTCCTGGGCCGCTTGACACCGTCGATTCGCGAACGCGCGAACGGCCGTTCACCGGAAACTTCAACGCCGATGGGCGATGGCACGTCACGCCGTCGGTCGATGCGTTCATGGAAGGCAGCTACGGCACGACGCGGCTGTCGCAACCGTCGCCGGAAGGCGCCTTGTTCACCGAGCAAACGCATCAATGGTCGTTGCGCGCCGGGGTCAGCGCGGACACCGGGCTCGGCGTGTTCACGCTTTCGGCTTACCAGAACACGACCTATTTGCGCGGCGACGCGGTCACGCAAACGCCGCCGTTCCTGTTCCTGGAACATGAGCAGCAGGAAGTCGCCGTGATCGAGGCGAACGATCTGGTGAAGATCGGGACGGATCACACGTTACGGTTCGCGTTGGAATGGCGCGATGACTCGGACGCCACCGATTTCGTGCATGGGCGGCTGGCGGATATCGATTACGCCGCCGCGCTGATGTGGGACTGGCAGATCACGCCGGAGATAACCGCGACCAACGCCGCGCGGATCGACCACGCGGAGATCCGTTACAGCGGCGTGCCGACCGCGGCGAGCGGCCTGACCGTGGCCGCGTTCGACGCGGTGCGCATCACCGAGCCGAGCCTGAACTCGGGCGTGGTGTGGAAGGCGACGGGCATGGACACGTTTCGCCTGAGCCTGGCGCGCGGCGTGCGGCTGCCGACACTGGTGGAGCAAGGCATCCAAAGCGATTTCGGCACCACCGGCCCCGTCGCGGTGTACGGCAAGCCAAATTTGCTGCCCGCGATCACGTGGAACGCCGAGATCGATTACGACCGGCAGATCCCGTCGATCGCGTCGGTGCTGCGCACCGCCTTGTTTCTTCAGCGCACCGATAACGTGATCGCGACTCCGTTCGGCGGTCCCATCACGTTCGGGCCAACCGGCTATCCCATCACCACGGCGGCCAATGTCGGCTATAGCACCGCGGCCGGGATGGAACTGGCGATCCGCGGGCACGCGGCGTCCGGCTGGCGCTGGAACCTGAGTTACGCGCTGGCGGCGACGACCGATCACACAAGCCTGAACACCGGCCCGGCGATCGTCAGCACCGAGCTTTATACCCGCAGCGTCCCCGAGCACGTGGTGATCGTCGGCGCCGGGTTCAGCCGGGATCAATGGGAAGCCGACCTGATGGCGCGCTGGCAGTCCAGCTTCGTCGATACCAGGTCGATTCTCGGCACGCCGCCGCTGCGATTCGTCGTCGTCAACAATTACGTGACGGTCAACGCGCGCATCGCGTATCGCCTGACCAATCAGGTTACGTTGGCGCTGGTGGCGCGACAACTCAATTCCGCCAGCCTGGTGACGACGGCGGGGGTGCCGACGGAACGGCGTTTGATCGCCAGCCTGACGGCGCGGTTTTAGGCGCGCGCGATGACCGCCGCGCTTCGCCAGAACGAGAGAGAAACGATCCGGCATACGCCGGCCGACCCCGGACCATCGCCGGATTCACGAGGAGCAATCATGCCACACGCCACCCGCTCATACGCCGCCGTCGCCCTCGCGTCAATTTTGTTGATTTTTCATAACGATCCGGCGCGCGCGCAGTCGGTCGATTACCAGGGGCTCGAGCAATTGTTCGGGGAACCGGTGACGACGTCGGTCACCGGCAAGCCGCAGCGCGCGGCGGACGCGCCGGCCAATATCGAGATCATCACGCAGGACGACATCCGGCGATCCGGCGCGACCACGATCCCCGACGTGCTGGCGTTCGTGACCGGGGTCGATGTGCGGACCTACGGACTTGGCGCGCAGGACGTCGGCATCCGGGGCTACAACCAGGCCTCCAATCCGCATCTGATGGTGCTGATCGACGGACGTCAGGTCTACATGGTCGATTACGGGCGGATCGTGTGGGAGAACCTGCCGGTTCAGTTGAACGAAATCCGCCAGATCGAGGTCATCAAGGGACCGAACTCGGCGTTGTATGGCTTCAACGCGGTGGGTGGCGTCATCAACATCATCACCTATGACCCGTTGAAGGAAAGCGTCAACGTGGTCAGCGCGGGTGGCGGAACGCAGGATTTTCGCACGGCCTCCGCGGTGGGCACCGCGAAACTTGGGGACACGGCCGGCCTGCGCCTGTCGGCGGGTGGCTTCGAGGCCCATGATTTCGCCCCGGGCCCATTGAGCCTGACCGACACGCTGACGCGTCAACCGCCGTTCAGCGGCAGTTTCAACGCCACCGGACGCTGGCAGATAACGCCGCTGATCCAGGCCATGCTCGACGGCAGCTATGGCACGACGCGGCAGGCGCATCAGTCGCCGCAATCGTCATTCGACACGGAACAATTCCATCAATGGTCGCTGCGGGCCGGCGTGAACGCGGACACCCCGGCCGGCGTGCTGTCGCTGTCCGCCTCCCGCAACGACGTGAAGGTCGATGGCGTGGCGATCACGGTGTTCGATTTCAATCCCTATCTGGCGCATGAACAGCAAAGCGTGACCGTGATCGAGGCGAGCGACCTGCTGAAGCTCGGCACGGATCATACCGTCCGGTTTGGTGTGGAATATCGCGACAACTCGGACGCGTCGTCCATTTTCGGCGGCAAGCTGGCGGACACGGTTTACGCCGCGAGCCTGATGTGGGACTGGCAGATCACGCCGGCCGTCACGGCGACCAACGCGGTGCGCTTCGACCATGCGCAGGTCAGTTACAGCGGCGCGCCGACCGTGCTCAGCGGCCTGACGCCCGCCGGATTCAACGCGGTTCGCATCGACGCGCCGAGCCTCAATTCGGGCGTGGTGTGGCGGGCGACCGGTGCCGATACGTTTCGTCTGACAGTGGCGCGCGGCGTGCAATTGCCCACGCTGGTGGAGCAGGGCATTCAGCTCGATCCGGACACCGCCGGGCCGATCGGATTTTATGGCAAACCCAACCTGCTGCCGTCGATCACCTGGAACGCCGAGGTCGATTACGACCGCGACCTGACGTCGATCAGTTCGGTGCTGCGGACAGCGTTGTTCATGCAACGCACCGACAACGTGATCGCGACCGCGTTCGCCGGACCGTTGACGATCCTGCCGACCGGGCTGGTGTACCAGCAGGCGGCGAATGTCGGGTACAGCACCGCCGAAGGTTTCGAAATCGGCATCAAGGGTCATTCGGCGTCGGGATGGCGATGGAACCTGAGCTACGCGCTGGCCGAAACGACCAATCACACCAGCCTCAATCCGGGCGGCGTCATCTTCAGCGCGCAACTTTACGCGCACAGCGTGCCGGAACATGTCGTGGTCGCGGGCCTCGGCTATACGTTCGAGAAGCTGGAAGCGGACCTGATGGCGCGCTGGCAGTCCAGCTTTCTCGACGTCCGCGGCCCCGACACGCTGGGACCGTTGACCCTGGTGAGCGTCGATAATTACGTGACCGTCAACGCGCGGATCGGCTACCGCGTGCTGGAGAACGTGACGGTCGCTTTGGTGGCGCAACAAATGAACGCGCCGCGTTTGATCACGACGGCGGGCGCGCCGCGGGAACGCCGGCTGATCGCCAGCGTGACGGCTCGGTTCTGAGACGGCGCGGCGGGGCCATCGTGGCCGGCGCGGCCATGCGGTATGCTCCGCCGCTCAAGGAGGCCGGCGCATGCGCAAATTCTTCGGGCCGAAAGGCACCGTCCACCGTCTCGTCGTCGAAAGCGAGGCGCTGAAGGGCAATCTGTTCGGCGATCCCACGGCGCGCGACATCGATGTCTATGTCCCCGCCGGGCACGAGCGCCCATGGGGTGGCCAGGCGGGGGGCCAAGGGAGGGACCAGGAGGGGGACCAGGGGCTGCCGTTGCTGATCGACCTCGTCGGCATCACCAGCAGCGGGCTGTCGCACACCAATTGGGCGGCGTTCCAGGAGAACATGCCCGAGCGGCTGGATCGCCTGATCGGCGAGCAACGCATGCCGCCGGTCGTGGTCGCCTTTCCCGACTGTTTCACGCGCATCGGCGGCAACCAGTACGTCAACTCCGCCGCCACGGGCGCGTGGGAGGATGTGCTGATCGGCGAAATGCTGCCGGCGATCGAGCGGCGGTTCGGCTGCGGCGGCGAAGGGCGGCGCGGCGTGTTCGGCAAAAGCTCCGGCGGCTATGGCGCAATCACGCACGCGTTGCGCCACCCGGACGTGTGGGCGGCCGCGGCATGTCACTCCGGCGATATGGGCTTTGAACTATGTTACCTGCCCGACATGCCGGCGACCCTGCGGGCGCTGGCCGGGTCCGGCAACTCCATCGAAAAGTGGTGGCGCGGGTTCGAGGAGGCGAGGAAGCGGCCGGACGGCATCTTCACGGCCCAGAACGTGCTGGCGATGGCGGCGAGTTACGATCCCGATCCGGGCGAATTCCTCGGCATGCGGTTGCCCGTCACATTCGACACCTGCGAACTGATCGAGGAGCGTTGGGCCAACTGGTCGCGTCACGATCCCGTCGTCGCGGTTGAAACCCTGGGCCTCGGCCTGCGCAATCTGAAGGCGCTGTATATCGATTGCGGGGAACGCGATCAGTTCAATCTGCTGTACGGGGCGCGCCGGTTCGTCCGGCGGCTTGGAGAGCTTGGCGTCGCTCACCGGTATGAGGAGTTCGCCGACAATCACAGCGGGGTCGATTACCGCATGGATGAAAGCCTGCCGTTTCTGGTGCGCGCGTTGTCGGGCTGATCCGGCCTCGCGTGGCGTCCGCTAATAGCCTGTCGCGAGATCGACTTCCTGCAACAGCCCTTTGCCCGCCTGGAAGCTTTGGATGCTCGCCGCGATCTCCGTCACGATCTGCGCCACCGTCGGCCGCCGCGCCACGTGCGGCATGATGGTGACTTTGGGATGCAGCCACAGCGGGCTGGTTGGCGGCAGGGGCTCGGGCCACAGCGCGTCCAGCGCGGCGTGCGACAATTGCCCCTGATCGAGCGCGGCGATCAGGTCCGCTTCCACCACGTGCCGGCCGCGCCCGATATTCACCAGCATCGCCCCGCGCGGCATCATGGCGAACGTGCGGGTGCAAAACAGACCCTCGGTTTCCCGCGTCAGCGGCAACAGGCAGACGGCGATGTCGGTTTGCTGAAGAAACGGTTCCAGTTGGTCAGCGCCGTGGAAGACGGGAATGTCGCCCTCGTCCCGCGGGTTGCGCACCCAGGCTGAGATCCTGAACCCGAGCGACTTCAGTATCAGCGCCGGCGCTTTCGCCATCATGCCGAAACCGAGGAAGCCGACACGCCGTTGCTCCGGCCGGGCAATCGGCACACGGCGCCACTCCCGCCTGGCCTGCGCCGCCTGGTAGCCTGGCATGTCGCGATGCAGGCGCAGCACGTGCATGATGACGTACTCGGTCATCATCGGATCGCCGCCGGGCGGCTCGACCTTGCACAAGGGGGCTTTCGGCAGTTTTGGGTGGTCGATGAAGGACTCGACCCCGGCGGAGCGGCTGAACATCGCTTTCAGGTTCGGAAACGCGGGAAGCGCGTTGAAATCGGGATGCATGAAGGCGAGATATTCGATATCCGCGAGGTTGCCCGCGTCCGGCCAGACGCGAACTTCCACCTCGGGAAGCTGTGCCGCGAGCGTGTCGCGCCACTCGTTAGCGTTGCCGATATGCTTGTCCAGATCGACGATGAGCAACGCCATGACCGCCCCCTTGTTATTCGATCGATGTTGTAGCCGAAATCCGCCGGTTTCCCTTCACACCGGCCCTGGCACCGCGACAGCCGGATTGCCGCGGAAAGACATGTCCGGTGTCGCGGCTGACCTCGATGTCCGGTCGCCGCATCGTTACGTAACAGATCCAATGGTCAGGGCGTCGTGCCATGCCGAGGAGGCAACCGTTTCCGCCCGCGCCGCCGCTCGTTGCCAATCATACGGCAACGCGAACAATTCGGCGCCCCATTGACCGAAGCGCCGGGTCAGGATCGCGTACCGGGCGTGTGGCGAGCGGAACTCCAGCGACAAAGCGAGCTTGTTGTCCGGGGACACGGGGCATCCAACGGTACCCGGGTTCAGGATCAGCGGGCCGCCAGGTATCTGGGTAACGGACTGGCGGTGGCTGTGGCCGCACAGCACCACCGGGCGGGTTATCGCGGCGCCCAACCGTTCGATGACGGCGTCCCGCGGCGAGGGCGCCATGCGGCCGCTGTCGGTGTCCTCCAGCAGATAGGTGTTGTCGTCGGTTGGCGTGCCGTGCACCGCGTGGACTTCGGCGTTCACGTCGATGGTCGCGGGCAGTTCGTGCAGTTTGGTGACCCAGGGCTCTCCGAGTTCGCTCAGCGCGAAACGATCCGAGTCGCCGAGGCGTTCGACCGGCCGCTCCCGCAGCCAGCGGTCGTGATTGCCGCGCACGGAGGGAATGCCTCTCGCCTCCAGCAATTCCAGCGTCTCTCGCGGCCATAATGGACCGGATACGTTGTCGCCCAGATTGATGATGGCGTCTGGGCTTTTGCCGGCGATATCGTCCAGCACCGCTTCCAGCGCGGCGAGGTTGGCGTGGATGTCCGAGATGACGGCGAGACGCATTTTGAACTCCTCCGGGAGGCTTCGCAGTCTGACACGGGCCGGCCCGAGAAGGCGAGGCAGGCGGGACATGCATCGCACCGCGCGGGACGGACCGGC
>Ga0181528_10001962_pt1 | contig 12624 bp, 10 predicted proteins | sample PEATcosm2014_Bin_47_FD_119742 | JGI IMG/M metagenome (GOLD analysis project Ga0181528, IMG submission 119742) | Peatland microbial communities from MTU Mesocosm Facility, Houghton, MI, USA - PEATcosm2014_Bin10_10_metaG | ecosystem: Environmental > Terrestrial > Soil > Wetlands > Peat | place... | reverse complement strand
CATCCGCTTTACCTGCGCTACGGCCGCGACATCGGCGCCGACATTCCGCAGACCACCGATTACGTCCACGCGCTGCGCCCGCTGCTCAACCTCTTCGGCAACGAGCCCAGCCTCACCATCATTCTCTTCACGCTCGACGAAACCGCCTACAGCCGCGAACTCGCCCCATTGGCCGGCCACTATCCCTGCCTTCGCCTTGGTCCGCCCTGGTGGTTCCACGACAGCCCTGAGGGCATGCTGCGTTTTCGCGAGCAGGCCACTGAGACAGCAGGCTTCTACAACACCGTCGGCTTCAATGACGACACGCGAGCCTTCCTTTCAATCCCGGCTCGCCACGACGTAGCCCGCCGCATGGACTGCGCCTTCCTCGCCAAACTTGTTGCCGAGCACCGCCTGGCTGAAGACGAAGCATTTGAAGTCGCACAGGATCTGACGTATCGCCTCGTGAAGAAGGCATACCGTCTGTAAGGAGATCGACCATGGCAAACGGAGTTCCATCCGGAAAGCTCGCCGAAGAAGAGTCCTCTCCTGCCGCGCGTATGGGGCGTGTGCGCTGGACCATCTGTGCCATGCTCTTCGCCGCCACATCCATCAACTACATGGACCGCCAGGTTCTCTCACTGCTCAAGCCGACACTTATGTTGAGCATCGCCAACCACGGCATCGGAATGACCGAAGTAGGCTACGGCTACATCATGGCTGCCTTCCAGATCGCGTACGCTGTAGGCCTCCTCGCCGCCGGCCGTTTCGTCGATAAAGTCGGCACCCGCATTGGCTACATGTGCATCATGGCCGTCTGGAGCATTTCCGCCATGGGTCATGCGCTCGTCAACACCATGTTCCAGTTCGGCGTCGCCCGCGTCTGCCTCGGCCTCGGAGAGTCCGGCAACTTCCCCGCCGCAATCAAAACCGTCGCCGAGTGGTTCCCCCAGAGTGAACGCTCCTTCGCCACCGGCATCTTCAACTCCGGTGCAAACCTCGGCGCAATCCTCGCCCCGCTCATCGTCCCCTGGGTCGCCCTTCACTACAGCTGGCATGCAGCCTTTCTTGTCACTGGTTGCTTCAGTGCACTCTGGATCGCCCTCTGGTTCAGCAAGTACCGCAAGCCCACAGACCACCCCACACTCACCGGCGCCGAGCTGCGCCACATCTATCAGGAAGCCGCCGCACAAATGGGCCCATCTGTCCCCTGGCGAAAACTCCTTGGCTACCGCCAAACCTGGGCCTTTGCCATCGGCAAGCTACTTACTGATCCCATCTGGTGGTTCTTCCTGTTCTGGCTTCCTGACTTCTTCAGCAAGCGCTATCACCTCGATCTCAGACACGTGGGATTGCCGCTCATCATCGTCTATTCCGCTTCCTCCATCGGCAGCATCGGCGGCGGTTGGCTCCCCATCCCTTTCCGTAAACTCGGCCTCTCGGCGTCCAACGCGCGGCTCACCGCCATGCTCCTCTGCGCTTGCGCCGTGGTGCCCATCATCCTGCTCAACTACCTCAGCTCCGAGTGGGTCGCCATCGCCCTCCTCAGTCTCGCCGCCGCCGCCCATCAGGGCTGGTCCGCCAACATCTTCACCACCGCGTCAGACATGTTCCCCCGCGCCGCAGTCGGCTCCGTCACCGGCATCGGAGGCATGGCCGGCTCTGCCGCTGGCTCTCTATTTGCCATCCTCATCGGTTATGTCCTGGAACTCACCCACAGCAACTACGCCAGCCTCTTCGTAATCGCCGCCAGCGCCTATCTCCTTGCGCTCCTTGTCATAGTCTCCCTCGCCCCCGGCCTCAAGAAAGTGGAGTTCCTCCCATGAGCCTCTACTGCGCCATCGGAAGTCCCGACACCGATCTCACCTCTGACCGTCTGCGCCAGCTTCTTGCAGAATCCCTCGCCAAGCTTGGCCCCCGCAGCAGTGTCCTCGCCGTTCCTCCCGATCAAAGCCGTGAACACTCCCGCGCCGGCGACCTCACCAACTTTGCTTGGCAGCATTACGGCGATCGTCTCAAAGCCGTTCTCCCGGCGCTCGGAACCCACACCCCTATGCGGCCAGACCAGCTCTCGCACATGTTTGGCGACATGCCGCAAAGTCTTTTCCATGTGCACAACTGGCGCACCGATGTTGAAACCCTTGGCGAAGTTCCCGCTGCGTTCATCCGCGAACAATCAGAGGGCAAGCTGAACTACGCGTGGCCCGCACAGGTCAATCGCCTCATCTCCCGCGGAGACTTCGACCTCATTCTCTCCATCGGTCAGGTCGTGCCCCACGAAGTCATCGGCATGGCCAACTACACCAAGAACATCCTCGTAGGCACCGGCGGGCGCGAAGGCATCAACCGAAGTCACTACCTCGGAGCAGTCTACGGAATGGAGCGCATCATGGGGCGCGCCGAGAATCCCGTTCGTTCCGTCCTCAACTACGCCTCCGACCACTTCCTCCAGCATCTCCCCATTGTGTATGTACTCACCGTCGTCGGGCACCGCGCCATAGGCGGTCTTGCCGTCCGCGGCCTCTTCATCGGTGATGACTCCGAGTGCTTTCACCGTGCCGCCGAATTGAGTCTGAAAGTTAACTTCGAAATCCTCGATGAGCCAATCAAGAAAGCCGTGGTCTATCTAGACCCGCAAGAGTTCCACTCCACCTGGCTCGGCAACAAAGCCGTCTATCGCACCCGTATGGCGCTCGCCGATGGTGCCGAATTGATCATCCTCGCCCCCGGCGTCAAGGAGTTCGGCGAAGACCATGCCATCGACGCATTGATCCGCAAATATGGCTATCACGGCACACCCGCAACCCTCGCCGGGGTCGATGCCAACCCCGACCTTGCCGGCGACCTCAGCGCAGCCGCACACCTCATTCATGGCTCCTCCGAAGGCCGATTCAACATTACCTGGTGTCCCGGCCACCTCACCCGCGAAGAGGTCGAGTCCGTCGGCTTCCACTACTCAGATCTCGAAGCCATGCTCCGTCGCTACGATCCGCAATCGCTAAACCACGGCTACAACCACGTCGATGGAGAAGATGTATTCTTCATCGCCAACCCCGGTCTGGGCCTCTGGGCACATCGCAGCCGGCTCTGAACCAGTACGCTCTGAAAAGGAACCATCCATGAGTTCGCAGCTCTTTAGTCTCGCAGGCAAAGTGGCAGTCATCACCGGCGGAACCTCCGGTATTGGCCGAGCACTCTCTCTCGGTCTGGCAGAAGCCGGAGCCGATGTCATCGCCACTGCGCGCCGAGAGCAACAGGTCGAAGAAACCGCATCCGCAATTGAAGCTCTCGGCCGCAAAACTCTGCGATTTACCTCCGACGTCTGCGATCGCGCCTCCCTCGACCGACTCCTCGACGCGACCCTCAACGCATTCGGAAAAGTCGACATCCTCATCAACTGTGCCGGCAGAATCAAACGCACCCCAACCCTCACCATGCCGGAAGAAGAGTGGGCCGCGATCCTCGACACAAATCTCACCGGAACCCTCCGCGCCTGCCAGGTCTTCGGCAAGCACATGCTCGACCGCGGTTCCGGCCGCATCGTCAACATCACTTCGCTCAACAGCTTCGTGGCCCTCAATGAAGTCGCCGCCTATGCCGCCAGCAAATCAGCCGTCGCCTCACTTACACGCTCTCTCGCGGTCGAGTGGTCAAAGCGCGGCGTCACCGTCAACTCCATCGCACCCGGCGTGTTCCGTACGGAACTCAACGCGCAGCTACTAGACAGCACACCACGCGGCCAGGAACTGCTGATGCGCACCCCGATGGGCCGCTTTGGCAAGACAGAGGAGTTGGTCGGCGCCGCAATCTTCCTCGCCTCCGACGCTTCTTCCTTTGTCACAGGTCAAACCATCGTCGTCGATGGCGGATTCCTCGCCAGCGGCGTCAACCAGTAGCCGCTTCAACCGCGATCCCTCATCCGCAGAAGTCCCACGTAAAGGAAGCAATCATGGCCCGAATTTCAACACTCGTAATCGCCTCCTCCGCCATCGCGATGAGCGTCGTCCCACTGTTTCTAGCCAGCCAGGAACCAAAAACCCAATCGCTCGCTCCCGCCACAATGCCGCGCATCGCCTCCATCGATGAGCGCTTCCAGTCCTACAACGTCGAAATGGTGGAAGTCACCGGCGGGCGATTCTGGAAACCCTACGCCAGCAAAGCCGCTTCCCCCGCCCCAGGTCAGCCTGTGGCAAATCAACCCGCCGGCATGGACCCCGGCCTCTACGAATTCCGCAAGCCCATCGACCTTTACAACCCACGCCTGCGTAAACTCGCAGCGACCCTTGGTCCTGCCTATGTCCGCGTAAGCGGCACATGGGCCAACACTACTTTCTTTCAAAACTCCGACGACCCTCCGCTCGCCACGCCCCCAAAAGGTTTCAACGGCGTACTCACCCGCAGCCAGTGGAAGGGCGTTGTTGATTTCTCGCACACGGTCAATGCCGAAATTGTCACATCCTTCGCCATCAGCCCGGGCACCCGTGACTCCTCTGGTGTTTGGACTCCCGACCAAGCTCGCCAGGTCGTCGATTACACCAACTCCATCGGCGGCCAAATCGCCGCAGCCGAGTTCATGAACGAACCCAACATCGCCGAGATTGGCGGCGCACCCAAAGGCTACAGTGCCGCCGACTACGGTCGCGATGTTGCAGCCTTCCACGCCTTCGCAAAGCAGACCCTGCCCGGCCTCATCTTCCTCGGCCCAGGTTCCGCGGGCGAAGGTACATTGATGACGCCTTCCTCCATGGGCATCCTTACCAGCAGCGCTCTCTTCACAGCTGCTGGACCCGTCTTCGATGCCGTCTCCTTCCATTCCTATGGGGCAGTCTCCAGCCGCTGTGCCGCATTTGGCGCCGCCTCCACAACCACTGCCGATGCCGCACTTTCTGACGAGTGGCTCGCCCGGCCAGATCGCATTGAGCAGTTCTACTCCGGCGTCCGCGACCACTTCGAACCCGGCAAGCCCCTTTGGAACACCGAGACCGCTCAGGCGGCCTGCGGCGGCGATCGCTGGGCCTCCACATTTCTTGACACCTTCCGCTACCTCAACCAGCTAGGCCTTTCTGCCCGCAGAGGCGTCCAGGTCCACATGCACAACACCCTGGCAGCGAGTGACTACGGCCTTCTCACCGAATACACATTCGAGCCCCGTCCTAACTACTGGGCCGCACTCTTTTGGCGCAGGCTCATGGGCACCACCGTCCTTGACCCCGGCCCTTCGCCTGCAACCAGCCTGCACCTCTACGCGCAATGCCTGCCCAACCATCCCGGCGGCGTAACCCTGCTCGTCATTAACGCCAGCCCACAGACCGCTCAGTCCCTTGACCTGCCCCTTGCGTCCGAACGCTACACCCTTACTGCCGCCAACCTTCAGGACAACCACATTCAGCTCAACGGCGTCGACCTCCAGCTCGGCCCCAACGACGCACTTCCCAACTTCAAAGCAGTCTCCACACACGCTGGCTCAATTTCATTCGCGCCCGCCAGCATCACGTTTCTCACCATCCCCAAAGCGCATAACGCAAGCTGCCAATAACCCATGTGGCCCCGTCCAGACGGGCCTCGTTTATCCTTTCCTTGAACGATCCATGGCTTTCAACCCAACTCAATCAACCCTTCCAAGCCAAAACAGAATGTATCAAACAAACGTAGATTTACGAATGACAGGATCCCGATCATGACAGAGAAGCCGGAGAGCACCACCAAGCCTGCACCACCGCGCTTCTCCTTTACCAACAAGGTCAGCGCGTCGAACAAGATTCCGCGCCAGATCAATCGCAATCTCATCTTCAATCAGATCCGCACCCGGCAACCCATCTCCCGCGCCGACCTCGCCCGCGTCTCAGGCCTGCAACGGAGCACCGTCTCTCTCATCGTCGAAGAACTGCTGGCTGAGCGATGGATCGTTGAAGGGTCCATGGGTCGCCTTCCTCGAGGCCGCAGGCCAACTTTCCTCAACGTCAACAGCCAGCGCGGTGTCCTCGCCCTCGACATCCATCCATCTCAAACCACATTGGCCATTGCTGATCTCGGCGGCGCCATCATTGCCCAGAATCTGATCCCTCTTCCCGAAGATCCGCAAAAAGTCGTCGCCACCATCGTGTCCGCAATTCAAAGGATCATCGATGTCAACAGGGATCGCTCCTTCGATGGCATAGGAATAAGCCTCCCCGGCCGCCTCGACCTCAAAGACGCAAAATCCGCCTCGGGAAAGTCGCGTCCTGAAAGACCCATCTTCGCTCCCAACGTTCGCTGGCCCATCGAGCAAATCAAGTCCCGCGTCGAGAAAGCCATCGGCCTGCCCGTAGTCGCAGATAACGTAGCCAATGCATGCGCTCTCTCTGAAGTCTGGTTCGGAGACAGCGATGGGATGCACGACCTCGTCGCCGTCAATGTTTCTGAAGGATTGGGCACCGGCATCTTCGCCAACGGACGGATCCTCCGCGGCGAAGGAGGATCAGCCGGAGAGTTTGGCCACGTCCAGATGGACCCCGAAGGCCTGCCCTGCAACTGCGGAAGCCGCGGATGCTGGGAGACTCTCGCCGCCAATCCCGCAGCCATGCGCTACTACGCTGAGGCTGCAAACAAGCCCTCTCCGCCCTTCGAAGAAGTCCTCCGCCTCGCCCAGACAAATGACCCAGCCGCCATGCGCGCCATTGAGCGCATGTGCGCCGCTCTTGGCCGTGGCATGCACATGATCGCCTCTGCACTCGCGCCCGCTGAAATCATCGTGGTTGGCGACATCACAACCATCTGGCCCATCGCAGGCCCAATCATTGAATCTGCCATGCGCCGAATTCCGCTCGCTCAAGTTCCCCGCCTCCGTGCAGCTCAGGAAGGAAACAAAGCGCGTCTCCGAAGCGCAGTAGCCCTCGTCATGCATGAAAACTTGCTCTGATCTTACGTTCTTGCTCGCGCTGTCCGACCCTTCGCTCAGCCCAGCGCCATTCACAACAATCCCTTTTTCAGGAGACTGTCCGAATGAACACATTTGATTCAATGCGCCGCACATTTCTTCGCACTGGAAGCCTCGGCGCCGTCACGGCAGCGTTTCCGGCCATGTCCTTCGCTACGTCGCAAGATCCTACTGGCCCCGCACCTTCACTCAGCCTCTTCGATGTTCGCAAATACGGTGCCTCAGGCGACGGAAGGACCCTGGATACGCAAGCAGTCAACAGCGCCATTCAGGCCGCATCCACTGGGGGAGGCGGCGTAGTTGTCTTTCCTTCCGGCTCGTACCTCTGCTTCTCCATTCATCTCAAAAGCAATGTCCACCTTCATCTGCTTCAAGGCAGCGCCATCGTAGCCGCCGACTCGCCCCTCCCCGGAGACCAGACCGGCTATCACGGTGGCGTCTACGATACAGCCGAGCCCAAAACCGCCTGGGATTCCTATCAGGACTACGGACACAACCACTGGCATAACTCGCTACTCTGGGGCGAAGACCTACACGACATCAGCATCACCGGTCCTGGCCTCATCTGGGGTAAAGGCCTATCCGACGGCCGCTCAAAGAAAGACCAGGGTGGCGCGTTCATCGCCGAACAGCCCGGCGTTGGCAACAAGGCCATCGCTCTCAAAAACTGCCGCAACGTCATCCTCCGCGATTTCTCCATCCTCAAGGGCGGCCACTTCGGCCTCCTGCTCACTGGCGTCGACAACCTCACCATCGACAACCTCAAAATCGATACAGATCGCGATGGAATGGACATCGATTGCTGCCAGAATGTGCGCGTCTCCAACTGCACCGTCAACTCTCCGTGGGACGACGGCATCTGCCCCAAATCCAGTTATGCCCTCGGCTACGCCCGTGCCACGCGCAATGTCACCATCTCCAATTGCTGGGTGACCGGCGACTATCAACTTGGCTCAATCCTCGACGGCACATTCAAGCGATTCCCCGAGGGTTCGCCCCACTGGCGCACCGGCCGCATCAAGTGTGGTACTGAGTCCAATGGCGGCTTCATCAACATCACCATCTCCAATTGCATCTTCGAAGGCTGCCAGGGTTACGCCCTTGAGTCGGTCGATGGCGCGTTGATGGAAGACATCACCATCACCAACACCACTATGCGCGACTTGTCCTCCAGCCCCATCTTCATGCGCCTCGGCGCACGGTTACGCGGTCCGAAAGAAACTACAAATGTCGGGACAATGAAGCGCATCCTCATCAGCAATCTCACCTGCCACAATGCCCCGCGTAACCTGAGTTCCATCCTCAGCGGCATTCCCGGCCATTCCATTGAAGACGTCAAGCTCTCCAACATCTACATCGAATCCGTTGGTGGAGCGCCCGCGTCCGCCGCTCAAATTCAACCGCCCGAACTCGAAAATCATTATCCCGAGCCATCAATGTTCGGCCCCATGCCGGCTAGTGGATTCTTCCTCCGCCACGTCCGCAACATTGAGATGAGCCACCTCGAAATCGCGACTGTCACTCCTGATGCGCGTCCGGCCTTCTATCTCAAAGACGTCGAGCGTGCCGACTTTTTCGCCATCACTGCTCCGCGCAGCCCCGACGGAGCCTTCGCGCTCCACGATGTCAAAGACCTCCGCATCGGTTGGAGTCGAGCCGCAGCCGACGTAACCCTCGAAAAAATCGACAACAAGAATCTCTAGCCTTCGCCCACCATCGCCAATCACTCACCACATGAAACCAAATCGCGCCGCATCAAGGACACAATGAAACTCGCCCTCGCACTAACGCTTGCAATCTTCGCCGCCCCTTGTCTTGCCCAATCCAACACCAGGGCAGAAGTCTTCCCCGCCCCATCCGTCCACGCTCAACTCACCCGGTTAGCAACAGATGCAAAGGCCACCGGCAGTAGCGGCGCAACGATGGGCGACTACGGAACCCATGCCATCAAGCTTTCTGAACGTACGGCATCCGGCGGTGCCGAAATCCATGCGCATTTCACCGACGTGATGATCGTGATTGAAGGCTCGGCAACCCTCATCACCGGCGGAGAAGTGATCAACGCTCACGCCGCAGCCAACGGCGAGACCACCGGCTCCGAAATCCACAACGGCACCACTCAGCAGATAGCGGTCGGAGACGTGGTCAACATTCCCGCCGGCACCCCGCATCAGCTCATCATTGCCCCAGGCACAACTTATAGCGCCCTCGTCATCAAGGTGAAAGAATAACCCAACAAGAATCGCAAGAACTCAGCCCGTTCCGTTCCACCACGCCAAGCTCTCCAACTTTCAACATGCAGCCCCAACACAGGAAACACGAATGAAACAGCTCGATAAATTCTCCATCGGCGTCGGCGACCGATTTGCCCATCAGGCCAAGCCTCAACTGCAAGCCTGCATCCTCGCCGCAGCAGCCGGCGTCGAAGTCATCCCCGTCTGGAACAAGTCCAACCGCGAGCACACCATCATCGGCTCTGAGCCGTCTTCCGTTCGCCAGGCCGCCGATGCAGCCGTCGCCCAATCAGGCTGGAAACATCAGTACTTCTGCGACGCCGACCACATCAACCTGACCACCGTCGACAGGTTCCTCCCCGCATGCGACTTCTACACCATCGACGTTGCAGACTATATCGGCAAACCCGCTGCCCCGGCCTCCATCGACCGCTTTGTCCATGCCCATCCCGAGCTTCTCGGCGCCATCCCAATGCATGCCTGTGATCAGACCATTGAGATCACGCCTGACTTGCTGCGTAGCACCGCGGCAAAGTTCCTTTTCGCCATTCAGGAAGCTGGCAAGATCTACCGCCGCATCGAAACCGCAAAAGGCAAAGGCCAATTCATCCCCGAAATCTCAATGGACGAAACCGAGTCCGCGCAAACCCCGGCCGAATTGCTCATCATTCTCGCCGCCATCGCTGACGAGGGCATCCCAATCCAAACCATCGCTCCAAAGTTCAGTGGACGCTTCAACAAAGGCGTCGACTACGTTGGAGACGTTGCTCAATTCGCCTGCGAAATGGCTCTTGACATCGCCGCGATTCAACATGCAATCGCAACATACTCACTGCCCTCCAATCTCAAGCTCAGCATCCATTCCGGCAGCGACAAGTTCTCCATCTACCCCGCCATCCACGCAGCCATCAAGCAGTTCTCTACAGGCGTCCATCTCAAGACTGCCGGCACCACATGGCTTGAAGAACTCATCGGCCTTGCAGAATCCGGAGGCGGCGGCCTCGAACTTGCAAAGGAAATCTACGCACAGGCTTTTGACCATGCCGCCGAGCTCTGTGCACCCTACGCAACCGTAATCGATATCGATCCCGCAAAACTCCCAGCACCCACTCAGGTCGCAACATGGACCTCCACGCAATTTACCGGCGCCCTCCGCCACAACCCCTACGCGGCCAGCTACAACCCAAGCCTTCGCCAGTTGCTTCACGTCGGCTTCAAGGTAGCCGCCAAGCTCGGCCCCCGTTATCTCGACCTGCTCGACGCGAACCGCGAAATCATCGCAAGGAATGTCACCGAAAACCTGTTCGCGCGCCACATCGCACCAGTCTTTCTCGGTCAATCCCCAACCCATTCCAGCTAATCACTGCGCAACCAGATCACGCTCCAATCACAGGCCAAACCATGAGAACTCTGCAACTCGCTGATCAAGTCCGATACACCCGCATGTCCACCGCAGAACTCCGGGCCAGCTTCCTCCTCGACGATCTCTTTTCCCCCGGACAAGTCCAACTCGTCTATGTCGATCTCGATCGCACCATCATTGGCTCCGCAGTGCCCCTCACCGAATCCCTGGAACTACCCTGCCCAGGCGAGCTCCGTGCAAGCGCCTTCACCGACCGCCGCGAACTCGGCATCCTCAACATCGGCGCTCCTGGCTCCGTCCATGTCGATGGCGAGTCTTTTGAACTCGGCAATCGCGATGCCCTCTACATCGGCCGCAGTCATCCATCGATATCCTTTTCAAGCCAGTCGCCTGATACCCATGCCGAATTCTATCTCCTCAGTTATCCCGCGCACGCCGTCCATCCCATTTCATTGATTCGCGCATCGGACACAGTCCCCCTGACCATCGGCACCCCCGCGACAGCCAATCATCGCTCCATCCGCAAGCTCATTCATCTTGAGGGTGCACCGAGTTGCCAGTTAGTCATGGGCTATACAACCTTGCACAGCGGTTCTGTCTGGAACACCATGCCGCCGCACACCCACATGCGCCGCTCTGAGGTCTATCTTTACTTCGACATTCCCGCCGACCAGCGAGTCGTGCACCTCATGGGACCCGCCGATGAAACACGCCATCTCTTCGTCGCCAACAAACAGGTCGCTATCTCCCCGTTGTGGTCCATCCACGCCGGCGTCGGCACAGCGAGTTACTCCTTCTGCTGGGGTATGGGTGGTGAAAATCAGGACTACAGCGACATGGATCCGCTCCGCATCCCAGACCTTCTTTAGCGCTTAGTCCCATCCAACTCAGGAGATCCACCCATGATCCTCGACAGCTTCAGACTCACCGGCAAGAACGCGCTGGTTACCGGCTCCTCCCGCGGAATGGGTGCCGCCATCGCGATTGCACTTGCCGAAGCCGGCGCAAATGTTGCGCTGCACGCTTCACATAATGTGCCCCACAATGTCATCGAACAAGTTGCCGCCACCGGCGCACGCAACCTTGCTCTCACCGCCGACCTGAGCCACCCTGACAGCGCCCCCCAGCTTGTCTCGGACACAATCGCCGCCTTCGGCTGCATCGATATACTCATCAACAATGCCGGCATCACCCGCCGTGCGCCCGCTGTCGATTACACCATCTCTGACTGGGATGACGTCCTCGCCACCAACCTCACCAGCGTATTCCGCCTCTGCCAGTCCGCAGGCCGCGCCATGCTCGCACAGGGCTCCGGCAAAATCGTCAATATCGCGTCCCTGCTTAGCTTTCAAGGCGGAATCACAGTGCCCGCGTATGCCGCCGCAAAAGGTGGCGTCGCGCAACTTACCAAGGCTCTGGCCAATGAGTGGGCTGCGCGCGGAGTGCAGGTCAACGCCATCGCTCCCGGCTACATGGCCACTGAATTGACCCATGCCCTGCAGAACGACGAAACCCGAAACCGTCAAATCCTCGAACGCATCCCCGCTGCGCGTTGGGGCTTGCCCCACGATGTCGCAGGTGCAGCCGTCTTCCTTTGCTCATCTGCAGCCGACTACATCAGTGGTCATGTCCTCGCAGTCGATGGCGGCTGGTTAGCCCGCTAACTCAATTGCCCGCCTAGAACACAATGCGTAGACCAGCCTGCAGAGCGAATGGCGTACCAACCGTTGTGCCCGGCCCAAAGAAATCTCCCAGCGCACCACCCGCCAGCCGCAACTGATTCGGACTCGTAATCGGCTCAGTCGCAGAACAGTCTCCGTTGGTGCAGATGTCGATAACATTTCCCGCCGCAGCCTCCGCAGCCGGCACCGGTAGCGCGGCGATATTGGTCACATAGTTTGCCCCGGGATTGTTCCGATTGAACAGGTTGAAAAACTCCATGAATGGCGTCGCAGTCCATCTTTCCCCAAGCTTCCATGGCCTGCTCACCCGCATGTCCATCTGGACGTAAGGCGTTCCGCGAAACTGATCCAGCACTGTCGAAGTTCCATTGATCGCAATGCGCCCCGTGTTATCCGCTGTCGTAATGGTGAACGGCCGCGCGCTCTCCGCCTGCGAAAGTCCGCTCACCT
>Ga0181528_10001954_pt1 | contig 12654 bp, 13 predicted proteins | sample PEATcosm2014_Bin_47_FD_119742 | JGI IMG/M metagenome (GOLD analysis project Ga0181528, IMG submission 119742) | Peatland microbial communities from MTU Mesocosm Facility, Houghton, MI, USA - PEATcosm2014_Bin10_10_metaG | ecosystem: Environmental > Terrestrial > Soil > Wetlands > Peat | place... | reverse complement strand
GCGGACATCAAGGCCTTCATGCAGGCGTATGAGGACTCGCCGGAGACGACGTTCATTGGGGCGACGCTGCGCAAGGGGTACGGGCCGATTCTGGAGCGTTACTCAAAGGCCTATACGACCAAGGAGCAGATGGGTGCACTGACCTATGGCAGCCTTGAAGTGCACTTGCTGCCGAGCGCGTGCGGGACGGTTGAGTATGCCGTGGTCACCGGGACATTTCATCTGGACCGCACGGCGCACGGCGAAGCCAAGAAGGACGACGGGATATTTTCGCTGGTGTGGCGCAAGGGGCCGCACGGGTGGAAGATTGTGCTGGACCACACCAGCTAGTAATCGCTTTTTGTGAAGATGACAGCGGGTGCATTCGGGTCGCGTTCGTTTTCGTTGATCAGGGCAGCTTTGCCGTCGGCATTCAACTTCAACTGGAATGTTACGGGCGGATCGTTGAGTGAACCGGGCGGATGGGCGCGGCGGTGGCTCACCTGGAAGGTCAGAGTCTTGCCATCGAACGTGGGGTTGAAGAGCGGCTCGGGAACGCCGGGCGAGGCTGTGACCGGCTGACCGGGATCTCGCCGGTGGAGGTAGAACAGGATTGCTCCGGTGAGGCTTCCGTTTTCGTCTGTCAGGTTCAATGTGACTGCGGGAAGGCTATCCATTTGGCAACGCCAGATGCCGAGGAGCGGCGCATTGATTGCTTTGCTGCTTGACTGCGAAAGGCAGGCGGTTGAGAGCATCATGATCGCGATGCGTACAACAATCATTCGGGTTTTCATGGTTGCTGGCCTCGTTTGTGACTAGCCTTGCTGTTTTCCGAGGGATGCGGTAGCGAGCGTTCCACCGAGGCCCATGGTTTCGACTGCTGACGACGGGACGATGACCATTGAGCCGCGCTCCTTGATGGCTTCGTAGAGCATGTTCATGGCGCGCAGGTGCAGAGCGCCGGGGTTGTCGTTGTAGACGCGGGAGGCCTGGGCAAACTGGTCGGAGACCTGCACCTCCGCGGCACCAAGGATGACGCGGGCGCGGCGTTCGCGCTCGGCCTGTGCCTCCTGGGACATGGCGTTCTCAAGGGTTTGGGGAATGCGGACGTCGCGAATCTCGACCGACTGAACGGTGATGCCCCAGGGGTTGGTTTTCTCGTCAAGGATGCGCTGCAACTCGCGGCCCATCATCTCGCGCTCGGTGACCATCTGCGCCAATTCGTGACGCCCGATGGACTCACGGAGCGCAGTTTGCGCGCTCATATTGACGGCATCCATGAAGTTCTCCACTTCAAGGATTGCCTTTTCGGCGTTCCACACCATCCAGAACATATTGGCATCGACGTTGACGGGAACGGTGTCGCGGGTGAGGGTGGACTCTGCCGTGACGCTGTGGACGCGAACCCGCTGATCGACGATTGCGCTAATGCTTTCGAGGACCGGCACCATGTGAAAGAATCCGGGCCCGCGCAGTCCGACGTAGCGGCCGAGGCGCATAAGTGCAACGCGTTCCCATGGCCGCACCACCTGGATGGCGAAGAGCAAATAGAAGCCAATCAGAAGGCCTGAAATCAGCGGGATTGGGTTCTTGAGGATTGCCGCAATTACAAACCCCGTGACGACGCACACCAGGAACGCCGTCACAGCTACCCGATTCAGCGGAGCAAACTCCACTCTCGTTCTCATCGTTCATCTCCTTCGCGGGGTCTCGCTGGCGAGGCCGCGCAACTGCTCTATCAGTTCATCCAATGTGAATCCTGCCGCGCCGGCGCGAGAGACGCAGTCGGCAACGATCTGTGCCAACTGGCGTTCGCGCTCGGCGTCGGCGCGTTTCATTTTTTGCGCGCTGATGAATGTGCCAGTGCCCTGATGCGTTTCAAGGAGCCCGCCGAACTCGAGTTCGCGATAAGCGCGAACTACGGTGTTTGGATTGACTTCGAGGTCGACGGCGAGCTGGCGCACGGTGGGCAGCTGGTCGCCTGCGGCAAGAGCACCGGAGGCGATGGCTCCGCGAACCTGGTCCATGATCTGCCGGTAGACGGGCATGCCACTGTGGAGGTCGAGCATGAAACGGAAACCGGAGTTTTTGGTGCGGGCGCTCATGACGAGATCAATGTACTATAAAACTAATACACTAAGTCAAGAGAAAAATTCATGCGGTGACAACTTTTAATGCGATTCCGTGATTGACCTTGGGGGGATTGCGCCACCATAATGATTCATTCTTTCCCGCGGAGGTGAAGGCGATGGCTCATCCGGTTGTTCACTTTGAGATCGGCTGCAAGGACAAGCAGGCGACGAGCGAATTTTACCAGAGCGTGTTTGGCTGGGTGATTGATCCTGGGCCAATGGGCGCGATCGATACGGGTTCCTCAGCGGGAATCGCCGGGCACATTGCGGCGCTGGGGCATGAACCGCACCAGTTTACGCATTTCTATATTGAGACGGACGATGTGGCGGCATCGCTCAAGAAGGTGGAGGCCGCGGGCGGGAAGACGATTGTGCCGCCGGTGCCGATTCCGACGGGGACGTTTGCGTGGTTTGCCGATGTAGAGGGGAATGTCGTGGGGTTGTGGAAACCTGCGCCGGCAGCGTGAATTCTGACACCATGTAACGAGTTTGATTCAGTACGAAGAAATACACATGGGGAATGTGGACGCGGGCGGGACGTGGGCCGGTACACTGGGTTCGCTATGAGCTGCCTTTTTTGCAAGATTGTTGAAGGCGCCATTCCCTCGACGCCAATCTTCGAGGATGCTCTGGGCTATGCCTTTGCCGATATCAACCCTCAGGCTCCGGTGCACGTTTTGATTGTTCCGCGGGAGCATATTCCTTCACTGGTCGATACGGACCAGAGCAAGCGCGCCTTACTAGGCCATTTGCTGTGGGCTGCGGCTGAGATTGCGCGGGAAAAAGGGTTGGGGAACGGCTATAGGATTGTTGTGAATACCGGCGAAGATGGCGGGCAGACGGTGGACCATCTGCATCTGCATCTGTTGGGCGGGCGCGCTCTTTCCTGGCCTCCCGGCTAGGGCAAAACCTGAAAAATCAAGGTTCAGACAGAGAAAGGGCGACCGCGTTGGCGATCGCCCTTTTGTATTGGTGCTTGAAGCCAGCCTGGACTAAACGGGCTGGGGGTAGTTGTCTTCTTCCTCTTCCAGGCCGTAGCGGCGGAGGAGGTTGGGCAGGGTCTGGGAGAAGGCGGAGCGCGGCATTACGGTATCACAGCCGGCTTCGATTGCCTTCATCTTGAGATCACCTTGCAGATGGTTGAGGAACCCAACGATCGAAGTGGCTTTCTTGAGCTTCGTCTTGATCTTGGGAATGAGGGTGAGGGGCTTGGCGTTGAGGTTGTTGAGGTCAACGACGACCAGGGCAGGCCGGTCGGCTTCCGCAACTTCAGTGAGCCGGGCAATGGATTCCTTGTCGCCCTTGATGAACTCGACTTTCACGCCGAGCTTCTTTGAGGTCTCAATGATCTTGGCCTGGAAGAAGAGATCTTCAATGAAGCAGAAGATTCGTGTTGGGGCATCCTCTTTGATGACGGGAGCAGCCGGGGCGGCGTAAGAATCCTGATAGTATCCGCCATTGTGGCCGTTGCTGCTGACCTGGATGGTGGAGGGAGGACCGTCTGCTACGTTGCCGTTGACGACGCGATAGCTATGGTCCATGGGGCCGACGAACTCGCGCGGGCCGCGCTGCTTGGTTTTGCGCTTGCCCTGTGACCCGCCAATGGTGTTGCCGGGCTGGTGGGTCGTGGTGTTGCTACCCGCTTGAGCGCCGTTTGAACCCTTCTGGAAGAATTTCTTCTTTTTTCGGTTCTGGCCTTGTCCCTGCCCCTGGTGAGACGGCCTGGGAGTTGGAGGCGCGGCCTGGGCCACGACGGGAGGTGGCGGTGCCTGCGGCTGTGCCGGGCTCTGCTGCCCCTGCTGACCCTGGGGTGCATTTTGCTGGCTGCTTTTATTCTTGCGGCGGCGCCGCCGGCGCCGATGCCCTTGCGACTGCACCTGGCCGTTCGCCGGTGCCGGCCCCAGATCGGTCTGGGGCTGCGTCGAATCTGTCGTCATGCGTGTACTTCCTGGCAATGTGCTTTTTGGTGCATTGCGTTTTTCTGCCCAAGCGCCTTGATGCCGGCCTCTGAGCTCACTTGCCTGCTGCACCACCCCCCTAAAAGCGGGGAATACCGCAGCCTGCGATCCAGTCACTTGAGGATATTCGTCAAACCACTGCGAAGCCAGGCTTTGCGTGATTTGCCACGATCCTCGAGAGAGGCGCCCCGGAGTTGCCTTGCCGTTCCCTGAACGAGAGACCCAATTGATAATGGTTCTCAGAGTTGAATTGGATGCGGCCGGTGCTTTCCTCTTGTAATGCCCTTCCTATAGGTGTTTTCGTCGCGCATGCCTGTTTAAGGAATAAACGATGCGACGAAAGTTCCTTACACGGCGGCGAGTGCTCTCTGCCTGCACAGCCAACTCAGGTTGCCGTAAGGGGGCGAATGCATTTCGGGGCCCTTGAAACCTACACACCCCGCCAGCTCTCCGCCACCACGCAATTTCCCTGAAAATGGCAATTTGGGTGGCTCGCGTCAGCCGCTTGATAGGCAAGTCTGATACTACAGCCAAGCGTTGCCTCTGGCAAGTGTACATTGCTGAGTCATGGCTTGTTCATTGTGTCGGAAGGTTGAAGCGGAGCCCCCAGACGAAGGAAAAGCCACTCCAACGGAGTGGCTTTTCTCTGTCCTGCACTGGTCACTGGCCTCCGGAATGAATGAGGGCAACGGTTATATCCATCGCACCTTCTACAGGTTTTTCCGGCCGGATTTCCCCTTTTGAGGGGCCGCTACTTTGGCGGTGGCTCTTGCCGGAACCTGCTGTTCTTAAAGCTACCTGGAACTTGTCCGGCAGCCGGTACATCACTGGCACCCTCTATATAGCAATTCGCTGGCCGTTCGATTGATCTTTTATTTTCAATCGGTTACTGCTTTTCAATTCTCCAAGTTTTCTGCATTCTGGAATCTGCGGGAGGGAGTAATCCTAAAAACAGTAGAAGTTGGTTTAAACTTGGCATTTTGGGCAGTAATGGGTTCCGCGGCCGGCTAACAGAATTCTACAAATGGGGGTCATGCAGGTGCGGCAGGGTTCCCCGGTCCGCAGGTAGACGCAATGCTCCAACTGGAAGAAGCCGCGTACGCCGTCAGCGTCCACATAGTCGGAGACGGAGGACCCGCCGAGGCGGATGGCGCGCTGAAGCACATTCTGCAAGGCGAGGCGCAGACGTTCGAGTTCGGCCCGGGTGAGGCGTCCGGCGCGGCGGCGGGGTCGGATGCCGGCACGGAAGAGGCTCTCATCCGCATAAATGTTGCCCACGCCGGTGAGCAGGGTCTGGTTGAGCAGGGCTGCTTTGATGGCCAGTTTTCGACTCCGGAAGAGGGCTGCGAATTCATCCGCGCCGATGGTAAGCGGCTCTTTGCCGGCTCCGCGAAAGCCTGCCGTGCGTTTGAGATCTATAAGTTCGAGGCGGCCAAAGCGGCGCGGGTCAACGAAACGGATCTCGCGTCCGCTGGCAAGCCGGAGGCGCGCATGGGTGTGGTTTGCCACCGGGCCGGCGGGGGTCGTGACGAGAAGGCGGCCGGTCATGCCGAGGTGGACGATCCATTGAGCGGAGGGATCCGTGTTTTTGTCTTCCGAAGGGCTGCCGAGTTCGCAGACGATGTGTTTGCCGGTGCGATGGACATTCAGGATGACGCGCCCTTCGAGACCCTTGGCCTGCAAGTCGGGGGGAGTTTTGAAGGGTTGGGGGTGGCTGCTGAACCAAGCCTCGACGATCTGGTCGCCGCGTACACGCGCGTCGACACCGCGGGCGATTGTCTCGACTTCAGGCAGCTCGGGCATCGGATTATTGTAGAGGACCGATGAGCGGGAGCATTGCTACAACCGCTGGATCTAGGGGTTGTCTCCGACGAGGAACTCTTCCTCTTCCAGAGTGCGCGGCTGGCTGACGCTCCACTTCTCGAGGTAGAAGAGGCCCAATATAAGACCGGGGAGGAAGACGCCGATTGACGTGAATTCACAGAGGTCGAGCCTCCGGCTTTCCGCGGGGGTCTGGTAGACCACGATTCCGTGGATGTTGCGGGGGACGGTGCGGAATTGTTGGGGGGCGGACCAACGGGGCATGGTGTCGAGGTAGTGGACGGAGATCATGGCGGAGACGATCAGGCCAGCCAGTCCGGGCAGGATGAGTGCGAGGGAGATCCTCCTCATTGCCGCCAGCTGCGTGATCTTCAAGGGGTCAACCTCCGGTGGTGATCTGCCAGGTCTGGGCACACATCAAGCGTTGGAACTGGGGCAAAAGGAGTGACGCAGAAGGATGGATCCGCGAAGGAGTCTTGCACAATACGCGTCTAGCTGTTTGTGCTGGTGGCCATGGTCGCACAGCCCCAATCGACTGGCCCTAGGGCGTTTATAGCAGAATTGTGTTTCGAAACGGTACGATGATCTGCGCGGTTTACGGTCCCCAGGTAACTAATCAGGCTTGGCAGAAGTAATCGGCTGGGGAACTCGCCGCAGATGAGACGTTTCTATTTGTGCTCGATGCGCTCGCCGGGTTCGCGAATCTTGCTGACTTCGAAGCTTACGACCTTCCAGGTTCCCTGGGCGTTGCGGACGTAGACGCGGGTGTACCTATAATTGCCGTTCAACACTCCATCGTTGGCCGTGCCCTCGATCGAAGCAAGCGAAGTTACGAGCGCTGTTGTTCCATAGACGCGCACTTTGCGGTCGGAGATATCGAGGGAGGTGAACTTTGTCCGACCCTGGCGCAGGTTGTCCAGGGTCTGCTGCTTGTTCTGGAGGGTTCCTGAGGCGGTGATGGCGATGTAGTCGTCGGCCAGCAGACTTTCGAGCGCGGTTGTGTTGCCCTTTAGGACAGCGGAGCGCCATTGGTCTTCAAGCTGGTCGATTTCGTGGCGAATCTCGTGCTTCTGCGATAACGGGAGTTTTGCCTGGGTGACGGCGGGAAGGGCGAACACGGCAAGAGCGAACCAGGCAAGAATTCTTGAGACGCGACTTAGCCGGCGGTTTGCTTGCTTCGAGAGGTGGTTCGCTTGACCGAGCATTGGCGTATCGGATGGTAGTCCGGAACGGGTGCGCAGGTCAATCGGGTAATTGTTTTCCCATTGCAGACGCGGTTTGGCACGGGGATTGAGCATGGCCCGTCGCTCTCATTCGTTGCTTACCGCAAGTTGGACGAGTGGCGGGGCTCAAACGAGAGCGGCTTAAACGAGAGCGGCTTAAACGAGAGCAACCAGGTTTTCGACGCTGCGCTCCAGCATTTTCTGGTAGATTCCTGCAACCGCGAATTTTTTGAAGTGATCCGACTCGCGGTGGGTGGTGAGCGCCTTGCGATCGAGGTACTGCTCATAGATCAAGACGGTATCCGGGTCATCTTCCAACTGATGCGGCACATAGGTGACGCAGCCCGGCTCCTGGCGCGAGGCGGCAGCGAGCAAACGGAGAGTGTCTGCCACTTCGGCGCGGTCTTCGGAATGAAACTTCAGACGAACAATGAAACTCACCATGGAATCACATTCCTTTTGCTTAAGCGGCCAGTCTGCGGCCGGGTTGCTCCGGCCGGTTAAAAGTCTAGGCGTGGATGGAGTCAAGGGCTGCGGCAAACTCTGGCAGCACCATGGTCTGTTTGCGGTCGGGGCCAGTGGAAACCATGCCGATTTTGGCGCCACTTTCGCGTTCCTGGAAGCGCAGATATTCCTGGGCGGCGTGGGGCAGCTTGTCGTAATCGGTGACGCCTTCGGTTGACTGCTGCCAGCCTTTGAGGGTGGTGTAGATGGGCTTGATGCGCTCGAGGCCGTCGACATCGGCAGGGATTTCGTCGGTGGTTTTGCCGTCGATCTCGTATGCGACACAGACGGGAATTTCAGGCAGGGTATCGAGAACGTCGAGCTTGGTGATGACCAGCCACTCAGCGCCGTTGACCTGGTTGGAGTAGCGAAGCAAGGGAATATCGAGCCATCCGCAGCGGCGCTTGCGGCCGGTGACGGCGCCAAACTCGTTGCCGCGGACGCCGAGGATTTCGCCACGCTCGTCGCGTTCTTCGGTGGGGAACGGACCGCCGCCGACGCGGGTGACATAGGCCTTGGTTACGGAGATGACGGTCCCAATGGCGGTGGGACCGACGCCGGTTCCGGTGGCTGCTCCGCCGGCGGTGGCCGACGAGGAAGTTACGAAGGGGTAGGTGCCGTGGTCGATGTCGAGCATGGTGCCCTGGGCGCCTTCAAACATGACGCTGCCGCCCTTGGCCAGCATGTTGTTGAGGAGGCGGCCGGTGTCCGCGACAAAGGGACGGATTTCTTCGGCGGCGGCGGCGTACTCGTCGAACATTTTCTCGGGATCGAGCGCGGCGGTTCCGGTGCCGAAGAGGGCGCGGACGATGGCGTTTTTCTCCTGGCAGGCGGCTTCGATGTGGGTCTTGAGCAGGTCAGGGCGGAGCAAGTCGACGACACGGAGGCCGCTGCGGGCCATCTTGTCTTCATAGGCCGGGCCGATGCCGCGGCTGGTGGTGCCGATCTTCTTGCGGCCGGGGGCGCTCTCAGCGGCCAGCTCGATCATGCGGTGGTAGGGCAGGATGACCTGGGCACGGTTGGAGACGAAAAGCTGCTCGTCTACAGCGACGCCGAGGCTGCGCAACTTGGCCACTTCTTTGAGGAAGGCGATGGGATCGAGGACGACGCCGTTGCCGATGATGCCCTTGCAAGTGGGGCGAAGGACGCCGCAGGGTATGAGCTGGAGGACAAATTTTTGTCCGCCGATGATGACGGTGTGTCCGGCGTTGTGTCCGCCCGCGTACCGTGCCACGGCGGCGAACCGCTCACTGAGCACGTCTACAATCTTTCCCTTGCCCTCATCGCCCCACTGGGCGCCCAGCACTACAGCTGTCTTCGCTCGCATGTCCATCCGTTTCTTTTGGAGGCCTCGGCGCCGGGACCTGAATAGGAGTTCCGGCAGAAACCATCTGAGGGGCGCGCTGAACCAGCCGCACACCCTTTCAGATGATAAACCCTTGCTGCATCTTGCCGGGAGCTGGTGGCGAGAACCGCGGGGCGACGGCGAGCAGACGACCCAGGGATTGGCTCGTTCAGGGGCTTGCGGGCGGGTTCGACTGGGTCATTTGGCGCGGAATATTGCGATTCTCTGCTGCTCGATAGTGAATTTTTGCCTGGCGGATGTTTGGGCTCTTGCGGGACAACCTGCTTTGCAGTGAAAAACTGCTTAAAGGCCGCTGATTTGCGCTCCAAAAGGGGTGTTTTGCGCTGATTTGCGCTTTTGGGTGGCTTGCAAGTGCTTTGTTTTGTTGGGCACAAGATTAGGGTCGACTCTAAGTGCTTTGCCATCAACAAAAGGCATAGGGGGGTAGGGGGTAGGGTTCATGGGTCTGGCGGCGAATCAGCGGGAGCTTTGCCCGGGTTGCTTGTGTGGCTACCGGGGAGAGCTGGTCGGTTGGGACGGCTTCTGCTGGTGCTTTGGGGGCCATGAATTGATTGTGCGCGTTTCAAGCGAATTAACCTGCAAACTCCGGGGAAGAAAATTGCGGGCTGGTGCGGGGTGTGGCTTTTGATGGCGTCACGCGGGGGCTAAGACCCCCGCCTCGCTCCGACGTGAGTTTTTCGGAGTTGTTGAGCAGGCACCAGTTTTTCGTCCGTGGCCCGTGGACGGAAATAAATGGGGAAATTCCAACTTTCTTCGCAACTAAGGCGGGGACCCCGTGTCTACTTTGGTTACCGTCCTACGCCAACTGGCAATATGCGCGGTGGGAGCCAGACGGGAAGTGAGCTTTATTTTGGGGCGGTCCCCAAGGGTTTCTGCGAGGGAATATGAGAACCCAATCCTGCCTGCGCACTAAGCGCATTGCGTTGCCTTTGAGTAGTTTAGCTGACTCTGCGGGATCCACTTCCGCGTTTTGGTCTCACCGACGTTTCGCGGCACTTGCGGTGATTCTGACGCTGGCACCGGCGGCCCAGCGGGGATTGCTGGCACAGCAGGGGTGGGGGCAGAGCCCTCAATATCAAGTCCCTCAGTACTCAAGCCAGCCGTATGCGCAGGCGAACCCCAACTACACGACTTATCCGCAGGGCCAGCAGCCGGTTTATCCGGCGCAGCAGGGCTATCCCCAGCAACCGCAATACCCTCAAGACCAGCAATATGCTCAACAGCCGCCTTACGATGGGGGACAGGCTGGTTATGCGCCAGTGCAGCAGGGCCCGCAGCCCTTTGCAGCCGAGCAGCTTGAGCAGCTTGTGGCGCCGATTGCGCTCTATCCGGATTCTCTCGTGGCGCAGGTTCTGGCTGCTTCAACTTACCCGGCACAGGTGATAGCGGCGGATAATTGGCTGCACTCTCTGGGGTACGCGCCTCCCGAACAGGTAGCGGCGGGAGCGAATGCGCAGACCAACTGGGATCCGAGCGTGAAGGCTTTGACGGCGTTTCCACAGGTGTTGGACCTGATGAACCGCGACCTGCATTGGACCACGGATTTGGGTAACGCTTACTATAACCAGCCACAGGACGTTCTGCAGACCATTCAGGTGATGCGGCAACGGGCGGAAGATGCGGGAACGCTGCGGAGTACGCCGCAGGAGGCTGTGTATTACCAGCAGGGATACATTCAACTGGCTCCGCCAAATCCGGAGGTGGTGTACGTGCCCAGCTATAACCCGTGGGATGTGTATGGGCAGCCGGTGTCGCCGTATCCCGGGTTCTCTCTGATTGGGGCGCTGGAATCATTTGCCGGGTCATCGCCGGTGCAGTATGGGCTTGGGTTGGCGATGTCGGCCTTCAGCAATACGCCGTTTGGCTGGGCGGGATGGGCGCTGAATTGGCTGACCTCGTCGGTGCTGTTCCACCAGTCTCCTTATGCGTCGCAGAGCACGTCGGTGCAACGCTTTGGCGGCTCGTTCGGGGGCGGGGACGGCGGATATTACGGCGGGCGGAATGGCGGCGGTATCAATCGCCAACCGAACGGCTACCCACGCACGGAGCAGGGATTTAACCGGCTGGGGAACGGGCAGCCGGGTTTCACGCGACCGCCGGTGCGCACGGCACAGAACTTCACGGACAATCGCGGGGGCGAAATGAGTGGGCGAGGGAACTTTGGGAGCTACGTGAGGCCGGCGCTGCCGGGCTACACGTACAACCGTCCGGCGCCGATTTTGCCGGCGCGGCCGCAGACTTACTCGCGGCCTGGGGGCTACGGATCAGGTTTTGACGGGAGAGGGGGGCAGTCTTTCGCGCGACCGGCCAGCCCTTACTCTTATGGTGGGCAGCAGGGATGGCGAACGCCGGAATCTACTTACCAGCGCAACGACTTTGCGCAGCGCTCCTATGCTGAACCACGGTCTTATTCAGGGAATCGCGGATATGCGGAGGCGTACGCCAGGCCGGAAAAGTCGGGCGGAATGCACTTGTTTGGCGGCGGGCACAGTGGCGGGGACGAGCATTTCGCCTACAAAGCTCCGAAGATGCCTAAACCGATGAAAGCGCCCCACATGTCGGGCGGCGGTGGTTTTGGAGGTGGACACCACGGCGGCGGTGGCGGTTTTGGCGGTGGGCATCACGGCGGTGGTGGCGGCTTATTCGGGCATGGGTTCGGCCACCGCTAGAGCGTTGATTGCGCGTGGATGGCATCAGCGATGAGGGCGGCTTCGATGGCGGTGCGGACCTGGTGGACTCGGACTATGGATGCTCCGTTGAGGATTGCGGCGACCATGGCGGCGAGGCTGGCGGTTTCGCGGGAGTCGACCGGCGCGGGGCTGCCTTGATGGATCGGCGCAAGGGCCTTGCCGAGGAACGACTTGCGGCTGAGGCCGGCTAGCAGGGGACGGCCGAGGGTGAGCAAGTCCCGCTGGCGGGCTAACAAGGCGAAGTTTTCGTCACCGCGCTTGCCGAAGCCATAGCCGGGGTCGAGGACGATGGACTCGGGGGTTATGCCGGCTGCCGCGGCCTTGTTGAGACTCTCCTGCAAGCCTGCCTGAACTGTTGCAAGCACGGAATCACGATCAAGTTTTGGTTGAGTAGCCCACTCGTCTGGGCGGCCGCGGGTGTGCATGAGAATTACGCCGCAGGCTGCTTCAGCGCAGACGGAGCTCAGGTTGGAATCCCAGAAGAGGCCGCTGACGTCGTTGATGATTTCCGCTCCGGCGGCGAGGGCGGCGCGTGCTGTTTCCGCTTTGTAGGTGTCGACAGAGAGGATGGCCTGCGGGCGGGCCTTCAGAATGCCTACGAGGACGGGGAGCAGGCGGGCTTGCTCTTCGGCCGCGCTGACGGCGGACTGATGGCTGGAGCCAGTTTGAGAGCCGGGGCGGGTGCTTTCGGCTCCGAGGTCGAGCAGGTCGGCGCCTTCGTCCAGGCATTGCATGCAGCGGGCCACCGCAGCGTTGGTGTCGAGAAAGAGGCCGCCGTCGCTGAACGAGTCGGGGGTGATGTTGACCACGCCCATGACGAGTGTTCGGCGGCCGAGTTCGAGGGTTCGGGTGCGGAGCTTCCAGGGCGTGATGGGTTGAATTGCCATGGAATGTTGAGGCCAATCAGGCCAACTCGACCTCGATCTTCTTGGTTTCAGCGCTGAGTTTAACGATTTTGAAGGTGCGGATCTGGCCTTCGGT
>Ga0181528_10001950_pt1 | contig 12691 bp, 13 predicted proteins | sample PEATcosm2014_Bin_47_FD_119742 | JGI IMG/M metagenome (GOLD analysis project Ga0181528, IMG submission 119742) | Peatland microbial communities from MTU Mesocosm Facility, Houghton, MI, USA - PEATcosm2014_Bin10_10_metaG | ecosystem: Environmental > Terrestrial > Soil > Wetlands > Peat | place... | reverse complement strand
TGGCAGTCCGCCCAAGTTGTCTATCGCAATTACCAGATGCCGTTCGGCGTTTTCCTGGGCAGCGTGGCGCTTCTCGCCTGCTTCTTCGGAGACCGCCTGCTCGACTGGTATGGAGGCCTCTGGTGAGATTACTGACCAATCCAATTTTGCTCCGTGCGATTGCCGTACTCTTCTGCGCAGGCATCGCCTTTCTCGTCGGCCTTTTTTTCGTCCGCGCCCTGCGCAAGAATATCGACGATGAGGCCGATCTCTCCGACGCGCAGCCCGGCTCTCTCGACACTCTGCCGCTGAATCTCTACAACACCGTCATCCAGCAACTCAAGCAGCAGAAGCACGAATTGCAAGTGCAGTCGCAGGCCGAGCAGCATCGCGCCCGCACTACCGAAAACTTCAGTCAGGCCGTACTCTCGAATCTTTCCTCTGGCGTGCTCGTCTTCGGAGCGAACGGATTAGTAAAGACGTCGAATCCCGCGGGCAAGTCGATCCTCGGATTCGCTTCCGTCAACGGCATGAGCGCGAAAGATATTTTCCGCGGCTCCGTCGTCAAATCCGCTGCGTCCGGCAACGACACGGGCGATCCGGCTTCCGTCGCCGACGAAGTTCACGCCGTGCTCCGCGAAGGCAGCAAGCGCCGCCAGCTTCAAACCGAATATTCGACTCCTGCCGGCGAAAAGCGCGCCCTCTCGATCACCGTTTCGCAAGTCCCAGCCGTCGATGGCAGCCTGCTTGGCGTGACGTGCCTGATCAACGATCTCAGTGAGTTCGAAAAAATTCGCCGCCAGCAGGAACTGCATGGCGAGCTCTCCGCCGAAATGGCGCTTCAGCTCCGCGTTTCGCTGACCACCATCGCCGGATACGCGCAGCAACTGGCGAACAATCGCGATCCCGAACTCGCAACACAAATCGCCATCGATATTGCTCAGGAGGCCGCTCAACTCGAGCGCACTCTCGGCGGATTCTTGATGGCTAAACCTGCGGCCCAGAAATCATCCGCCGCAGCTGCAGGACGATGAAATCGGCAAGAAACGGCGCGGGCCGCTCGTAGCCCTCGCCGCCAAACCGACTCTGGAGAAGGTGACACTATGAACCGTTTCGCACACGCTGGAATTGGACTCACCCTGCTTCTGGTCGCCGCCGGTCTTCCGGCCAGCGCTCAGAGTCCGGCTCCTTCGGCTTCGCCGAGCGCCGGAGATGCAACTCCCCTTGGAACCTATGCGCGTCAGATCCGCAAGGATCCCGGCACCGCCTCCAAGCCCAAGGTGTTCGATAACGACAACCTGCCCACCGACGACAAGCTGTCCATCGTCGGCGCGGCGCCCGCGCCTGGCAACACCGACGCGAAGACGGACGATTCCGCCGCCGCTCCGGCCGATTCAAAAGACGCCAAGCCCGGAGAAAAAGCCGGAGAAGCCAAGCCCGGTGACGATAAGAACAAGCCCACTGATCAGGCCGCCAAAGAAGCTGCCTGGAAGCAGTGGGGCGACCGCCTCACCCAGCAGCAGAGTCAGATCGATCTTGATACCCGCGAACTCGATGTTTTGCAGCGTGAATATCAGATTCGCGCCGCGGCTATTTACGCCGACGTAGGCAACCGCCTCCGCAACTCCGCCGATTGGGATAAGCAGGACGCCCAGTACAAGCAGCAGATCGCCGACAAGCAGAAGGCTCTCGACGACGCCAAGCAGAGGCTCGAGGATATGCAGGAAGAAGCACGCAAGGCTGGCGTTCCCGCGTCCGTTCGCGAACCGTAAAGACCTACCCACAAATAGCAAGCGCCGGAGTCAATCTCCGGCGCTTTTCACATCTCTGTTCGCAATTACAATTTTGCGCTCTCCAGGCTCTTCCGCAACCGATGCAGCTGCTTCACATGATGCCGTCCATGTACCAGATGAAACTTTCTCCACTGATTTACTGAGAACGGCCCGAGGAATGGATGATCCAACACCTTTACTCGCGCTCCAAACCGCGACGCGCACCGGTCCATAATTTCGTCGAGCGCTCCGATTGCCGCAATGATCTCCGCCTTCACTTTTTCCGCCGGAATTCCCCGGGGCATCGCCGTCGCCGGAGATTTTCTTCCTTCCGGCAGATATCCAACGTCAACGACGATCATCGCCTGCACGCGATTCTTCCAGCTGACTTTCGATGCCAGTGGCTTGTCTCCCGTCAGCACGCGCCCGAATCCCTTGGTCGTACCCGTGTACGTCAAGTACAAATGCTCCAGGATTTCTGCCGCGCACCATTTCTCCGGCTCGTGCCAGCTCAACTGCTCGGCAGACAGTCCCGCGACCGCCGACTCAATCTCCCGCCGCAGTTTTTCCAGGTGATGGTCCACGGAGCGCCACTTAACTTTTTCAGGCTTTCAGATAGAATGTTGCCGCAACTATAAACACATTCCAGTTATATATCAGGAAGGATGCCATGAAAACGGCCAGCCTCATCGCACACGAAAGCAACGATCGCGAAGGCGACTCATCCCCCATCGCTCTCGCTCGCACTACGATTCGTCGTCGAAGTACACTGGTTTTGTCTGCCGCGTTCGTGATCGCATTACTGGCTCTGCTCACTTCCTGCTCCTCCGATTCCGACAAGCCCGCGGACGAGGCGAAGCCCGAGCCCAAGGGACCGGAACTCATCACGGCTCGCTCGGCTTTCCAAAAAGTTTACGTCGCGGCCCGCGGATGGAACCTCGACGCCAAGCCTTACCGCCTCGAGTCGGTGGCCAGCAGCGATGGCAACGGTCACGATGGCAAGTGGGCGATCTGGCGCGGAAGTTTTGCATCGGCCACTCAGCGTTCAGAGAAGACGTATACCTGGTCGGGAAGTGCAGCCGATGGAGCCCCGGCTCGCGGCATCAATCCCGGCACCGAAGACAGCTACACCGCTTCGAACGCCTCAACCCAGGTCTTCGATATGGCGTTTCTTAAGATCGATTCCGATCAGGCCGAAGAAGTCGCGCAGAAGCACGGCGGCGACAAAATACTTGAGAAGGCGCCCGACACGCCTGTGATCTACATCTGCGATTGGAATCACAACACCAACGAACTGACTTGGCACGTCATCTACGGCGCGGCGCGCGAGGGCGCCAAGCTGGCCGTCGACATCAACGCTTCCACCGGCGAATTCATCCGCGTGGAAAAATAGCTGCCCTGTTTCCGGTCGCATGGCGAATCAGAATTTAAGAAAACTCTGCCCGGGGATTGCTCTAACGTCTGGAGTCGTCGCCCTGTTTGATGTGGGCGTCGATCTGGGCAAAGAAGTTATGCAATGCCTCCGCCGAAGCGATGGCTCGCTTCAGCGACGTGCGCTCCCCGTATGTCACAATGTCTTTCGGAGCATACTGCAGGCGAAGCCGGTCGGCGGCACAATGCGCGCTCAGCATTTCCACTCCTGCTGCCGCAAGGTCCGCCTTCAGGCGCGCCACGTCAATCTGTTTCTTGCTTCCAGACTCCATCTAATGTTCCTCTTGCTTGTTTGGATTAAAACAGGGGGCCCGGGGCCGTTTGGGAGGACTGCTGTTGTTGCGGCCCGCTGGGACCACCCTGCTAGGTCACTACCCGTACATTAAGTATACAGCGTTAACAATACGATGTGCAAGTAATAAAATCGTTAAGCTATCCGTATGGAGGTGAAGTGCCCCGGCATCCGGATCCCGAACTTGAACTGAGGATTCTCAGCGCGGCCTCCCGCCTCTGGGCCCGAGGCGGCGAAAAATCGCTCACCATGCGCGCCGTCGCCAAGGCCGCAGGTACCACCACGCCCACCGTTTACGAACGCTATCGCGACCGCGACGATATTCTCCGCGCCTTGCGCCTCAGGACGCGCCAGGATTTGTTCGCCGTACTCAGCCGCACTCGCACTCTCCGCGAAGCCGTCGAACGCCAGTTGGAATTCGCTCTCGAACACCCACACGCCTACGAGGTTTTATTCGATGGCGTCGGCAAGCCCCCATCCCTCCAGGAACCCTGGCCGTCATTCAACCTTATGCGCAATCGCGTTGCCCACGAGATCGGTGGCGCGCCCATCCAGCACAATCGCCTCATTCTCGCCATCTGGTCGCTGATGCATGGCACTGCCATGCTTATCATCCGCGGCGGTTTCGAAGGTTCATTGCGTTCTCAGGCGATTCACGCCTGCACCGATGCCGTCGAGGGCTTGGTACACGTGGCGGCGCAAAAGAAGGGAATGGCTCACTCCGGTCCGAAGTGGCCTGCGAATTTAATTCTTGGGGAAGCCGAGCAGAGCAGCGTCGGCGATGGCGATCCGCTCCGGAAATCAAAACCAAAAAGATCGCCGCACTGAAAAATCACATCGCCCGGCCGCACGGGAGAACAGGGAACGATCCGCAATGCGATCCGCTACTTCGCAGCTTTCGTCTTCGATTCCGCGCTATCGATCCGCTCGATAGCTTTCTTTGCGTCGCGGGACTGCGGACCGTCTGGCAAAATCTTCAGATAATTTTCAAATTGCGTGCGCGCCTCTAGCGGACGGTCCATCTTATCCAGGCACTCTGCCAGCCGGTAAGTCGCGATCGCATCGTTCTCCTTATAGTAAAGCGCCTCGCGATACCGGTCCTCGGCCGCCACATAGTTCTTGCGCTTGAAATAAAAATCTCCGACTTCCACATCCTTCGCCGCTTTATGTGGATTCCACGGATGCATCTCCGTCGTGTCCCCGCTACCAGACGAACCCGCGTCCGTGAGAATGTCCCCGCTGTGTGGGTGTGTCTTCGTGTCGTCCGCCGGAGGACTCAAATCTATCTGCGTATTCTGGCTCGAACTCATTCCATCCGCATTGCCCAGATCATTCACGTTGACGCGGTCCGAGCGCGGCGGCGCAAGGCTCGGTGTCCTCCCCGGCGAACCGACGCCATCGGAATCACCGGAAGGTTTCGTCGAATCCTTCGAGGATGAATCAGGAGCCTGCGAATCCGAACTCTTCGCACTCGGACTCTGTGAATTCGATGATCCCGGCGCCGGCGGATTCGAATTCTGTGCCCAGACTCCGACACTCGCGTTCAGCAACAAGACAAAAAGCCAACTGCGCATAACGATATTTTACCGTCCTCCCCGCATGGCGCGATATGCCTCCAGGCACCGTTTCGCGGTTTCCAGTTCGGGGTAGCGGCTCCCTTCCTGCTCGATCAGATAGAATTCCACGCCTCCGCCGTTTTCCGCGGCGTTGAAAATCCCTTTCCAATCCGCTTTTCCTTCTCCAAACAAAACCTTGTAGCCGAGATCGGGCGCTGGAGACCAGTCTTTACAATGGATGGACCGAATGCGCCCCGGGTTGGCTCGGATCCACTCCACCGGATCAGCTCCCGCCTCCAGACATGTGCCCACATCCAGTTGCAGCATCACGCTCGGCTTCGTGCCACTCGCCAGGATATCCATTGGCCGCTTGCCGTCCACCGCTTTCCACTCCGCATCATGATTGTGATATCCCACCTTCATCCCCGCGGGCTGCAACGTGTCCGCCGCAGCATTCAATTTCTCTGCCAGCGCCTTCCATCCGTCCATATCCGTCTTGGGATCACTCCACGCCAGCACCATATACTTCGATCCCAATATCTGATTCAGCTCCCCCGCGCGCCCGATCTTATCCGCTCCGAAATTGTCCAACCCGTTGTGTGTCGAATAGCAATGAATGCCGAGCTCATCCAGCACCTTCCTCATCTGCTTGGCCTGCGCGTCACTCCACTCGAAATAGGGAGCGTAGAATTCCACGCATTGATATCCCATCTGCGCCACGGCGCGCACTGTGCCCTCGGGATCTTTCTTCAGCGCCTCGCGCACCGAATACAACTCAAGGCCAACAGGAATCGAACTTGATGGAGCCATACCCGACGCGAATCCCCGAAATGCCCAGGGCAGCGCCGCAGACATGGCAAGAAAAGACCGGCGGGAAAAGTTGGAAGATGACATGGGGAAATATTACGCCTTCGCTGCTCCAGCCGCGTGAAACGATTCGCTGCTCTCGCGCACTATCCATCGACTGAATGGAACGCCGCAGCCCGCCGCAACCACACATTCACCGAGAGGATGACCATGAAAACCAAGTTTGTGCTCTACCTGCTGTTCCTGCCGCTCTTCGCCTCAGCTCAGACCTACACGTATTCCACCCTCACTAAATTCCCAGCCACTTCCAAAGATAGTGCCGTGAATCCCTGGGAACCCATCACTGATTCCGCAGGTAACATCTATGGCCTCTCTTTTTACGGTGGCAAGTACAACCAGGGGACACTGTGGAAGGCGACCAAAAGCGGCACTCTTTCCATCATTTATAACTTCGGTGTCACCAGCACCGACGCCGAGCGCCCCATCGGCACGCTCTTGCGGGACTCCTCCGGCAATTTTTACGGAGAATCCGAATCCGGGGGCACCAGTAACTTCGGTACCGTCTTCAAAATCACATCCACCGGAAAAGAAACGATTCTCTGGAATTTCACCGTGGAGTTATCCGCCGCCGGCCTTCCATCCCTCGCTCGCGACTCCGCCGGCAATCTCTACGGATTCAATACTTCTGGTGCCGGCAGCGTCTTTAAACTCACTCCCAAAGGTGTCTACACCACGCTGTACACTTTTTGCTCGCTCACGAATTGCGACGACGGCATGGCCCCCGTCGGTGGCCCGGTTCTGAAGGGAAGTAAGTTGTATGGAGTGACCGCCGAAGGCGGTGGCAGCACCGCGTGCAGCCCCGTCAATGGATGCGGCACCATCTTTGAAGTGACGACAAGTGGCGTCGAAACCGTGCTGTACGCCTTCAATGGCGGCATCGACGCCAGCGCGCCCAACGGTCCGCTCGTCGAAGATTCAGCAGGGAACTGGTATGGCAGCAGCTACTACGGCGGCACTGGAGGCTACGGCACCATCTTCAAGCTGAGCAGCACCAACGTCGAATCTGTCCTGCATGACTTCAGCTTCTGTAGTGTCTGTACCGATGGTTTCTATCCCATCACATATCTGATCATCGATTCGTCCGACAATCTTTACGGCATCGCCGCGGAAGGTGGAACCAACAACGAAGGTACCGTCTTCAGCATTACTACCACCGGCGTCGAGACCACGATTTACAATCAGAACGGCCTCGCTGGATTGGGTTGGGGGCTCGCCCTTGATAAGTCCGGCAACCTCTACGGCACTACCTGGAACGGCGGCCCAAACCACAACGGCACCATCTACAAACTCACCAAGAATTAGTCAGCAGAAAAGAATAGGGTGCGGACTCTGCCCGTCCGCACCCAAAACGTTTGTCCAGCTTCTCTTCTAGTAAACCTTATTGCAGCCGCGCCTCAAGCGCTGGCTCCGCGTCCCGTCCGTTTGTGCAGCATCTCATCCACCTTCTTCAGCAGATCCATGCGCGACACCGGCTTCTGCAGCAGCGCCGCTCCCTCCGCGATCAGTTGCTGCGCCACGGGCACCTCGGCATATCCAGAAACATACAGCGCTTGCATCTCCGGATGCAGTACTCGCAGCTTCGCGATCGCCGACGGACCGCTCATTTCCGGCATCACTACATCGCTGATAATCAGCGGTATGGCTTCCTTGTGAATCATCGCCCATTCGATCGCAACCTCGCCGTGCCCCGCCTCCAGAACCTTGTACCCACTCGCGGTCAGAAACTCTCGTGTCACTTGCCGTAGACAGTCCTCGTCCTCCAGCAGCAGGATTGTTTCTGTCCCTCTCGGATACTCGCTCGGACTCGGCTCGCTCTTCACCAGCGGCTCGGCTTTCTCCTCGATGCGCGGTAAGTAGATGTCAAATGTTGCGCCCTTGCCAGGCGAGCTCCGAACCCAGACATAGCCTCCGCTCTGCTTCACAATTCCGTATACCGTGGCCAGCCCCAGCCCCGTGCCGCGGCCTTTCTCTTTTGTCGTAAAGAAAGGTTCGAACACCCGGCTCCTGATCTCTTCACTCATTCCGGAGCCCGTGTCGCTTGCCGCCAGGTGCACATACGGGCCCGGTTTCACATACGGATACCGCGCCACATCCTCCGGTCCTAGTTCCGCGTTCTCCGTTCGAATGGTGAACGTTCCACCGCCGGGCATGGCGTCCCGCGCATTCGTCGCCAGATTCAATAGGATCTGCTCGATCTGTCCTCGATCCGCCTGAATCGAACCAAGCGCCGTTTCCAGATTCGTCGCTACGCGCACATCTTCCCCAATCAATCGCCGCAGAATCTTTCCGACATCCCCTACTACCGAGTTCAGGTCCAGCACCGCTGGATAAAGTACCTGCTTCCGGCTGAACGCCAGCAGTTGACGGATCAGCTGTGCGGCGCTCCGTCCCGCCTCTTTGATTGCCTCCGCGCGTCGGTGCTCCGGAGCGCCTTCGAGTTTCTCCAGCAGCAGGTCTGCGTTCCCCAGGATCACGCCGAGCAGATTATTGAAGTCGTGCGAGATTCCTCCCGCCAGCAATCCCACCGCTTCCATCTTCTGCGATTGTCGAAACTGCGCCTCCAAACTTCTCCGCTCCGTGATGTCTTCCACCATTACTTCGAAGCGAACTACTTTTCCATCTTGTCCGCGAAAGACACCGCCGTTCATTCGCACCGTAATCGCCTTGCCGTCCTTCCGTCTCCAGGTGGTTTCAGCGCCTTCGACCCGCTTGTCCGGCTCATGTGTCCGAAGAATCATTTGCCGAACACTGGGATCCTCGTAGATATCCCGCTCCAGATTCTTTGTCTTCAATTCTTCCTTTGAGTCGTAGCCCAGCATCCGCACCAGCGCCGGATTTACGTCCAGCAATGTTCCGTCCGGCGTCGACAAAAAGATTCCGTACGTCGCGTTCTCAAACAGGTTCCCGTATTTCTCCTCGCTCGCCTGGATCTTTTCCTCCGCTTCTTTGAGTTCGCTGATGTCCACCCCGATGCCCATCATGTGCGTCGAGCCGTTGCGAACGATCACTCCGTGCGCATCGAGCCAGGATATCGTTCCGTCCGGCCGCACTACCCGGTATTGAGCGCCGTATTCTTCCGCCTTTCCCTCCAGCACTCTGTGGATCGCCAGATTCAGTTTTTCCCTGTCCTGCGGGTGGACCCGGCACATCACATCCTCCACACGCCCGGAAAATGTTTCGCGTGTGAATCCGAATTGCCGGTATGACTCGTCCGACCAGACGACGGTATTTGCCGTCACATCCCAATCCCACAGTCCGATTCGCAGGCCGCTCCTCTGCGCCATTTCCAGTCGCTTATGCCATGTCAGCAAAGCCTCTTCGGCCTGCTTTCGCTCTCGAATGTCGCGCAGTACCACCTCGATCGCCGGGGCTCCATTCCACACGATGGGGATTGCCGTTGTTTCTACCTCCACCGTCGAACCGTCGCACGTGATCAACTTCGACTCCAGCGGAGCCGACGCATTGCCCGTCAGATAGCATTCCTCCACCCGCTGCCGGACCATCTCCAGATCATCGGAACGGATGAACTCGGAAATGTCTCGCCCAATCATCTCTTGCGCGCTCTTCGCGCCATGCAGTTGAACGCAATAAGGATTGACGAACACAATTTTGTTCGCGCTGTGCACCAGTACCGCGTCGGGAAGGGTCTCCACTAGACTCCGAAATCGGTGCTCGCTCTCGGCCAGGGTTTCCATGGATAGGCTCGGGTCCCCCGCGATTCCAATTCCAATCCGGGGCTCTGTCTTAAGTTGACTTCTTGGCCTCATTAGTTGAGCGTAGGATGTGACTGAACGAGAGGCTGTGATTCAGATCACAATAGGGCGTAATCCCCGGAGTTACCCCGGTAACTGGTTTGTGGCAAGTTTACTTGCGCGTCCAACGGCGCAATTCACGGTTCCGTGTACTCCCCGCCCTCAATCGCATACTGCGCCGTCTCGCTCGACGGCGTCGCAAACACATCGAACGCAAAGTACAAAGCGGATTGCTGGAATGCCACCACCGACCACGCCACCTGCGTTCCCGAAGCAGGAGGCGCGATGAATCCGCTTACCGACGACAGATCAGGAATCGCAATCGAGTTCGATCCCAGAAATCCGCTCGTCGCATAAACCAGGATGCCCACGGTCGGTGCCGTGGATGGCCAGTCCAGCGCCGCTATCCATCCCGTCTTGCCCGATCCCGTGAACCCGCTGTATGTGGCGTCGAACGTCGGATACTGCGCCGGAGTCGGGCCACTATACGACATCGGCGCCGGAAGCGTCAGCGTCAAATTTGCTCCTGACGCGAACGACTGCGCTTGCTCCACGATATTGGTGCCTGTTCCGTCCACCGCCGCGGATTGCACCGAATAGAAATCTCCGCTTTGCGTGTCGCCGGCCGCGATCAGCGCGTAATTCGGAACGCTGGTGCCGTTGATCGGAATCGTCGCTCCCCCCGCCGTCACGTAGTAAGCCGAGACCGAATTCGAATACCCGCTCGGAACTCCGTTCACCGTGATCGTTGCCGACCCGGTCTCATCGCTCGTGCTCATCGCGGGAACTGTGATCGGCGCTCCCGTTACATCCACGCCCCGCTGAATCTGTACGCCATACGGCGCCGTCGTCGGCGTCGGTCCATACGCCGCCACTCCAATGTCCTGCGTTCCGGTAACCACATTCTGAACATTCGCCGCTGACGTCGGTCCGGGCCAGTACGCGCTGATGTCGGTTCCGACCGCCACCGCCGCGTCGACGGCCCCAGGTACCGCGCTCAAATCAAAATTCACCGTCATCGTCACCGAAGTTGTCGGCGGGCAGTACAGCGTCGGAGAAGTCGTATCGCTCGCCAGTGCCTCAAGCACTGCTTCGATCTGAACACCGCTAGTCCGTGCCGGACACAATACCGCCACCGCATAGGCCGCGCTTGACGACGGAACATTGAACGTCGCGGTCGCCCCGCTCATTGTCAACGCCGACCACGAGCCTCCCGCAATCTGGGTGGCCGCCAACATCGGTGTCGCCCCGCTCACCGTCAAAGTCACCGGCGTTGGCGGAGTCGTCGTCAGCATGTTATTGCCGCCGCCGCTGCTGCCTCCGCAAGCCACCAGACACGCACTCAAGCACAACACCACAAATGATTGGAAAAGGGATCGCACGGGCAGGACCTCCATCGAACGAATCTTCAATCAGTGCGCCAATCTTAAGGCCATTCGTGCATTCCGACTGCACAAACCGCTGCGAGGAATCGTGGATATAAACACCAAGATCGCGGGCAATGTTTCGTATCAGGGCCCGGATTCATCCCTGCCGTGAAAGGCTTAGAAATAAAGATGCCCGGGTTTCCCACCCCCGTCGTGATTTCTGCGACGGAGCCTGCCCTGAGCGCAATAAAGGGCTGGGGATTCTGACTCCGGTAGCTCACAGATCGAAAGAAAGAGAACCTCACACATTCGACGTAATCGTTCGGCGTCCCGCCGAGGCGTGTCTCCACGATTACGTTTCATCCCCATCACTCTTCCCCGATGCACTCTCGCTCGGATAGTTGAAGAAGAGTTGATTGCCGTCGGGATCATCGACGACCAGGAGCCGGTAGCCCCAGGAACCCTCCTTGACTGGAGCACCCGTGGCCTCAAGTTCTGCGCGGAGCGCGTTCAAAGCCGCAACCTGCGCTGCGGGCTCGAGGTTCAGCGAAATGAACATCAGCCCCTTGCCAATCTTCTCCGGCCACGTATCGGCCAGGATCAGCGCGCAGCCCTGCCGCTCGACCTGCGCAACATGCACTTTGCCGTCCTCCTCGTAGCGCCACGGACTTGTGAAGCCGAGTCGATCAATGTAGAAGCGGAGTGAGGCCTCAACATTGGTCACATGCAGGACGGGCCGCGCAAACCAGTCTGTCATAAGCTCGTGGGAGATAATTATCTCGCAAATATCGCACAGCGTCGTGTTCGGTGTCGGGGGCAGGGCGAGTACACGCAATACCCAAGAAGACGCCCACGAGAGCTGGAGTGAGCGGCGTGCGGCTGCCGAAATATAATCGGGGAGCAGAAGGAAATGGCAGGCCGAAACGCGCTTTGCCCGGCCGACTACTGGAATCAAAAGCCTTCGTCAATAAGCTGCGACCAACTCTACGGGCGCGGTCTCTTCCGCATCGGTTGCTCCGAAGTCGCAAGTTTAACTTTCAAGAGATAACAGTGCTCGTGCACGGGCAGACCGCTTGCGTCAACCTTGCACTCTTCCAGGCGTACCGCCTTCCCGCATATCCAGCAAATCTTGGGAGCTTTTGTGTCACTACTCATACTCCCTCCAAGATCGAAAGAACGGAAGATGAGCATATGCCTCAAAGTGTTCTCCGTCTGTACGATGCCGTACGCTACACTCCCGGTAATTGCCCCGACAGACATGGCCCGGAACCGCTGCTAGCTTCTTTGGTTCTTTGTTTTGGGAGGTGCCAGATGACCCCAGAAGAGCGAGAACGAATGCAGCAACTGTTCCAGCGGATCACGGTAGAAAAAGATCCGGAAATCTTCGATCAATTAGTGAAGGAGTTGAACGATCTGCTCGAGGCCAGGCACGCTCGAATTCATCCTGAACAAAAGACGAAGACGAACTAGTCTTCGTTCCTTTTCAAGAATGGCATGCCCGCGAAGTAAGTCTCTTCGCCGGATGGCTAGATAAATCGTGAGGTGTGGTGCATTCGAACGCCCGCACTTCGCGACGCTAGAGATCTCCCAACCTCAGCGGGTTCCTGCGTCGAGTGAGCGCAGCCGGACGGAATCCTGTTGGACCAAACCAAACTTATCTACGCCCTCCTTCTGA
>Ga0181528_10001948_pt1 | contig 12691 bp, 14 predicted proteins | sample PEATcosm2014_Bin_47_FD_119742 | JGI IMG/M metagenome (GOLD analysis project Ga0181528, IMG submission 119742) | Peatland microbial communities from MTU Mesocosm Facility, Houghton, MI, USA - PEATcosm2014_Bin10_10_metaG | ecosystem: Environmental > Terrestrial > Soil > Wetlands > Peat | place... | reverse complement strand
CGGCACAAGGTGGAAGTCGGCCGCGACCGTGTCAACCTGGTCTTTATGGGGATGGGTGAGCCCTTCCTCAACTACGACGCATTCATGGCAGCGGTCCGCCTGCTGGTCACCGAAGCTGGCCTCAGCCCGCAGCGCATGACCGTCTCAACCTCCGGCATCGTCCCCGGCATCGAGCGCTTCGCCCAGGAGCCGCCCGAATTCCGCCCCAAGCTGGCCATCAGCCTCAACGCGCCCAATGACACCGTCCGCAGCGACGTAATGCCCATCAACCGCAAATGGCCGATTGAGGCGCTGATGGACGCAGTGCGCAAGGTACAACTACGGCCTCGTGAGCGAATCACCTTTGAATATGTTCTGCTGGGCGGCGTCACCGACCGCTCTCAGGACGCGGCTGAAGTAGCCAAGCTGCTGCGCCGCGCCGCATTCCCCGCCAAGGTCAACCTGATCGCCTGGAACCCCGGTCCGGGCATTGCCTACTCGATGCCTGCGCCCGAAGCTGTAGAGCACTTCCGCAACACGCTGATCGATGCCGGCATCCCAGCCTACCTGCGCAAGCCGAGAGGCCGCGACATTTACGCCGCCTGCGGGCAGTTGAAGCGGACGGTCGAGGAGTAGCGCGATTCAATCGCTCCGATCGAATTTGACCGAAACTTATATGAAATATGATATAGTTTTCCGGTGCGCGAATTCACGCAGATCCACTGGGTTGGCGACGCGAAGGAATCCTTGAGCGCCTTCCCGGACACGGTCCGAAGCGTCCTCGGATACTCTCTGCGCAGACTGCAAAAGGGGCTTCTTCCGGATTGCGATGCCCGCCGCATGGAATCTGTCGGCAAGGGCGTCTGGGAGTTGAAGGCCGCCGACGAGCGGACATGGTATCGAGTAATTTACCTGACCCGAATTGGCGATGCACTTTATGTTTTGCATGCATTCGAGAAGAGTAGCCGCAAGACAGACCGGCGTGATCTTGGGATTGCGAAATCCCGATTGAAAACAGTTCTTGTGCAGTTGCGCATTGCGAAGGAGGATGGAAATGGCCAGGAAGATTAATGCTGTAACCCATGTCACGCGCGGAGATGTTCTGGACGATCTTGGTTTCTCGCGTTCCGAGGCGACAGCGTTGAAGTTCAAGGCCGACCTGCTCGACGCCATCCGCGCGGAGATTGAGCGCAGGCAGTATACGCAGCGGCAACTTGTGAGCATTCTCGATGAACATCAACCGGCAGTCAGCAACCTGCTGCAGGGGAAAATCAATCAGGTGAGCATCGAAAAGCTGCTGCGCTATTCCGACCGGCTGGGAATGCGCGCGCGGCTAAAGGTACTGCCTGCACTGCGGGCGGCGACTGCGGCTTAATACTGACCTTTTTTATGTAGTTCATGCATAAGCCGTCTTGTGGGTAAATCCATTTTTACCCTTTTAATCTTCGGAGTCGCACTATTCATAACCACTGACGGCATAGCCGAAATCAGGATTGCTTCAACCTCGTCGATGTGCTTTGGATCATTCACAATAAACGCCGAAAAGAAATTCCAATGGTAGCTTTTTAACGATCCAACTCCAATCGCATGCGTCCTTAAGCGGCTGCGAAGTTTCCTCTCTGTCTTGCCGACATAAAAAGGAATATCATCCCGATAAAGAACATAAACACCTGGATTTTTCAGTTCTTCAATTCTGCTTGCAATCGTACCCTTGCGGCCATCATCCGCAGGTGTATAAAAGATTGCGCGTGGCCACATCCGTATGAAATTGCTGACAAGTTTAGTGGAGATGGTCTTCTGGTCTTCATCTGGATCATCCGTATCGGCCTCTATACCATCTGCATCCAAATCATCGTCTTCGTCAACAACTGGCTTTGATAATTTCGTTTGCTTCGTGGTCACAATCGCACCTCAACGGGAAATACTCTACCCGATACCGCTATTGTGTCAACCACTTCCAACGCCGTTCCTTCGATCGATTCTGCTGCCCAACGAATGCAGCCGAGCCTACGGCATCTGCGCCGGAGCAAGATCAAGCACAAAGGCTGTCCGCTCAGCCGCCACGCCTGCCGCAGGTCGCTTCTCAGCGAATCCCGCTCCTGCGAACCGCAGGTAGCCGCTGGCTTTCCCCTCAGCACCTACTTGCAGGAATTCGACCGAGACCGGCGTATCGGGGATGCGCGCGCCGAACCAGTGCGGGTCATCGCGTTGCGCCCAGGTGACCAGCGCCAGCACCGCGTCAGGCGGATACGCCAGTTCCTTCATTCTGCCCTCAAGAGCACCGCTGTGTGCTTGCACAGCCTGCACAGCTGCGTCATTGCCAAAGAGCGTCGCCGTGGTGCGGGTCTTGGGATCGACGTAAAGAGTAATCGCTCGCCAACTGAGCGGCTGATAGGGCAAGCTAGCCGGCAGCGCGGCGGCGCGGTTGTTCACGACCTCCTCGCGCACAGCTTTGGCCGCCGTTATGGGCAGCGTATAGACGTAGTCGTTGCCACGCACCGGCTGGTGACAGCCAGTGCATTCGTTCACGAAGTTTCCATCCTTGCCATACGGCTTCAGGTCCAATCCGCGCCAGCGTCCCCAACCCCACCCGTCGGTTGCTTTGTAGAGGTTGGCATCCTTCACCATCAACTCCACCTGGATAAACTTGCCGGGATGTACAAGGCCGTCGGGACCCGTCTCCTTCTGCCAGGCAATCTTGGCCAGCTTCGCCCCGTCCGGCCAGGGCGAGAGACTGCCCGACTGCGCCGCCTGCCACGCAATCTCATTGCCGAGAATGAACCGGAAGGTGTTGTTATCTCCGCGATCAGTCGTGCTGATCAGCTTCCAACCCTCGAACTCCGGATCGAACGCGACTCCATTGAATTCCGGCTGCACCGTCGCCAGCGAAGTGGGCGCTGGAAGTGCTGCGATGACTCCGCTGCTTCCCGGTGGGTTCCCAGGCTGGCCAGGCGCGGGAGTCCACGGCGCTAGATAAGCCTTCAATACCGCCAGTTCTTCGGGCGTCACCTTCGCTTCCGGATGCAACTGCGTGAACTGCGCAAGCGGCATCGCGCCCAGCTGGATCATATTCACGGCCTCGTAAAGCGCGGCCTTCTGCGCGGCTGCGGGCTTGCTGCCCAGCGTCGAGAAGTTCAGATGCTCGCGGGCCGTAAGAATGTCGTGCCGCACCAGCCAGTAAACGGGCACAGGCTGGTCAAACCATGAGAGCCGGCGCTGGTCCGAGTGGCAACTATAGCAATCTTTTTCGAGGATGCGCTTTACCTCGGGAGGAGCTTGGATCTCAGCCGTTGCCGGTTTGGTTGGAATGACGGGCCGCGTCACTTGCAGTACTGCAAAGACAAGAACTCCCGCCAAAATCAGCTTGCCAAAAGCATTCATTGAAGTATCGATCTCCTGGTCGCGAAAAACTCACCCGCGCCGCGATGTTACAGCACGCACTCTTGCTTGGATTCCAATTTTCGGTCAAAGTTACAATTACGGTAAGGAATTGGTATCGAGTCTGTACGCCTCTCTGTATTCCCCGCTCATACACATGAGCCAAACCCCTGAGCCGCCTCAAGGAGATCCCCATGAACGCTGCCGTTGTCCGCGCCTTCGATGCGCCGCCTTCCTATACCACCTTCGCCGATCCCGTAGCCGCGGAGGGCGAATTGCCGGTGACGGTAACCGCCGTCGGCCTTCACCCCATCGTCCGGTCGCTGGCCAGCGGCAGCCACTACGGCAGCACCGGCGAGTTGCCTTTCATCCCCGGCGTTGACGGCGTGGGAAGACTCGATGACGGTTCGCGCGTCTTTTTCGGCGCCGCCCGGGACCCCTATGGGAGCTTCGCTGAGCGGACGCTCGCGGCAAAGCCAATGTGTATTCCGCTGCCCGATGGGCTGGACGATGCGACCGCCGCGGGCGTCGCCAATCCTGCGATGTCCTCGCTGGTTGCGCTCACCCATCGGGCAAAGTTTGTTGCCGGGGAGAGCGTGCTCATTCTGGGCGCTACCGGCGTCGCCGGGCAGCTCGCCGTGCAGATCGCCAGGCGGCAGGGCGCGCGCCGGATCACTGCCGTGGGACGCAATCCCCGCGCTCTTGAAGAGCTGCAATCGCTAGGCGCGGACCGGACCATCTCTCTCGATCAGGAGCACGACGCCCTGGTGGCGGCCTTCCGCAGCGAGTTTGCCGAAGCCGGCGTGGATGTGGTTCTCGATTATCTATGGGGCAAGCCGGCCGAGTCCGCGCTCGAAGCGATTACGCAAAGGGGGCTGGGCAAAAAAGGCGCCCGCATACGGTTTGTGCAGATTGGCTCAAGCGCCGGCCCGGCAATCAACCTCCAGGCTGCCGTGCTGCGCAGTTCCGGGCTTGAGCTTGTGGGCAGCGGCTTCGGCAGCGCCTCACTCCAGCAGATTCTCGCGGCCGTTCAAGAGTTTTTCGTGACCGCCGCCGCTCAGCCCTTCCAATTCAAGGTCAAAACCGCGCCGCTCAGTGATGTGGAATCGCTCTGGAACAGCGCGGAACAAGGCACGCGGCTCGTCTTCCAGCCGTAACCAGCCGAAACCTGCATCTCACGGCTGATCCGCGCGGCTCAGCGGACTTGTCGAACGTTTGATGAATCCATCGCTTCTTGCGGCGGTGGTGAAGTCTCCATTTTTTCTGTTATTCAACGCGTTCGAGAAGCCGACTTTCCGTTCCCCGACCGCTTTCAATGCTTGGTTTGGCGATTATGCGCCCGCCGAACGCTGTGCTAGCATCGCGATGAGTGGGCGAATTTAGACGAGCTTTGAGACCTCCGCCTGGATCGGCCACTTGAACAGGTGTTTTCTTCAATGACCAAAATCTCTGAAGGTCCCTCCTCTTTTGAGGTCCAGTTTCACTCTGTTGGTGGATCAAATCTCCTGATCTTGATCCCCGTCTACATCAATGGGACTGGCCCCTACGATTTCGTTTTGGACTCAGGCGCAACACGATCAACTGTGTCCTCCGGCCTTGCGCGCAGTCTCGCAATGGATGCGGATTTCTCAGAGCAAGCGTTCGGAGTTGGTGGCGCCTTTCAAATGCCGAGTACGGTCGTCCGTAAGATTCAAGTGGGTCCAGCTTGCCAGGAGAATTCCCGCGTCTTTATTTCAAACGATCTGGAGCAAATCGGCGCCGCCGCCAAGAGCAAAATCGATGGTTTGATCGGCTTTGATTTCATACGCCACTATAAAATGACGATTGATTATCCGGGGAACAGACTGTGTTTTGGGACGTCCCTCGGGCGGTGCCATAACGCTATAAGTTCAACGGCATCCACACCGTTTACTATTACTCCAGTTGAAGCCTTGATTCTGCTTCCGGCCACAGTGAACGGCCATGGCCCATTTCAGTTCGTTCTTGATACAGCCGCCGGAAGGACGGTCGTAGCACCAGAGCTTGTAGAGCAATGCGGGATCCAGCTTGATAGGGAAGTTATAGGAGCGGGAGCTGGCGGTCAATTGACCACAAGACGAGTGAATCTGGAATCTCTCTCTGTGGGAGATGCAACCATACGTAAACTGACCGCCATCGTCGGCCAGTTTCTCGATCCAATTGCCGCAGCAGTAGGTGCCCAGGTTCATGGCATCCTCGGGAACGACGTTCTTTCACGATTTATGGTGACTATAGATTGTCTGGAACTAAGGCTGGTTCTCGACTCGGTGCATGAGTCGATTTCCTGAACCGGGCAAGCCACTCATCGAGCGTGGGTTGACGGTTTAACAGAAATAGGTCCCTTGAAACGCCCTCGTCGCCACCCATCTCCTATCTAACCGGCGACCGGGCAACCGCACCCCTACCCTCCCTCCGGCCGCTATGGTAGCCTCCGATTGAGGGTTCCTGCTGTTCGCGTACCACTGAATGCGCCTCTGGAACTGATTCTGGCCAATGGAGAGATTCGCATGACCGCCGTCAACTATGACCTGATCGTGATTGGTTCCGGACCCTCGGGGCAGCGGGCCGCCGTTGCCGCGTCCAAGATGAAGAAGCGCGTGGCGGTGGTTGAGTCGCGCGCGGTGGTGGGCGGCGTCTGCATCAACACCGGCACGGTTCCCTCGAAGACGATGCGCGAGGCCGTGCTGCACCTCACCGGCTACAACTACCGCTCCATCTACGGCATGAACTACACGGTCAAGGAAAAAATCACGATGGCCGACCTCGCCTTCCGGGTGCAGGCGGTGATCAAGACCGAAGTGGACGTGACCGAGGCGCAGCTCTCGCGCAACGGCATCGACGTAGTGCATGGCATCGCCAGCTTCGTCGATCCACACCAGGTGCATGTGCAGGGTCCGGGGACGGATACCACCCTCCAGGCCGAGCGGGTGATCATCGCCGTGGGAACCCGCCCAGCCTCATCGCCGCTGGTGCCGGTGAACGGCAAGACAATCGTGAACAGCGACCAGGTACTGGATTTTGAGACGCTGCCCAAATCGCTCATCGTCGTCGGCGGCGGCGTCATCGGCGTCGAGTACGCCTGCATGTTTGCGATTCTAGGTGTGCGCGTCACGCTGATTGAAAAACGCGACCGGCTGTTGGAGTTCGCCGACCGCGAGATTATAGAGGCGCTCAGCTACCACCTGCGCGACAGCCGCGTGACGATGCGCCTCGGCGAAGAGTTGAAGAGCGTTGAAGAGCCGCAGCCGGGCACGGTCGTAGCAAATCTTGTCAGCAATAAGAAAGTCTCCGGCGACGCGCTGCTCTACGCCATTGGCCGTCAGGGAGCGGTCGAAGACCTCAACCTCGCCGCCGCCGGACTCACTGCCGACAATCGCGGACGCATCGCCGTCGATGAGCACTACTGCACCAAGGTCGAGCACATCTTCGCTGTCGGCGATGTCGTCGGCTTCCCTTCCCTGGCCTCGGTCTCAATGGAGCAGGGCCGCATTGCCGCGGCGCGGGCCTTTGACGACCACTCGCTGACCTCGAACCCCAGCTTTTATCCCTACGGCATCTACACCATCCCCGAGATCAGTTTCATCGGCAAGACAGAGGAGCAGTTGACCGCCGAAGATGTGCCCTACGAAGTGGGCATGGCCTACTATCGCGAGACCGCGCGCGGCCAGATTCGCGGCGATACCAACGGGCGCTTGAAGCTGATCTTTCATCGCGATACCCGCCTGGTGCTCGGCGTTCACATCATCGGCGAAACGGCCAGCGAGCTGGTGCATATCGGCCAGGCCGTGATGACGCTGGGCGGCACGGTCGATTACTTCGTCGATACCGTCTTCAACTACCCAACCTTCGCTGAATGTTATAAAGTAGCTGCGTTCAACGGGCTGGGACGGCTGAACCGTTACCAGGCAGGCTAGGCTCGGATGTGCCCAGCGGGGCTAAATTTCAAGGAAGACCAAATGACTACTGTTTATCTGCTTTGGTATGTCCGTGAGTGGGATGAAGGAGAGGATACTGAACTGCTGATCGGCGTATATCAATCTGAGGCAGATGCGAAAGCCGCAATCGGTCGGCTGCGAAATAAGCCCGGGTTCATCGCCTACCCAGAAGGTTTTACGGTCCACCCCCAAGAGGTCGGGAAAGACGGATGGGAGGAAGGATATGCAAGAATGTGCGGAGATATAGACCTGACTGAAACCTCAAGCCAATCCGTTGACTCAGGTTGCGCAGATACTCGCAGCAATAGCACCTAAAGTAAGCTTTTGTGGGAATTGACTATGCAAATGATCTATTTTCTCACTGATTAGAGTTTTCAGGTATCCCTAGGGAGGGCCAGATGACTACCGCTATCGGCGTTGTAATGACCGACCACCTTGTTGCCGGACGGCTTGTGAACCACGAGTTGAGCGGCGCTCCACTGCGCTTCCCGGACTCCGATCAACTGGACGCGCTGATTACCATCCCCGGCAGCGAACTGGTCGAAAAGCTCGCCGAGCTGATCGAAGCCGTCGCCGGCGCATCCCAAACTCCCATAGATGCCATTGGCGTCGCGGTGCCCGGCATTGTTCGCCACGGAGTCGTCGAGGACTCGCCGAATCTCGCCCAGATCAAAGGCATGAGGCTCGCCGATGCCCTCAAAAACGTCCTTGCTCCGCGCGGCATTACCTCCCCGGTTTATATTGCCAACGATGCAGACGCCATTGCCGCCGGCGTGGCCGCAAAGCACGGCCAGTTGAACAAGCTTACCCGCGTCTGGACCATCGGCAACGGCATCGGCTACGGCCGCTGGCCCTATGTAGACGGCGTCTGGGAGGGCGGGCACATCACCGTGACCCTCGACCCCAAAGAGCGCTTCTGCGGCTGCGGCGGCGTTGGCCATCTCGAGGGCATCATGGGCTACCGCGCCATGCGGCTGCGCTTCCTCGACCTCGAACCCGAGGAGGTCTTCGCCAATGCCAAAGCGGGCGACGGGCGCTGCCGCGAGTTTGTCGATCTCTGGCACCGCGCGCTGGCAGCGGCAACGGCTTCGTTCATTCATCTGGCCGGGCCCGGGCGCTTTTATTTCACTGGCCACAGTGCCGGCTTCCTGGATCTTCCGCTGCTGCGCAGCCATCTGGACACGATGGTCAAGCTGAGTTCGCTGCAAAGCTACTCGCTGGAGATTTTGCCGCCGGATGACGGCACAGCGCTGCTGGGAGCGGGAGTTTCGGCAGTGCGGGCACTGAGTTGGTAGCCGAGAATTTCATCGGCTCTCTTGCTGTGCAACCAGCCGGACACGAGTGATGCAGTACAACAATCATCTAGGAAACGATAATAAGCTTCTGCTAAAGCCTGGCCGCTACTTTTCCTCTGGTAGCAAAACTGGGTTTGCCCATCCTCTGCGAAGTCAGCCCGTTGCTCATTGCTCAAGGTTGTGGCAATCACGAGTAGCATTGGACACTATTTTCCCTTCGCAGCCAATTTGGCATTGAGGGCATCGCGCAGAGCCTTGACCTCGTCCCGAATGCGAAATATACGTTCGACCGCTATGCCTGCGTCCCCGAAGACCTCAGGACCCAGGCAGGCACCCCGCTCCTCAAGGGCCTTGCTTCGCTCGGTCAGTTCGACGAAGACCTGACGCTCGTCGGCTGGATTACGGGTGCGCTCCACGAGGCCCGCCACCTGTAGGCGCTTCAGCAAGGGAGTCAGCGTGCTACTCTCGATGCCCAACCGCTCGCTGATCTCACCAACGGTCAGGTGGTCCTCCTCCCACAATACGTTCAGCAAAAGGAACTGGGGATAGGTGATGCCCAGTTCGTCCAGCAGCGGCTTGTAGGTGCGCTGGATGGCAAGCCCAGCAGAATAAATCGCATAGCACGGCATTTCCTCGAGCCTCTTCACCCTGTTCATCGCGTCGAATCCAGTCCCCTTCGTATTATCAGATGTGATTAATATTTATCACAATAATAATTACTTGACAATCTTTTCTCTGTATCCTAATATAGATCGTGCGATAACTATTATCGCAATATCAAATACTGGAGAGTTCAATGCTCAGGAAATTCATTCCCACAACGGCCGTAGTAGTCGCGCTTCTTTCGGCGACCGTCGGACTGGCGCAGACCGAGCCGGTCAAGAACATTGTCATCGTCCATGGGGCCTTCGCCGACGGTTCCGGATGGCAACGCGTCGCCAGCATTCTCGTCAAGGACGGCTATACCGTCAGCGTGGTGCAGGAGCCACTGACATCGCTTGCCGACGATGTCGCAGCGGCCAAACGCGTACTGGATCTGCAACAGGGCCCAACCATTCTGGTTGGCCACAGCTATGGCGGGGTGGTCATCACCGAGGCGGGGAATGCGCCAAGCGTCGTCGGCCTCGTCTACATCGCCGCCTTCATCCCCGACCAGGGCGAGAGTGCATTCGGCCTTCTCTCGCAAGCCCCTGCCGTCAACAACGACACGCGCGCCACCAAGGACGATTTCCTGTATCTTGACCCGACCGCTTTCCCCGCCGATTTCGCAGCCGACATCCCGCCAGACCAGGCAAACTTCATGGCTCATTCCCAGACAATATTGGCCAAGGCTGCCGCGGGTGCGCCGGTGACAACCGCCGCCTGGCGCCAGAAGAAGAGCTGGGCGCTGGTCGCCACCCGCGACCGCAACATCAATCCCGATCTTGAGCGCAGCATGGCCAAGCATGCGGGCTGCGAAACGATCGAAGTTCCGGCCAGCCACGCAGTATATATCTCCAAGCCGAATGACGTGGCTCGCTTGATCGAACGGGCCGCAAAGGCGTCGGCTCGGTGACCTATCTATTCACCCATAGCTGCTATTGATAAGAAGTCCCTATGTCCGTGAATGTTGTCTACCACCCGGATTATGTAACTAACTGGTTGTTAACCGTTGATATACCGATTTAATGCAAAATGCTAAACAATCACCGCCAACAGGTGGTGATTGTTTAGCATCTCGTTCGGCACAACTAACTCCGATGCTTCGCGACCTACTTCGTTCCCTTAGCCTCTGTGGCAAGGCAATCGGTTTCACGCTGCGCAATCCGGTCCTCTGCAAAAAGACAACAGCCCAACGTGATCCAAACTCCGGTCTTGCGCATCAATCCTCCTGAAAGCCGCGGTTCTGTGCCTGAGCGCGTTTTTTCACTTTACGGCAGCAGACGAGGGGGAGGATAGTCTTTTTTCTTGAATTTACGGCTGGCTGTACTTTGAGTTTTCACTCAGCTTCACAAGGCAGCCCGGCCCAGCGCCAGCAGCGCCCCGGTAACGCGGCCCGCGGCGTGGCGGACGACGCTCTCTTCGCTAGCAAAATCCCCGGCGATGCAACGCACGCCCAGGGACTCAATACGCTCAATATCAGCCACAATCGGCTCCGCGCCCTGCGCCGCATAGCGGGCCAGCGTGTCCTCGGAAAACGGCGCAGTGTTGACCAGCGCATAATCGAAAATCGGAGCGTGTGTGTGCTCGTAAATGCGTTCGATGTGCTGGGCGGCGGTGAGTCCCAGGCTCTCATTCGCCTGGGTCATCAGGTTGCAGACGTAGACCCGCACGCCGCGCGCGGTGGCCAGGGCCGCGGGAATGCCCTGCACTAGAAGGTTGGTGATCAAGGAGGTATAGAGCGAACCCGGACCCACGGTGATCAGGTCGGCGCGCTCAATGGCTTCCAGGGTTTCGGCCATTGGCGCGGCATCCGCGGGGTCGAGCATCAGTTCGGCGATCTGCCCCTTGCTCGCGGTAATGTTGGTCTCGCCCCGAACCAGAGATCCATCCACCATGCGCGCCACCAGAGTGGCGTTCGCGGTGGTCACTGGATAAATGCGCCCGCGCGTGGCCAGAATCTTGGAGGCCAGTTGGATGGCATGGGCAAAGTCGCCGGTAATCTCGGTAAGCGCAGCGACAAAGAGATTGCCCAGGCTGTGGCCTTCCAGCGCGTCGCCGGCGCGGAAGCGATGCCCAAAGAGCCGCACCAGCAGGTCTTCTTCCTCGCACAGAGCCACCATGCAGTTACGCAGGTCTCCTGGCGGCAGCATGTTGAAGTCGCGGCGCAGGCGGCCGGAAGAGCCTCCGTCGTCGGTCACGGTCACCACCGCGGCGAGGTCGGCGATCAGCGCTTGTTCATTGGAGTCTTGCCGGAAACCGGCCACATGCCCGCGCATGCCGCGCAGGAGCGTGCTCAGCCCAGTACCGCCGCCGATGGCCACTACGCGCAGAGGCTTCACTGCCTGCGGGTCGTTGAACACGTCTTCGGCAGCATCACGCACAGCAAAAACAGGATTCACAAGCGCCCTTACGGAATCTCAGGGTACAGCATTTCGGTAAAGCGGGGATCGTCTACCATGCTCTGGAAGTCGTTGTCCACGCGCGCCTGCAGCCGGTTACGCGGATTCAGCTCGATTGCCCGCGCCAGGTGGCGCAGGCAATCCTGCGCCTGCCCGGTGATGGCATCCAGCAATGCCAGGCCATAGAATGCGTAATCTGCCGAGGGATGGCCTGCCAGAATATTGTTGAACTGCTCCCGCGCCTCTTCGTAGTAGCCGGTATTCAACTGCGAAACCGCGTAGTCGTAGTGCTCCTCGGGGGTCTTGAATTCGAGTCGCGCCTCTTCCATCTGCCGCTGGCAGGTAGCGATGTACATCCGGCAGCGCTCCACAATGGTTGTGGGGGCAATGGGCAACAGCTTCTCAAAAGCCGCCAGGGCTTTGGCATACCGCCCCTGCTGCACCAGTTGCACAGCCGCCTGATACTGCTGAAAGGCCGGCCCTGTGGTTGGCGGCGCGGCGGGTTTTCCGGCTTTCGGCGCCGGATCTGGAGTCTTCTTGTTGCGGCCTGGAGCCGCTGTTCTAGCCTCTTGCATCATCACTCTGCCGTCATACGAGCGTTCAGGACTCCGCCTGTCTACACCTATTATCGTCCAGCGAACGAATCCTGTGAAAATCTATGCTCAGGGACTCTTTATACGCACTGTCCCGGCTTTCGTCAATGGGGGACCCCGAACAAGCCAGGGCAAACGCATTTCAAAACATCTCCAAGAGTCTGAATAAGAACCGGTCATCCCATCCGGCACGTTTGAATTTTCCGCGCAGGGAGCCTTTGGATCCCTCCTTTTGCATGGCGTTGAGGACCATGTGACGGAGCACGGCCAGATTGTGCGCTCCATTTCCGGCGCGCGTTCGGTCCTGGTCCTCGTTCATGACCACGTCCAATCGCCAGTGCAGGCGGTTTTCGATGCTCCAGTGTTGACGAACCACCTCATTGAATCGCTCCGGCGTCAGTTCCGTGCTGAGCAAGTAGTAAGCCGTCTCGGTGGTGGTTTTCTCCGCCGTT
>Ga0181528_10001946_pt1 | contig 12718 bp, 13 predicted proteins | sample PEATcosm2014_Bin_47_FD_119742 | JGI IMG/M metagenome (GOLD analysis project Ga0181528, IMG submission 119742) | Peatland microbial communities from MTU Mesocosm Facility, Houghton, MI, USA - PEATcosm2014_Bin10_10_metaG | ecosystem: Environmental > Terrestrial > Soil > Wetlands > Peat | place... | reverse complement strand
GACGCAACCGCGCATGCCGTGCTACAAGTTGCAGCTGCGATTCAATCGTGACGATATGACGAGGCTTTTCGCGCTGAGTGGGCGCAGCGGCTTTTACTTCTCCGTGATTGAAGAAGGAGAAGTAAAAGCTGGGAACTCCATGGAGTTTGTGGAGCACGTGGAGCATGGGGTGTCTGTCGCGGAGGTGTACGGGCTCTATTTTGACAGGACGATTGACCCTGAGCTACTGAGGCGGGCGCTGCAAACACCGGCGCTGACGGACGAATCGCGATCCATGCTGCTCAGGCGGTCGACATGATTTCCTTCCTAGCAGCCACGCGCAACCTCGATCACCCGACCTCACTCTTCAGTATCCGGATTTTCAACCAGAGAGAACACAATACGAGAATTTGGCTATCGCAGTTAGAATCTCGTCCGGGACATAGCGTTCTTGAATGATTTCGGCTCAACACCTCTCGGGCGTCGGCCATTTCACAGCTACCGAATCAGCCCGCCTCATGAATTAGAGTTGTTCTGCTGAACTCCAGTCCGCGTGCGAAAATGAAGCAATGCAGGTTGAGGTAGAGTGCTATTCCGGGCACAAGGCTGACGAGCGCCCCGTTCGCTTTCGGTTGGATGGAAACGACTACCTGGTCGAGGAATTGCTTGACCAGTGGTACGGGCAGAGCGACACGTTCTTTAAGGTACGCGCCGACGACGGCAACCTCTATATACTCAGCCGGGAATCGTCATCGCCAGATTGCCGCTGGCGCCTGGTCTCTTTCCGTCAATTGCCTGAATGATGCCGCTTGGGGTCATTGCCTCGGTCTCGTCCTCTGCCAGTCAATCCTCGAGCGTCCTCCCGACATGGGTGGACATCATCGAATACTGCCACCGGCGCCATCTTCAGTACAGCGTTTAGCCGCTAAAGTCTTGTGTAGAGGGAGGGTACTCAGGCAGAATGGTTCTCGAATTCCCGATATCACATTATGGCTCGCAGAGCAAGCAAACCGATCGACGTAACAGCCCGGAAGAGCTCCCAGGTCCCCGGTCAGCTCTTTGGCTACTCTCTGCAGGCTATCCGTTTGCTGAGTCTCGCGCTCGATGCATCGCCTGGAACCGTCCTCAGCCTGGAGGTTTTTGAAGACGTCGGAGCCGTTGACGATAAGGGAAACGCACTTGCTTCGCAGACGAAGTCGGGATTGGAGACCAATCCGGTAAGCGATCGCGCAGTCGATCTTTGGAAGACCCTCAGTAATTGGCTGACAGCGGTCTCATCCGGACAGCTATCGATCTCATCGACTCAATTCGAGATTTACCTGGCGAAGCGTCATACGGGTAAGTTCGTGACCTCGTTTCATGCTGCGAAGACTGAAGAGGAAGCCAAGGCTGCACTTGATCACGCCCGTGATGTGCTTTGGGGTAAGGCTCCCAAATATCCCAAGAAGAAGAAACTCGCTGAAACGTTGGCGCCTTTCGTTAATCATTTTCTCGACCTTTCTGCAAAAGACGCTGTTGGAATCATCCAGCGTTTTCAATTGTCAGTTGCGGCGAAAGATCCTTTGCGTGACCTGAGGCCGAAGGTCGATGCCAAGTGGGTCCGCCCTGAGAGTGTTGAACTCGTAATCAAATATGCCCATGGATGGATCAAAGAGAAGCTCGATGGCCTCCTTCTGGAGGGGAAAGCGGCAGCTCTTAACGTCGATGAATTCAATGCTGAGATTGCGGCATATCTTCCCAGAGTCGATTTTCGACAGATATTGACTGCAATCGCCGGCAAGCTTGAACTGACGGACGATACGATCGCCGCAGAGCAGGTGCGGACTTACGTGCGCCAGCTTGAGCTCATCGAATATTCCGAAGAGGACGTGATCGAGGCGATTAACAATTTCCTCCGGGCATCTGCTGAGCGCGCAGCCTGGAGCGAGGCGGGCATTGTGCACGACAACAGCTTCGACGATTACGAAGAAAGCCTCATCGCCTTCTGGAAAAACAAGCGAACGGCCCATCGTGTGATCCACAAGAGCCTCACCGGTGTGGAGTGCGGTCAGCTCCTACTTGCCGACTGTGGCGTGCATCAACAGAAATTGCAAGGTCTTGAGGTGCCCGCTTTCTTCACCCCTGGAAGCTTCCACGCTCTAGCTGAGGAGAAAACGGTGGGTTGGCATCCTGATTACGAAACGTTGCTACGCACCGGAGGCAAAGATGGCGGTTCTAAATAGAGAGGTTCGAGCCATTCAAAACCCAGCTCTTGGATCTGTCCTGATATGGCGCGCTGTCTCTAGCTATCAGACGAATCACAAGACAGGTTCTTTCATGCCTCTACCACTCTGTTTTCTGGTCCTGCCCATCGTCTTTCATGAAGAGACATCAGCTTTGGTGACAGGCACTCGAATGGCATCCGGGCTAAGGAAGTTGACTGAGAAGTTTCGAAGCGCTGAAGAGTCAAAGACTGATCTGCTATTGGCGGTAGGTGGGAGAGCCGTGGCTATGCGCACCCTCACTTGGGAATCGATACAGATAGGACTCACTTCCAATGTTCTCTCTCTCAACACCGAAAGTGGAAGCCTCATGTCCTTGTCGGATACCCCGCTTGTGAGCGGAGTTCCCCAATCTATCCGCCCATTGCTGGGCAGTGCGGAGAAGCTCGGCACATGGTTTTCAGGCCTAACCTTGTATGAGATCGGTTTACAAATGCAGGTGACCTTCTAGTGGATTTCCAGATTAGCAAAATCATCTTGTGGCCGAAAAACCCGCAACACAAGATTCGAACCGTCGAGTTTGAAAGAGGGCGCATTAACGTTATCTCTGGACACTCTCGAACTGGTAAGTCTGCCATCATCCCGATCATCGACTACTGCTTGGGGTCGCGTAGGTGCACCATCCCAACAGGGATCATCCGTGAGAAGACCAGCTGGTTTGGCCTTGTCGTGAGCACGTCCGAGGGCGAGAAGCTGTTCGCTCGCCGCGAGCCGGAACAACAGCAGGCCACGGACGATATGTACGTCCAGGAAGCAACTCACGTTGCCGTCCCTGAGTTTGTTGCGAAGAACTCAACGAGGGACTCTGTGAAGCAGCGGCTTGATGCCTTATCAATGTTGACGACTCTCAGCTTCACTATCGATGACGCCAACAGCAATGGCCAGGGAAGACCAAGTTTCAGGGATCTCGCGGCGTTTAACTTTCAGCCTCAAAACATTGTGGCAAATCCAAACGTCTTGTTCTACAAGGCCGACACGGTCGAACATCGCAACAAATTGCGAAGTATTCTGCCCTATGTGCTCGGAGCTGTGAGCGGCGAGACGCTGGCGCAAAGACACGAGTTGCAGCGAATCCAAAGGGAACTTCGGCGGAAGGAATCCGACCTACGCAACATTCGAAATCTCTCGGAGCGCTGGAGGGCAACCATCGACGCCAGAGTCTCCGAGGCCAGAGACATAGGGCTCATCGCCACCGACACTCCGGCACCCGCGAGCCAATCCGCGGCCATGGAATTGCTCCGAAGAATCGCGACCACGTTCAACTCCGATCCGATTGTGACCGCAGCGGCGGTAAGCGAAGGGGTGACCGAGCTTAACCGACTCAGTAGCGAAGAGCAGGCAGCTGCCCAGGAACTCTCAAGGCTCCGACGTAGAAGCGCCGAAATGGAGCAGCTACGGCAGAGTTCAAGCTCATACCAAAGTTCCATTGTGCTACAGCGTGATCGCCTTCAGTTGAGCCGCTGGTTGAGCAATCAGCAGACAGAGCGGGACTGTCCTCTTTGCAATACCCATCTCACCGAACCACCAGCAAAGCTTGCTGAACTCCTGAATGGTCTAAATACGCTGGAAGAAGCTGCTTCAGCGACCACTATTCCACCTAGCTTCGATCGCGAACTCGAGCGGGTGGGCGCCGCAATCTCAGAACAAGTTGAACGCTTGAAGGGCATACGAATTCGACGGGGAGCGCTGACGAAACAGTCTCAGGCGGCACGGGATAGGCAGTACGCTCAGTTGAGGGCTTCCCGCTTTCTTGGGCATCTCGAAGCAGATTTACAGGTGTTCGATAGCATCGGCCAGGACGGAGAACTGTCGGCAGAAGTTGAGTCCTTGAGGGATCGTGCACGGGAGCTGGAACGCGTCATCTCAGAGGTAGAAATTGGACAGCGAATGAGGCGAGCACTCAATGCCGTAAACCTCTTTGCAGGACGCCTCATCCCGTCGCTGGACGCGGAGACTCCGAACGATCCCGTGAGCCTCTCGGATACCGAGCTAACGCTTAAGGTCCAAAGGGCACGCAGGGAAGATTTTCTGTGGGAGATCGGAAGCGGTTCCAATTGGTTGTCTTACCACATAGCAATCACTCTTGCGCTCCATCAGTTCTTTCTCTCGCTTCCTGCCTGTCCTGTACCCAATTTCATCGTCTACGATCAACCCAGCCAGGTTTACTTTCCACAACGTCTTGCAGATAGAAAAGATGTTGAACTGATCGTAGAACCTGAGTGGCGTGACCAAGACGTAGAGGCAGTTCGCAAGGTCTTTGTCGCTATGTCACAAGCAGTGACTGCAGCATCTGAAGGATTTCAGATCATCGTTCTGGATCATGCTGCAAATTCCGTTTGGGGTGGAATCCCGTTGGTGCATGAAGTCGATGACTGGCGGAATGGCTTGGCTCTAATTCCCGCCGAATGGATGAACTGACAATAAGACTTGAGTGATTCAGATACGAGTTGGGGTTCGATCACCCTCAGTCAGTTCTCGAAGACTTCAACCCAAAGACTCCCGTCTTCTCGCAGGAGTCCGAACTCCAGCCACCGGGGGACGCTGGCCGCATCCTCATAGAGTGGGCGCGAAAAACAGAACGTCCCAGATTCTCATAGCAGTACCTTTCCATCAGCCGATAGACCTTTCCTTGTTCTGATAACCCTCGGTTCAGGTCGCGCGCCTGCGAGAATACATTCATGTCGAGCCCGCCGCCTATTGCATGGGCGATGAAGTGTCCCTTGTCCCGGCCGCTGCTATCGATTTCTTCTGGGTGCTCCACCCAGCCCTTCGGCATCGAGCCGCGACGACGGCCGCGCATCGGCAGTGAGATTCCAAGAACCCCGACAACTCGGTCTCGCACTCTCTGGTCGAACGCCACCTCACCCAGCGCCTCCATGCTCGAATACGAGTCGCAGATGTAATCGAACGTCCCGTACTCGACTTGGGTGATGTTTGGGACATGCGAGGCCGTAGCCGCGTACACGCGCTGCCATTGCGCCGGACACCGTGATCGCAGGCGCGCTATCAAGTCCCAAACCGAGCCGGCGCTCGCAGCTCTGCACAGCTTTCGATAGTCAATCCGGTATCGGGACGGCAATGACACAGTCGCCTGGGAGATCATGCCTCACCAACGAAAATCCACGTTGCCCTGGCCGTACCGCAGCAACGCCTTGTCGTAGAGCTGATTGGCAAGGAAGAGCCCATCCTCGACGGCATCGATGACGCGCTCGGTCAGACAGCCGGCCCTCGGGTCACGCGCAAGCCGCAATCCAGTGATGATCGCAGCCGCGAGCACCAGAATTCTGCCGTCCTTCTTCACTGCGCCGGGGGAGTATTCCACGGCATCGATCATAGGCGAAGAAATGGCGAATATGCAACCAACAAAATTCACGGCTTAACCAAATGAAGCGCGAGAGGCGGATACGAAATCGCAGAAAAGTGATAGGGGGCGCTTCTCAAGCACCCCCTATCACTTCAGGAACAATCACACGCCGCGTCCTGCTCAATGAATAGCGTGTGTTGCAGGTTTTAGCTCATCCACCGTTACCGTATTGCTTAGATCCACAGTTGCTCCCGCGGGTACGATCCAGAGGATTACCTGCTGGGCATTCTCGGTCGCCGTCCGCAGCTCGATGCGCCGAGAATCGATTCCCTTCTCCTCAACCAGATAGGCTTTGGTGTTCACGGCTCGCATGACGGCAACTTGGGGTGGCAATGCCTTTCGATGCTTTTGGGTAACATGCTCGGCTGCGGTGTCGTAGCCTATGACGACTGCCGTGGCATCGGGATCTGCCGCCAAGGCGTCGGCATAACGATCGAGCATTGCCTTGGCCGCGTTGTCGATTCGGCTCGGCCGCTTCTTATCGGCAGAAAAATCCAGGCCGGCGCCGTACTGGCGTGCGGCAGGCGGCGGTGGCGGCAGAGTGACGGTTACCGCTGTGGTGGCGAAGCCGGCGAGTGCTCGATCGTCCTGCACCGTGCAGTCAATGTTGACGATGCCGCTGACGAGTCCCGTGGTGTCCAGAACGTAACGAGTGCTACTGCCGGCAAGGGTGCCCCTGTTTGCGAGGCAGCTGAAGCTCAAGGGTCGGTTGTCCCGACTGAAGCCTTCTGCCGTCACCGTGACCGGGGCGCCCGAGCTCACCGCTGGCGGGTCGGCGCGAACGTGCATCTGGGGAGGGTACTTCGGCGGCTCCCTGATGGTGAACGATGCCTGGCATGTCGCCACCAACGTGCGCTTCGGTTTGTGATCGTCGGAGACGAGGGAGGAAACGTTGTAGTTGCCAGGCTGCAGCCCCGCTGTATTGACGGTCCCGGTGGAGGAACCGTCGCCTGCGATTTCACCACCGGTGCTGCTGTACGTGTATGTGAGGTTACGCTGCGGAAGAAATCCGGCTGGGGTCACATGAACGAAAATAGTCGCGCCGGCATAAGTCACGAGCGGGTCTGTTATGCAGACGGCGGAAACTGGCTGTCGTGCCAGGGCCGGGCTTCCAAAGGCACAGGTCACGAGTAGAACAGAAATATGGTGGCGCAAGCGCATTGCATACTCTCCTGGGCGAAACGAGATCGATTTACAGTTCGCCATACTCTTCGGTCAAGACGGCCCATGAGGACTGCAAGAATGGATTTTCCCAGGCCTCCGCAAATAGCGCTCTCAAAATATTCCACTGATCAAACGTGAAACAGAACGTGACACCGCCCCTCCCTTGAACGTGGAGTCCACTGGCGGGGGCGTCGAATTCGCGGCCGACGGTGTAGGCCGTGAATCTATCGCCTTTCCAATGTGTTCCTACAGGCGCTTCGCCAATCGCATCCAACATGACTCGGAATTCACAGATGTCCGGATAACCCGCGAGCGAGTACATCGCGGCGGTAGACCCTGGAAAGGTGAGCAAGGCGGTTAGGTCGTGGTCTCCACAACGGAGCACGCTGAAGGCAAACGATTCGCGGATGAATGTAGCGGCGGACTGCACATGGGCGTCGTAAGCGTGCAGTTTCTGTTCATCGCGGATGGGCTTATTGTGAACAAGGAAGTGCCCCCGTGCGGCGACCCGCCACAAAGTATCCCAATATGGAAGGAGCGCTGCCGTGAGCGCTGCGTCATCCGTAACGTGATCGTCACGCAGAAATACCACGAGAGGTCTGGCGTCGTTACCAATCGGCCACTCGGCGTGAGCGAGATGCGTCTCCACGGCGGCCTCAATGGTGGCCTCGTCCTGACCCATCGTATTAAGCTTCTGGAGGTAATAAGCCGCTTTGCCTTCGTCTCCGCCAGGTTTCCTCAGTTTGTACGCTGCCCGGAATGCCTGCAGAATGCCAACGACAGAATCACGCGAGATGTGACGATTCGGCGAAAACTCGGCTCCCATCTGGACAAAATGAGCGAGCCGAGCCCACTCTTTCTGTGAAATGGGAGCACCAGTATCCTTCTTCTCTTTCATTCGCAGGAGCGCAGCGGTTGGGCCAGTTTCCAGTATCGGTTGTGTGGCATTCGAGACAGAGACAGCTTTATCCCTATCATTGGAGGGCGTTTTCTCAAACGACAATAACTCCCGAAATCCATCAGTAAGCCACGAAAAAGTGCGCGGTTGAACTCCTGTAGTAGTTGACATCGCATTCTCCTTTTTGTGATCCGGCATCGTGTGTTGTTCATGTCGTTCGTTCATCTGAAAACTGTCACTCGTAGAAACACCTGTCGCTCTGCGGGCGTTACCCGCAACGCGGAGAGGGTTATAGGAAACCAAATCTTCTGGCATCGTTATCTGGCCCTCCCAAAGTGGTAGAGCACTCCTGACCCAACGCTCCAATAGGTGGATCGCGCGGAGCCGAAGGGAAGATAGAGGTCTTCCAGGGAGATCGCGCGCACTCCCCATCGTTCACTCACCTTCACATCGAGGCCTGCGCCAAACAGCATCATGAAACCGCTGTTGACGTTGGAAAGGTACATGCCTCCGGCGGCGTGCTGGGACGACAGCCGGGTATAGCCGCCCATGGCGTGCATATACGGCTCGTAGCGTCTGTAGTGGAGTAGATAGCTGGCGCCAGCGGCGCCGGTGATCAGGCTTTGATCGAAGGGCGTGCCCTTGCCGTAACGAACCGTTGCAATGTAGGCGAGGTGTTCTTTGCGGCGCATGTCGTATTCGATATCCACACCGTTCGTCGTTGCTACCTCGTTGCCATCCGACGTCGCCAGCGCGTAATCGGTACGAGTGTGGTCGAAGCCGACATACACCTGATCAGTGAACTGATTTGCGCGTAGCGGAGCAACGGTGTCGATCGCCTGCTGTGCAAAGCAAGCGCAACAGGTAGAAAGCACGGCTGCAAGAACAATGCCGATGGAGCGATTCCTCACTTTGCACCGTCCAGCGAGGCGGAGTGAGGGAAAGTCTGATCGGCATCTTTCGGACTAGCTGGATCTTGCTGGGCGGCATCTTTTTCGACTGCAACCCGCATGAGATAGGGGTAGAACGGAGTCAAGATGAACGGCAGCTTTTCCCGAACGGCCACGACAGGCGCAGAGCGCGCCTTGTTCATCTCCACACGGCCGGTCCAGGGGTCCATGATCACGCGCGAGCCGAGCGGCAGGGCTGCGATTTGGTGAATGTCTTTGGGAGTCAGATCGGGCGCTGCAGCGGCGGCAAACATGAGGCGGGGTTGCTCCCCAACCAATGAGTCGCTCAGCCGGCTCCGGAGCAGATTCGGAAGTACCTTGCGGCTGGCTTCCATCTGCTTCAGAAACAGGCCCATGTTCTGCAGCTTGTCTTTGTACGGAGAGTTTTGAAGCAGGACCAGGCTCTCTTCATCGGCCTCTTTGAGTTCGTCGCTGCTCCGCACCATGCGCAACCGGTCCAGTGCGTCGGTATCTGGGAAGATCAGGCGATCGCTGAATGCGAATCGGGAGTTGTCGCTATCGTGGGCGAGTACGATGTGGCTCAGCTCATGAGCCAGTACGGCCGCCAGAGCGGCCTCGTCGGGAAGAGCGTCTATCAGGCCGCGGCTGACCACAATGGTATGGCCGATTGCGAAGCTCTCTATCGGTGCCGTCAGAAGCACTCGGCACCGCACCTCGGGTTCGATCACAAGGTTATTGGTGACGATCAGGTTGTTTACGACCGTTTCGAGAATTTCGCTCAAAGGGGATACGGGCGCGACGAGCCCAGCCTGCTCCAATCGGAAGATGTAGTTGTTTTCGGCTTGGCGCTCCCAGGCCTTCTGGCTTGCCAGCGGCGTGCTCGAGTCAACCTGATCGGAGACGGCATCCTTGGCGTCCACCTGAATTGCCGTGAAAGCGTTGCTGAACTCCTGCCCGGTGTCCGTCTGGCTCGTGGCATAACCCCAAAGGCGGGTCTGGCCGCGCAAAGCAACTGGCAATTTGTCGGGCATCACGTCGGATTCTTCGCTGTAAACATAGGCGGGAAGCCAGGAACCATTACTGACGTTGACGCGCCAGGAGTCGAAGTGAATAAACTCCGAACCTTCGACCGGTCGAATGTAGGTGCCATTGAAGCGGACGATGTTGAGGCCCTGGTCCTCGACCCAGATTCGCCCCATGAACTGACCGTGCCCTTTGCCGGTGGGAGTCACGTCAAACACCAGACATCTCACGGTGCCAAGGAACTCTCTCTGGTGGTACGCAAACTTGTAGTGCGCGCGATCGAAGTGCTGCATATCGATCACGGCCATCTGCGTGAAGCCGAGCGGCACCCAACCCTTGCGGCGCTCGAAGGTGGCTTCTTTGATTTCGCGAAGAAGCTGATGGCTGACCAGAGGGCGCTCCTGGGGGATGAACGAATCGTCCTGGAGACGGCTCTTGAACGAGGCGCGGCCCAGAAAGTAAAGGTCTGAAACCGGCACACGGCCCAGTTCCTTGTCCTTCCTGAAGCCCTGCACATACGTTTCGACGATGGGAGAGTATTTCGCGAAGGCCTTTACGTTCTCAGCCTCGCGTGCGGTGATCTGGTCGATAGTTCGGTCAAGCGCATCGCTTGCTGGGTGGGGAGTGTCTGCGGCAGCCGCGAATGCACATAGCGACAGCACCAGAGGAAGCAAAATAAGACGGCATTTCATGAATCCGATCTCCTTTACGACAATGCGAAGACGACGTGAATGGTGGCGGGATAGTCCACAAACTGGCCATCGCGCCGCGCGGGAGTAAAGCGGATCTGGCGCGTGGCGGCAACTGCCGCCTCGTCCAGCCCATGTCCAAGACCTTTCACCACTCCGACAATCCGAATCTCTCCGGTGGCGGAAAAGACAACCTGCACCACGACGTCACCCTGCACGCGGAGCCGTCGGGCTTCCTCGGTGTACACCGGAGCGGGCTTGCTCTGAATCGCAACTGGAGCGATTGGGGAGACCTTTGCTGCTACCGTCTTGGCCTTCGCCAGTGCAGGTTCACTGAAGTCAACGCTCTTCACCGCTCTGTTCGTCTGGCCCGAAGCGCCGCTCTGCGTGCCAAATGCTCCTGTAGCGACGCCCCTTCCCGACGGGCGGCCCGTACCTGTAGCCGGGGCTCCAAAGCTCCCTACCGATGCGAGCGCCGGACCGCGATTTGTCGCGCTGATCGGCTGTTGCACGGGTACGCCGTTGGGATCTCCAAAGGAGCCGGTATGGACGGGTTTCGCGATAGGCATCGCAGGGACTGTCGCCAGCAAGCTGGGCTGTAGGACTGGCTTCGGCTCTGGAGGCGCGGGGAGATCCACCGTCCGTTCGACGCGCGGGAAGCGCGGAGCCGGAATGCTCATCGGAGCAGCGACTGCAGGAAGCACCGGAGAGGAGGCCGCTACCTGCGGGACAGAGATCTGGGCAATCGGTTGGCGCACCGGAGAACGATCTGAAAGTGTGGGCGCAACCAGTGAAATCGCGGAATACTTTTTCTGAATGAGGACCGGCGCCTTAGTGGTAAGGGTGATGATCAACAGCAACGCCATCACGATTGCTTGAATGCCAAAGCTGGCGATGAAGGCGCCAGGCCGCTTGCGCCCTGTAATCTCAAAGTCAGAGAAGAGTCCGGCCGGCATGGAAACTGGCGAATCGGGAACTACCACGGCATTCTGTACAGTTTTCATGCAGTTCCTACCTCACCGTCACTAGAACTGTTTGGGTATGGCTCAACTTTCCAGACATGCCCGTAACGGTGATCGAATATGTTCCCTTTGGCGTACCGTCCTGCTGGACATAACGAGTTCCGGTGCCGCAGCCGGTGAGAAGCAGGGCCAGCGCTATCGCAGCCAGCAATACAAGTCGTTTGCGGCGCTTGAATGACAGAAAGCTCAGTAGGAACGCGCCAAACAGCCCCGCCTTTTGCACGGTTGTAGCGAAAGTCGTCACATTCAACACGACATTCCCCGCGGACGCGGACGGGGCTGTCTGGGCGACGGGTGCGGGCACGCTGAGAGCGCTTGGCAATAGACCGCAATCCACCTCGGAGGACTGTGAGGCACAGCTGAATGCGATCGTGCCGTGGAAGCCATTGATCGCCGTCACCGACATCGGCAAAGCTGCCGACTGTCCCTGTGCGACCGACAATGGTGAGGCCGAGAAGCTGAAATCCTCAGGGCCGAGCACGGTCTGGGAGATAGCCGGCGACGTGCTGCCCAGGAGGTTTGAATCCCCACTGTAGGCGGCAAAGATCGTAAAGGTGCCAGTTGGTAGGGATGGAGTCCACGTCGCCACACCCGTGAGATTGACTGGCGCGGTGCCTGTGGCGATCACAGTACTTCCATTCTCCACGGTAAAAGTGACGTTGCCGGTCGTCTGGCCACTGTTGGGGAAGGAGATAACCGCTGACAACGTGGGCGGACTTTCCAGCCCGACGACGGATGATGAAGAGTTGACGGTTAATGCTGTCGCGGCTTGACTGATGGATTGTTGGTATGACGCGCCGCTCGCCTGTCCATAGGCATGCGAGATAGCCAGCAGAAACGTTAGTAGTGCGAAGGCCGAGAGTCTAAAGTTCATCGCGTCTCCGAAACAATCAGAGAACCGCGGCCGGGTATGAACCGGCCGCGGGTTGAAGGTTACTTGGTAGCAGTCTTCGAACTGGTGATTGCGCCAGTTCCCTTGATGATCTGGTAGTGGACGTCGCCGTTGTACACAATGGTCAGCGTGTTGGTGCCTGCTGGCAGAGTGCTTGTGGTCAACGTGGCAACACCGGATACCAGCGGAATCGTCTGGGCAGTCCAGCCGAGCGAATCGCTTACGGTGAGGGTGCCGGTCGGGGTTACACCGGCCTGCGAACCAGTCGTGGTAATCGTCAGCGTTACGGGCGAACCGTAAGTAGACGGGTTTGCCGAGGAGACGACCGCAAAGGTCACGCTGCCCAAGGTGACAACCTGGGAGAGAGTTGCGGAGGTTGCGGCGGTGAAGTTACCGTCACCAGCGTAGCTGACCGTGATCGGGTGAGTGCCAACGCCGAGCGTCGAACTCGACAGAGTCGCCGTACCGGCGCTGATTGCACCCGTACCGATGGAAACGCCGTTATCGAGGAACGT
>Ga0181528_10001945_pt1 | contig 12726 bp, 6 predicted proteins | sample PEATcosm2014_Bin_47_FD_119742 | JGI IMG/M metagenome (GOLD analysis project Ga0181528, IMG submission 119742) | Peatland microbial communities from MTU Mesocosm Facility, Houghton, MI, USA - PEATcosm2014_Bin10_10_metaG | ecosystem: Environmental > Terrestrial > Soil > Wetlands > Peat | place... | reverse complement strand
GCGAAGAAAATGGATTCATCGATCGGCGATCAATTAGATGCTCTCCCGCGTCCTCCGATTCCACACCCTGGTCCGCAGACGAAATTTCTGGAATCGAACGCCGATATCGCGATCTACGGAGGTCAGGCGGGTGGTGGAAAAACCTGGGCTCTACTTGCCGAAGCGCTTCGGCATATTGAGAACCCTGAATTCGGAGCGGTCATCTTTCGACGGACATCACCACAAATCACGAATGAAGGCGGGTTGTGGGACGAATCGATGACTCTCTATCCACCGTATAAGGGCACTCCCAGACACACGTTGGATTGGAAATTTCCCAGCCATGCGAACATCGGATTTCGGCACCTGCAATACGAGACCGACAAGTTGGCGTGGCAAGGCGCCCAGATTGCGCTGCTGGGCTTCGACGAGTTAACGCATTTCAGCGAGACACAGTTCTTTTATTTATTATCGAGAAATCGTTCGACGTGCGGTGTCAGGCCCTACGTTCGTGCGACGACGAATCCAACTCCATCCGATGATCCGATTGGTGGTTGGGTGAATCGACTCGTGTCATGGTGGATCGATCAGGCGACTGGCCTGGCGATCCCCGAACGATCGGGCATCGAGCGCTGGTTTATTCGCCGACATGGCGAATTGATCTGGAGCGACTCAAAACTCGATTTGATCGAACGATACGGGCGTCCCGATCTGGACGAATATCACTCGGACCAGACGGCGTTGCCGAAATCGCTGACATTCATACCCGCAAAACTCTCAGACAATCCGACGCTCTTAAAGCAAGATCCGTCCTATCGTGCGAATTTGCTCGCCTTGCCGGAAGTGGAACGACAACAGCTTGCCGAGGGCAACTGGAATGCCAAGTTGCTATCCGGATTGTTCTTTAAAGTGGCCAAGATTGAAATCGTCTACGCGTTGCCGACCACGTTGCGTTATTGCCGGGCATGGGATCTGGCGGCCACTGATGGAGCAGGTGACTGGACGGTCGGGGCCAAACTGGGTGTCGATACCGACGGCGTTTTTTACATCGCAGACGTTCAGCGCGGACAATGGGAAAGTAGTTACCGCGACCAGGTGATCCGGCAAACCGCTGTCATTGACGAGCCGTGTCAGATTCGATTGCCACAGGATCCGGCGGCGGCGGGAAAAAGCGAAGCCAAACGGATGGTCGTGATGCTTACTGGACACGAAGTGAAAACCGTTGTCGTCAGTGGTCAAAAGTCGACGCGAGCGGTTGGGCTCGCATCTCAGATGAATGTCGGCAACGTGAAAATGCTGTCAGGTCCGTGGAATCAAGGGTTGTTGCAGAGGCTGGATGCATTTCCCACGAAGGGTGTTCCCGACGATGAAGTCGATGCGCTGGCCGACGCGTTTAATGAACTTGCGTCAAAAAAGAGAGTAATCGTCGTTGCGACGGGGAGTTAACGCCATGAAATTAGTTCGGTGGATTACCAGTTGGTTCGGAGGGGCGACCAAGTCATTCGGGTCATTGGGCGTTGGTCTCCGCGTTGCACTCAGTGGCGGGGCACCTGGCGGGTGGGCATCAGATCATCGCGAAGAAACCGCTCACAACACGGGGTTCAATTACATTGCGATTCATGCAATTGCTGCACAGGCCGCAGGAGCCACCGTGACGGTATTTGCCGACGGCGATCAGCAACCGCAACGTCAATCGCGTCGTAAATCGCTGGCTTCGAGCGTGGGATCGTTCGCCCGCTGGAAGTCGACTTACGGTGCGGATGATCGAGAAACCGATCCGTTGCCGATTACTCATCCGCTGGTAAGGTTACTCAAGCGACCGAATCCCTACGAAAGTGGAGCGAACTTTCGATATCGGCAGGCGCAACAAATCCGCTTAACGGGAACGTGCCTGATCTGGAATGTTCCCAGTTTGTCGGGGCCGACATGCGAACGGTATGTGATTCCCACCGCAATGGCCTCACCCGTTGCACCGACCAACGAACTTCCCCGTGGTGGATGGCGAATCAGTCCGGTCGTTTCGCGTTACACGCCCATTGTCGATGACGGATATGTCGAAATCCCAAGTTGGTATCGAATTCTGGGCAAGATCATTGATGCGCGCCAGGTGCAAATGATTCGCCTGCCACACGCCTGGTATTTGGACGATGGTCAAAGCCCACTGTCCGCTGGCGCGAAGTGGGTCGATGCGGGCGAAGCCGTTGACACGGCTCGATATCACCAACTGAAAAATGGCATCGATCCGTCGATCGTTTGGAATCTGCCGCCGGACGTTTCGCCCGATCAGGACGAGATCGACCGAGTCCAGTCAAAGATCAGTACCAAATACGGCGGGCCGGAAAATGTCGGACGAGTAATGGTCGCTCAAAGTGGAACGACCATTACTCCACTCAGCACATCCCCTAAAGAGATGTGTTACACGGAAGGTTTTCACGATTTTAAAGCGGCCATTCTGGCTCTGCATCAAACCCCTCCGGTTGCCGTCGGGTTGCAAGAACCTGGTGCCTACGCCGCGTACAACGCCAGCATGAAAGCCTGGCGGCATGCGGCCGTCCAACCCCTGTGCGACATGCTGGCTGAATCCGACACGGAACATCTGGCACCTCAATTTGGGACCGGACTGACGGTCGAGATCGAATCAGACACAGTCGATGACACTGACCTTATCGAAACACAATTGCGAAACGATCTGGATGCAAAAGTCCGTACCAAAAACGAATGGCGAGCGGTACGCGGCATGCCTCCATTGCCGGGAGCGCAAGGTGACGAATTGGTTGGCACAGACAGCGCTCAATCTAGTAATCAGGCCGCACCAGTATCCCCGAATTATTCCGGTAACTCCTTAACAGATTCGGCAGATATCGCGAGCGCCGAAAAGAAGACCCATCGCTTAACAGAAACGGCGTTGGAAACCTCGGGCGAGCAATCGTCGTTGCTTTCAACGGTGGCCGCAACAGATTCGCCGATCGATGCCGTCCAGAGTTCGACGTCGAATCATGCACCAGACTCAGGTCAGGTGGATGATTCCGAAAACGACGATTCGATTCGTGCCAAATTGATCGCGGAGATTCTGTATGGTTTGTATGGCGACTCCGTTTTTTCGGCGCTTGAAGCGCAACCAGAGACCGATACCAAGGCATTCGATCCGAATCTTCACCCTCGCGGCGAAAGGGGTCGCTTCGTAAAGCGAGGATCGGCAGAAGCTGTCGCGGCCGCTCGAGCACTGATTTCGCGCGTCTTGAGTGGAGAAACGTTCGCGAGGTCGGAATCACGAGTCCTCGAAGCGTTACGTTTGTTAACGAGGGCCCAGTTGGAATCACTGCATCGAGAACACGGTGTAGCGCCTCCGCCCCGTCTTCGTGACCATCTCGTTGAAAGCGTATGGTCGCGACTGTGTCCCTCCCCAGATTCGAACGGGGCGAATGATGTACCGCCAACGTCCGGCAAACCTGCGCCAGCCTCGGGCGTGGACGTCTATGTTCAACATCCAGACGAATTAAATCGGATTCTCAACCGAAAAATGAGTCGCGAGGAATGGGGGCAGATCGTAGGCGCCCAACCGGGTGCGCGGGTTCACGTCTTCAAGCGAGGTCTTTCTTCCGTGGAAATCGCGGTCGAACATCCTGATTATCGAGCGCGCCGGATTGTGACGCCGACAGAAATCATCAATTCCGAAATCGACGTCGTTCGAGAAAAACAAGGCAACGGGATCGCGACGCGAATCATCGAACAGCAAGTGAAAGCGGCAAAGAACCTCGGATTCAAAGCGATCCGGTGTACTGCCCTCGGAGACGGCGAAGCATTGCGAGATCCGTCTAGTAAGGTAAATACGGGTTACTACACTTGGGCGCGACTCGGTTTTGACGGCCCCATCGCTCCATTGATGCGACAGAGAATGCGCGAAGGGACGGAAAAAGAACGAGCGACTGTCGCGGATTTTGAAAAACGATTTTCCGGAGTCAAATTGGTCTCAGAGATGATGAAGACAAAAGAACGCCGCGATTGGTGGCTGAAATACGGAGGCGAATTTGAAGGAACTTTCACGTTGAAATCAGACTCAAAATCCTCGCGAGTCTTGGAAAAATATCTTGCGGAAAAACGCAAAAAAGCGAAAAGCAAATCTTGGGGCGATTCGCTCGATCACGCAATCGGAATTTCGATCGACCAGCTTGTTGAGCCCGCCGGACACGGCGAAAATTCCGTCATGGCTGACAACGCTGATTCGATCAGACCAATGCTTCGGGGTGAAAATCCAGACCCTTTGACACCGGAAGACGAAGAAATCCTGGATCGGATCTGGGACGAAATCGGCCGAGAAACTGGCGTGGAAACCGAGTCAAATCAAGGATTTGACGAGACTGATTCTGATGTTTGATATTGTCGGATTGGCCTGAGCAGTTGCGAACGGTTGTCTTACGTGAGAGGATTAGAATCCAAAATCTTTAGTGGGATGGCGGCTTTCCTCACAAATGTTGCGGTGGAACGATGATTGACCTTGAGTGGTCGACATCGAATTGCGACAGAATGCTCGTATCGAAGTTCAACGAGAATGACACCTTTGAGTTCGCGTGGCATATTGGGCAATGGCCAAAACACTACTTGAATACTCTGATTGGTTGGCAGAACGCGAGTTGCGATGGCCCGCGCCTCCGAAGGTCGAGCCCGTTCATGCGACTCCGTCGGCGAAGCCGTTGGAAAATATCCGCGCTGTCACCTGGAGCATTTACGGAACGCTGCTGCGCATTACCGACGGTGAGCTTCTGTTTCAGCACCCGCAAACGATCCGAATGGAAGTTGCGATCGAAAAAACGATCCACGAATTCAATATGTGGAACAGTATGATTCGGCGAACGGGTAAACCGTCCGATGCCATGCTGCCCAAATACAACAATGCCATCGAGAATGCGCGGCTGACGCCGACTAGTCGAAAAGGAGATATTCCCGAAGTCGACTCCGCGCAAATCTGGGGAAAGATGGTTGATCTGCTCAACAAGAAGGAATACCGGTACGACGAATCAATCTACGGAGATTCCAAGGAGTACGCCGAAAAGATTGCCTACTTTTTTCATGCGTCGCTGCAGGGAACCGAAGCGGCACCGGGTGCGTTAGCGACATTGAAGGCGATCGCCGACGCGGGAATCCGTCAAGCGGCACTCGCCGATAGTCAGTGTTTTACGCTCGTTCAACTGACACGCGCGCTGCGCGAGCAGGGAAGTTTGCCCGATGCCAGAATGATTCTGCCCGAATCGATGAATACCCTTTCGTATGAATGGGGGATTCGAAAACCTTCGGTTTCGCTTTACGCCCAATCGATTTTGCGTTTCCGGCAACTGGAGATTGAGCCTGGCCAAATTCTGCACGTGGGAACGCGGATGCAGGATGACCTGGCGATCGCCAAAGCCTGCGGATTCAAAACCGTGCTCTATGCCGCCGAAAAGGTCAGCTTGCAAGCAACGGCTGATGACATGAGGAACCCCGAAACTCGTCCAGATCGTTTGATCACCGATTTGAATCAGCTTCGAGATATTCTTCAAGCGTAGAGTCGATAACAACCCGAATCGGTGGATTGCAATCATCGCCGCCGTGTTCTTGATTCAAATGGAAAAACCATTACGAACGTGCTGGAAGTGACAAACCTCGGGTCGAGAGAACATCCTTGAATTCGGCGTCCGACCCAAGTCCAATGACCAAGTGTGATGGCGGATTTACGCGAGGCGATCAACCGACATGTTCGTGAATTCGAATCATCTTCCTCAACGTCTGAGGCCCGAGCATTACATGTCTGAAGAGATCTATCAGCAAGAATTGGAGAAACTATTTTTACCGGGTTGGCACTGCATTGCTGCCGCGGCGCAGATTCCCCATGTTGGCGATTATCGCACGATCGATGTCTTGGGGCGACCGCTGATTTGCTGGCATACTTCGAACGGATTTCATACTTATTTGAACGTTTGCACTCATCGCTTCAGTACGTTGACCGATTGTCGACAGGGACGTGCGGAAGGTCGTTTGAAATGCCAATACCATGGCTGGGAATTCGACGAAACGGGAAATACCTGCAAGATCCCCGATGCGCAAAGTTTTCGTCCGTTGGCAAAAGGAGAGTTGGGGCTGCGAGAATATAGGACCGAAACCGTCGGCCAATTGATCTTTGTTTCCTTTCAAGAGAATCCAATACCTCTACATGAGTTTCTCGGCGACGAGATTGTCGCTCTGTGCGAAGACTGGTTCGGTTCGAACGGCACCATCATTTATACGATCGATCAAGAGCTGAACTGTAATTGGAAGATCGTCATCGAAAATGGAGTGGAATCGTATCACATCGAGACAGTGCATCCGAAAACGTTTGGGCATTATCCGCGTTGTGAAGAGTGCCGGCATGACTTTCAGCGAAACTATGACCATTTTATCCATGACTACACCGCGGCCAGATTAAGCCCGAGCACCAGGAATGAACGAATCCTCGCGCGCCTATCAGGAGTAGCACCTGAACTGCGGTATCACCACTTGTTGCGTTACCCGAATGTCGTTTTCGGCTGCGGTGCGCAGGTTGGTTACATCCAGATGTATTGGCCTGTAACTGCGAAGCTGACCCGCGGGTTTTCATTGTTCATGTTTCAGCCGGGACGTCGTCGCGGAATCGTGTCCAAGCTGTTGCATCGGCTCGTAAAGTTCAATGGAGCACCACTCATTCGCCGTGTGATTTCGGAAGACGCCTCAATCGTTCCGTCAATTCACAGAGGAACTGCCAGCCTCGATCGCCCTTACGGAGGTGGCTTGATCTCGATCCGAGAAGAGCGGATCTTTGCCTTTCAGGATCGAATTCTCGAAGCACTTGGTGAGAAACATCCAGGCTAATGTCCACCAACAAACAATCAGTTCGACTATAAAATTGAATGCCAACTGAGAGAATCGAAGATTATAGCGTGACCATCGACCTCTGATTGAATACGTTCGGAGCGATGCTGAATCTTGTGACACGTTAGCACATTGATTGTTTCAATCGCTTTCGAGGATTCAACCAAGATGTACGGATTTGCGAATCAGCCATTCCGTAGTAAGCAGACTGATAACAGTTGCGAACACCAGCCAATTGTTCCACAGTGACGCGATTTGAATGTTTGTTTCCTGTTGTCGAGTCGGATTGAAATCGTCAGGGAATCGGTCGACGGTTGTCAGGTCGTATGCCTTTCCTCCTGTTTCGTCGGCGAGGTTCATTTGCATAGTAGAGTTCCTGATTGGATTTCGACGTTCGAGTGAAATATTGGCAACTTCGAAACCAATTTCGTTGACTTCGTTTGAAAGCGGGTCTGAAACTCGTAAACGATAATCACCGCTGTTCATAACGGGAATGCGCGTCTCGAAGACACCTGGTTTGAGTTGTGGGATTCCAATTGATTCTGAACCGCTCAACTCTTGAGTCGGCCGAATCAGTTCGGCGGCAAGTTGACGATTGGCGAGCGTTCTTTCATCAAGGGGATGAAACTCTTTATCGTAGGCTTCGACGGTGACTAAAACTTGATCGTCGGGACGGTATTTCGTTTGATCGGTTCGTACGACAAACCGTTTGTGGCTACCGATAGCATGGCTCAATCCCAAGCGGTGGATCATCTGGCCCCAAAACTGGCGATAATATTCTTCCCCATGCAGCCGCCGCAGACGCCACATTTCGTTGAAGCCGATGTAAACCACTTCGCCCCGTCCGTACTGGCGGATGGCGATCAGCGGTTGATGGGTTTGTCCGTCTTCGCATGTGTCGCTGGGATGTTCAGCGAGAACTCGAGTCCCTCGGGTTTCAATTCGCCGAACCGGCTGATACCAGGGCAATTTTGCGAGATTGTCCCATGCCTTAAGATTCTCGGTCTCCGTTTGTCCCAGTCGCATAAAATCGTATTGTAAAGCTGCTGAAGTCAATGTGAGTCGAAATTCTTTCTCGTCTTTTCGTTGTGAATCTGCATTGACCGCCACGGGCAAGAGATCGGCCAATGGAGTTTCGGCGAGTTGGCCAGGTCCAAACCTCGGTCCTGCGATCACTACCAGTCCACCACCGAAATGACCGACAAACTCTTTCGTCATCTCGCAGAACCGAGTGCTCAACGATTCCGTTGGCACATCGCCGAGAAAGATGACGTCATTCTCAAAGAACTGGCTGCGGGGAAGGGTGAGGGACGGAAGGAACAACTCGTTCATTTCGCGGACGGTCGGATCGGCCGAGCGAATGAACGTACGAAAACCGCGGGTGCCGACGAGTTTGTCTCGGTGAAAGACTTCTTTCATGAATCGCCATTCCCACGTCGGCTCGTATTCAACGAACATTAAACGCAGAAAGTCGTCGATAACTTTCACCTCGCGCTCGGCGAAATTGTTCTGAACGACGACTTCTCCGTCGACGGGGTCAACTTGTGCGCGGAACGCAAACCGGCCTGTAGTTTCGGGAGTAAAAGGGAACTCGATTTGGGCAATTTCACCAGTGATTTCCACGGTCTTTTCGCCGATCGGTAATCGACTTGATTCGCCATCGTGAACGTCACCCGTTTGATGAACGAACAGCCGGACTCGGACGCTAGGTTTGTCCAATTCCCGTTGTCGAACCGTGACATTGATGCTAGACGATTCAGCTCGTTTCATGGTTAACGGAACTTGTATATCGACGCTGAGATCAACGGCGGTTAGCGGACCGATACCTACTGTGAAACACGGAATTCCGAGCCGTTTAGCTACGGCTAGTGGTCCCGTACCGGCGTTCTGATCGAAGTCGCTGAAGATGAGTACCGCTGAAAGGTTTTCTGTCGAGTGTTTGCGAGCCAATTCTTCGAACGCATCGCCGATCGCAGTCGTGGTACCGTTGGTTTGCCATTCGCGTGCCACCAATTCACCGTTGGCAAGATCGTCGGAATTAATTACTCGGATGCTTTGCGATTCTGCAAATGCAAAGAATTGAAGTCGATACCTTTCAGACAATCGCTGGACTAGATTTTGATGCGATTTCGCTAGTAACGCTCTTGCGTAATCGACACGGGGAATCATTTCCGGGTGTTGCGCTTGATTTGAAGCGGCAACAGGAACCTGGGAAGCCGACGGACGTTTTCGATAGCCTGAAAGATCGACGGCATTCTCCAGTAAATCTCGCTCGGTAGTGGATAATTCGTCCACGATGGACATGCTGTCGCTACTGTCCAGCAAGATCCACAACACCGGTTTTGGCAGGTTGACCAGAGTCAATTCGAGAATCGGATCGGCGAGAATCAGAAATGCGATGCAAAAAGTCGTTGACCTCAGCATCGCGAGAACAAGTCGCGTCGTCCGGCGTCCCTGAATCTGCCATTTCAAGTAGAACCAGAACGACAGTCCACACAGGCAACAGCAGACGAACAATACCAGGGTTGGGGACGAATTGGCCCAGGCGGATCCGAACGAGGCACGCATCGATTCGACGTGTGTCACGTTGTCGTATCCCAGCAAACGCCCCAATGTCGTCACCCAGTTCATTGTCTTGTCACCTGCTCAGTCCTCGTCGCCAGTTCTTCCAATGCGGTCGGGTCAGGATGGTTTGCTCGAACAACAAACTTCCTAACAAACACCATCCGAATTCTTGCCAAAGCTGGCGTCCGTTGCGAATACCGCCGTCGATTTGAATAGCATCGTCGGAATTCAGAATCGAAGCGTTATCGTGACCGATTCTTTTGTTTAATTCCGCCGTCGAGATTGCTGACAGGTCTGATTCGCTTTCTGCACCGTTGACGGCAAATATTATTTCCTGGGTTGCGTTGGATGTCGCGAGTCCCAAAGGCATTTCCAGTTGTTCGGAGGTGACGCGATACGATCCTGCGACCAGGGGATGTCGAATCGTGAATCCGGAAACCGCAGGGGCGATTGGATCAACAGCCAAGGGTTCGGTCACGCCTGACGGCCGAGTGACGAGATACCGGATGTCGGGTCGTCGTTCAATCGGGAAAGAAATCCTTTCGCCCGCCGCGAACGTTCGAACCGGGAATGTTTGTTCGATCAATTGGCAGAATGTCCGATGGAACAAATACATCGCACCCGAACTTCGCATCAGGTTCCAATTTGATGTGACACCGCTGGTAAAAAGCACGACTCGACCCGCACCGATGCGCCGTTCGATGACGAATGGCAGTTGATCGACATCAAACGTGGCGAGGACTTTTGGCGGACTTTGACCGGCGAGTTCAGCCAGCAAACTCGTGTTCATGTCCGCGCGAATCGCTTTGAAAAACGGCGTCGATGCGAAAAGCGAGCTGAGCGAGTCAGGGTCTTCGCCTTCGATTTGAAAAAAGTCATGCTGCATCGATTCAAACGAGGCAAAAAACGGCTTGACCGATTGGGTTGTCTCTTCTGGTGTGTGGCCTATTAGATGCGGTTCGAGCGGGACCGGAAGAATTCCCTGACCGGATAGCCATGCTCGATCTGTCCATGCCGCTGGATCGAATTGGCCTCCAGCGAGGATCACGAGAGGGCCTCCTCGGCGAACGAATTCTCGCAGCAATTGCACAAAGTCCGTTTCGATTGTTTCGAGACCCGCGACCACGACAAGCTTCGCCGATTGCAATCGCTGCTGCGTCACTTGCTCGGGTCGCAGATGATCGACGTGAATTAGTCGACGCGGCGATTCTTCCGTACTGGAACGCGGTGCCATTAAGTGTCGCAGTGCATAGGTTTCTCCGATCTGATTTCGATCGAGATTTTCGTTATCCCCGAATTGATCGACGAAGATGACGGGCAACGACGAAACGATTGGTACGACGATCTGTTGTCTGTTGTCAGCCAGCAATTCGTCGACGGATGGCAGATCGGCTTGAATGACCAATGTGGCTACCGCCATGTCCGCCTGCAAAGGATCGGCCTGCTGCTCAAATTGATAGTTGAATTCGATTTCACGTTCTTGACCCAGTGATAACGTAACCGTCTGGCTAGAGACCTGAGTTTCGTCGATCAACAGCGTTGCCTGTATATCGAAGGTTTCGCTACGGGAGGATTGGTCGATCGTCGATGCGATCGCATTTGATTTCACACGAGCGAGGAAACGACCGGGGACTTCGCAACTCGACAAGCCATCTTCAAGATGAAACCCTGAAACCCAGACGTTACGAACATCTTCCCGTCCGAGATTGACAATTTGAATCCCTCGAAATCGACCAACAAAATCGGGCATGACTCCCCGCCAGGTGTTTGCTTGAGTGTCGGTGAAAAGGACAACGCGTTTTGTCGGCGGATCGACCGCCTGTTGGCAGGCGGCTTCCGCTTGTTCGAGTCCTGTGCGAACGTTCCCTGCAACATCGACCAGTTTGATTCGATGGAGTGCTTGTCGAGAATCATCTTTGCTTCGATAAGCGTCCAGAGTGACGCGATCTTCGGAACCCGCCATGGGAATCACGCTGATCCGACTGTCAGGCGGTAGAATCTCGATGAACTCGGCTGCTTTTGTTTTGGCGCGATCGAGCAGAGTTCCGCCAAACGACTCAACGCCCATACTGCGACTATTGTCGATGACGAGAATTGCATGTACCGGAGTTCTTGCATTTGTTCTGATTTCATCTTCGCCCGACGAACGTCCTGCGGATTTAAACAGCAAGTAACTTGATGCGATCAGTCCAAAACACAGACCTGAGACAAGAATCTTGCTTCGTTTGGGGGAGCTTGTGGCCCAGACAACAGCCAGCCCTATCGTCAGCAGTATGACAAATCCGGTCAACGCAAACGGCCAGAATGCTTCCGTCATCGCTCGATCGAGTACCGGCTTCGACAACACAATACCAACGAATATGACCGTCAGAATCCTTGCGGCAAGTAGTAACGCATCGCGAATTCGAAGACTCTTCCGATTGCGCTTCAGCGCGTCATGAAGAAAGTCCATCGCTGCCCAGGAAACGGTTTTGAATCGCCGCCGATAAAGTAAATGAATGATGATCGGAACGACTGACGCGATGATTCCGGCAACGGCGAACAAACTGGTTTCAAATCGGAGCATCGCGACTTCATTTCTACTTGGTGCGTGCTCCCAGAGTCGACATTGCCAGGCATAACCATCCGACCAGAAACGCAACTCCGCCCAGCGGCGTCACCGCGCCCCATTTTGTGACTCCAGTGAGTGTCAGAAGATACAAGCTGCCGGAAAACAGCATGATTCCTAAAGCGAACGACCAGGCTGCGATCGAAGTCAATCGGTTCGGACGGCGTTCCGCGATCAGACCAGCGGCAATCAGTGCCAGTCCGTGGTACATCTGATACTCGGCCCCCGTTTTAAAGTCGTTCAAGAATTTCGCGGCAAGCGGCAGCGTTTGGCCACCAACAATCCGTGTCATATCGGCATATTTCGCGACGAAGATTTTGTCGAGTCCGTGCGCTGCAAAGGCTCCTAAAGCCACGGACAACCCGCAGAAAACCGTACCGACCGTAATCCAGCGTTGACCTGTCATGATGCCTTTCACGAACCGGAAATTCAAAGGGGACAGTCCCCGGCGGTTTTCGGAAGCCTCTAAATCACCAAACCCGTTTCATCGATTTCGAACGGGATTATCCCGTCATCGGCTGCGCTGCCTCTGTGTTTGGCGATATGCAATGCCCGACGCATCCGATTTCCGTCTCGCATCTTGCCCATCAGGATGATTGTATTGGCATTACACAATTCGTCGCCGCTTTCGAGTGGGCGATCAATCAAATCGTCGAGCCGTACTTCGTGAGAGGTGTAAAGCAACATCGTCGCCAGTTGCTTGTGATCGTAGGCGT
>Ga0181528_10001944_pt1 | contig 12733 bp, 8 predicted proteins | sample PEATcosm2014_Bin_47_FD_119742 | JGI IMG/M metagenome (GOLD analysis project Ga0181528, IMG submission 119742) | Peatland microbial communities from MTU Mesocosm Facility, Houghton, MI, USA - PEATcosm2014_Bin10_10_metaG | ecosystem: Environmental > Terrestrial > Soil > Wetlands > Peat | place... | reverse complement strand
GCCGGGCAACGCATACGCCGGCGAAACAGGGTTATCGACCTGCCTCGTATTCACAAAGCCATTGAAGAGGAGCAATCCACTTACTTTCAGTGGATACTTCGACTCCGTTTCAACTTTGCTCACTTCGTGCGTGGCAATCTGTGATTCCTCGATACTCTGGCGCTCTCTGATTTCATCCAGCGTCGCAGGAGTGGCCAACGCAACTTCGCCGCCTGCATTCGCATCGGCCGGCTGCACGGTCGCAGCGGGCGTCGGCAAAGAAGTCCCTTTCTCCGCCGCCATCTGTTGCTTCAATGCAGACAGGTTCTGCCGCAGCTCGATCAATTGCTTCTGGTACGCCTCCAGCTGTGCTTGCGCCGCAATCATGGCCTCAGTCAAATGTTCAATCTTCTGCTCCGTGGTTTCCGGCGCCACAATCGGCGCAGGGGCGCTTTGCGCACCGACCGGAAGGCTCAGGCCGCAGAGCAAAAGGAGTACTGCCGCCAGCAACCGGCGATCACCCCCCATAATGTCTCTGAAAGCAGGCGCTTTCTCACCGTCTTTTAATTGAGTACTCATGGCGTTAGTATCGCGCTCCGTGAAGGGTTGGCATTTCTGGTTGATTCCGGTCTGTGGCGCTCTACGCTCATGCGAAAGATGGTTTCGCCGTCCCGGTTACTCACAAGCTTTACGTCCCCACCATGTTCGCGTGCTACGCTCCAGGCCAAGGTCAGACCCAATCCTGTGCCTTTTTGTTTTCCCTGGCTGACAAAGGGATCGAACAAGCTCTCGCGAATCCCTTCAGCGACACCCGGACCGGTGTCGCAGATGGTTACGCTTACAGCATTTTTGTCCGCGCTGATTGAGACTCTCACCTCGCGCCGTCGAGTGCTCTCTCGTGCCGATTGGCACGCGTTAAGCAGCAGGTTGTAAATCGCGCGCTCCACCTGCTTTATGTCCACGGCTGCCGTTGTATCCACTTTGGTGTCTTCCTTCACGAGTACTACGCGCTCCGCGTCCGGATGCAATTTCACGAGCGCCATCGCGCGGTCAACCAGCGAGGAGATCGCGGTTGGTACCTTTTTGAGAGCGGCTCCCGTGCGGCTGAAGATGAGCAGCGAGTCCAGCATATCGGTTGTCCCATTCACTGCGATCCGGATCTCTTCATACAACTCTGCGCGCTCACTCGCGGGAAGGGTTGGCGATGCCAGGAACTCCGCATTGGCATAGACCGCGGCGAGGTAGTGTCGTAAATCGTGGGAAACCGAACTCGCCATGCGCCCAATCGTTGCCAGTCGTTCCGACTCTAGCAACGCGCGGTTCGTCTTCTCAATTTCATCGCGCATCTGCGCAAACACACGGCTCAGATATTGCACCTCCTGGGTGCCGTCGACGGGGAGCGAGTGTTGCCGGTCGCCCTCGCCGAAGGCACGAACACCGGCTGTCAGCATCTCCAGGGGTCGCGTTACCATGCGCGCAAGCAACAGCATCAGAGCGGAGCCTGCGGCCATCGCCAGCAGCGATACCCAGAAGATCAGCCAGTTGATTTCATTCTCCGCACGGTCAGCAGCATCGAACGACTTCATAACCACGAGCCGCAACGAAGTATCCGCCCCGCCAGTCAAGTCCCTGAACACCGTCAGGTATCGCTCCGTGCCAACCATCGCAATTGCGGAACCGCCGTTCTGTTGGAGCGACAAGGCCGTTGCTCGAAGAGCGTTCTGCTTGTCTCTTGGAAGCGTACTCACGGTAACTTGATCGCCCGCGAAGAATGCCGCTTCGGCACCCGCCCCGCGACCCACCTCGCGCAGGAATTCGCCGTCAATTGCGTAGCCGCTGATCACATATCCCAGCAGGGTGCCATTGGACCTGCTCCCGAAATAGAGCGGTTGCTCGGAATACTCAAACAAGCTGCCATCGCTTAATAGGTAATGCTTTGATCCGTCCGTGATCACCGCCTGGAGGTCGCGGCGCAACAATTCCGGATTTACCGGGCCCCGTGCGTAAGCAGCCTGAACCCGGTGGTCTCCATCTGCCAGGGCAAATAAGTCATTGCCGCTTGTCCGCCAGAATTCCACTGCATCGTCCGCAATGGTTCGCGAGTCGTTTGTAGTCATCAAAGCCTTCAGCTTGGGCTCATCCGCCATCAACGCATTCTCCCGCGCCAACGCCGTTAGTCGCCCTGCTTCCAGGTCTTGGAAAGTCTCTACCGAATGCCCAAGATCCATCTCCAGGGTCGATCGCACTTGTTGATGCATTCGGCTGCGAATAATGTAGAGGCTGGACGCGTTGGTTCCCGCAATGACCAGCGCCAGAGACGTCAGCAACAGCACGCGTGTCCGTATTCCTGGTACGCGCTTCTCGGTCGGCACACAGTCCTTTCTGTTACGGAACAAATCGGTACCCGGCACCATAGACCGTCTGCAGATGGTTCGGGTCCGCCGCATTCGGCTCCAGCTTCTGCCGGAGTTTCAGGATCTGGTTATCGACCGTACGCGTTGTTGGATAGGAGTTATATCCCCACACCTCGTTCAACAACTCCTCCCGGCTCAGAACTCGCTCTGCGTTTTCGACAAAATACTTCAAGAGCTTGAACTCATGTGCCGTGAGGGTTACCGGCTTGCCGGCGCGACGGGCGCTCATCCTGGCAAAATCGATTTCGCATGCGCCGAAGCTGAAAGTCGCAGGCTGAGCCGCCTTTATCCTGGGTCTGCGTAGAGCCGCCTGCACTCGGGCCATCAGCTCGCGGGGGCTGAATGGCTTGGTCATGTAGTCGTCCGCGCCGAGTTCCAGCAGCAGCACTTTATCGGCCACTTCACTGATGGCGCTGAGTACAATCACTGGAATTCCCGGTTGCTCGGCCTTCATCATCTTGCAAAGGTCGCGTCCAAAGATGCCGGGGAGCACCAGGTCCAGGATCACTGCGGACTGCCTGCTTGAGCGGAACGTGTCCAGCCCGTCCTGGCCGTTCACGCATGCAGTCACCTCGTAGCCCTGCTCGCGGAAGGTTCTTTGCAGAATCTTCTGGATCTGAGGGTCGTCTTCGATAACCAGAATCCGCGTTTGCGCAGCTTGATCTTGCGCGTTCTTCGACTCGAATTCCATCGCTACCTTCTCGCTCTGCATCATGCGCTAATTGTCACTCAATCTCTATCTTGCTGAAATGGAAGGTCATTGAAAATGACATTGTGGTGACAATTGCCTGACAAGGCTCGCGGTCCAACCCAACTTCCGAGAGTCCAGGCACTCCGCTTACAGACATCCTACTGCACCTGCTGCCAGTCAAACCCATCAAAGCGACCGATGACCGCAGCAAAATGAAGAGAGTTGAAACCCCGCCTGAGCACAGTCGAATGGCGGCCTTCGTTGCGGAAGCTCAAGCCACTCCCCGACCCGTTGGCGCAACCAGGAGCCCAAAAAGAAACGCCGCCGTCAGCGCCAGACCCGCAATGCCCACCAGCACCCGAGGGTACCCAAATTGCACAAACAGAACTCCCGCTCCCGCCATTGCGCAGGACTGAAGCAGCGCGTTGCAGAACATCGTCATTGCGGATGCCCAGCTCCGCTCTTCGTCGGTCACCCTGCTCATCAACATGTTGTACAGCCCGGGAGTGCTCATCCATTGCGCCGCAGAAAAGCCCAGGTAGAGTGCCACAGCCAGCCCCCGGTTGTGGGTGGCCGCCATCAAGCCCATCGCCACAGCCGTAGCAACCTGCGTCGCGACAATCCCGTTCAACAGGCCCAGCCGGCGAAAAACAAACGGCGTCATCAAGGTCGCGCACAACTGAATCACATGAGCAGCTGAAAAGATGAACCCAATCTGCGAAAGGGAAATATGCAGGTCGCGCGTCAGATACACATTGGCAAAAGGCGTAAAGGAGGCCAGTGTGGCTGTCCACAGGGCCATCAGTGGCACGTACCGAAGCAGGAAGGGATTTATCTTCCGAAACTGTTTCTCAACTTTGTTCGGAGTTTGAGCTTCGCTCTCCTGTGGCGGCGGTATCCGAAGGCGCGACAAAGGGAAGACCCCAATCCCAGCAATGCCACACGAACCAATCAAGATTAGTCGCTTCACATCGGCAGCCTGTAGCGTATACCCAGCCATCCTCAGCAAATGCGGCAGGGAACCGCATACAAACCCTCCGAGCGCGCTGACGGCGATGCTGACTGAGAAGACAATGCTGAACGCTGACGTCCGGTTCTCAGAAGTTGTAAGCCTGGCAAGTGTCGGCAAGTAACAGACTGCCCAGACGCAAAGTGCCAGCCCAGAGAGAAATGCAAGAGCGACTTGCGCTGGCTCCCATATGGCGAAGACGCGCGCTACACCCAGCAGTGGCGCCGCTATCATGCTGCACACCTGCAATGGACGCAGCCCGAATTTGCGCGCAAGCCAGCCAGCGGGCAGGGTTCCGGCCACCGACCCAAATGTCAGTGCGCCTCCCACCAGGCCGATCGTCCGTTCGTTGAAATGGAGATCCACGAGGTAGAGATTGAATATGAAGAAATAGAGTGAGAATCCGAAATCGACGAAGCACTCGACAGCAAAGAATACCCAGAACGCCCGGCACAGTTTCTTCTTGAGAAGCCAGGTCGAAGGACCCCTCCAGATAGAGACATCCGTCGTGCCTTTGGCTTTGACTCGCTCATCCTCAAGCAACTGTTCCACTAGTGTCCCTCCCGCACCAGCGTTTCCAGCCTGTGCACTGCCCAATCCAGGTCGCTGTACCGCAGTTCAACGACCTGCGCCGTGAGCAGTCGCTCCAATGCGGCGTACTGTACGGCAAGGGTCTTCGCAGACCCGAACAACACTTGCCGCATAAAATACCGGGCCACGTCTATGCGATAGGGAACCAATTCCGGAGGGCCGGGAAGGCGCCGGTTGAGAAATACCACAAAATCCACCTGCGCAGATTGAGCGCAGACCATCTCGGGCACCGAGCCCGTTGGCATTTCCATCGAAGGCTTTCCCACAGCGCGTGGTGTAATCTCCAGGCCTTCCAACTCGGGAAACAAATCGACTGCCGAAGGGCGAAAACGTACCTGGTGGCAGTTCCCAATCACCAGGCGATCATTGCCCTCTATCAGCAAATCGCTCGCGTCATCGCTTACATAAGTCCACCCTGCGCGTGCGCATGAATACGACAGAGACGACTTGCCTGCGCCTGAATCGCCACACAGCAACACCCCGCGTCCATTTCTCGCTACACATCCCGCATGCACAGGTACCGTATACCTGGATTCGATGTGGTCATGCGGTGCGAATCCCAGGAAGAAATACCCAAGATAGCTCGTGTGCCTCTCGGTCGCTCGCGAGATCGTAATCTGTGTCGTGTTCCGATCAAGATGGCCGATTTTGTAGTTGTTTGAATCCGCTACGCTAATCGATAAGGGATACATGAAGCGGAAGACCGGTGTTGGAGGGCACTCTGTCGAGTCGCTCTCAACCACGTGCACGTCAACACGAATAGGCTCCGTATTGAACCGTTTCTCAAGGATGGGCCACAAGTTGCGAGCCTGCGTCAGAATCTCGGATGAGTTCGTTCTCAGTTCCGTCGGAAACCCAAGCGGAAAGAACATCTCCCGGCACGAAAGTTCGGGAGCCTCCAGTCCGTGCCTGGAAAAATCCAGAAGCACTGATGCGTCGCACGCGGACTCTATCTCTGCAATCGTCATTGCTCAGGCGCCTTCCTTGCAGTCTACGGCCGATCAGAATAAATACTTCACTGCGAACTGGATGATGCGGGGATTCGCCGCGGTGGCAGAGATCAAGCCGAATGACGGATTCTGGTTAGCCGGGCCGTTGGGAGTCATGATGAAATTGACATTGTTATTCGGATTGGCGAATTGCGGCGTATTCGTCAGATTGAAAAATTCAGCGCGAAAGCGGAAGTTGCTTGATTCGGTCACTGGAAAGATGCGCTCCACGGCCATGTCCATGTTGTGTTGGCCGGGCCCGCGCACAATTCCCACTCCGCTGTTGCCGAAGTCAGTGTCTCCCGGCCCGCTTCCGTTCGGCGCTTCCGGTGCGATCGTAAATGCATTCGGATCAAGATAGCCGTTGAGGACGCGTGAATGGATCGAACCATGTGTGGAGGGATTCGATCCCGTGCGCTGTGCCCTATTCAGGAAATTTCCATAAACCGCGCCGGCGTTGCCGTCAAGCACTGTGATCGGGCTGCCTGATTGGATCACTGCGATGCCGGAGAACTCCCAGTCGCAAAGCACGCGCCGCACCAGCGTTGGCGCCTGGTTGAACTTCGGCACTGTCCAGGTGAAGTTTGCGACGGCCCTCTGGTCGCGATCGAAATCTGTCAGCCCGTAGGCCTGCCGCGGATTGTTTTGGTTATTCGTTAGCAGCCATATCTCAAAGAATGAGGCTCCGCCGGAGCCGCTGGTCTCATCCAGTGACTTCGACCAGGTGTAACTGCCGAGAAACTGAAGTCCGTGACCGAGCCGCTTGGTAATGCTGCTCTGCAGCGAGTTATAGTTTGCCTCGAACTCGGTATTAGCAAGAAGCGATCCCGTTGAGACACCTGCGAAGGGCAGCCGTTGGATGACATTGGACGCGGTATTCATGGTCGTCCCGTTGACCGGATTTTGCGCGCTTGCCAGCTCTGCCTGATTGAATTCAATCCTTCCGGGCGAATGCGCGGTGTGCGAGCCGACGTAGCCGACTTCCAGCAGGAAACTCTTTGCGAAGGCATACTGGAGGTTCAGGTTGTATTCCTGTGAGTATGGATTGACGACGTGCGGCGATACAGCGGACGTATACGCGCCTCCGCCCGGCACGCGCGGCTGATAAATGGGAAAGCTTGAAGCTGGCGGCAGCAATGGATCGAAGGGTTCTTGCAATGTAGATCCTGCATTCTGCGCACCGAAATTGAGTTCCTGCAGCGAAAACGGCTGCCCTCCCGACTGCCCTTCGACGAAACCGCCCGAAGGCCGGTCGTAGTAGATGCCGTATCCGCCGCGCAGCACGAGGACCGGCTTCTGAGTAACTTGGAGCGCGAAGCCGATACGCGGCGAGAGATCGCGATATTCCGTAGACCATAACCCCGCGGTCGATGTCTTAGTAACACCCTCGGGAACGTCACCGGGAAAGTTGGACGGCAGAGTAAACCCGCTGAGTGATCCGGCAGCAGGCACTTGGCCTATCGCAATTGACGGATCAAAGTTACTTAACCGGCCATGGATCTCCGTCACCGGGCCGAATATCTCATAGCGCAAACCGGCGTTCAGAGTCAGCCTCTGCGTTAGCCGGATGTCGTCCTGAAGAAAGGCCGCAACATCTGTGTAGCGCTCGTCCTCGCGAAAAAGCCCCGAGGCTCCGTCAATCCCGGTCACATTGCTCGCGCCAATGGGACTGCCATTTTGCGCCGCGCTCTGGCCAAGCAGGAAATCTTCGAACGTGTTGATCTGCAGCAGCCCATCAATACCAAAAGGGGGATTTACGTCCACCTCATGACGCTTCAGCTCGACGCCGAAGCGCATGTCCTGACGGTTGCGTGTGTGTGAGACAGTGTCCTGCCAGATAAAGCTGTTGGTGTTCTGCCACTGCGACGGAGTACCTGCATCGCCGGTGGTAAACAAGCCGTTAATGCTCACACCCGGCGCCACCCCTGCCATACCCGTGGGCGTGCTCATGCCAATGGCCGAGGCCTGCATCGGGTTCGCAACCGAAGCAAGGCCGTCGAAGCGCATGAATCCGAAACGCGCCAGGTTGATGAGGTTCGAGTTGAACACGTGTGTGTCTGCCAGGACGAACATTGTGTTCTGGTCGAGTTCATTTGTGCCCCAGCCGGGAACGTTGGCGGCGCTCGGCGAGAATGGCTCGATAGTCGGCGCGCGCGAATAAAAGAACCTTCCCGAAAGCATGTTCTTCCCCGTCATCACCTGGTCGAGATTCACGCTGAACTGGTCTTCGTCATATTGCGCGGGAGGGGAGAAGGTTGACTGGCCAACCGGCAGCTGGCCGGGACCAGTGGGCAAATTGATCTGTGGATTGGGAATAGCAAGCTGGCCGCTGCCGAGCTTGAATTGGAGCAGCGCGCGGGCAACCGGATTGATGTTGGAACCGTCGCACGCTACCTGCGCTCCGCCGGCATTGGTCAGATATCCAGCCGGGTTCGTTTGCGATGCGGGGCAAAACTGGGCCCCCAGAGTGGCCGCCGAGCGGTCAGAGGTAAGCTGCGGCAGAGTGGTTGTTACTTCGTCTCCCTCCCCGTTGATCGCTCGAATTCCCTGGTACTCAACAAAGAAGAACGTCTCGTCTTTCCTGATCGGACCGCCGGCCGATGCACCGAACTCGTTCTGCTTAAGAGTGGGCCGAGGTTGGGCGTCCAGCTTCGAAAAGAAGTTGTTTGCGTTGAAAATGTTATTGCGCACAAACTCCCATGCGCTTCCGTGAAACCCGTTCGTGCCGCTCTTGCTGACAATGTCGACGTTGGCTCCCGCGCCCCTCCCATAGGAGGCGTCGTAATTGGCGGTCTGCACTTTGAATTCTTGAATCGCATCCGGTGCGGGAACGGCGGCGCCCACCTCTTCGCCGTCATTTTCGGCAGAATTCTGCGAGAGATTATTTGCGTCGATGCCGTTGAATTGAATGTTGTTCGAGGTTGTTTTGGCGCCATTGGAGGTAACGTTTTGCGAGTCCCGGCCCAGAGCCGTGGCATCCGGCAGAGCCACCCCCACTCCCGGTGATAGTCCAAGAATCTGCGTGTAGTTGCGGTTCGCCAGCGGCAGAGCCTGCATCGATTCCGGCCCCACGGCTCGTCCCAGCGTTGAGCTTTCCGTTTCGACCATCTGTGCATCGCTTGCCACGCGCACGCTTGCGTTCGCTCCTTCGACCGTCAGCGTCACGCACACAGAACTTGTCTCGCCAACAGTGACCGAAACAGAGTGCGTAGTCTGCTTCGAAAACCCCGCTGCAATCACCGTCACCGCATAGCTTCCTGGCGGCAGCAGCGGCACACGAAATACGCCCTCCGCCGTCGTCACCACCGAACGCGACACGTACGTCGCCTCATTCGTCGCTAGTACACCGGCATTCCCAATAGCTCGATTCGACGGGTCATACACCACCCCGGAGATCGCGCCCGTCCCAGGCGCCTGTCCGAGTATTTGCCCCGTCAGAAGAAGCACACATATTGCACCTGCAGCAAAACAGCGACGCAGCGAATCGGTCTTCATTCAAATGTTCCTCAAATATCTTTTAGGGGTTTGCGTTCCTTTGAGCCTGAGTATGGAGAGACTGCCGCGGCGAATTGTTATCGATTTGTCATTCCTATGCACGAATGTATGCAAATCGCCCGAGTGCGAGTCATTCATTTTCACCAGGTTCCTTGTGTCTGGGGGAACATAGGACGGCTCAAGCCGACCAATCGTCCAAGGCGCGAAGGTATCCAACTCTCGCATAATCACGGAAAGCTGGTGAGCGGGGCGGTCTGTCCCGGATGCCTCGACAAACGCCGTTCTCTTTTGGAGACCTCGACGTACGACTCCGAGATAGAGTTGCGACGACTGATCCAGCATCAGCCAGCCCAGGCCGTCTGATTGCGCCCTTCGTGATGTCGCACGTCTGCAGGTGTGCAAACAGTGTGCCGGCAAAGTCGAGGGAATCTCAGTGGAGCGAAATCGGGAAGGTCGCCGCCCTGACTCTGCTCGACAGAGTTCTCTGAAAACACGGGCACAGATCTCGCGTACGAAATGCAGTCCAGATGCGAATCTGCACGACTTTCCGGAAGAAATGCCGTGACCAGGAAATCCGTCACCGCCGATTCGGATGGGCACCAGTGCCCGGGAACATGCCTTTTCCGGGAGCTGGCATGCGGCAGGGGGTGCCAATCATCTGAGGAGAGCGCTCAATCGTCCTAAGCTCAAGCCCGGACCCTGCGGCGTATCAGGGGATCTATCTCGAGAATCGCTAGTACCCGATTTTTGATGAGTGAGTTGGTCTGTTATCAACAGTTGAGGTTTGGATTCGTAAACATGACCCGACTTGCCGCATCGAGTTGCGATAATGCGAGACTCCCACACCTCCAAGGGAGGCTGGAGGCCTTTTGTGCTTTCCATACGCGGAACAGGTAGAACGCATATGCAACCACAGTTGAGAGGATGGGCGCAGGCGCGCGATTGCTTCTTTCGGCTCGCCCTAGATTTCGCGCTAATGACCCAACATCCCATTTACCAAGACAGATACAGAAGCAAGCTCCCAAATAACGCCCCTCTGCAGCCCGTAGTGTTTTGTCCCAATATTCCGCATGGGTATGTTCCACTACCTTTTCCACACAAGGTTCCGTATCGTCTGTGTCCTGGCGCTCAATCAACTGGGCCGCGAGTTCGGGCGAACTCTGCGCTTCGCTGAGGTGAAATGCCCGTGCTCGTGCTGGGTAAACTCGCGGTCGAGCACGCTGCCGCGACCCGGCCTGCGCTCTATAGTCCTGAGATCCTCTCCGTCTCACAAGATGGGTCCGTAGCTTCTGCTTTCTGCTGTCAATTTTTGTAGATTCTTGCCTCCCTCGGACGGAGGTGGAGGGTGGTGGCGCCGGCGGGGTCGCTGGAATCTCTGTAGTTGCCGAGCTTGAGAGTTTTGGCCTGGATTCCCTGCGGCAGGGTGTAGTCGATTGGCTGGCTGGAGAAGTTAAGGACTACCAGGTAGCTTGATGCACCGAGGGTTCGGGTGTAGAGGAAGACTTGTTCGTGCGTGGGGTCGAGATCCCGGTAGTCGCCGTAGATGAAGGCTGGATCGCTGCGGCGCAGGGCGATCACCTTCTGGTTGTAGTGGTAGACGGAGTCTGGATCTTTGACTTGATCGGCGGCATTGATTTCCAGGTAGTTGGGATTGACGGGCTCCCAGGTATGGTTGCCGGTGCTGAAGCCTGCGTTTTTGGTGGTGTCCCACTGCATTGGTGTACGGGCGTTGTCGCGGCCATAGGCTGCTGCTCCGGCGATTAACTGCTGCTCGGTGAGCTTGCCCTGGGCTACTTCTGTCTTGAAGCGGTTTTGTACCTCGATGTCATTGAACTCGCTGATTTTGGTCCAGGGATAGTTGGTCATGCCTAATTCGTCGCCCTGGTAGAGGTAGGCGGTACCGCGCAGGGTGAGGACCATGGTCTGCAGAAGCTTGGCGGACATGGCTCGTAACTCGGGAGTGGAGGTATCACCCCAGCGGGAGACGACGCGGGACATGTCGTGGTTCCCGAGGAAGGATGTGTCCCAATCCTGCTTGCCGAGAACGGTGGCATGGGCGGTGTAGACGGCTTTGAGTTCAGGCAGGTGGAGCGGGCGATAGTTGTAGCCACCCTCGTTGCCGATGCGAGCGGCATCGAAGTTGAAGATCTGGCTGAGTTCGTGGCGATCTTCGCCGACGAGGTTATGGGTTCCGGTGAGGTCGATGCCGATGGCTTCGCCGACGCTCATGTCGTCGTATTTGGAGAGAACTTCGCGATTCATCTCCTGCAGGAACTCGTCGCGCCGCGGCCCGTTGGCCCAGAGCTTGACTGCGTCCTCACCAGGCGTCAGGTCGGGCAGGCCGGTGGGCTTGCTGATGAGCGGAATGACGTCCATGCGGAAGCCGTCGACGCCCTTGTCGAGCCAGAAGCGCATGAGGCTGTAGACCTCCTGACGGACTTTGGGATTCTCCCAGTTGAGGTCGGGCTGCTTGACGGCGAAGAGATGGAGGTAGAACTGCCGGGTTGTTTCATCCCACTGCCACGCCGAACCGCTGAAGAAGGAGGTGTAGTTGTTGGGCGGGTCGAAGCCGTTTGGGGCGTTTGGATTGGTCTTGCCGTCGCGCCAGATGTAGTAATCGCGATAGGGATTGGTGCGCGATTTCCGCGATTCCTCAAACCATTTGTGCTCGTCGCTGGTGTGGTTGACGACCAGATCGATGATGAGGCGCATGTGCCGCTTCTTGATCCCAGCCAACATCCGATCGAAATCGGCCATGGTGCCGAACTCGGTCATGACTTTGCGATAGTCGCGGATGTCGTAGCCGTTGTCGGCATTGGGTGAGTCGAAGTGTGGGCTGAGCCAAATCACGTTGACGCCGAGATTCTTGAGGTAATCGAGCCGGCTGGTGATGCCATTCAGGTCACCGATGCCGTCGCCGTTTGAGTCCTGGAAGGAGCGCGGGTAGATCTGGTAGACGACTGCTTCTTTCCACCAGCGCTGCGAGTAGCCGTTAATCACAGTGACGCCCCGGGAAGGGTGTAAATTATCGGCGGTTGGGGGCTCCGGAGATTGCGCGTGGGAGCTGACCCCGATTAGGGCTGCGAAGGCGGCTGATAGAGCGAGCTTGAAAAAAGTGAGCACGCCGTATGGTAAGGCCGGGAATGCCCATTTGACTAGTCGGCCGCAGCGCATGTCAGCGGTTCTTTGACAAATGGGCCGGGGTCCCGAGCTTACTACGGCGTGGCCACTCTGAAATCCTCCGACGTCGGCCTCCGCAATCAGGCCGACCGCTTCGATACCGAGCACGCGTCGAAACCGTACGTCGGGTGAATAGCCCTGTCGGGTCAGCAGCTTGGACCGGCTGAGCCTGAAGCCTTGACACGAATTAGAACTTCGCGCATGCCGGGATTGGGATGGGACGAGTTTCCATTTTGGGGGTCTCCTCAGTCCCTACGCACATTTCAGGATTACGCAGTCGAACGCACGCAGGCGATGATCCCGGGGCTGCCTCGTCGAAGTCAGGTCCTGACAAAGTTACTTCTCGCCATTGATCTCTCATGGGTTTCAGTTGACGCGAAATCTC
>Ga0181528_10001942_pt1 | contig 12745 bp, 11 predicted proteins | sample PEATcosm2014_Bin_47_FD_119742 | JGI IMG/M metagenome (GOLD analysis project Ga0181528, IMG submission 119742) | Peatland microbial communities from MTU Mesocosm Facility, Houghton, MI, USA - PEATcosm2014_Bin10_10_metaG | ecosystem: Environmental > Terrestrial > Soil > Wetlands > Peat | place... | reverse complement strand
TCTGGAGCGTCTTCGGCTACTGGCCGACTGTGGCTGTCACCGTGGGGACCGTTGTGTACCTCGGAGCATACGCTTGAACCTGACCGTCCAGCCGGGGACTAGGTGGACTCGTCACGGTAGCGCCGGTAACGCTCTTGGTGCCGTGCGTCCAAGTCCTCTTCGCGTTCGTCTTTGGGAATGCTGGCTTGGAGTTCGTCCATGATCTCAGCCAAGGTGGTCGGGCGGTGCCACTTGAAGAACTCGGATTCCATCGTCATAGAAAGCCTCCTGATTGAAGGCAGATTACTATGGTAACTCGGCGCTGTATGGTCAATTCGGTACAGTCGTGAAAAAAGGGGACGCTAGGCCGGGAAGGCAGAAGTTGCTGCCGAATCGTACCGAGTCGATGTGCCAAAACTGCCTACATGGGCACTGGCGACCGTGCAGTAAGCCGGGAAAATGTCCGTGCATCTGCGGCATGGAGAACGAGAAGAAGCCGTGAGACAATAGTGACCGATGGCAAACATCGCGAGCCTTGCTTCTGCGGTAACGAACCGGCTTGAAGAAGCCGCGGCTCCGGTTTTCTGGAATCTGCAAAACGAACTCTACCCGCTGATCGTTGAAGCCATGAACCTCGCTTGCCTAATCACAGGCGAGCCGCAGTTCCAAGCGAACACCACATCGTTTACCATCCCAGCCTCGACATCCTTTGCGCCGATCGCACTGCCGGCCGGAGCGCTGGCTTTGCTTCGCGTGGACAGTTACGGAACGACGATCGACAAGAGCTATGTCCAAGACTTGGACAATGAAGCGCCTGGCTGGGAAGTGGCAACCGGGCCGGTGCCGCAATACTGGATGCCTTTCGGTCTCGGGCAGTTCGGAATCTACCCAAACCTGACGGCTCCCGCGAGTGTGATCCTCTCCTACGTCCAATGGCCGGTGTTCGATCAGTTGCCCTACAGTGGGACTGAGGCCGTGCCTTTCCAGCAGGAATATTTCGACGGGTTCACGGACTGGGCTGCTGGGGCCGCACGGTTCAAGGAAGGCGGCAAGGAGTTTGAAGAGGCGATTCAGGTTCTCAACCGCGCGCTCAGTCAGTTCGAGTCGCTCAGTGAGTTCTCTTATCGCAAGGGCTCTCTTCGTTTCAGCCGCGGACTTGGTGGCTCTGCGAACATTGTCGAAACGAGGGTGCGCTGATGGCGGTGAATATCGGAGTACCTCTCGCGAACGACCTGATGATGGCGATTGGCTACGCCCTGATCGAACCCGTAGTCAATACCACTCTGAATCCTTCCGGCGGGGCGGTTCCTGTGGGGATCCAAACCGTGACTCCGGGCTCAATGACGGGCATCTACGCGGGCGCAATGCTGGCGATTGGAGCGAATGCCTCGGCAACGCAGGAAGTGGTTGTAGTGACCTCGACAACAGCGACAACCTTCACGGCTACATTCGTGAACGCGCATGTGAATACCGATGCCGTTACGGCCTGCACCTTCTCTTGCGGCCAGCCTAACTATCCGCTCTTTACGCAAAGCGAAGTCTTGGGCTACATGGCAGACTCGCAGAACGATTTTCTGCTGCAAGTGCGGCCGATCTACGCAACGGCTCCGCTGGCCATCACAGCCGGGATCAAAGTGTACGCGGCGCCGGCGGATGCCATTCGCGTGGAGCGGGCGTCGATTGTGAATACCGCGGTGCCGAGTGCGGTGGAGTTGTGGAACACGACACAAACCGATCTCGATCTCGAGGATTCAGGATGGCCGGGAGACCAAGGGCCAACATCGTGGTATCAGGATCAGTTGACGTACCAGACCATCGGCTTCGGGCCGCCGCCGAATGTTGGGAACACGGTGACGCTGATGTACTCACAGAAAGCCGTGGCCTCGCTGGGTTTGCTGTCGAAGTTCTTGGTGCCTGGGCCGATGCTTCCGGCAATCAAGTGGCGGACGCTGGCGCTGTGCTTGAGCAAGGACGGCGAGATGCGCGATCCCGCAAGAGCGGCCTTCTGCCAGAAGTTTTACGATCTTATGGTTGAGATTTCCAAGAAATTCATGGCGGGCATAGACGCTAGAATGAAGTCGCAGGAAGAGACGGTTGAGCCGCTGGCGGCACAGAGGTTCTGATGCAGGTTAACTCTTCACACATTTCGGACGTGGAATGGGAAGGTGGAGTGTTGACGGTTTCGTTTGCCAAGGGTGGACAGTACCGGTACTACGATGTGCCTGAAGGGATTTTCAGGGAGCTTGTGTCCGCGCCTTCGGTGGGGAAGTTCTTTGCCGCGAATGTGAAGGGGACGTTCGAGTCGGAGAAGGTCGGATGACGGACCAAGTTTACAAAACTTTTAGTTACCGCTTCCAGAATGGCGGCCTTTCGGCCCGCCACGTCTACGATAAAATCCCGCCCGGGCGCTATCTGAATCTGGACAACTTGGAAAGCCGGGAAGAAGGCGTTCTTTCCTCTCGCTACGGCCTCGCGGCGATTTCAACCAACGGCTCGACCGCGAATTACCCGCTGGGAACTGCGGTGACTTCGTTGGGCCGCATGCAGGGTCTGGCGTCGACCTATAACTACGCGCAGGCGGGGACAGGTCTTTACCGCAAGGCTACCGACGCGGTTGGTCAGTACACGTCGATTTCCACGGCACTGAGCGGCAATCGGATGTCGATGTATCCGTACCGGCCAAACAACAATTCGAATCCGTACATGTTCTTTGCGGATGACGACGTGCTGTTGAAGGACAGCGGCACCAATAATGGAACGGCGACGCTGACGATCAGCACGATCAGTTACACGGCTGATGCCCCTGCCGCGACGGTAACCGTTGCTTCCACGGCGGGGATGATCCAAGGCGAGCAGGTGACGATCGCGGGAAATTCCAACGGCATTTTCAACACGACGTTTACGGTCTATCAGGTTCTCAGTTCGACGCAGTTCGGGATCACATACACGAATGTCGTTTCTGAGTCGGGCACAGGCGGGACGGCCAGTTTCCTTTTCTACGCAGCGCAGAACTGGGGGATTGCGCCACCGAGACAGCCTCCACTGATTGCGCCCGCCACCCCAGGCCTCCTAGACATAGAACTGTTCGACGAGTCGACGGACTCGTCATTCACCCTGGCAAATCTCACCGGTGGGACAATGCTGTGCAGGATACAGGGCGCACTGGAAACAGCAGTAACGACCCCCGGAGTGCAATTCGTAGAACTTGCAGGCCCTTCGGTCGTGCAAATTGTTCGCAGCAGCAACGTGTCGACGGTGACGACCTCCGCGGCTCACGGATGGGCTACCGGGATGCGCGTAGCGATTACACTGACGTCCGATCCAACATTCTCCGTGGCCTCCGCTGTCATCACCGTGACGGGTACCTCCACGTTTACTTACGCGAATGCCGGAGCTAACGGCACAATCACGAATGGTTCCCTCAGTGCGGCTCCGAGTCTCCAGGTGGGGATGTCTGTTACGACAACTGACGTCAACGCGGAAACGGTCTACATCACCGCCGTGGAAACGATCGCCGGGTTCGCCGGATTCATCGCAAACTTTACAAAGACACACGCTGTAAACACCACCATCACAAGCAATTACCTTAGCGGCGCGGTTGCGGCGAACGGGACGGCAACCATCACCAAGGCTGGTGCGCTGAATATTTCTTTCACGAATGTGCAAGACCAGCCGGATCAGAATTTTATTCAACTCTATGTTCTTGCGAGCAACCCGCTGGCGGTTGCGCAAATCAGCATTCTGTTCGATGTTGGAGACGGGACATTTACGCAGGACTACTACTCGGCAGCAATCGGACAATCTCCCGCACAGGCTCCGGCGAGCGGAACAACGCTGTATGGATACGCGCAAGTTCAAGCCGTGGCCGCGCGTGCCGCTGGCGGAGTGAACGTTAGCACATTAGGCGGCAACGATCCCAGCCTTCTTCCGGCGGACTACCCGCTCCTGCAACAGATGCAGCCGTCAACACTGAACCCGGCTGGCGCGAACCCGTGGAGTTATATTCAGGTTCCGTTGGCGAACTTTGTGGCGAACGGAGCCGCAGGTGGACCGAACAACGGCTGGGCAAATGTGGTTGCTTGGCGGATTCAAATTCAGACGCAGGCAACACTGTCGACCACGGTGGGCTTCGACGATTTCGCCTTCGTCGGCGGCTCTGACCTGAATAGCTTTGCTGGGCAGGCGTATGACTACCGCTACACGTACCTGAGCATCAACACCGGATGCGAGTCTGGGCCATCGCAAATCATGGTGGCGACAACGCCGTCATCGTTTGTGTCGTATTTGGACACCGTAAACGCCTATCTTCCGATTCCACTGTCGGTCCAGAACACGGCAATTTCCATCCAGCCACTGCAGCCGACCGATCCGCAAGTCACTCACATCAACATCTATCGACGCGGCGGTTCTCTCACGCAGGCGTGGTACTTTGTGACGCAAATCCCGGTGGGGACGGCGACGTTCCTCGACACGATTGCGGACTCGATCATCGAAGATAACAACGTCTTGACTGTTGATGCCGACGCGCCGGTGACTTCTCTTTTACCACAACCGCTCAATACGACGTTGACGGTGACTTCGGCGGGACTTGCAACCATTGGGCCGGGTTCTACGACCGGGACGGTCCCTGCAGGCGTAACGGTTTACCCAGGCCAACTGGTAACAGTAGGCGCTTCGGGAACTCAAGAGCAGGCATACGTGCAAACGGTTGCAGGAACGAGCGTCACGCTGTATCTGCAGTTGAATCATGGCTCCGCTTCGCATACGGTGTCGACTCCGTTCACCGCCACTACGCGCCCGCAGTTGCCGATGAACCTCATGGCGATCGCCTTCGACAAAGCATGGCTGGCCGGAGACCCGAACAACCCGCATTTTCTGTACTACTCGATCACCTACCAGCCGGAGACTTTTCCGGTGGAGCAGTATCTGGAAATCGGCACGCCAGATGCGCCGATCATGGCCCTGATTGAACTCAGCGGCTTGCTGTTTGTTTTCACGACGAAGCGCGTCTATGAAATTCTTGGCGCGGGAAGCGCGGTTCCGACCGTAATCCCGACCGGGGTGAAGCATGGCATGGCCGCCCAGTTTGCGTGGTGCGTAGCCGAAGGCGTGATTTACTACCTCTCCTATGACGGAATCTACGCTTTCCAAGGTGGCCAATCGACTTACATGACCGAGCCGGTGGAGTGGATCTGGACGGGAAAGAACTTTGGCCCGGTGCAGGCGATCAACACCTCACAGAAGTCTCAGGTCGTCATGGCGTACTGGAACCATGAGATTTACTGCCGCTATGTCGACCAAAGCGGAAACTCGCATCGACTGATTTCGAACGAGACCTATGGCTACCGCTGGCGGAACGACGACCAGTCCGCGGGAAATATCACAGCCATGTACTTTGCGGAGGATACCGGGGCGCTCTACGTTGGCAAAGACGATGGCATGGTCTATCAGGACCGGATCAACGACTTCGACTCTGGCGGGTGGTCGGGCGGGAATCAGATCAAGAACGCCATCAACTACACGCTGCAGTCCGCGCAGATGGATCAGAGCGAAACCGATCCGGTGAACGCGAAGCGCAACAAGCTCTACAACGAATTCACCCTCGACTTTGATTCTGCCGGCCAGAATGTCAGTGTGTCGTTGCTTTTCAACGGCGGCGCCGGGGTGACGAACGGAACAACGCTGGCGCTCGGCACGTTTTCGCAAACTGGCCGCGGACAGATTCAGATCCCGATCAATGCGGGGCAGGGGCAAGAGGCGCTGAACGTAGGCGTGTTGCTCACGGGTTCGGCAACGACGGCCGTAACATTCTACGAAGTGCAATTCAGGGCCGCGCCGCAGGCGGAGTTCCGGCAGTCTTGGGATTCGTGGTGGCTGGGCCAAGGGTCGTCGGACTGGAAGATGACGAAGCAGATATTCGCGGAGTACAAATCTCCCAACAGCACAGTCACGGTGAACGCCTTCATTGATGGAAACATGACGACTCCGGCTTTCACGTTCGTATTGCCGATCACCCCAGGCACGCACCGCGCTTCGAACATGGTGCGGTTCCCGGCGACGAAGTACAAACTGATTCGGTTTATCGGAACGCCGACAGCGGGGATTGACCCGAACCAGACCAACAATTTCCAGATGTATGACGACACTCAATTCGAGATGAAAAGTCTCACGCCCGGGAACGGGTACCAGCGGAGTAAAATCTCACCATAAATGCCGCCGATCAACTTCAGGCCGCTGCAGAAGAAGCACCTCACGCCCGAGGGCTACGCTGAGTTTGCGGACATGTGGCGGGAAGCAATTCAGGCCATCAACTCTCAGATGGGAGCCAACGGCCCTGCCGCGATGTACAACGATCTAAATATGAACGGCCACAACGTCATCGGCTTAGGCACTCCGGCTGCAGGCGTGACGAACGCCGCGCTCTCGCAAGCGGTTGCCGACCCAAAGTATTCGACTTCGGTGCAGCAGACCGCGATGGAAGCGGTAGGAACGAAGATGCTGCAGACCACGCGGCGGTTGAACGACGGGACGCAGCAGCACACGGTTTCGACCGATCTAAATACGCAGGGCAGTGTGCCGCCATCGAACATCACAGGGACGCTGAGCTATACCACGGTTTCCGGGGCGTCCATTACTTGGACTTGGACAAGCGTGATCGTGCAGCGCGCCGATCTGTCGTACGTTGGCATTCCGAACGGGACGCTGGCAGTGACTGGCTTGGCGAACTCGCAGTACGATTTCTTTCCGTACTACGACACCAGGCTCGGCATCCTGTCGTTTGTGGCAGACTCGACAAATGGAACCGGGGCGCCGCCGATTGCAATCCTTTCGTCGTCTTCGAGCACGATCATTTCCACCGAATTACAGCGGCAGAACGGGGATGGTAGAATCGCGCTGACGGCATCTGCAAGCGGGGCCCAGGTAACCATCAATGGCGGTTCCGGCAGTGCCACGTTGAGATCACGGTCTTGAAACTTTTTTACATTGTCGACAAAGAAACCACGCAGCACATCGGCACGGGCTGGCACAGCCTCGACCTCGGCAACAATAAGCTCTTAGTCTGTATCCATTGGCGGGATGAAGCCCATGAATTCGCGTGGTCAAGCCGGGAAGATGTGATGGCGCTGCCGCACCCGATCTATGAAGCCGCGACGCCACTGGCGGCAGAGCATCTGCAGCATCTGAGTGGGCGGTTCGCGCTGAATGCTGGTGATAACATCCACCATGTCATCAAGCAGGCCGCGAGAGAAGATTTGTGGATGCGGTGCTACGTACTGTGATTGATCCCGCGACGTGGCCGTACAAAACTCCCACCTGCGTTATGCTTCCCTACGACCCTGCCTGCCCGTTCTTCACTGAGGACTTCATCGGGCGGCTCTACTTTCGATTGAAAGAAGAAGACACCCTAGACCTTGTGTGCTGCGGGATGAATATCGAGCACATGAATCAATTTGTGGCGCATCTGCAGCGAGTCCGCGGTTTGGTAATTTGCTGTTTGCAGGGACCGCAGTACCCGGTACCGCATCCGGTGGGTTTTGGATGGCTAAACGAAGTGGGCGGAGTGGACGGCGCGCGCACGGGGAGTTTCAGTTTCGGCTTCTTCAAGGAGATTCGCGGCAACCGGGCACACGTCGACCTGAGCCGTTTCATGCTGGCCTACTGGTTTCAGGAGTTCAAGATCAACCGGCTGTTCGCGACGACGAAGAACCCGCTGGCGCTGAACTACGCGAAGCGGTTTGGGTTCGAGTACCTCTGCAAAATCCCGGAGTTCTTTAACATGCACGGGAAGCTCGAGGCCGCGCATTTCATAACGCTTGAACGGCAGAAGTTCCTGTCGTACTATGAGGCGTGGAAGAACCGGCAAGGATGCCCCTAGCTCCTGCTAAGAGGGTATCCGTATGGGCGGCTCGAAGGGACCGACACAGCAAGAACAGGCGACGCAGCAGCAGATCACGCAACAGCAGTTATCGTCCGCCCAACAGACGCAGCAGCAATCCGCCCAACTCTATAACCTGACCGAGCCGGGCATGGCCACGGCTGAGAACTTCTACAAACAGCTTGCCTCGGGGAATCCGCAATCCATTCAGACGGCCACGGCCCCGGCGACGGAAGCGATCGCCGGAAACTACAATCAGGCGGTCAAGAACATTCAGCAGAACATGCCGCGCGGCGGCGCGCAGGATCTTGCGGTGCAGGAAGCAGAAATTTCCAAGGCCGGAGCGATTGGCGGAACACAGGCGCAAGCGTACCTCGGGGCGCCCACGGCTTTGGCAAATCTCGCGCAGGGCGGAATCGGACTGTCGGTGAACGAGATGACGCAGGCGCTGTCGGCGTTTTCAGGGGCGTCGAGTTCAAATCAGGCAGCAGGGCAGATGTCAGGCGCAGGCAAGGCGGAAACTTTGGGATTTTTGGGATCGTTGGGCCAGAGCGCGGCCACGGGTGCTGGCTTGGCGACTGGATGCTGGATCGCTATTGTTCTCTGGGGCGAATTCGACTGCCGAACGATTCGTCTTCGGTGCTGGCTACACACCGCCTATAACAAAACGCTGGTTGGTTCAGTGGTGGTGTGGCTCTACGACCGCTACGGCGAGCGGGTCGCGAAGTATGTGGAACGATACAAGTGGTTGCGACTGGCCTTCACCCCGATTTTCGAGATGGGTAACCGGGCGGCGATTCGATGGGAGCAACAGCAGGGTGGAATCATCCGCCATGCGAGCGTAGCCTAATGCCTCAAATCAGGAAATCTCGGATTCCAACGGAGCACAACACTAATGCCAAATCCGGTATTTGAGAAGGAATCGACAACCGCTAACGTAATAAACTGTCTCACCGTTTGTGGCTTACGGCGGACCATTGAAGATTTGCCCGATTCCGCAGAGGTATTTTCTGGAGAGCATGGGCTGATATTTGTCTACCCTGTAGACGGCGAAGGGAAAGGTGGGTGTTCTATCGTAACCCTTCGGAAATCCACTGTTGAGGTCGAGTGGAGCTACCCAGAGGAGTGCCTTGATTCCGGGAATATAATCATTCCGGAAGAGGAGCGCTTTCGCCTAGAGATCGCGGGCTTGAAGGAAAATAAAAATGCCAGCATCGGGTAATATCGGCTTTCAGATGACACCGCTCCCGACCCCGGAAGCGCAGTCGTCCGTTCCTGTTCAAACCTACGCAGATACCGCACAGCAGAACCAACCACAAGCCCCTCCGGTTTACTACGGCGGGAAGGCTGGGACGTCGGCTTTCTACGCGGACAAGATTCTCACCGGCTGGCTCGCCGGAACCAAGATAGCGCAAGAGAAAAAGGCCAAGGCCATGTCCGACGAAGTGAACTCGGCTAAAACTGGATACGAAATGCTCGGGCAGGCATTGCGGTCAGCGATGGAAAGTGGAGATCCGGAGCGTATCTCGAAAGCTACGGCGGCTGTGAATGAAGCCAAGCACGACTTCGTGACCAAGGCGAGAAAATACGCCATGCCGGATGAGCAGATCGACCCCAAAACCGGGAAGCCGAAGAAGCCCGGGGTGGGTGCAAAGATCAAGTCTGGCCTTGGTATGGACAATCCGCATCTGCCGATTCTGAACTCAACCTTGGATTTGATTGATAAGGCGGACCCGAAGGAAATTTGGGGGCCGTCAAAGCAAGAGCAGCAGCAGAACAAACTCCTCGACATGCAGACGAAGCAGATGGAGGACCAGCAGCGCGACCATGATCGCTGGACAAAGATTTCGCAGGGCGACCCGTCGAAGATGACGCCGGAGGACAAGCGGTTTCAGGAGAATTACGAGTACGAACACTTCGGCAAGACCAGAGAACAGCAGATGAAGGATGATCTGCTGGGTAAGATTTCCGAGAACAAGCCACTGAGCGATCAGGAGCGGCAGTTGGCGGAGAACTTTGGCCTGATTAAGCCGAAGGTGGTGAACACGGTTACGCGAACGGTTCCGGACAAGAAAGGGAACCCGCAAACCCAGCTTGTTTCCATCGGGCCGGACGGCCAGGTGGTGGGAACACAAACCCTCCCGGGCAATGACTACGTTCCTCCGAACCAAGCGCAGATGGCCGGCCAGGTGATCAACGCGCAGATGTCGGCCATGATGAAGTGGGGAGCCAAGGCACATCCAGAATGGGATCAGAAAACGCCGGAAGGGCAGAAGGCTCTGACCCAGTGGGCGCTGTCGACCGTGGCTGGCGGTTCTGCGGGTGCGAGCGCGGACTGGTACACCAAGAATCAGCAGATGGATGTGATGAACCGGGCCTTGGGAGCCGTGCTGCAGAAGCATACGAAAGACTACAAGGATCCGAATACCGGAGCGCCGACAACGCAGCGGGACGATCTGGCGAGCGCGGTTTTCGGGAACATCGTGTCGACCACGGACGATGGGCGGTATGCGTACATGCCGTCACTCAACCCGCCAAAGCCGGGTGAGACGCACTGGTTTGGCAAAGACGACCCGGAAACGTGGTCGGGGATGACGCGGGAGCAGTTAAACGATGCCGAACGGCGGTTCCAGGCAGAGTTGCGCGCCGAACTGAAGAAGCAGAACCCGAAGCTCGCGGACGCGGACATCGACAAGATGGTGCCGCAAATGTTGACTTCACAGAAGGGCGGCCAGCAAATGCAGCCGCCGCCACAGCAGGGTGGGCCGCAGGCCATGGCGCCGCCGCCGGACAAGGTGCAAACAAGTATGGCGAATGCCGCGAAAGGGGTAATGCCGGGAGCGCAGGCACCTCCGGGGGAAGCGTATTACCGGGTGAGGATGCCGGACGGCTCGATCCCGATTCGACACATGACCCCAGAATACGCCGAGGCGCTCAAGGCGCGCGGCATCACGGTTGAACCAGTTGATCAGTAATGGATGGCATCACGACTCAGCAGGATCTCGACAAGTTCCTGGCTACGCCTCTCGATAAGCAGAAGCGGGCAGCCTTTGGTCCGCCTCCTCCGCCGCTAAAAGCCCCAGAAGAGCCAAAGAAGAAGTTGCCGGACTTCAATTCAGTCCAAGAATTGGACTCGTTTTTGAAGACTCCGATCAAGTCCTACGACCTGACTCCGGTTGAGAAGTGGCGGCAGGCGAACGCGAAACCGGAAGAGCCGGGCGCGCCGCGCATCTCTGCCTTGCCGCCGGAACAAACCATTCTTCCGAAGTGGGCCGATCGAGCACTGGAGAAGGTGGGTGATACCAAAGTAGCCGGAGACCTAACTTTCCGGCAGGCGTACAAGAACTTTCAGGCACCGCTGGGCCGAGGCGAGTCAGAGAGCGAACAGGACAAGATCATCCAGTTCCGGCAGAAGTACGCCGGCAAGCCGCTGACCCTGACGTCCTTCATGGAAGGGGCTCAGATCGGCATTGGCCAAGGCATGTTCGGGCTGTTGAGCCCGGAGAATATGTCATTACTGCTGGGAATGGGCGCTCTGCCGCCGCACTCAGCAGTAAAGATGTTGGTCGATGCCGGTTTTACCTATCAGATGGCGCAGGGAACCGTGGAGGGGGTGAAGGGCGCGACGGACGCTTTCCAGCGCGGGAACGCTGCGGACGCGGTGCGGCAATTGACCGGAACCGCAATCACGGCTGGCTTCGCCTACATGTCTGGAAGCGAGTTAGGACATGAGGCCAACGTCCAATACCGGGCAGCGCGCATGTACGACTCGGCCATGGCGCGACTGGATCAAGTCTCTCAGGCGCAGTTTCAAAAGCCGTGGAGTGCACTGAATCGCCACGAGCAGGCAGCCGTAACCTATGGACTGGCCACGAGCGAGAACGCCCCAATCTCGGCTTCGACGGCCATGCGCATGGGCGCGAAACTGCCAGGGGACGAAGGCGGAGCCTTTGAGCAGGCGCGGAAGGCCGCCAATGATCTGGCGCGCGGGACCGCCGCGGCTCGATCAGTCGTACCTCCGCAGATGGCTCCTACGCCAGAACCGGCAGGCATCTCCGATTTCGACAAGTACGGAGCCCAACTGGACGATTTGGTACAGCAGAAAAACCGCGCTACTCGCGCCGGGGATGACAGGGAAGTCTTGCGGCTGACGCTGGAGATGGAGCGCGTGCGGGATGAGCAGGAGAAGTCCATAACTTCGAAGATTACCTACAACCCTGTGACCGGTGGGACCGAGTTGCAGGTGTATCTGAACCCGGAAGAGCGTGAATCGAAAGGATATTACACCCTTGAAGAAGCGCGAAAGCGTTTGGATGAGGAACGAAAGATCGCGGCTGAGGCGGAAGAATCTCGAAGTAGAGCCGAAGGGGAACAGCAGCGGATTTCTCGGGAAAAGGCGGAGCAGGCTGAGGGCGAGGCCGCCTACCGAGCCGCGCGCCGGGGAGAGCTTGTCGTAACAGACCGTCGCGGGATGGCGTTTGACGAAGCCGGCGCCGAGCGGAACCGCCAGGAGCGGTCGCGGCTTTCGGGCGAATTGAACCGGATCGCGAACGAGAACATGTATTACGACGCGGAGGACATGTTCCAGTCGCTGGAGACGGAGAAGGGGCGCGGCGAGAAGTTGGGGGAGAAGCCGGGTGAAGAGTGGAAAAAGGAGATTGTCTCCCTCAAGAACAAACTGGACGACCTTGAGCGGCTGTCGAATCCGGAGGCTCTGCCGCCGGTCAGAACCGCGAGTTTCGAAGGGCTGGCGGAAGATACCAAACTGGCTGCCCGGGAAGGGGAGATGCGGGACGTTGCGGCTAAACTGACGGAAGAAGCGAAAAAGGTGGTGGGCGACGTCGACGAGTTCGAAAAGCTCTCAGCCGAGGCGGATGAGGCCAAAGACCG
>Ga0181528_10001941_pt1 | contig 12751 bp, 8 predicted proteins | sample PEATcosm2014_Bin_47_FD_119742 | JGI IMG/M metagenome (GOLD analysis project Ga0181528, IMG submission 119742) | Peatland microbial communities from MTU Mesocosm Facility, Houghton, MI, USA - PEATcosm2014_Bin10_10_metaG | ecosystem: Environmental > Terrestrial > Soil > Wetlands > Peat | place... | reverse complement strand
TCGCCAGTTACGCAGGATATATTCATGAATTTCAGCCTTGATCCAGTGCATGGCAAATGTCACCAGCCGCACGTTCATTTCAGGGTTGAATCGTCTGACCGCTTTCATCAGACCAATATTGCCTTCCTGAACAATGTCAGCCAAGGGTAAACCATAACCAGCATAGCCTCTGGCAACATGGGCAACAAAACGCAAATTGGACATAACCAGTTCGCGCGCGGCATTGATATCGCCTTCGTCACGATAACGCACAGCCAGCTCTTGCTCTTTTTCTACCGTTAATTGCGGTATTTGAGCAATGAGGTTTAAATAAGCATCAAAAGTCCCGACCGATAAATTGATCGGTAAAGCCAAATTGTGGTTCATATGCACCTCTGTTTTAAAAAAATTTAGGTTGAATATATATTAGCACTCGTCTAGATAGAGTGCTAATAATTTTCTATGATTTTTTTTTAAATTGAGATGTTGGTTTGGCGATGCTTGGTTGTTGAGGAAAGTGTGTCGGATGATCAGAGCCCAACATGCGGCGCAATACGGCTAACGCCTCACGCCCTATGGGCTAACACTAGCCTTCACATTCTTTGCCGGCATTACTCTAGAGAGGGGCTTAATTTACTTAAGGTTAAAGGGAATTTTTAATGTATTTAATTGCTACCTACCGCCTTTACGAAAGCGGCTTAAAGTCGTAACATGCCATAAGTTTGTCGCTTGTTTAAACTTTTTAACTTTTACTCACTAAAACATGTCTGTTAACGATACGCCGGTTTCTTCCAATTTTATTCGTCATATCATTGCCGCTGATCTTGCCGCCAACAAAAACCAGGGTAGGGTGGCGACGCGGTTTCCGCCGGAACCTAACGGTTATCTGCATATCGGTCATGCCAAGTCTATTTGTCTGAATTTCACGCTGGCTGCGGAAAATAACGGTACGTGTAATCTGCGTTTTGACGATACCAATCCGGAAAAGGAAAGTATCGAGTATATGGAGTCCATAGAACGGGACGTGCAGTGGCTGGGGTTTAAATGGGCCGGCAAGTATCACGCTTCCGATTATTTTGAGCAGTTATACGCTTATGCGGTGCAATTAATTCAGCAGGGCGACGCCTACGTGGACAGCTCCACTGCCGAGCAAATTCGCGCCGACAGGGGGTCTTTAACCGAGCCGGGCAAGGAAAGTCCGGACCGTAACCGGTCAATAGCGGAAAATCTGGATATGTTCAGCCGCATGCGGGCCGGGGAGTTTGCAGACGGCCAGTATGTGCTGCGCGCTAAAATCGATATGGCCTCGCCAAACATCAATATGCGCGATCCCACCATCTACCGGATACGCAGGGTGCATCATCAGCGCACCGGCAATGACTGGTGTTTGTACCCGATGTACGACTATACCCATTGCATTTCCGACGCTTTGGAAGGCATTACCCATTCCATTTGCACTTTGGAGTTTGAAGATCACCGGCCTTTGTACGACTGGGTGCTGGATAAGCTGCAAACCCCTTGCCATCCGCAGCAGATTGAGTTTGCCCGCTTGCAGCTGGAATACACCATCGTCAGCAAGCGTAAATTATTGCAACTGGTGACCGAAAAACATGTGACCGGCTGGGATGATCCGCGCATGCCCACCATCTCCGGTTTGCGCCGGGCCGGTTTCACACCGGACGCCATCCGGGATTTTTGCGAAAGGATAGGGGTCACCAAAAAAGACTCCTGGATAGAAATGGCGGTGCTGGAAAATTGCATCCGCGAAGATCTTAACGAGCGGGCGTTCCGGGCCATGGCGGTGTTGACGCCGTTGCGGGTGGTGATCAGCAATTGGGATGCGGACAAAGTAGAGACTTATCAAATTGCCAACCATCCGCAAAAACCGGAGCTTGGAGTCAGGGATGTGCCGTTCTCCAAAACCATATTGATAGAACAGGACGATTTTGCCGAAAATCCGCCCAAGGATTACAAACGCTTGATTCCCGGCGGCGAAGTCAGGCTGCGCGGCTCTTACGTGATCAGGTGCGATCAGGTCATCAAGGATGACAGCGGCCGGGTTGTTGAATTAATTTGCAGTTACGATCCGGACACATTGGGTAAAAATCCTGAAGGCCGCAAGGTCAAAGGCGTGATTCACTGGGTGTCGGAACAACACGCCATTGCAGCGGAACTGCGTTTGTATGACCGTTTGTTCAGTCATCCCAATCCGGATACCCTGGATAATTTTCTGGACGGACTCAACCCCAACTCTCTGGAAGTATTAAGCGGCTGCCGTCTGGAAGCCTCGCTGGCTAAGGCCGCTCCGCAAATCGCTTATCAATTTGAGCGCACCGCTTATTTCTGTCTGGATGCCGTGGATAGCAGTCCCGGCAAGCCGGTGTTTAATCGCACGGTGACCTTGCGTGATAGCTGGGGCAAGTGATAGTCGGTCATGGCTGATTTGCATCAACTAGTCGATCATCTGCAGCAGCAAACCGGGCTGGAACTGGCAAACTGCGCCTTCACCCTGCTGGGCGGAGGCGATATCAATACCGCTTATAAACTGCAAACCCCGCAGCGCAGCTGGTTTATTAAAATAAATCAGGCTTCCATGCTGGATATGTTTGCCGCGGAAGCGGCCGGATTGCAGGAGTTGGCTAAAGCCGGGCAGGTGAAAGTGCCGGAAGTGGTGTGCTACGGCAGTTTTCAGCAATATGCTTATTTGATGCTGGAGTTTATTGCGCTTGGCGCCTTGCGCGGTGAAAGCCTGGTGTTGCTTGGCCGGCAACTGGCCAAGCAACACCGGCAGGCTCAGACCTGCTTCGGCTGGCATTGCGACAATACCATAGGCTCCACGCCGCAGAGCAATCGCCGGCACGATGACTGGCTGACATTTTGGCATCAGGAACGTCTGAGCAAACAGTTGGAGTTTGCCAGGAACAAGGGCTATGTCGGGCAATTGCAAAGCAAAGGCGAAAAACTGCTGGTAAGTTTTGGCGGGTTTTTCTCAGGCTATCAGCCTGTTGCGGCCTTATTGCACGGGGATTTATGGATAGGCAACGCTGCGGCGGACAAACAAGGTAATCCGGTGATTTATGACCCGGCCTGTTATTATGGCGACAGAGAAGCCGATATTGCCATGACCGAGTTGTTCGGCGGCTTTGGGCCGGAGTTTTACGCCAGTTATCAAAATACTTATCCGCTGCACAGCGGCTACCAGGTAAGAAAACAGTTGTACAATCTATATCATATATTGAATCATCTTAATCTGTTTGGCAGCGGTTACCAAAGTCAGGCGGTCAGCATGATAGAGCGTTTGCTGGCTGAGCTGGGTTGATGAATAAGGCTTTATCCGAATGTTTTTCTTAATCATGCAGGTGTGTTGTTGCTGAAAAAATATCACCGCCTGCAGTTGTTTGATTGCCGCCATGTATAAATATGAAGGTTTACTGATACACCAAAGCCAGGATGACGACGGTATCATTGAAATTGTCGAATCGGAAGGCGTCAGAGCCTTGCATTTTGGTTCCAGCGCCAGGCAAAGCAGCATGCTGCTGGCTGATCCCAACCGCCTGCATTCCCTGTATGCGCGGGCCATGATGGCGGGTTTGCTGTTTCACGACCAGCCCCGGGATGTGCTGATGATAGGCCTGGGCGGCGGCACCATCGCCAAGTTTCTGCTGCATCAGTTCAGCTTTTGCCGGTTAAGAGTAGTGGAGTTTCGCGGCGGCGTTTTAAAAATTGCCCGCAGTCATTTCGGTTTGCCGTTTGACCCGCGTCTGAAAATCAAAATAGGCTGCGGCGCGCAGCATGTTTATCAGCAAAGCCGCGAACATAGTGAATTGCACGATCTGATTCTGATCGACGCTTACGATCATGCCGGTATGGCGCCGGAAGTCAGCAGCGAGAGTTTTTTTGACCATTGCCGAACCTTACTGACTAAAAGCGGTCTGTTAGTCATCAATTTGTGGGGTACGGAAAAAGACATGTTTCATCAGGTTAACTGGAATTTGGGCCGGGTTTTCAACAAGAGAATATTGTTTTTGCCGGTCAGAGGCCGTGGTAATATTATCGGCTTCGCTTTTGGCGAGGACAAACCCAAACCGGCCTTGCAGGAATTAATCTACAAAGCCAAACGACTGGAAAACGCTTATCAGATAGAGTTTCCAACCTATGTCCAGGATTTTAAGCGTCATAATCCCGGACTATTTAGCAAGCTTGTCAAAATATGAATATCAAGGCTGCCAATATTTTCGGCTATAAAAAATACTGGGCGCACCGCTTTGGCCCGGCCCCGGAATTGCCTGTCACTGCGGAGGAAATGCAGCAACTGGGCTGGGATGCCTGCGATGTGATTTTGGTGACGGGCGACGCGTATGTCGATCATCCCAGTTTTGGCATGGCGGTGATCGGCAGAGTGCTGGAAGCTCAAGGTTTTAGAGTCGGCATTATCTCGCAGCCGGACTGGAATAGTGCGGAAGACTTTAAAAAACTCGGCTGCCCCAAGCTGTTTTTCGGTGTGACCAGCGGCAATATGGATTCCATGGTTAACCGCTACACGGCGGATAAAAAAATTCGTTCCAATGACGCCTACACAGCCGATGGCGCCGCCGGCAAGCGTCCGGACCGGGCGGTTAACGTCTATGCCCATCGCTGCCGGGAAGCCTTTAAAAACGTGCCGATTATCATAGGCGGCATAGAAGCCAGCTTAAGACGCATTGCTCATTACGATTATTGGTCGGACAAGGTGCGCAAGTCCATTCTGCTGGACTCCAAGGCGGATTTGCTAGTGTACGGCAATGCCGAGCGGCAAATCGTGGAAATTGCCCATAGGCTAGCCAAAGGGGAAAGCATCGCCGAGTTAAAAGGCATACGTGGCACTGTGCATTTTGTGAAACAAATTCCGCAAGGCTGGATAGAAAAAGACTCCACCAGCATCGATAAGCCCGGGCGTTTATCTGCGCAGGTTAATCCTTATCAGGAGCAACCGGATTGCGAAAACGCCGAGACGGCGAACGGTAGCGAACAAGTTCTGCAATTCAAACCCATAGCCAGTCAAAAGCGCGCCCAAACCGTGATTCGTTTACCGGCTTACGAAGCCGTGGCTGATGATCCGGTATTGTATGCCCACGCCTCCAGAGTCATGCACGGCGAAACCAATCCCGGCAACGCCAGGGCTTTGATTCAGCGCCACGCCAACCGGGAAGTGTGGATCAATCCGCCGCCTATTCCGCTGACCACTGCGGAAATGGACGGCGTGTTCGATTTGCCCTACGCACGTTTGCCGCATAGCGGCTACGGCAAGGCCAATATCCCGGCTTTTGAGATGATTCAGCACTCGGTGCTGATCATGCGCGGCTGTTTCGGCGGTTGCAGTTTTTGTTCCATTACCGAACATGAAGGCCGGATAATCCAGAACCGCTCTGAGGACTCCATCATCCGGGAAATTGAGGCCATCCGCGATACTTCGCCCAATTTTACCGGGCATATCTCCGATTTGGGCGGCCCCACCGCCAATATGTGGCGTCTGGCCTGCAAGGATGAGGCAGTGGAAGCAGCTTGCCGCAGGCCTTCCTGCGTGTATCCGGGCATCTGCCACAATCTGAATACCGACCAAACCCCGTTGGTCAAATTGTACCGGCGGGCCAGAAATCTGCCGGGCATTAAAAATATATTCATCGCCTCCGGCTTGCGCTATGACTTAGCCGTGGAAACCCCGGCCTACGTCAAGGAACTGGTTAGCCACCATGTCGGCGGTTATTTGAAAATCGCCCCGGAACATACCGAGACCGGGCCGTTATCCATGATGATGAAGCCTGGCATGGGCAGTTACGACCGTTTCAAGAAAATGTTCGACCAGTTTTCCAAAGAAGCAGGCAAGGAACAATATCTCATCCCTTATTTTATCGCCGCCCATCCGGGCACGGAAGATGAGGATATGCTGAATCTGGCCTTATGGCTAAAGCGCAACGGTTTTCGCGCCGATCAGGTGCAGGCGTTTTTGCCGTCGCCGATGTCCATCGCCACCGCCATGTACCACTCCGGCAAGGACACCTTGCGCAAAGTGGCCCGCAACAGCCCGGACATAGCCATCCCCAAAGGCATCAAGCAGCGGCGTTTGCACAAGGCGTTTTTACGCTACCACGACCCGGAAAACTGGCCGCTATTGCGTGAAGCTCTAAAGGCCATGGGCAGGGCTGATTTAATCGGCAACGGCAAACAGCATCTGGTGCCGACTTTTCAGCCGGCGGCCAGCCAGTCCGGCAGCCACCAGCCCAAGTCAAAAGTCCAAACTTTCAAAACCAAATACACCGGCAGCAAGGACAAGGCAGACAAACCCAGGTTTAGAGCGTAGGTTGGCGCTGAATGCAATGAAGCCTAACAAAAGGCCTTGGTTGACTTGATGGCCGGTATATTAGGCTGCTTCGCCTTGCTCTGCCCCCAGCCAACGAAACCGCCAATAATGGCGCGAGATAGCGGAGAATTTAAGCTTGTATTCATCTGCCCGGGTTGATATTATCCACTAAACATTAATGGTGCGACACTTTGTCGCATGCACGCAAGCTGGGAATAGAGCTGGCCCAGATATAAAAACGATACTGCCCATTTGCATAAGAACTATCTACGGATATTTTGGGAGGCAGAACATGAGTGACGACAAGCAATTGGATCATTTGATCGGTGTGCTGTACGAGTCTGTGTTAGACCCCGGCCGCCTGCAGGAGGCATTAGGTCTATGCGGACATTACGCAGGCGGCCTGGATGCGCAACTGGTGATTAGAAGTAAACCGGACTTTGCCTTGATCAACAGCGTATTGGCGGAAACCCAGTTTCCGCACGAAGCCCTGCAGGACTATGTCAACTACTATATCAATATCGATCCCCGCCTGAGCTATATCGGCGGCGGCAAACCCGGCGAGTGGCGGTTTTGTCAGGATATTTGCGATGAGCAATTTGCCCAAAAAAACGAGTTTTATCAGGATTTTTTGATTCGCTACGAATCCCGGTTCGTGATGGCGGCCTGTATAGATGAGGACGACAGCCGGCATATCGGTTTAGGCGTTTTACGCGGGGTGGGGCAACAGCCCTTTGCAGATGAACAGCGTCTGGCTGCCGAGCGCTTTAGCGGCCACTTACGCACGGCATTGCGCCTGCAAAATCATACTCAACAACTCCAATCCAAAATTCAACTGGGCGCGATGGCTATAGATGCTTTGGAATTCGGCATGCTGATTGTCGATAGCAATGGCTATATTTTGCATTTGAACAGCAACGCCGATGATTTGATTAATAATCCGGATTGCGAACTGTTTGTGAAAGATTCGCATATTACTATCGGCAAATCCGCGGCAAAACAAAAGTTGGCGGCGTTATTAAGTGAGGCAACCGCAGTCCCGGCACTAGCGGGAGCCATGGTTTTGAAGAGTAATCAAAGCCATACGGTCCGGCAAATGATCGTTACGCCTTTGTCGCCGGCTTCACCGTTAGCTGGCGACTGGCAAAAACCTTTGGCGCTGGTTTTAGTGCTGGAGCCCGGCGCCTTGACGTCGCCGCTGACACTGTTGGCTAAGCTATACAATTTTTCGCCTTCTGAAGTCAGGATTGCCGCTTCAATCGTGGCGGGTCATTCTCCTAAAGAATGCGCGGCGACAGCCGGAGTGTCGGTCAATACAGTCCGTACCCAGTTAAAATCCCTAATGTTAAAGACCGACACCCACAAACAATCGGAATTAGTGGCGCTGTTAAGCAGGTTGCCGCCGTTGAAAGGCTGAGTGTTAGTTTCAATATTGATGCATAGCTGATAGGGCGCAATAGGCGCTAGCCGTATTACGCAGAATGATTTAAGGCCAGCATGCGGCGCAATACGGCTAGCGCCTATTACGCCCTATGTACTAGTCCGTAGCCGCGATTAGCATTAAGGACTTTGAAATAATGTCGATTTTATTGCGTAGGATGAGTAGAGCGACAGCGAAACCCATCAAATAAGACTACAAAGATAGGTTTCGCTGCCGCTCATCCTACAGACAATTCTTTCACGGTCTCTAATGCTAATCGCGGCTACGCGGGCTTTTTTATGATGATTGAATGGCAGGGGGATTAATCCGGCAAAGCCGGTTTAAGCAATTGACTAAACAGCTTGTCGCCATGAATATCTTTTAGACTGACCGCCATTTCCCGGCTTTGCCTGTCTATATTGACTTCCCCAAAGAATTGTAATCCGGCCAGCGGCGAGAGATTGGCCTGGCCGGGGGGCGGGGCCTTGCTAAACTTGACTTGCGGGCCGAAAGTGCCGTCGGCGCTCACCGGGCCGAAAGTCCCGGCATGCAAGGGTCCGGCGACAAATTCCCAAAATGGCGAAAAATCCTGAAATTTGGCTTTTTCCGGGTCGTAATAATGGGCGGCGGCATAGTGGACGTCGCCGGTCAGCCACACGATATTTTGAATATGCTGATGTTTAATGAATTGCAATAAACCTTGAATTTCCAGCTCGCGGCCGGCCGGCGGGCCGTCCTGGCCATTGGCGATGGCTTCCCAGCGCGGCCTGCCCTGGCTGTCCTGGCCGTCGCTGACATTCAAGCCGATAGGCATGTCTGCCGATATGACTTTCCAAACCGCCGTAGATTGTTTCAGCTGGGCTTCCAGCCAGGCGATCTGCTGTTTACCCAGAAAAGCGGTAGCGGGGCTTTCAGTTGTTTGCAAATTATCACTATTGCCGCCACGGAAACTGCGCATATCCAGCACAAACACTTCCAGCAGCTTGCCGAAAGAAATTTTGCGGTAAATAGGCTTTGAGCGGCTGCCGTCTTGCCAATAGATTGGGGCATATTCACGAAAAGCCTGCCCGGCTCTTTTAACCAGCACCGCTAAGTTCTTCTCGGTGTAACGCTTATCTGCGGATAAATCCTTGGCTGCAGACCAGTTATTCAGCACTTCGTGATCGTCCCATTGCCAAATTTGCGGGACGGCGGCATTGAACGAACGCAAGTTTTTATCCAGTAAATTGTATTGGTAACGGCCGCGAAACTCCTGTAGGGTTTCGGCAACTTTGCCGACTTCCGGGGTGACTATATTAGTCCAGATCTGGCCGTTTTCTGCGGGTTGCGACGCCGGGATGGGCACGTCGGCATAAATACTGTCGCCGTTCTGGATAAAAAACTGCGGCTGCGCCAGGCGCATGGCCTGGTAAATTTTAAAGCCGCCGAAACTTTCATTAATCCCCCAGCCTTGCCCGCAGGTGTCTGCCCCCCAGATAAAGCGGATATTATCGTTTTCCCCTAAGGTATGAAACTGTCCGCTAACGATATCGCCAAGCGGCTGATTGGCGCTTAAACCCTGAAACCGGACTTTTAAATACACATCCTGTCCGGCAGGCAGATTAGTCAGCAATTGTCTGGCGGTAAAATCGGCTTGTCTGGCTGCGATGATGCCCGGCATGCGGATGGAGTGATGGAAGTCTGGGTTAAAAGCATATTCCACCAGCATTTTTGCCGGGCGGTCCGTCCGGCTCCAGATCAGATAATCACCGCTATCTTGCACGCCTATCTGTATGCCCTGGGCAATTTGCGGCTGCCCGGCAGTTTCGGCTTTTACCGGCATGGCGAGCAGGCTGCTTAACATAATCAGCCACCTGAATATTAGCTTGATGTCTAACAGGTATGGAATGCGGAGCATTATTATCAAAGTAGCCTCGATAACCAATTTATGGAAATTAAAATAGCAATATTTTATGACAGTAAATCAAGACTACAAGCCTATCAATCCACTGCATAGGGCGTAATAGGCGTTAGCCGTATTGCGCCGCATGTTGGCCTTCGATTATTCGGCGCAATACGGCTAACGCCTATTGCGCCCTATACGTCAATCAACAAACGGCGGTGGCGCATTCAAATAAACCACAGCCGTAGGGTGGGCATGCCAATGCCCACGCGGTTAGATCTTCGATTCCGTGTGGGCGCAATACTGTACCCACCCTCTCTCAATAGGGCTATCAAAATCGTTATTTCAATCGCTTAACTAGCCAAGAATGCCCACAGCAGTGTTAATATATCACCATCTTTAACACCTAAGCTGCTCCGGTAACGGTTTGAGGCAGCTGATACCAATGGACATTGGGTTTATTATTGTATTAATTTTCATCAATGGCATTTTCGCCATGTCAGAAATGGCGCTGGTTTCTTCCGGTAAAGCCCGTTTGCAAAGAATGGTCGAGGAAGGAAAATCAGGCGCAAAATTCGCACTTAAACTGCATCAGGAACCTACCCGTTTCCTTTCCACCATCCAGGTTGGAATTACCCTGGTGGCCATTTTAAACGGATTTTTAGGGGAGGACGCCCTAGTGGTTCCCATCAGGCTTTATCTGATTAAATTTCCGCTGATCGCCGATTACGCGGAAGCCATCGCCAGAGTGGCGACCATTGTGCTGATTACTTATTTTTCGGTGGTGGTTGGGGAACTGGTGCCGAAGCGCCTGGCTTTGCTGAGACCTGAAAGCATTTCCCTGTTTGCCGCCAGACCCATGAATGTGCTGTCTTTTATCGCCAGTCCTTTGGTCTGGTTATTGTCCTCTTCCAGCACGCTGATCCTGCGTTTGTTGCGGGCGAATCGCCAGCCGCAAACCACTATTACCAATGAAGAGATTAAATTGCTGATGGAAATCGGTTCGGAATCCGGGGTGTTTCATGCCATTGAAGGCACGCTGGTAGCCAATGTGCTGAGGCTGGATGAGCAACGGGTCGGCGCTATCATGACTTCCCGCAAGGATATATTTAGTATCGATCTAAGCGAGCCGGAAAGCGAAGTCCGCCAAAAAATCGCCAATTGCGTTTACGAACGGGCGGTGGTTTGCCGCAATGGCCTGGAAAACGTGCTGGGTATTCTACATCGCGGCGATTTGTTAAAAACCGTCATGAGCGGCGAGGAAGTGGATATTATCAAAGTGCTGCGGCCGCCGAAATATGTGCCGGATTCCATGACCTTGACCCATTTGCTGGAGTTCTTCCGGCAAGGCCACGCCGATTTTGTGTTGATCGTCAATGAATATGGCGACACCGAGGGACTGGTCACGCTTAGCGACGTGTTAACCGCCATAGTCGGCGACTTACCGCTAACCACTTCAGGAGTGGAGCCGGAAGTGGTGCAGCGCGATGATGGTTCCTGGCTGGTGGACGGCGGTTTGTCCATCAAACGCCTGAAAAGCGTGCTCGGCACCAATACTAATTTTCCCGGAGAAAATAATAACTCCTATAATACCGTAGGCGGATTCATATTATATCAGTTGGAAAAAATACCGCAGGTAGCCGATAATTTCGTTTATGCGGACTGGTGTTTTGAAGTGGTGGATATAGACGGCATTAGAATAGACAAGGTTTTGATTACCCCCAAACCGCCATCATCGTAGGGTGGGCATGACAATGCCCACGCGTTTGGCTGACCCGTGAGCTGAGCATAGAATAATAACAATAAGCAGGTTTTCCAAGCCGGCAGGAGTTAATTTTGAGTCAAGACTTTATCGACAGCAACATGATTATGAAATGTGTTGCCTATAAAAAAGGCGTCAGTCTTGGAGACTTGACCATTGAAGAAATCAGTCTGGCTCTGCAAGCGGAAGACACCTTTGTCTGGTTGGGGTTAAGAGAGGCGGATCATGTCCTGCTGGATAAGATTCAAGCCGAGTTCGGCTTGCATGAGCTGGCGGTTGAAGACGCCCGCTCCGCTCATCAACGCCCTAAAATTGAAGAATACGGGCAATCGCTGTTTCTGGTGCTGCATACCATTATCCCGGACACCAAACAGGTGGAGTTTGGCGAAACCCATATATTCATGGGCAAAAACTTTTTGGTGACGGTGCGCCACGGCTCTTCCATGACCCTAAACAAGGTCAGGCAACGCTGCGAAGCCATGCCCACCCAGTTAGCTAAAGGTCCGAGCTTCGCGCTGTATTCCATTATGGATTTTATTGTCGACAATTACATACCGGCAGTGGAAAACTTGCAGGAAAAATTCGGTTATCTGGAACAGTCCATTTTTCAGCAGCGCCCTAGCCGCCAGACTTTGGAAGGCCTGTATGAACTCAAGGGCGAATTACTGCGCATCCATGTCGCCATCTCGCCGTTAATCGACATCTGCAATGAATTGATGCGTTTTCATCATCAATTTGTCGGCAAGGAAGTCAGAGTTTATTTCCGGGATATTGCCGACCATATCAAACGCATCGACCAGTCCATAGACGCCACCAGAGAGATGCTGATTGCCGCCATGCATGTGCATTTATCCTTTGAAGCGGTCAGACAAAATGAAGTCGTCAAAGGCCTGGCCGGCTGGGGCGCCATCCTGGCTATCCCCACCATGGTGTTCAGCTGGTACGGCATGAACTTCAAATACATGCCGGAACTGGACTGGGAATATAGTTACCCCATTGTGGTGGGGCTGGTCGGTTTAGCCAGTCTGCTGCTGTATATTCGTTTGAAGCGGCGAGGCTGGCTATGAGGCGGGGATTGTTCAAACCGGAGTTTAATAATCCCTTTCGACTTTACTGATGCGTATCTTCGAATCGGCATACCAGTCATCCGCCCTGGATTGTACTTCTCTGTGCACCGGGTGTTCACGCCAAGCTTTGATATCCTCTAACGACGCCCAGTAAGATACCGATATGCCCACATCCTGCCGCGCCGATTCGTAACCTAGGAATCCCGGTTGACGGCTGGCGATATCAAACATGCGTTTGGCTACTTCTGCGTAACCGTTATCGTCAGGTGTTCTGATAGAAGTAAAAATAACAGCGTAATAGGGC
>Ga0181528_10001940_pt1 | contig 12752 bp, 7 predicted proteins | sample PEATcosm2014_Bin_47_FD_119742 | JGI IMG/M metagenome (GOLD analysis project Ga0181528, IMG submission 119742) | Peatland microbial communities from MTU Mesocosm Facility, Houghton, MI, USA - PEATcosm2014_Bin10_10_metaG | ecosystem: Environmental > Terrestrial > Soil > Wetlands > Peat | place... | reverse complement strand
GCCTGCGCGGGTTTCAGGACTCTCTCCGAAACCCGCGCAGGCGGGTTTCGCGGCCCCCAAGCACCGGGTTTCAACCCGGTGCCAGGAGTCGTACCGTCGGGTGCTGCGGAAGGTGACGGACGACCTGGGGTGGGAGTGAGGGGTGTGCAGCGGGTTGAAACCCGCTGGTTGGGTTGGGCGAAACCCGCCTTCGCGGGTTTCAGGGCTCTCTCCGAAACCCGCGCAGGCGGGTTTCGCGGCCCCCAAGCACCGGGTTTCAACCCGGTGCCAGGAGTCGTACCGTCGGGTGCTGCGGAAGGTGACGGACGACCTTGGGTGGGAATGAAGGGTGTGCAGCGGGTTGAAACCCGCTGGTTGGGTTGGGCGAAACCCGCCTGCGCGGGTTTCAGGATGCCCTCCGAAACCCGCGCAGGCGGGTTTCGCTGCCCCCAAGCACCGGGTTTCAACCCGCTGCCAGGAGTCACACCGTGCGCAGCAGTCACATTGAGCTCTACGTCCACTTGGTCTGGACCACCTGGGACCGCGAGCCGCTGCTCACGCCCGAGTTGACGCCGCGGGTCTATGGTTGCCTGAGGACCGAGGCAGAGGCTCTGGGCGCGCAAGTTCTGGCGTTGGGCGGGGTGGCCGATCACGTGCACCTGTTGGTGCGGCTGCCGGCCACGGCCACGGTGGCGGCGGTAGTCAAGCAGGTCAAGGGCGCGTCGTCGCACCTGGTCAATCAGGAGGAGGCCATCGACGGCGGGTTCCGTTGGCACGCCGGCTATGCGGCCCTGTCCGTCTCACCGGGCGACGTGGCGCGGGTGGCCGACTACATCGGCCGCCAGGAGGAGCACCATCGGCACGGCCGGAACGAAGCGCGGTGGGCGGCGGCCGAAGGCGCGGGCTGGACGGACGGCGGGGCGGCAGCGGGTTGAAACCCGCTGGTTGGGTTGGGCGAAACCCGCCGGCGCCGGTCTCAATACCCCCTCCGAAACCCGCGCAGGCGGGTTTCGCGGCCCCCAAGCACCGACCCGGTGCGAAGCGGAGGACGCGCCGCCCGGGCATAGCGGGCGGTCGTGCTGGTGGCGAGTCGCGCAGCTCACGGCGCAGCGCCAGAACCCGCGCATCCCGTGGCAGCGCGACGCCGACCCGAACGTGCGGCTGTGCTTGGTGCGATGACGGCCCGAAGGTGCTCCAGCCAGAGACAAAGGGGAGGATCCGTGTCGGCCGACGGTGAACCGCCCGTCATGCACTGCACCCTCCTCCTTCTCGGTCTGGCCGCCGCGTCGGCCACCCTGGCCGCGGACGACGCCATGACCTGGACCGTGGGCGACGTCGCCTATCGCTACGCCCCCGCCTCGCGCGAGCTTACCGCGACCTGCGGCGGCACGACCTTTCGGCCCTTGGTGGATTTCGGTCCGGCCTTCGTGCTGGGCGGCGCCGAGCGCGCCCCGGCCGATCTCAACATCAGCCTGCTGACCGCCGAGCCGCACGCGGGTGGTCTGCATGGCCGCTATCGCGCCGCTTTCGGCGCCGAATCGGCCGACTTTGCGCTCGACATCGCGCCGAACGAGGGCGGGCTGCGGCTGCGCCTGTCGTCGGACTCGGTGCTCTGCCCGCGCGTGCACGCCGGCCGCACCGTCGGACTCGGCACTTGGCGTCGGTTCAACTACATGCGCAACGCCGAGCCTTATGGCCAGCCCTTCTGGCCGCGCGTCGCGTATGCACCGCAGAGCGGCCTGTACGTGGCGGCGCGCTGGGACATGGCGGCGGCCGCCGGCACCTCGTGGGATGCGCCCGACCAGCGTTTTCAGGGCGAAGGTGACTTCGCGGCGGGCCTGGACGTGGTCTACGACAAGCGCACCGACGGCACGCGCCTGCCGCTCGACGAATCGCTCGACCTGCGCGTGGGGCGCGATCTGTGGGCCACGCTGCCGCCGCCGGGGCCGAAGCCGAGTGAGTATCGCGAGGCGCTGGCGCAGTGCGTCTTCCTCGATGTGTGGGGCGGCCCGGCGCGCGACACCGAGTACTTCCTGCGCCACCTGTCCAAGCTCACGGCGGGCCGGGCGCGCTTCTTCACGGTGCTCGAGGACTGGGAGGCGGGCGGCTTCGACACCCTGCTGCCGGACAGCATCCTGATGCCCGACTACCCGCCCAATCCCGGCTGCGGCACGGTCGACGAGCTGCGCTCGCTGGCCGGCTACGCGACTTCCATCGGGCGCTACGCCATGCGCACCAATTACGTCTACCTGCGCGACGGCTCACCCAGCGCCCGCGCCGGCCGCGCCGTGCGTGCGCTGGGGGCCGACGGCAAGCCCAAATGGCATACGCGGCCCGCCGACTGGCTGCCGTTGGTGCGCCGCCAGGAGGCCGAGATCCACGATCTCTTCTCGCCCAACGCCGGGTTCACCGACCAGATGAGCAGCGGCGGCGCGCCGTGGGGCTACACCGACTTCGACGCGCGCCAGCCGCGAGCCGGGTCGATGGGCGAGACCCTGGCGCGGCAACGGGAGCTGTGCCGGCTCATCAAGGACACCCATCACGGGCCGCTGGGCAGCGAGACCAACATCGACGAGCAGTTGCTGGGCGAGTTCGTCGACACCGGCGATTTCGGCATCTTCGACGGCTATCACCGCACCTTCACGCCGGAGTTCAAGCTGCGCCGGCTGCAAGGGCTGTCGGTGTTCCACGGCATGGGGCTCATGTACCGCTTCTTCGAGATGCCGCCCTTCGACAGGTTCCACGCCGGCACCACCCGCTACCTGACCGACGCCGCGCAATACGACGATTACCGCGCCGCGGAAGTGCTGTACGGCAATGGCGGCTACCTGTTCTACTATCCCGGCATGCCGTGGGACTACGTGCTCACCGAGTGCCTGCTGGTGGGCACGCTGCAACGGCACTACGCGCTGCAAGCCGTGCGCGACGTGCACTATTGGGCCGGCGGACGCTGGCAGACCCTCCAGGAGCTGGTCGCCGCCGGCCTCGACCCGTGGCCCGTGCCGTGGGCGCCGCAGCCGGAGGCCTTCCGCCGCATCCGCGTCACCTACGCCGACGGCTTGCAGGTGCTGGTGAACCGCTCCGCCGACGAGTGTACGGTCTCGGCCGCCGGTCAGGACCTGACATTGCCGCGCTCGGGCTGGGCGGCGTGGATGCCGGACGGCAAGCTGCTGGCCTACTCCGCCTACGCTCCCGGCACGCGGCAGCGGGTGGATTTCATCCGTGACGACGGCGCCGGCCTGCAATACCTGAACCCGCGCGGCGCCGAGGTGATCGGCCAGAAGCAACCGACGCTGTGGCTCGACGGCAAGCTCACGATGCGGCTCGACCCGGCCACGGGCGATGCCTGGGTGGACGGCGTCGACGTGCCGTACGCGCCGCCGCGCCTGCCGGCGCACACGCGGCTGGACTTCCGTTTCGACCACGACGTCCAGGGCTGGGCCGGGGCGCACGACGTGGGGCCGCTGCACGTCGTCAACGGCGCGCTGCGCATCGACATCGTGGGCGAAGACCCCTACCTGTCGGCGCCGCCCCTCGACCTAGCGGCGGACAGCGTGAAGACGGTGGTGGTGCGCATGCGCACGACGGGAGGGACGTTCGGCAAGATCTATTTCCAGGCCGACGGGGTGAAGGCCACGGCGGAGGAGATGTGCCTGCACTTCCCCGTCAAGCCCGGCGCCGAGTTCGTGGACATCCGCATCCCGGTGGGCGAGCATCGGCTGTGGAAGGGGCATCGCATCGTGGGGATGCGGCTGGATCCCGAGCATGGGGCGACGCCGGGGGTGGTGGAGATCGAGTCGATTCGGGGCGAGTGAATACAGGCTGGCGGAGAACGATGGCCGCAATCGACAAGTTGGTGGCCCGGACGCGGAACAACCGCAAGACGGTGCGGTATGATGACCTTGTGCGGGTTCTCATGGCCGCTGACTGGCGTGAGGTGACCGGCGGAACAGGCAGCCATCAGCGGTTCGACGCGCCGGATGGGAGCATTTTCATGACGGTGGTTCGGCCGCACGGCGGGGACCAGTACGTGAACCCGCGCGCCGTAAGCCGCGCTCTAACAGCCTGGGATGCGGCCCAACGGCGCAAGGCAGAAGACGATGAGGGAAGACATGGTTGACTTGGAGCAAGAGGCGAGGCGCTATGCGGTGGTGATTGTGCCGGATCCCGACGAAGACTATATCGCGCAGATCCCCGGCTTCCCCACCATCTACACCAACGGCCATACGCCGGAAGAGGCGCTGGCCAACGCTTACGATGCCATTGCCCTCTCGCTGGCGTGGTATTACGAGAACGGCAAGCAGCCGCCGGCGCCGATACCGGTGTCCCTGGCCGCCTGACCGCCCCTCATTCCAGGTTCAGTGACCCTACGACGTTCGACGAGCCGCCCGCCTCCACCAACAGCTTCGCCGCCTCGCCATACGGCCCCAGCCCCACCACCTTGTTCCCGTCCAACAAGGCTCCCGTCACGCCGTCCAAAAAGATGACCGCCGCGTTGTCCACCTTGCGCGGCCCGCACGGCGCGAGGGGAATCTGGTGCGAGTCGCGGAAGACGTTGCCGCGCACCACCACGTCCGACGCGCAGTGGACTTGCAGATTCACCCCATAGCCGCCGCGGATGTCGTTGTTCTCCACGCGGATGCCGCGATGGCCGGTCGGGGTCTTCCAGTCCGTGTCCCAGTTGCAGATGCAGATGGCCCCCAGCCAGCCGTCGCGCCAGGGATGGTTGACGCACGTGTCGGCCACCGTGTTGCCCGTGATGGCCACGTTCTCCTGAAAACACGGGCCGCCCTCGTCATGGGCGAAGGCGAACATGTGGATGCCGCACAGGACGGTGTGCGTCACGCGGTTGTCCCGCACCTCGCCGTCGCTCAGGTTCGCCACGATGCCCCTGGAGCCGCCGTTGGTGATGTCGTTGCGCGCTATCGAGAAGCCGGCGCCGCGCCAGCTCCAGTTGGCGGCCATGTCGCCTCGGGCCAGCGTGATCGGCGCGTCGAGGGTGACGAGGCGCGCCCCGAAGGCCCACGGCCGCACATTAAAGGGGACGGAGCCCTTTTCCGCTGCGGAAAAGGGCTCCGTCCCCTTTAATGGCGTCGCGGCAACCACGGCGCGATCCAGGATGGCGCCGTCGCCGTAGCGGAAGAACCGCACGCGGTCGCCCACGCGGTACTCGGGCGAATACTGCGTCAGCCCCAGGACCACCTGATTGTCCGTGGTGTCGTGGACCACGAGGTTGGATTCGTAATAGACGGCGATGGCGTCGTCGCCCGTGCCTTCGAAGCGGCAGTCCTCGATTCTCGGGCCGACGCGTTCGGCGGCGCAATTGAGGCCGTCGGCCCAGGACGAGAACAGGCGCGGCTCCGTGGCGCCCTTGGGCGGCGGGCCCGGCACGATGCGCACGCGCTGGAACTGGTTGCCGCTGCCGCGCCGCTCCACGATGCCGAAGCCCGGCGCGGCGTGGACCGTGACGTCCGACAGCACCACGCCCTCGCACAGGTGCATGAGCACGGCGTGGGCCGACTCCCAGTTCTGCACGAGGCGGATGGTGTCGCCCACGGCCGCCGTGTCGGGGATGGCGTGGCCGTGCACCAGGCGCCACACGCCGTCGCCGCGCGCCTCGAGGCTCTGGTAGCCGCGGTTGTAGACACCCGCCTTGATCATCCTCGTCTGGCGGTCGGAAACCCACATGTGGGCCGCCTGGCCCGGCGGCCGCAGATTCGGCGCGCTGTAGCCGTCGTGGATCTTCACGTCCGTCCAGCTATGGTCCGGCGCCAAGCCGACGATTTCGCCCTGCGTCATGGGCAGCGGGTCGTAATCGATGGTCAGGCCGCTGATGCGGAGGTTCTTGCAGTTTTCGATCCACAGGGCGGTGCCGAGTCGGCCGCACAGCAACTCGACGCCTTCGGCGTGGATGGCCAGATCGGAGCGGCCGTAGAGGCGCACGTGCGGCGCACCGGGCTTGGGCGGCCGGGTGGGGTATGTCCCGGGGCGGATGGTGACCTCATGCTGCCCGGCGGCGACGGCGCGGTCCACTTGCGCCTGAATCCCGTCGTCGGCCTCACCGTAAGCAAGCGACGCGGCGACGCCCAGCAGCCACAGCGCGACGGCCGGCACGACAACACGGTTGAACATGGATCCTCCCGGGACGGTTGCACCCCAGGCAGGGATGCGGCGCGCGCCGCGGAAACGACGACGACCTGAGGTGTTGTGCCATGTCCCGCCGTGTCCTCCTGTTCCTCCTGCTGGCGGTTCTGCCGGCGTTCGGCGCCGAGTCGCGGAACGCGCTGTTGGATCGTGGCGACGATGTCACGGCGTGGGGCGTGGATCCCGGCGCCGAGTTCCCCGGCGCGGTGGGCAGCCTCGGCCTGGCGAGCGCGCCGAGCGCGACCGCGCCGGCTGGCGGGAAATGCCTGCGGCTCGATTACGATTTCACCGGCGGCGGCAACTACGTCACGGCGGCCCGCGCCCTGGACCTCGGCGCGTGCACCGAGATCTCCTTCCTGGTGCGCCAGGACGGCAACTGCCCCGGCTTCATCCGGATCGAAGACGGCACGGACCAGGAGCACGCCGGCAGCTTTCCCGCCGTGGCCGGCGAGTGGACCAAGGTGGTCATTCCGATCGATGCGCAGCACTTCCCCGGCCATTGGCACGGCGTCGACGACGGGCAGTTCCACTTCCCCCTGAAGCGCATCATCATCGGTGTGAGCCACGACGGCGGCGGGGCGAAGGGCAGCCTGTTCATCCGGGACCTGGGCGCCCGCACCACGGACAGCCGGCAGTTCCTGCACGTGGCGCTGCGCACGCCGTTCCCCGGCAACGTCGCCTTCAGCGGCGCGCTTCCCGTGCCCGTCTACGTGGTGATGGAAAACGCGCTCGACCAGAGCGTCCACTGCGCCCTGCGCGTGCACGCCGAGGACTGGTATGGCCGGCAGAAGGACCTCCACGGGTGGACGGGAGTGCTCGCGCCGCACGAGAAGCTGGTTCACAGTCCGTACCTGGACGGCAGCCGGCCCGACTATTGGCGTGTGACCGCCGAATTGACGCGGGACGTCGAGGCGCCGGTGACGGTCACCGGCGGCGTGGTCATCACGCCCCAGCCGCCGGACTTCGGCTACGACGACCCCCACGGCTTCTTCGCCATCCAAGCCACCAGCGACGGCGCGCGCACCGAGCGCCTGGGCGTCAAGTGGGTGCGCGTCGGCCACGGCGCGCCGCTGCAGGCCATTCGCGCCCATCACCAGAGGGTCATGCTCCTCGTGCACCACGACTTCCCGCCCGGCAAGCGGCCGCCGGTCGAGGAGATCGAGAAGTGGGCCAAGGAGAGCGTCGAGCCCATCGTGGCGCGCGACGCGCCGTTCGTGGACACCTTCGAGATCCAGAACGAGCCCGACCTGACCTGCCTCTATCAGCCGGGATTCGACTTCCAGACCGGCGTGGGCCTGTACCTCGACATCCTGCGCGCCGGCGCGGCGGCGGTGCGGCGCGCGGCTCCCAAGGCGCGCGTGGCCGGCATCGACGTCAGCGGCGGGGATTACGACGGCACGCTGCAGTTCTCCAAGGCCATCTTCGCGGGCGGCGGCGGAAGCCTCATCGACGTCTACACCGGCCATCCCTATGCCGGCGTGCGCTATTTCGGCGAGGGTCAGCGGCCCATGTGGCCGGTGTTCAATCAGGAGCGACGCAAGGAGCTCGACACCCTGGCCATGATCAAGGCCAACGGCGGCAAGCAGCGCTTCTGGGTGGGCGAAAAAGGCTGGGGTTTGGACGTCAAGACCGATCCGCTGTCGCCCTACTCGCGGGATTTCGCGCGCTGCCTGGTGCAGTCGATGGTCATCGCCCATTCCGTGCCCGGCGTGGAGCGCTACTTCTGGTTCATCGAGGAGGGCTGCAACGAGGGCGGCTACGAGTATGGCCTGTTCCGCGGCGAGCAGCCGTTGCCGGCGGCGCTGGCCTATGCCACCGCGGCGCGCCTGCTGCACGGCGCGGCGCCGGTGCGCTCCATCGAACGGGCCGACTCGCTCCAGGCGCACTGCTTCGCGACTTCCGGCGCGGACTCGACGCTCGTCCTGTGGTCGGAGGGCGACGCGGAGCGGCTCACCGTGAACGCCATGCCGGCGGATTGGACGGCCACGGATTTCCTCGGCGGTCCGATTTCGAGCGGCTCCCAAGGCCGGGCCATGAGCCTGAACCTGACGCGCTCGCCCATCTACCTGCGCTTCCCGGCCGCCGCGACAGAGGCGGCGTGTGCGGCGGTGGAAGGTGGCAGCATCACCACGGCGCAGCCGGTGAAGCTCCTCGCGGCCTACGTGGCCGATACCACGCACCTCGGAGCGCGGCTGCAGAACGTGACCAATCAGCCTGTGAAGGCGCGCCTGTCGGCGGCCGGCGGCGCTCAAGAGGTGACCGTGCCGGGCGCCGGCAAGCTGATGGTACAGCTTCCGGCGCCGCCGGACCTGCTCACCGCCGGGCGGCGCGATCTGCCGGTGACGCTCGCCGCGGGCGGCGCCACGCTCTCGGCCGCGGCGCGCGTGGATCTGCTGCGTTGCGGCCGCGCGCCGGCCTTGGCCGACGGTCTGCTGCCGGCGGCCGGCGAGCATCCCGACTTCGTGCTGGACCAACGCAGCCAGGTGTTGCCGGCGGATCCCGGCGTGGGTTGGAAGGGACCCGAGGACCTGAGCGTGCGTGCCTGGGTGGCGTGGGACCAGCAGGCGCTGTACTTCACCGCACGCGTACACGACCCCGTCCACTACGTGGTCGGCGTGGAGCCCGGCAACTTCTGGAACAGCGACTCCTTGCAGATCGCCATCGACCCGCATCACGACGCGGCGCCGGGCCAGGGCTTCGGCCCCGAGGACGTGGAGCTGGGCATGGTGCTGGCGCCGGACGGGCCGCGGGTGTTCCAGACGGCTCCGACTTCGCGCCGCCTCGATGTCCGTTGCGCCGGCGCGCGGGAGGGCAACGACACCGTCTATCGGCTGGCCATGCCCTGGACGCTGCTGGGCATCACGCCCAAGGCGGGGGCGGTGATGGGCTTCAACTTCATCGTCAACAACAACAACGGTCAGGGCCGCGCCTACTGGATGGGGCCCACGCCGGGTATCGGCGAGGCCAAGAGCCCGGACGTGTATCGCGGCTTGTGGCTGGCGGGGGAACGGTAGGCCACGCTGGCCCTGCCTATCGACTAACCGCCGCGGCGGCGGGCAGGCTACGCGCCAGGTAGAGGCAGGGTCCGTAACGCCGGTGGCTGGGGTCATGCAAACGGCGGCCGTGTTCCGGATCCTCCGCCGGCGCTACGAAGGGATAGCCGCCAAGCAGCGCGGCGAGTTGCTTCCCATCGGGTGAAGCCACGGCCGCGGGATGGGCGTCCATGTCATCGAAGGCCGCAAGGGCCGGTACGCGCAACCGCTGTGCCGACAACACCGGCGGTGCCGCGCTGCCCGGCACGGCCGCGCCGAAGCGCTGCGCCACGCTGTCCCCCCACCAGCGCAGGCCGTCGGGCAGGACCACGTTGCTGTCGAGGAGCGTCAGCGCGCCGTCGAGTCCCAAGCGGGCGGTTCGCCGCTGGCCGGCGGCGTCCAGCGCGATGACGAACAGCCCGTGACTGTCCGGCTGCCACGCCATGCTCTCCACCATGCCGAGCGGCGAGCCGAGGTAGCGCCGCAGGTGGCCGTCGAGACCGTAGATACGGCCCGCGACGATCAGCCCGCTGGAGTCAGGCAACCACTGATAGGCGTAGCGTGCCCTGGCGATCTGGCGGTCCTCGTAGCCCGGCTTGTCGCGCGCCACCAGACCGATCTCCCAGGTCCGGCCGCCGCGCGGGATGCGGATCTCTTTTGGGCAGGCCAGCCACTGGCCGTCGGGTGACCATTGCAGGGCGTGGGGCGTGTCCCACGAGCCGATGGCCTGCGTCATGACGCGCACGGCGTGGGTTTCGAGGTCGAGGATGCAGGCGCGGCCACCGGAGTAGTAGGCAATCTCGCGGCCGTCGGCGGTGGGTGCGGCATAGCAGTCATCGCAATCCGCGAGTCGCTCGTCTCGTCCGCTTTCCACCTCGACGCGGTGCAGGGCACGGCGGAAATGGTCCTTGCCATCGGGCACGCCGGCGCAGTAGTAGAGCCAGCGGCCATCGGGCGACCAGACGGGGTTGCTGGGCAACACGTCGCGATAGGTGACGAGCCGCCGCGGCGCGCCACCGGAGCGTGCGCGCAGCTCAATCCACAACTCGTTGCTGCTCAGCAGGGCGATAGCCAGCCAACGGCCGTCCGGCGAGAGGGCCGGTATCGGCCAAGCCTGCTGACGAAAGGCCGCGGCATGGACATCCTCGCACACCATGAGCAACTCGGACTTGCCGCCGAACGGCCGCCACCAGATGGCGCACGGCTGCCCGTTGGCGCTCATCAGGTCGCGCAGCTCATAGACCCCGGCCCCGTCAGCGGTGGGCTCGACAAAGCGATCCCAGTGATGGTCCACGAGCCCCTCGAGGATCGCCACCTCCGGCAAGTCGGCGTTGTCCGAGAGCGGCTCGGCCAGCTCGTCGCGCCACGGCGTCAGCGTCGACGCGAAGCGTGTGTCACCGGCCTTCAGGGTCCGGAAGACAGGCAGATAACCGGGAAGCGTCAACTCCACGACGCATCCCGCGTGTGCCGGCAGTTCGACGCGGCACGGCGTGCGGCCGGCGTCGTGCATCAGTGGCGAGTCGGCGCGGCTCCATCGCACGGCGGCGCCGGGAGGGACGGTGACAATCTCCACGGCAGCCGGCGGCACCAGATCGCGGCTCGCGCCGACGAGGCAGGCGAGGAGCAAGAACACCCACAAACGGTTCATCGCGGATCCCCGACGCGACTCGCAAGTCGGCACGCGGCAGACTGCCACCGGCCCTGGCGATCTGCCTTCGGCTTCGTCGTCGACGCCCGGTGTCCTGCGCCCGACCCGAACAGCCGGCAGCCCTTAGGATCAGGGCGCGGCGCGCACGGCGTAGATGCGGTCGACCAGCACCGCTTCCACCTGATCCGGGTTGTTGGCCGGCGCCACCCAGGCGTAGCAGCCCGGCCCGATCTTGTGCGTGCCGAGGTCGAAGGCGCGGTACTGCCCACCGGCGGCGTCGGCGATGGGGACGGTGCGCCCGCTGACGGCGCGGTTGCCCGCGGCGTCCCAGATACCCATGGTCATGGCCGGAGCGTTCGGAGCGGCCTCGGCCGCCGTGCCTTTGGCCACGCAGCGCGCCATGACCACCACGCGCCACGTCTCGCCGCCCAGGTCCGCTCCGAGCGGGCATTGCACCGCCCATTGGGTATGGTTGGCGGGCATGCGCGCCGCCTTGCCGCTGGACGCCGCCGCATCGTCCACCCGCGCCGCCCAATTGCCCTCGCTGTACAGCGTCAGGGCATTGGCCTGCCAATCGACCCAGTCGTCGGGCGCCAGGCCGCGGCACTCGGCGGGCGCCGTGCCGCGCTTGAAACGGGCCACCACGGCGTCGCCATAGGGCCCGAACGGCCGGCCCTCGGCATACTCTCCGACCTGGTTGTCGAGCTCGGCCTGGCGCCAGGCTTCAGCGGTGGCGGCCGAGTCGGCCGGTCCGGCCCACGGCAGGCCCTTGGCCTTGGCCTGGCGGCGCAGGGTGCGGTCGCCCAGCAGCCAGGCCAGGGTCAGCGGCAGCCGTTCGCGCCGCACTCTCGCCAGCCGCACGGGATCGTCGGCCACGGCGCGCTCGGCGGCGTCGAAGTCCTGGCTGCCCGCCGTGAGGTCGGCCAGGGTCAGCCAATCGGCGGTGTCGCCGCGGCCACAGCCGAGGTGGATGTTCGCCTTCTTCACGGCCGCCTGGCGCCGATCCAGCCAGGCCTGCAAGTGCGGCGCCGCGGCGCCGTAATAGCCGGTGAGGAACTCCGTTGTCAAGGCTTTCTCGTCGCGCGACGGGTCCCACAGCAGATGGGCCAGCACCCAGGCCCGCAGGCGCACGAAATCGCCCGTGGCGGAGCCGGCGTCGCCCTGCTCGAACAGGCCCACCGCCTTGTTGGCCACGAAGAACCGCACGTCCGGCGCCAGCGTGTCCAGGTTGGGATGCGGCAGCAGGTAGTTGGCGAAGTTGGTGACGTAGTTCCAGATGAAGAGCTGCGGCGCGATGGCGCGCCAGCCGGCGATGTCGGCTGCGAACCGGGCGTTGCGCGGCCCGTCCGCCAGCGGCTGACTGTAATCGCACTCGATGCTGCACAGCCGGATCACGACGTAGGGCGCCGGCTTGATGAAGCGCGGCGGCTTGCGGCTGTCCTGGTAGGCCAGCGTCTCCACCAGCACGTCCGGAAACTCCTTGGCCACGCCTTCCGCCACGGCATTGACGAACTCCAGCAGCGGGCCGGACTGCGAACCCGCGCGCTCGCGGGCGGCGCGGCATTCCGGACAGTCGCACCAGCCGCCGCAATCGTTCTGGCTGACCGAAATCAGACCGGCATGCGGGTTGGCGCGCAGTTGCTGGAGCACGACCTTGGTCATCTCGGCCCGCGCCCCGGGGCTGGAGAGGCACAACTGACCGTCGTCGGGGATGCGCCGGCCGCCGCGCTCGGCATACCAGTCGGGATGCGCGGCGAAATACTTCGCCGGCGGCAGGAACTGGTAGGACGTGTGGCACCAGCCGATGATGCTCAGGTGCTCGCCGTCCTCGGCGCTGGTGCGCACGAAATGCCCATTGTGGCGCAGCCGCAGCGCGAAACGGCCGTCCTGGGCGTCGCGATAGAACACCTCGCGGTAGCGCAGCGCCGGCGTGTAATGCACCTTCAGCG
>Ga0181528_10001939_pt1 | contig 12755 bp, 4 predicted proteins | sample PEATcosm2014_Bin_47_FD_119742 | JGI IMG/M metagenome (GOLD analysis project Ga0181528, IMG submission 119742) | Peatland microbial communities from MTU Mesocosm Facility, Houghton, MI, USA - PEATcosm2014_Bin10_10_metaG | ecosystem: Environmental > Terrestrial > Soil > Wetlands > Peat | place... | reverse complement strand
GAACTGGGCGCGCTCGACGAAAAACGCGAACTCACGCAGCTCGGGCACGATCTCTCGCGCCTGCCGATTGACCCGACGCTGGGGCGGATGCTGCTTCAGTCACAGCATGAACACGCCACGCGCGAGCTGCTCATCATCGCCGCCGGCCTGAGCATTCAAGATCCGCGCGAGCGGCCGCTGGATAAGAAAGATGCCGCCGCCGCCGCGCACAAACGTTTTGCCGATCCGTCGTCGGATTTTCTGACGCTGCTGAAAATCTGGGACGCCGTTCACGATCAATGGGAGCGTCTGCGTTCGCAGGGCCAGCGGCGGAAATTCTGCAAAGCCAATTTTCTTTCGTATCTGCGGATGCGCGAGTGGCAGGATTTGCACGCGCAATTGCATGGCGCGCTCGAAAACTTGGGCCGGTTCAGACTCAACGAGAGCAATGCTGATTTCGCCGCGATTCACCGCTCGATTCTCACCGGCCTCCTCGGCCATGTGGCGATGCGCCAGGAGCGCAATCAGTATCAGGGCACGGGCAACCGACTAGTTTCAGTTTTTCCCGGCTCGGCACTTTACGACCGGAACGAGCGGCAACAAAAACCACCAGCGCACGCCAAAGGCAAATCACCGCCAAAGCTTGTCTCCACGCAACAGCCGCCGTGGCTCATGGCCGGCGAAATCGTCGAGACGTCGCAGCTGTTCGCGCGCACGGTGGCGGGCATTGATCCACTGTGGATTGTCCAGCTCGCGCCGCATCTGTGCAAAACGGCGCACCAGAATCCGCATTGGAGTGTCACGGCGGGCAACGTGCTGGTCGAGGAACGCACGACGCTCTACGGCCTTGAAGTGCACAAGGCCAAGGTCGCGCACGGCAACATTAATCCGGAGGAAGCCACGGAGATATTCATCCGCTCCGCACTCGTCGAGGATGATTTGCTGCCGACGCGGCGGAAGGAAACGGAAGACGAATACGATGACAATGACACGCGAGTTCTGCGTTCGCTGGATACGAAACAAACATTGCCGCCGCAGTATGCCTTTCTCGAACACAATCATCGCGTGCGCCAGAAGATCGAGACGTGGCAGACGCGCGTGCGCCGCCATGACCTCGCGAATTTGGACCAGACGTTGTTTGATTTTTATGCCAAGCGGATTCAAAACGTCTCGTCGGTCCATGAATTAAACCGGCTCATCCGCGATTGCGGTGGACCGGAATTTCTTTGTGCCACGGAAGCAGATTTGACCGGTGGCCAGGAATTGAGCTTCGACGCGGAGGCGTTTCCCGATGCCGTGCCGCTGGGCGGCCAGCCCGTTGCGCTGACCTACGCCTACACGCCCGGCGAGGAGCAGGACGGCGTGACGGTGAAGCTCGGCTTCAGCCTGGCGCAAACCATTTCGCAGGCCAGCGTGGAATGGGCTGTGCCCGGCCTGCGCGAAGGTCTCATCACCGAGTTGCTCCGCGCGCTGCCCAAAAGCATCCGCCGCGAGCTGATGCCCTTTCCGCCGAAGGTCGAAGAAATTTTGCGCGACTTCCAGCCCGGCGGAGATTCACTGCCGCAGGATCTCGCGGAACATATTCGCCAGCATTACGGCATCACCATTCCCGCAGGCACCTGGGGCACCGAGGCCGTTCCCGCGCATCTGCGGCCGCGCATCGAGGTCATCGGCCATGACCAGAAATCGCTCGGCGCCAGCCGCGACCTCGGACAGCTTCGGCAAAAATTGGAACAAACCAAAACCAAGCCCGCGCCCGATGACTCCGCGTGGAACCGAGTCGCCAAGCAGTGGGAACAATTTGGTTTGAGCGAATGGTCGTTTGGCGATTTACCGGAGCGCATCACCGTTACCGAAGTCGGCCCGGTGCCGACCTACGCCTGGCCGGGTTTGCAGGCGGATGAAGGCGGCGTGAGCCTCCGCCTCTTTCGCAGCGCTGATCTGGCGCGGCTCTCCACTTTGGGAGGCCTCCAGCGCTTGGTGGAACTGGCGCTGTCCAAGGAGTTCGCCTGGCTGCACCGGGACTTGCGCGCGTTGCACGGCTGCGCTGCGCTGGCCGCCGATCTGTGCCCGCCGGAAGAATTGCCGGAAACCGCCTTTGAAAATCTAAAGCGCCACGTTCTGCCGGCGGAAGTTTTCCCGGTGCTGAGCGAGGCCAGCTTCCATGCCGCCGTTCAACAAACGCGCCTGCTCATTCCCGGTCTCGCCATGAAAATGGTTGATCAAGTCGGTGCCATTTTTAAATTGCGGCAGGAAATCCAGCGGCGCATCGGGCCGTCGGCGGAGCTGTCAACCGGCAAACCCAAAACGCTTTCGAGTCTAAGCCAGTTGAACCTGGCCACGAAAGATTCTCCGAAACCCGCGAATGTTTGGGCCGAAGAACTGGCCGCGCTGCTGCCGCGAAATTTTCTCGCGACGATTCCCTTTGCGCAGCTCGCGCACCTGCCGCGCTATTTGAAGGCGCTGGCCACGCGGATGGAGCGGGCGAAGCTCAATCCGGTGAAGGACAAGGAGCGAGCGCAGCAGCTCGCGCCCTATGTCGCCGCGCTGGGGCGGCTGGCAGCCAATCCTCCCAAAGCAGCCGACGCGCGGCGCCGGCATGCGGAATTTCGCTGGATGGTGGAGGAATTCAAAGTCTCCCTGTTCGCGCAGGAACTGGGCACGGCGGTGCCGGTTTCGCCGCAGCGCCTCGACGGGCTGCTGAAAGCGCTCGGGTAATCGCCGGCACGGCGGGTCGCGGTTTTTTAATTTCTGGCGCGCGGAGAACCTTTAAAGGGCTGCCGGGCAATTGCAAATGGAACGCTTCAATACGGTTGGGACAAGACTAAATTTTCAGGGGCGGTGTTGATCGTCACCCCAAAGCATTCCGATCCTTGTTTCCGAGGCATTTTTGCGCCATCCTCGCGTGTCAATGAAGCTGCGGAATGATTTGCTGCAAGGCATCGAGCGCTTTCTCGATCTGGTGCCGGTGCAAACGCGCCAGCGTGGGCGCGAGTATTTCGCCGCCGGGAATGTGCTCGAAATAAAGTGCCTCGAGCCGGACTATCTTTACACGGCGATCGTGCAGGGAGGCGCGGATTATGAAGTGGGGCTGGAATTCACAGACCGGGTGTGGGTGTCAAAGTGTTCGTGTCCGATGCACTATGACTGCAAGCACACGGTTGCCGCGATACTCGAACTGCAACGCCGCGCGCTGCCGGAAGCCCCTTCGCCCGATCCATCCAGTTCCAAGGCTCCGGCACGATCCGCTGAACTGGCCCGCCCAACACCGGCACTGCCGCAGTCACCGCTGAGCCAGAGGCTCAGCCAACAGCTCGGGCGCGGACTCAGCCCGGCAGAATCGGAGTTTGTTCGCAACGTGCAATTGCTTTATGCCTATGCGAGCTACCGGCCGCTGGTGGAGAAGGATCTCGGGCTGATCATCCGCCCGCCTTCCCGGATTCATGCCCGGATGCCGATGGAGCTCTGGCGCGATTTTCCCAGCGACGATTTTTATTTCTGGCTCCACATTGCCTGGGAGCTTCGCCGGCGCAAGTGGCCCTATCCCGCGTTCATGAACGGCATCACCGATTTGAGCCTGATCAAGGATGCGATGGCCTCGTGGAAACGCGAGGATGACGTCGCGCACTGGAATAATTGGTTCTGCCTGTTCAACGCGCGTGCGCCCGCCGCGGATGAGCGCCCGCTGGAACTGCGGCTGGCCGTGCACCCGGACGCATCGCATTTGGAATGGCGGACCGAACCGGGCGCGGAGTTCGTTGAATTCAAGGAGTCGCACGCCATCAAATTCGGCGATTTGTTCGAGCGGGGCGTTCTTAAGCTTGACCCCGAATCACTGCTGCTCTGGAGCGCGGTCTTCAAACCCTGGCATTACGAAAGCTGGTGGCACTTCAAATATGCCGAGGCAGCCGGCCGCCCGTCGCTCAATCGTCTGCTCCGGCTGCCGCTGCCGGCCGGCCGGGTCATCACCCCGGACGGGCAGCCGTTGGCGCGCGCGAGCGAACCGTTGCGGCTGCAACTTCGCCCGCCCGCCGCCGCCGGCGACGATTATGAACTCGCGCTGACCACCGCCGAAGGCTCGGCGCCACCGCGCATTTATTGCACGCTCGCCGGGCAGCCCACGCTTTACCTGACGGAGCGCGGATTGTTTCAAGGCCCGCCCGCAGACGCGCTCGGCACCGATTGCCGGACAACGATTCCGCCGCCCGCGCTGGAGACCGCCGAGGGAGTGCGCTTTCTGCGCGCCGCCGGGGTTCCGCTCCCAGACTCGCTGGCCCGCCGCATCCGCGAGGTGCCCGTGAAGGTCACGCTGACCTGCAAACTCGCAGCATCCTTTTCGAAAAGCGAGGCCGAGGACATTGTCATCCGCCTGCTCGCCAGAGCGGCGGGGATGCAGCCGCAGGAATTCACCCTGCACGGCTGGCAAACGCAGGCGGTGGGCCCGGCGCAAACCGTCCTCGCGCCCGAAAACGGTGTCATTGAGGTGCAGGAACTCGGGGCTCAGCGGCATTTTCCCCGGGCGCTGGAAACGCTCCATGTGAAATGGGATGAGGCGGCGGACAACTGGAAGCTGCGCGTCACCAAAAAAACTCCCGGAGCGTTCGCGGCCTGGCTCAAGTCACTGCCGCCCGAAATTGACGTCTGCCTGGATCCCGAACTCGACACGCTGCGGAACGAACCCGTCAGCGGCAGCGTATCGCTGGACGTCGACGAGGCCGGCATGGACTGGTTTGATCTCAAGGTCGTGCTCCAGGTGGGCGACACCACCCTCACCCCGGCGGAATTGAACCTCCTGCTCAACGCGCGCGGCGACTTTGTGCGCCTGCCGCAGAAGGGCTGGCGGCGGCTGGAATTCAACCTCACGGCGGAGGACGACGAGCAGCTCGCCCGGCTGGGGCTCAACGCGCGCGATTTCTCCGCCGGGCCGCAACGGCTCCACGCGCTTCAGCTCGCCGACCCGGCGGCGAAGAAATTTCTCGCCCCCGCCCAGGTGGAAAAAATCCAGCGGCGCGCGGGCGAATTAAAAGCGCGGATCACACCGGCGCTGCCGGCGGCCATCCGCGCCGAGCTGCGGCCCTATCAGGTCGAAGGCTTTCATTTTCTCGCCTACCTGACCACCAACCGCTTTGGTGGGGTGCTCGCCGATGACATGGGCCTTGGCAAAACCCTGCAAACGTTGGCTTGGCTGGCGTGGCTGAAATCAGTTGGCGGGGACGCTGCCCGGCCGCCGAGCCTGGTCGTCGGCCCCAAATCCGTCACCGACGTCTGGCGGGCCGAAGCGGAGCGGTTTTATCCGGGTCTGCGCCTGCGTGTCTGGCGCGGTGAATCCGCAGAAAAACTGACGGCCGCGCGCGAAGCCGCCGATCTGATCGTCATCAACTACGCCCAGTTGCGTTCGCTCTCGCCGGCCATCGCCGGCTTTCCCTGGAGCGCGGTGATCATTGATGAAGCGCAATCCATCAAAAATCCCGATTCCCAGACCGCCCACGCCGCCCGCGCACTGAGCGCCGAATACCGCCTCGCGCTGACCGGCACGCCGATTGAAAACCGGCTGCTCGACCTGTGGAGCATCATGGCCTTTGCCATGCCCGGCGCGCTGGGCAACCGCGCCCACTTTGTCCGCCAGTTCAATGCGCAGGATGATCCGCTCGCCCGCCGCCGGCTCGCGTCGCGGGTGCGCCCCTTTTTGCTGCGCCGCACAAAAATGCAGGTGGCCAAGGATCTGCCCGACCGCGTCGAGGAGGATTTGCTCTGTGAAATGGAGGGCGATCAGATGACGCTTTACCGCGCTGAACTTAAACACGCCCGCCAGACCATCTTAGGGCTCAAAACGGACCAGCAGCTCAACGCCCAACGGTTTAACATCCTGACTTCGCTGCTCCGGCTCCGGCAGATTTGCTGCCATCCGGCACTGGTGGACAAAAAACTCCGCACCGCTGAAAGCGCGAAACTCGCGGCGCTGGAGGAGCTGCTTGAGCCCCTGATGGAGGAGGGCCACAAGGTGCTCGTGTTTTCGCAGTTTGTGACCATGCTCGACATTCTGCGCGACACGGTCAAACAGCGCGGGTGGCCGCACTATTATCTCGCCGGCGACACGGAAAATCGAGGCGAGCTGGTGCGGGAGTTTCAGGCCGCCGAAGGCGGGGCGGTGTTTTTGATTTCGCTCAAGGCTGGCGGCATGGGCCTCAACCTGACCGCCGCGTCCTACGTCGTGCTGTTCGATCCGTGGTGGAACCCGGCGGTGGAGAACCAGGCGATTGACCGCACGCATCGCATCGGCCAGACGCGCCAGGTGATGGCCTACCGGCTGCTGATGCGCGAGAGCATCGAGCAAAAAATCCGGACGATGCAACAGCAGAAGGGGGCGCTGGCCGCCGACGTGCTGGGCGAGGAGCGCTTCGCCCAAAGCCTGACGCTGGAAGATTTGCGGGTGTTGTTTGCGGAGTGAAATTGCGCCCCGGGAGTTTTTTTTGAATCGCTGAACCCAGCGTCCTTCCCCGTTGCTGCTCAACCTGGCCAGCGGCAACTCGCCAACGACGGTTCACCTCGAAGCCGGGCTTTAACTCGTTGCCGCCAGAATGCGGAAACGGTCAACCCCGTCCTGCTGCGGTGAAACCCGAACTTCCTGGTGCCGCGCTTCAAGCTTGCATGACCCAATCCGCCGCCCCAGTCATTGCTTTTTACCACCCGGCGCGCGGAGCACTTTCAAGGTTTCGGGAAGTTTGTAATGCCGTTTCAAGCCGGCGTCGCCGAGCGACCCGGCGGGCACGCGGGCGATGAATTCGGCGAAGCTGCGCTCCACGCGGTCTCGCAGCAATTTCTGCCCGGTCTTGGACGCCCAGAAATCGTCCTCGATTTTGGTGAGCGCGATCCCCGCCTCGTCGTTGGTCATGTTTTCCCGCTTGGCCAGCGCCCAGATCAGCTCCTGATCGCCCGGCATGCAGGCCGGGAAGGCCACGAACTTTAAAGTGACCTCGGGCTCGTCGCTCTCTTCGAGCCCATTGGGCCGCACGAGAATCCGGCTGTGGAACTGAGTGCCGTCCGGCAGCGAAACATCCACCCGCAGGCCCTTGCCGTCCTCATTGGGCTCAAGGTCCAGATCCGCATCGCCGAAGCCGGCCACGAGCTGCTGCTTCACTTCTTCCAGCGTTTTCTCCTCCAGATCCGGCAGCGCAATGCGCTCGCAGAATTTTTCAAAGGAGCTGGCGCGGTTCTTGATGCGCAGCTCGGCCTCGAAGGCGGCATAGATTTTGTCGGCCAGCGCCGGATCCGGTGCCACTTTGGGCAGGATGGTGCGCAACAGATCCAGCAGCTGCGCCTGCTCGTCGCGTTTGGTTTTCGTCGGTTTCTTTTCTTTGGCCATAAATTTTATTTTTTTTGTGTTTGTTCGCCATCGATTTTCCGGACGTGAACTTCACTCGTTGGAAAACGGGCCCGATGGTGTAGCGAAGCGGCCACGCCGTGTAAAATGGAAACGGAAAATTTTTTCCCAGAGAACAAATTTATTGTGATCCGAACATGTCGGTGGCTCATCAACGATTGGATTCCGGAGTTCGAGCGCCTGGCCGGGTTTGCGCCCAAATGAACGGTGCCCCTCAAAATCAGATTGCCATGGACTTCGCTAGCGGGCCAATATGCGATCCACAAGACCCGAAAATATGCGAACAGACGAAAGCAAATGCCGATACCAGACGATGAGCCTGTTCGCGGAGGCGCCGGCGGTCAAGCCGCCGCCGGTCAAAACCACCGGCCAGGTGGAAATCTTTTTTGACGGCGGCTGCCTCGGCAATCCCGGCCCAAAATACGGCTCGTTTCAGGTTTTGTTCGACGGGAAGCCGGTGGCCAGCCGGAGCCGGGCCGAGTTCGGCCACGGCACCAACAATGAGGCCGAGTTCAACGCGCTAAAGTTGGCGCTAGACGAGGCGGTCGCATGGTTCCAATCAAAGGCCATTGATCTGGTGTCGCTGTCGCTGGTCGTCGAGACGGACTCGACCATCGTCCGGAACCGGCTGGTGGTGAAAAATGTCATTTTCAAAAAATATCCCAGCAGCGAGCGGATGTTTGCCCTGGCGAACGAATGCCTTGCCATCATGAAGCGGTTTGGCCGGTTCGATGTGCTGTGGAAGGGGCGAGAGAATAATGTTGAGCGGTTCGGGCACTGATTTTTCGTTGTAGCGTGAATGGCGATCTGTTGGGTGTGAACTCTTGTGTGCCAGAACGGCGGCTATTCCATACGAACGAATGGAAAGGTGAGCGCCAAACTGGAGCGCAATGGAAGGGCGATTTTCCCGACACAGTTGCCCATTCATATCTCCAAGTGGTTCTCAAGAAGTTGGCGAAAACAGGGTGGGATTTTGCGCCAGAGGCCAGCAAGATACTCATGCTCGCTGCCGCTGCTTGTATTGCTGCTAGCGGTGGTGGCGGCGATGACGGCGATAAAGTCCGTTGACGTGGCGAAAGGACAACACCGGCACAACGCCAGTGCTAGGCCAGAACAACGCGAGCCCACGCCATCGGCGGTAGCCGGCAGGGCAAATAATCAACTTACGTATGTTCACGAAAATAGGCATGTTCACGTAACCGTGAACACTAGGCATTCCATGAACACCAAGAATCTTTCAGGTGCGGCGTTGGAGACGGCGCTGTTGGCCAAGCTGCGCGAATTGCTCGGCGGCATTTCCTGGCTCGGTGATTGGGCGGTGCAAAACCATCCGACCACGAGCGACAATGGGTTTGATTTCGTTGTCAAGATTCCCCGACCGAACGGTGGTAAAGCCGAACTCTGGGTGCAATGTAAAGCCGATCCGCGACCTTCGCTATTTCCTTACGCGTATGTGGCCAGCGAAGCCAAGCATCCGCAAACGCTGGTGCTGGCTGCGCCACTGGTGTCGCCCCGCATGGCGGAGGTTTGCCAGGAGAACGGGTGGAGTTGGTTCGACTTGGCGGGAAATCACCGGCTGGATGTTCCCGGTTTTCTTCATCTCCAGCACACAGGCAATAAGGCGGTGCATCAGTGCAAGCGGCCGACGGCGAACTTGAGCACGTCGGAAGCGGGACGTGTCATCCGTGTGCTGCTCCTGCCGGATCATGCCGGCATGCGCTGGACGCAACGAGAAATGCAGAATCATTGCCAGCCGAACGTGAGCCTCGGATTAGTGAACAAGGTCGTGCGCCATTTACGTGAAGAGGCGTTTATTGAGGCCAGTGAGGCCGACGGTTTTCAATTGCGCGACCCACTGAAATTGTTGTTCGCCTGGCGGGATGCGTATCGCTTTGAGCGGCATGAGCGGCGAGGTTATTTCACTTTATTGCAAGGGAAGAAGCTGCGCGATGCGCTGGCCGGACTCGGCTTGCAGACGGGCGGCTTCGCGGCTTATGCGGCATTTTCGGCGGCGGAATTTCAAGCGCCGCATGTGCGGCAACCCAAGACGTGGCTGTATGTCCGTGAGCAGGAGGTTTCCAAGTTAGAGAAACTAGTTGAAGCCAAACGCGTGGAGTCGGGTGAAAATCTCGTGGTGCTGATTCCAGATGATGACGGGGTTTTCTATATGGGCGACGGCGGCACGATGGGTGACAACCGGATGAGTTGCACCAACGCAGTGCAGACGTATGTGGATTTGTATCACTGCCGTGGACGCGGTGAGGAAGCGGCGGAGGCGTTGCTGAATCAGTGCCTCAAACCTGAATGGAAAGTGCGAGGGCTGAACGTATGAATCCCGAACCACGGAACGAGGCGGATTATAGCGAGCGCCAGACTATCGCAGCGCGCCGGGTGGTGCTGGCAGCGCTACCATCAGTCTCATAACTACCCAGTTGTCAGCCGGGTGGATTCTTCCGGAAATCTAATGTTCCGTTTAAAGCTACGTGCCGATTCCGATGAAAAGCAAAGATGGCTGGCCCCAATTGAATTGTGGTCAGATGCTGCTAAGGATTTTTCGGAGCTGTTTTCAGATAAAGTCATTTTGCACCCGACTATGCGGATGCGTGTGCGAATTTGGAGTCGTGGAAGAAATTAGATGCCAATGGCTATCTTCGCCTCAGCCCGCTTTACGAAATTGAATCCACAGTGACTGATTTTTTACCGGACGAATTGCTTCTTCCCGAAAAATCCAAACCGACTTCAGAAACTGTCCGCATCCGCTCTCAAATTCCTTTTTTTTCTGGTGCTGATCACTTCATGCTGAATCGCGCGCGGGGCAGTCATAAACGCGCCATCAAAGTATTGAAGTTCCTGCTTGATTTGATTCTGCCGGCAGATCCCCTCGCTTTTGAAGAAATCACGGCTTTATGTGATAACAAAATGGAGCACAAATTCTATCGCGCTGGATGGTTAACTTTCCTGCGCAATCGTTGGGTGCCAATGGGTGAAGGACAGGCGGAACCATCTGCCTACCTGATGGCTGCGCTGGCTAACCGCAGAAGCGTCTCTAGATGCGTGCTCAGCAGAATAACCTCAACTTGCTCATCGCCCAGTTTGAGTGCGGTCGCGATCGCCCGGCGATAAATCGCCAGCTGCTCCGAATACCGGTCGCGCAAAATGGCGGCGCTGTCCACGCGATCCGACTTGTAGTCGATCAGCACCGCCTTGCGCAGGGCGCCGCCGGCATCCCGGCGCAGCACCAGGCGGTCGATAATTCCACTCCACCAGGAATTCTTCTCCATGAATTCCACCGGCAGTTCGCGGAGCGCTTCATCCCGATCTGATTCGCGCATAAACAGCGCCCTGATTTCCGGCGCGGATAGGCATTTCCTGACGACGTCGATGGCCTTTTTGTCTCCCAGCAGGGACTGACCCGGAGTCCACCATTCGATTTGTTCGAATACTTTGTGCACCAAGGTTCCGAATTCCTGGCCGGCGCCTATAACTGAACCTGTGCCGATTTGGGCAAACGCTTCGTGCCCGGCGTCAGAGGGCTTGCGGCGCTGGCGGCGCGGAACCGGCGCAGGCAATTGGGTCACCGAAAGCACCGTCGTGATGGCCAGTTCTGTGTCCTTCTGGTCAGCGCAAAAATCCCGCGAGCCAGTTTCCCAGATCAGCTCGCCCGCGCCCCACGGCATTTCCGCCGGGGTGTCGCCCGGAGCCGGGTCAGGTTTGGCAATGGCGGAGAGAATCCACTCACGCGCCGGCGCAGCCTTGGGCGGCTTCTCTTTGTTCAAGATCACGAACGTCGCTTCTTTGGCGCGCGTGAGTGCGACATATAGCACGCAGAGCGCCTCCAGATCCTGATCGGCTTTCTGGGCGGCGGCGCAATCTCCCAAAACGGGCTCCCAGGACTGCAACCATTTCGGCGGATACGACAGGCAGCCGGTGGCGCAGCCCTGCTCATCGCGGCGGATCAAGATGTCATCCGGGCCGCCGCCGCCGGAATCCAAATCAGGCAGGAATACGACGTCAAAGCCTAGCCCCTTGGCCTTGTGGATGGTCATGACGTGGATCGAGCCGGCGGCGGCGGTTTCGCGCACCGCCAGCCCTTCCAGCGCGGCCAGCCAGTCAGGCAGCGCCAGCTCGGCGCCCGATTGCTGAGCGAGCTGGCTCACGTGCCGCAGGCAGTATTGGAGGTAAGGCTCAGCCTGGCCGGCCGCGAGCGCCCCGCACCATTCGTCGGTGACCTGCGGCGCGCCGATGTCCGCGATGCGCTGGCGCCAGTGGCGCCAGACCGAGCCCGGCGGAATATCTTTGGCTTCCGCATTCTTCAGCGGCTGCTGCAAAACATTCCAGAGAGGGGTCAGGCTGATGTGGCCGGCGGCGAGCGTATGGGCGGGCGCGGCGAGCCAGCGCAGGGCGTCCACCAGCGCGGCCACCACCGGCGATTGTTCGGCGAGCGTGGCGACGCCTTCCACCATGACCTGCGGAACTGCGTGGGCGCGCAGCCACCCGGCGACGGCCTGGGCGTTGTCATTCTTGCGCACGAGTATGGCGCACGTCAGTCCTTTTTCCAGCGGCCGGATTTTTTCCAGCGCGGCCTTGATGACCTGCGACTGCGCGGCGAGCTTGTCGGACAGATCACCGCCGTTCCCTGCTCCCGCATCCCCGGCTTCGCCTTCCTGATCCTCGGGCTTCGCCGTGACCAGAATCGCTGCGTAGCCGGGCTTTGATTGCCGTTTCTTTTCGGAAACGTGCGTATCGTAGTGCCAGCGGTTCAGGGCGGCGGGCGAAAATTTATCCGGGTCGCGCAACGCCGGATTGGTTTCCGGAGCGCAGACGGTGTTAACGAGTTCCAGCACGGCGGGCCGCGAGCGCCAGGATTCGGCCATGATTTGTTCCGTGAAGGTGCCGGGATAGCTGCTGGAGAGTTCATCGAACAGGCGCGGCTCTCCGCCGCGCCAGCCGTAGATGGATTGCTTAGGGTCGCCGACGACGAATACCGATTTCGTGCCGCTGTCGTCCTGAATCGCCTCATCCAGCCACGGCTTCAATACGCCCCACTGCACGCGGCTAGTGTCCTGGAATTCGTCGAGGAGCCAGTGATCGAACTGCTGATACCACCGGAACGCGAGCATCTGGAGAGCGGCACCGGCAGCTTCCGCGCCTTTCTTTTCGTCAAGCAGGAGCGGCAAATCATCGAAGGTCAGCCGGCCTTTCCGGCGGGCGAGCTTGTCATAAAGGTTTTCGTAGCCGGACACGATTTCGTGGATGGCCGAGGTCTTCCGCGAAAAAGCCGCGCGCTCGGCGCCGAGCCACGCCGCGAGGATGGGCCTCAGCGCCGCCATGACCGATGACGGAACGGTGCGAGGTTTTTTGTAATAATCAAACGTCCATTCGCGCGCGGGCCAGT
>Ga0181528_10001938_pt1 | contig 12756 bp, 9 predicted proteins | sample PEATcosm2014_Bin_47_FD_119742 | JGI IMG/M metagenome (GOLD analysis project Ga0181528, IMG submission 119742) | Peatland microbial communities from MTU Mesocosm Facility, Houghton, MI, USA - PEATcosm2014_Bin10_10_metaG | ecosystem: Environmental > Terrestrial > Soil > Wetlands > Peat | place... | reverse complement strand
TCTCGTGCTCGGCGCCGGCCTGTCGCTGGTCCTGGGACTGCGCGGCTTGGCCCAAGACACCAAGAAACCCGCCACGACGACGAAACCCGTGGCTGCTCCCGCCGTCAAGACAAGCACCAGCCTCGCTGCCGAGGACCGCGACGTGATCGATGCCACGGCGGCCGCCGCCAAGAGCGGCGACAAACCCGCCGAGATCAAGCCGGAGCCCGCCGCCGAGGCGCCGCAGGGCTTCACGCCGCCGGATCTGGGTGATTATCAGGTGACCGTTTTCGCCGACGGCTTCGGCCTGGTGCGGCGCAAGGTCACCATGAACCTGTCGGTGGGTCGCAACGAGTTCGAAGTGAAGGACGTGGCGCGTCGCCTCGATGCCGGCAGCGCGCGGCTGAGATCGCTGGACGGACCGGGCCGCTTCACGGTGCTCGAGCAGTCCGACGGGCGCCCGCGCGACGCCCAGCAGCTCATCGCCGCGGCCCTGGGCAAGGACGTCAAGGTGCGCGAGGGCGACAAGAGCATCGCCGGCAAACTGCTGGCCGCCGACGCCGAGGGTGTCATCGTGGCCTCCGACAGCGAGGTGTTCGTGCATCCCAAGGGTGTGCTGGTCCTGCCCACCGGCGGCGCCTTGCCCGACTTGACGCCCAGCCTCACCTGGCTGCTCAACGCCGACCAGGCCGGCGATGCCGCGGCCGAGGTGACCTATCTCACCGAGGGCCTGACGTGGTCCGCCGATTACGCCCTCACCGTGCTCGACAAGGAACATCTGGTGAGCTTCGACGCCTGGGTCACGGTGGACAACACGTGCGGCCTGGACCTCGACAAGGTCGGCCTCATGTTCACCGACGAAAGCGCCGCGCCGTCCAAACCCGACGCCACGAAGCCGGTCATCGAGCCGGGCGCCGGCAAGCGCTTCTACCTGCCGCCGAAGGCCAGTCTGGCCGCGGGCGAGACGCGGCGCTTCGTGCTGGCGCAGGCGCCCACGGTGCGCGGCGGGACGCGTTACGTGGCGACGCTCGGGCCCGATGGTCTGCTCAGCCTGCGATCCGCCATTCAGATTGCCAACAATGCCGCCGCCGGGCTCGGCCTGCCGCTGCCGGCCGGTCCGGTGCGCGTCTACAGCCCCGACAAGCTGGGCCGCTTGCAGCTCGCCGGCCGACAGATGCTGGCGCAGGCTGATCCCGACCAGCCGCTGGTGTTCGAGTTGGGCGCGGCCGACGGCCTGCAGGCCACGGTCGACACGTCGGCCGCCGAAGGCGGCGTGGTGCGGCGCACGGTGCATCTCAAGAACCTCAAGAGCGAGGACGTCACAGTGCGCGTTGTCGAGAAACGCGGCGCCGGGCTCTGGCAGGTGGCCGACTCGTCACAGCCCTTCGGCGCCGTGCGTGACGGCCAGGCGGCGGCCGAGATCACCGTGCCCGCCAACGGCAACGCCGAGCTCCATTTCCAGGTCCATCTGCCGGTATCCGGCGTCACCAACGCGGCGCAGACCGCTCCGACCACCACCAAACCCGCGCGCACTGGAGGCGCCTAGCCACATGGTCATTCGAGTCGCCCACAGCCCTGACGCCGACGATGCGTTCATGTTCTACGCCCTGGTGCACAACAAGGTGGACACCGGCGAGCGGCGCTACGAACACGAGCTGCAGGACATCGAAACCCTCAATCGTTGGGCCCTCGACGGCCGTTTCGAAGTCACCGCCGTCAGCATTCACGCCTACGCCTACCTGACCGACAAGTACGCCTTGCTGAGCAGCGGCGCGTCCATGGGCGAGGCTACCTACGGCCCGCGGCTGGTTACGAGCCGGCAAATGACGCCCGCGGAAGCGGCCGGCGTGACCATCGCCGTGCCGGGCACCATGACCACCGCCTATCTGGCGCTCAAATTGTGGGCGCCGGAGGCCAAGACCGTCACCGTGCCCTTCGACAGCATCCCGGAAGCCGTGGCCACCGGCCAGGTGGAGGCGGGGGTGCTGATCCACGAGGCGCAGCTCACTTATGCCGAGCAGCAGCTCCATCTGGTGCTCGATTTCGGCGCCTGGTGGCATGAGCGCCACGGCTTGCCGCTGCCGCTGGGCGGGAATGTGGTGCGGCGCGACCTGGGCGCGGAAAAGATCGCGGCCATCGGCGCCGATCTGAAGGCTTCCGTGCGGTTCGCCCTGGAGCATCGCGACGAGGCGCTGGACTATGCCCTGAGCTTCAGTGGCGGCCTGGAGCGCGGGCGCGGCGACGAGTTCGTGGGCATGTACGTCAACGAGCGCACCGTCGACTACGGTGAGGAAGGCCGCGCCGCGGTGCGGCTGCTGCTTCGCGAGGGCTGCGAAAAGGGTATCATTCCCCACGCGGTCGAGCCCGAGTTCGTCGGCTGACCATCCGCAGATGACGCAGACGAGCGCAGATGGATCCACCGATTCATCTGCGATATCTGCGGATTGAAGAGCCAGTCTTGGCGAGCCGCGTTGGGATGCCATGCGCCGCGCCCTGCGCCAGTTCGTGACCATTGCCCGCCTGGCGGCGACGGAGACGATCCGCTCGCCGTTCCTGGCCGCGGCGCTGCTGGCGGCCCTCTTGCTGGCCGGTGTGCTGCCGCTGCTGGGCTACATCGCGCTGCTCGAGAAGCGGCGCCTGGTGACCGACAGTCTGCTGGCCCTGCTGCTCACCGGCGGCTCCCTTTCGGCCATGCTGGCCGCCGTGCAGTCGGTGGGCGGCGATCTGCGCCGCCGCAGCGCCCATCTTGTACTCAGCAAGCCCGTGGAACGCGGCCTGTGGCCCGCCGCCAAAGCCGTGGGGGTGAGCGCGGGGCTGGCGCCGTTCTGGTTCTGCCTGGCGCTGGCCGTGCTGTGGGGCAGTCGCACGGCGGCCGACGCCTACGTCATCGATGATCGCGCCGCGGGCGCCTTTTTCGTCTCGCTGCTGGCCGCCATCGGGCTGGCCGCGCTCGCCGGGCGGCGCGGACGCGCCTTTCCGGCCGCCTTGGCGCTTGCCGCGCCGCTCTGCTTCACCGTCGGCTTCCTGGTGCTGGGCCAGGTGGGTTTCCGCGGCATGAGCGGATCGGGCTGGCAATTGATCGACTGGCGCCTTTTGCCGGCCCTCGTCATGGCGGCGCCGGGCATCGCGCTGGCGGCGGCCGTGGCGAGCGCCCTGGCCTTGCGCGGCGAGCCGCTGGGGGCGCTGCTGGTCGGCGGACTGCTGTTCGTCCTCGGTCTGATGACCGATTACCTGTTCGCCGGCGGCGTGTGGCGGGTGCTGTGGGTGGCGCTGCCAAGCTGGCTGCCGTTCTGGTCGCCGGAGCGCGCCAACTGGCCGGAGGTGGGTCGCGCCGCGGCCTATGCCCTGCTTTACGGCGCCGCCCTGCACACCGCGTGCGGCGCGGCGTGGGCGCGAAAGGACCTGCCGTGAGCGACCTGGTGGTGCGCGCCGAGGGCCTGACGCGCGTCTTTCACGACTTCTGGGGCCGGCCGCGCGTCACCGCCGTGGCGGGGCTGAACCTGTCCCTTCAGCGCGGCGAGGTGGTCGGGCTGCTGGGTCCCAATGGCGCCGGCAAGTCCACCACCGTCAAGCTGCTCCTCGGCCTGTTGCGACCCACGGCGGGCAGCATCGAGGTTCTCGGCCGCCCGCCGCGCGACGTGGCGGCCAAGGAGCGCGTGGGCTATCTGCCCGAGGAATCGTACCTGTGGCCCTTCCTCACGGGGGCCGAGACGCTGGCCTTCTTTGCCCGCCTCTTCGATCGTGGCGCGCCGCCCGAGCGCGTGCCGTACCTGCTCGAAACGGTCGGCTTGAGCGGCGCCGCGGACCGCCCCGTCGGCGAGTACAGCAAGGGCATGCAGCGCAGAGTCGGCCTGGCGCAGGCCCTCATCAACGATCCCGACCTCGTCATCCTCGACGAGCCCACCTCCGGCCTCGATCCCCTCGGCCGGCGCGACGTGAAGGCCATCATCGCGGAGCTGGCGGCACGCGGCAAGACCGTCCTGCTGTGCAGCCATCTGCTGGCCGAGGTGGAGGATGTCTGTCACCGCGTCGTCATCCTGGTCGATGGCCGCGCCGTGGCCGGCGGCGCGCTGGGCGAGCTGCTGGCCGAGCCCGGCCGCGCCCGCCTCGACCTACCCGCCGTCGACGAGCCGACCGCCGTTCGGCTTCTGAACACCGTTCGAGAGGTCGTCGGGGAGGGCGACGTGCATCTGGAGACGCCGCAGCGCAGTCTGCAAAGCTACTTCCTCGAAGTGATCGCACGCGCCCGATCCGGCGGGGGCGCGCCATGAGCGGCATCTTCGCCATCGCCGGGTTGACGTGGCGCACGGCGCTCCGAGTGCGGCTGGCGCAGTTGCTGGCGGGACTGGTGGTGATCATCCTGCTGGCCCTGCCGGCGGCGGTGCGCGACGATGGGACGGTGGTGGGGCACGCCCAGGTGCTGCTGCTCTATCCCCTCGGCCTGTGCCATGCCCTGCTGTGCCTGGCGGTGGTGTGGCTGGGCGCGGACAGCTTCGGCCGCGACATGCGCGACGGACACGTCCACCTGCTGGCCACCAAACCCATCTCGCCCGCCGCACTGTGGCTGGGCAAGTGGCTGGGGGTGACGGCCGTGGGCGGGAGCCTGCTGGCCCTCGCCGCCCTCGGCGTGCTGGCGCGTGTGCCCGACGGGGCGCGCGAGGCCCTGGCCGGGCACGTCGAGCGCACCGGCGCCGGCGTCACCGACATCGTGCGTCTGCGGCCGGGGGAGAGCTTCACCTGGACCTTCGAGCACGGCCCGAGCCCCGGCACGCCGGTCGAGGTGCGGCTGTGCGTGCGCACGCCGGCCGACGTGCCGGGCGGCTTGCGCGCCGACGTGGTGTTCGGCGGGCAGAGCGGCGTGGTGACCCTCCTGCCCGGCCGGCGGCAGGTGTTCGACTGGAAGGAGCCCCAAGGACCTCTGTCACTGCGCCTGACCTCGCACGGCCCCGGCGAATTGGCCATGCCGCTGCGCGATCAGCCGACGGTGCGCTGGCGGGTCGGGTCGTTTGCCGGCAACTACCTGCGCGCGGTGGTGCTGCTGGCGCTGCAATTGGCTTTCCTGGCGGCGCTGGGCCTCGCCGCGGGCAGTGCGCTGAGCTTTCCCGTGGCCGTTTTCGCTTCCGTGGCGTATCTCGTGGCGGCCCTCCACGCCCCGTTCCTGCGGCCCATGGCGGCGGGCACGGCGCCCGTGGACCAGGTCATGGCGGCCTTGAGCCGCTTCGGCCTGGCGCTCACCGACGCCCTGCATCGTTGGTGGCCGTTGGGACGCCTGGCGGCCGGTGATTTGGTCGGCTGGGACGAAATCGGCCGCGCCGTATGGCGGCTGGGCGTGATCGAGACGGGCGTGGTGATGGCGGTGGGCATGGCCCTCTGGTCGGCGCGCGAGCCGGGGCTGGGAGGGCGGGAGTGAACGTACCCTTCCGCGCCTGGCTGGTGGCCATTCTGCTGGCCATCTCCGCCTCGATGGTGCGGCCGGCGCCGCGCAGAGGCGTCGAACTCAGCGACGCGCCGGTCGGTGTGGCGGCGGCGGCGGTGGCCTTCGGCGGGCTGAACGGCATCATCGTCGATTACCTCTGGCTGCACGCCGGCGAGCAGCAGGACGAGGGCCGCTACTTCGAAATGGCCCAGACGGCGCAGTGGATCGCCGCCCTCCAGCCGCGGCTAGGCAGTCTGTACGACTTCCAGGCCTGGAACATGGCCTACAACATCAGTGAGACCTTCGCCGATCCCGCCGACCAGTGGCGCTGGATCGAGGAAGGCGTGCGACTCCTGGCGGACACCGGCATCAAGCGCGACGGCGACGATCCGCTCGTCTATCAGGCCCTGGCGGCGCTGCTTCTGGACCGCATCGCCGACTCCAACGCCCCGCAGGCCGACGCCTATCGCCAGTATTGGGCGCAACGCTGGGATCACCTGAGCCGGCCCGTGCCGGAAGCCGCCAACCTGCTGGAGAAGTCTCTCGGCGCGCCCCTCGACTGGCGTTGCGCCCAAAGCCACGCCCTCTACTACGCCACCATCGGCGGCGGATGCGTGGAGGGGGTGCGCGGCCGGCTGCTGTTCCGATATCGCCTCCAAGCCCTGCGAAGCTGCGCCGAGGACGGCCGCTATGTGCCGGTGAAGCGGCCCTTCAGCGCCCCGCGGCCGGATCTCGTGGCGGCCACCGTGCGGCTCTACGACACGCTGTGCGACCAGTATCCCGACGATCCCGGCTTGCGCGCCGGGCAGGCCGACTTCCGCCGCGAGGCGGTCCTGCTGCTGACCGGCTTCGGGCAGGAACGCCAGGCGCGCCAGATCGCGGGCGCCGCTTACGACACCGAATTGCACGCCGCCGCGGCGGATTTGGTGACAGGCGATGCCGACCTGGCGCGCGGCGTCATTCTCAGCTACCTGATCCGCGCCGAGTTGTCCCACGGCCTGCCCGACGAGGCACTGTCGGCCGGCTTGACGAAGCTCGCCCGCCTCGGCTACGATGCGCGTCCGCCGGGCCTGAGCGACTCGTTTGAATCGTTGCAGGCCGCCGCCCATGCCAAGGCAATCGCGCCATGATGGTCATCGGAGTGCTCTCGGACACCCACATGCCCCATCGCGCGCGGGCCTTGCCCGAGGCTTTGTGGCGGGCCTTCGAGGGCGTGGACATGATCCTGCACGCCGGGGATCTCAACACTCTGGACATGCTCGACCCGCTGCGCGCCCTGGCGCCGGTACATGCCGTGATCGGCAACACGGATCCGTGGGACACGGCCGACATGCTGCCGCGCGCCGTGCGGCTGGAACTGGACGGCGTCATCGTGGGCCTCACCCACGGCCACGACGGGCATGGCCGCACCACCGTCGAGCGCGCCGTGAGCCATTTCCCCGATGCCGGCGTGGTGGTCTTCGGCCACAGCCACGTGCCGCTCATCGAGCAGCGCGGCGCGGTGCTGCTGGTCAACCCCGGCTCGCCCACCGACCGGCGCAGCCAGCCGCGTTTCAGTTGCGCGCGACTGACTCTCGATGGCGGCGTGGCGGCGGCCGAGTTGATTACTTGGGGGCCTTGACGGCTTTCGCCCCCTCCGCCGCCACGTCCCACTTGCGCAGCGTCTCGTTGCCCGCCGCGTCGCGGGCGCGGATCTCGAGGACGTGCTTGCCGCCGGCCACCTGCGTCTGAAGCGAGAAGACCTCGTGCGCCGTGCCGAACAGGCCGTTCAAGGCCTTCGCGCCGCGCCACGGCCCACCGTCGAGGCGCCATTCCACGGCCGCCACGCTCATATTGTCGCTGGCCAGGCCATCGGCGCGCAGCACGCCGTCCGCGATGCTCGGCTCGGCGGTGAGGGCCACTTCCGGCGGGGTGTTGTCGACCACGAAGGCCGACGACGTCGCCTCGTCCTGCCGCGCGCCGGTGGGGTTCGAGGCGCTGTCGTCCACCACCACCCGCACGCGGTAGCGGCCGTCGCGCAGCTTGAGGGCCACCGTGTCGAGGCTGTAACTGGGTGTGGTGAGATTCTCGGCCAGCCGCCGCCAGGCACGCTCGCCCTCGGCTCGCAGCCACACGGAGGCCAGCAGCGTGTCGTTGTCGGCGTCCGTGGTCTTCCAGCGGATGTCCTGCTTGCCGTGCCAGGCCGTGCCCAATGCCGGCGCGTCGAGCTGCACCTTGGGCCCGCCGCTGAGCGGGGCGTAGGTCAGCCGCGTGTATTCCACCAGCGGCGTGCGGCCGTCGTCGCCGGTGAGGCGCAGGCGATACTGCAGATAGCGCGCCGGCGGCGCCTGGACGCGCTCAGCCACGGGCATCCAATCCGTCCAATCGGCGCCCGGCCGCGGCGAGTCGCCGACGCGCACCTCGCGCCCCACGTCGCCGCTCGAACCCAGCCCGATGCCGGCCTCGAACGTGCCCCACACGGCGCGCGCGCCGGCGTCCAGGATGGTCGATTCGTAGCTGCCCTTGGCGCCGCACGGCAGCTTCAACCGGTACAGCCTGGCCGGCGCATCGGTGGTGGCCAGCAGCCCCCGGTCGCCGTCGGCGCGCAGGGCGGTGATGCCGGCGGCCTTCACGTCGAACAGCGCCCCGGCCTGGTCATGGCGCTCGTCCACCAGCCACAGCACGCTGTGCCCGTCGGCCCGCAGGCCGGTGGTGGCCAGCAAGCCCTGCGGCGTGTAGTGCAGGGCCAGGATGCGGGCGTTGTCCAGGGGCGCCAAGGTGCGCCGGCGACCGGCGGCATCGAGGCGGCTCAGGGTGCTTCCGGCGGCGAAGTAGATGACGCCATCGGCGCCCAAGGCCACGGCCGTGACCGGTTCGGTGGTGCCGGCCACCAGCCGCGTCACGCCGTCTTTCCACTGCCACAGCCCGCTGGGGTGCCCGCCGCCGCAATAGACGGCGCCGTCGGGTGCTTCGGCCAGGCACAGAAGATGCTCGACGCCCGGCTCGGCGAGAGTCTCGACCTTGTCGCCATGGATGCGCAACAAGCGGCCCGGCCGGCCCGTGACGGCCAGCACGCCGCCCTTGACCGACGATTGCATTTGCCACACGTAGGTGGCGCGGGTGGCGCCCAGCTCGACGGCCTTGCCGTCGGCGCCGAGGCGGCGCAGTGTGCCATCGGGCGCCGAGGCGAACACCACGCCATCGGGCGTGGCCTGCACGGCCGTGACGAGCGGCGCGTCGCCGTGCCAGGCCACGGTGGTCTTGCCGCCGGAGACTTTGAGCAACTCGCCACCGTTGCTGGAGGCCAGCCAGGCCGTTCCGGCCTTGTCCACGTCCAGGCCCCACAGGTGCGGCTCGTCGGCCGTGCCGAGCACCTCTTCGCCGGCGGACAGCGCCAGCCGGCCATCGGCGGTGAGGGTCACGCCGTCACCATAGCCGCCGGCCCAGTCCTTGGCGCTGGCCACCGTCCAGGTGCGCGGGCCGTGGCCGGGGGCGCCGGTGGCGGCGGGCGCCGGCTCGGGCGGTTTGGGGGCGGCGGGGCGCGGCGGCGCGGATCCGCCGGCGGCGGCCGCGGTGCCATCGGGGCGCGCGCGACGGCGCGCCGGCGGCGTGGGATCCAGATCCAAAACGCTGCGCGCCTGGCCGTTGGCGGCGTCGAGCCACAGCGGCGGCTGCCAGCAGAAATCGAGCGGCGCCGGCAGCGTGGCCGGTTCGAGGCCGGGGAGAATGCTGGCGGCCTGCGGCGCCTGGTCGGGCCGGCCGGCATTGGGCGGTGGCCCGCCGGGATTGCCGACCGGCGGCTCGCCGGTGAGCGGATCGAGCACCATGGCCTCGGCCAGCAACCCGTTGGTGATCAGCAGATCCAGCGGCTCGACCTGCTTGAGGGAGGCTCTCATGCGCGCCGTGTCCACCGTGCCGCCGTGCGCCAGGAGAGCGTCGACATTGGCCGGCGGATCGGGCAGCCGCTCGCCGCGCACGGCGTCGTCGAAGCTGGGCAGCGCCAACTCCGTGACGAGGCTCCAATCGTCGGTGTCGAGCTCCTTGATGCGCTCCAGGAGTTGGCGCGTGGTCTGCGGAGGGGTGGGCAGGATGCCGAGCTGGCCTTCCAGGTTCATGGTCAGCGGCCCGCCGATGACGCCCAGCCGATAGCGGCCCGGCGGGGTGTTGGCGGGCACCGGGATGGTCACACTGTGGCGCGACAGGGAGCCGTCGCTGTGGCGGCGCAGTTCGAGGGTCAGGTGCAGCGACTCGCCGGGCTTGCACTGCGGCTGATCGAACAGGGCGCGGCTGATGGTAGCGGTGCGATCCTCGTGGCGCAGGGCCACCTCCATGTCGATGCCCTTGATACGCAGCTCATCGAAGGGGCTGGCGGCCACGAGCTGGGCGGCATTGAGCAGGTCACCGAGCACGGCCAAGGGCGGACCGGCGGGGATGAAGCCGCTCTGATGGCGCACCAGCGGCTCCTGCCCGGCCAGGTCGACGGTGGTGCGGCTGGTGAAGGTGACCTTGGATTGCATCCCCAATTCCCCGGCCACCAACTCGCGCACGAAGTTGAGGGCCAGGCCCGGCGTCAACTCCGGATCGTCGATGACCTGGAAGTTGACGGTCTTCGACCAGCCGCTGTCGGCGTCGCGCATCTTCAACACCACCGGCACCATGGCGGGCGCGGCGCCGAGAGCGCCGGCCACGCCCCAGCGCGTGTCGGCCTGCAGCGTGCCGCGCACCGGCCCGCCCGCCGCCAGCTTGAAGGAGCGCTCGTATCCGTTGAAAAAGTCCAGGATGCTCGCCCCGCACAACGGCATGGCCACCTGGTTGCGCTGGAACATGGGATGGCCGAAGCCCAGCACGCGGTCGCCGTCGCGATAGGTCACCGTGCCGGTGGCCACGGCCTGCACGTCGCCGGTGGCGAGACACACGCCGAGCGGCGCGCCGGGCTCCAGCGTGCCGCCGTCCTCGCTGCGCCCGCCGGGCGTGGCCAGCACCTCGAAGTGATAGGGCGCCAGCAGCTCGCGCAGGCTCTCGACGCCGCTCAGTCCCAGGCCGCTGACGCACACCGGCGTGGCCAGGGGCTCGACCGCCAATTCGCCCGGCGCGCTCCGGTAGCCGGGCGGCAGCGCGAATCCGCTGAGGCGCACACGGTCGAAGGTCGTGCCCTCCACCGTCACGGGCCGCGCCAGGGGCCGGGTCTGGGCGACTTTGGGGGCCGGCGCGGTCCGTCCGCCCGCCACGTTGAGGGCGCGCATCATGGAGCCGATGGGCTGCAGGAACCCGATGGGCTCCTTGGAGAACGGAAATCCGAAGGCCACGGCGCCGGCCAGCCGCCCGTCGAAGTAGACGGGGCTGCCGCTCATGCCGGCCACGATGCCGCTGTGGCGCTCGAAGACCGGCCCGCTGGTGACCTGGAACATGATCCAGGAGTCGTCCAGGTCGGCGAAGGGCATCACGCCCAGGGCTTCCACGTCGAACCGTTCGATGGTCGTGCCGTGGAAGACGGTCAGGCCGTAGCCCTTCATGCCGGGCTGGATCTCGGCGGGCGCGATGAACGACTCGGCACGCACCAGCGACGGGATAAGGAGGAGCGCGATGCACAGATGCCGGCGCATGATGGATAACCTCAGGCGTTAAACGCGGCCCGCGAGGAAGGCTTCGATGTCAGCAGTGGTGGGCAGGGCGGGGATGACGCCCACGGTGCGGGTGGTCAGGGCGCCGGCGGCATTGGCGAAGGTCAGCGCCTCGCGCAGGTCCGCCTCGCCGGGCGTGAGGCCGCGCCAGCTCAGCACACGGCTCAGCAGCGCCGCCACGAAGGCGTCGCCGGCGCCGAGGGTGTCCTTGACGGTCACGGGAAAGCCGGGCACCCGCACGCGTTCGGTGCGCGTGGCGGCCAGGGCGCCGCCGGCGCCGAAGGTCAGCACCGCCAGGCGCGGGCCGCGCGCCAGGAGGTGGTGCAGCGCGGTGTCCACGTCGGTGGTGCCGCACACCAGCTCCAGCTCCTCGTCGGCCACCTTCACCACGTCGGCCAGTTCCACGCCGGCGGCGATCCAATGGTGGCCTTCCTCGGGATGCTCCCACAACGGGGCGCGCCAGTTGGGGTCGAACGAGATGAGCGCTCCGCCGGCCTTGGCCTCGGCCGCCGCCGACAGCGTGGCGGCGCGCACCGGCTGGCGGCTGAGGCTCACCGAGCAGAAGTGGAACAGGCGCGCCGTGTGCAGGAAGGGCCGGTCCAGATCGTCGAGGGTCAGCGTGGCGTCGGCGCCGCGCCAGAAGGCGATGTCCTTGGCGCCGCCGGTGTGCGTGGCGACGAAGGCCAGCGTGGTGCGCGCCTCGTCCGCGCGCCGCAGGCGGGACACGTCGACGCCCGCCTCGCGCAACGTTTCGGACAGGAAATCGCCGAACGGATCGCGCCCCACGCAGCCCACGAAGGCGCTTTTCAAGCCGAGCCGCGCCAGCGCCACGGCGACGTTGGCGGGGGCTCCTCCCGGAGCCTTCACGAAACGCGTCGCCGCGCCCAGCGCCACGTCGGCGTCGGGCGAGACGAAGTCGATCAGCAACTCACCGAGGCAGATGGCATCCACGCTTTGGGGCTCACAAACCTATGCTATCATGACGCGGGTCCGGAGGGATGCAATGAACAGAGCCGTGCTTGCCATGCTGTGCGCCACGGCCGCCGTGATGCTGGCCGGCTGCGGCGCGAAGAAACCCGCCGAAACGGCCGGTCAGGCCGCCGGCGGCGTGCAGATGACGCCGGGCGGCGTGCGGTACGAGGACATCGTGGTGGGCACCGGCGCCGTGGCCGCAAATGGCAAGTCGGTGGTCGTGGCCTACCGCGGCACGCTGGACAACGGCGAGGAGTTCGACAAGAACGACAGCTTCGACTTCAGCATCGGCACCGGCGGCGTGATCAAGGGCTGGGACGAGGGTGTGGCCGGCATGAAAGTCGGGGGCAAGCGCCGACTCACCATCCCGCCGGTGCTGGGTTACGGCGAGAAGGGCTCGCCACCGAAGATTCCCGGCGGCGCCACCCTGCACTTCGACATCGAACTCAAAGAGGTCAAGTAGGACTTCATGCTCCGCAACTTCTTCCGCAAGGCCCGCGACCTCTTGTCCGGCGCCGAAACGACGGCGCCCGTCGCCGATGACCCGGGGCATGCGCCGCGCAGCGGCGACGGCCCGGCGCTGGAACCTCCGGCACCGCCGGCGCCGCTTAGGGCGCGCCCGCTCGACGACGATTTCTTCGAGGAGCTGGAAGCCGCCCTCATCCAGTCGGACATCGGCGCCGAGACGGCCGAGAAGCTGGTGGCCAACGTGCGCCTCCAGGCCGAGGCCGAGCATACCGGCGATCCGGAGGTGGTGCGCGGGTTCCTGGTGGACGCCGTGGCCGACAT
>Ga0181528_10001937_pt1 | contig 12758 bp, 11 predicted proteins | sample PEATcosm2014_Bin_47_FD_119742 | JGI IMG/M metagenome (GOLD analysis project Ga0181528, IMG submission 119742) | Peatland microbial communities from MTU Mesocosm Facility, Houghton, MI, USA - PEATcosm2014_Bin10_10_metaG | ecosystem: Environmental > Terrestrial > Soil > Wetlands > Peat | place... | reverse complement strand
GGTCACCGGGCTGGTGGCCCCCGTGACGGTAACGCGCGACGGTCACGGCGTGCCTACGATTGAAGCAGCAGAGATGGCGGATCTGTTCTTCGCGCAGGGATATGTGACGGCGCAAGACCGGCTTTGGCAAATGGATGTGATCCGGCGCGCGGGCAGCGGAGAGTTGTCGGAGATTATCGGACCTGACACGCTGCGCCTCGATCGCGAGCAGAGAATCCTAGGCTTGCGCGAGGCAGCGAAGAAGTCTTTGATGATGCTCAGCCCGCGTGATCGCAGCTTCTTCGAGGCCTATGCGCGCGGGGTGAACGCGTATATCGACGCGCATGCGCAGCATTTGCCCATCGAGTTTTACCTCCTGCATTACAAGCCGAAACCCTGGACGCCGGTCGATTCGCTGGTCATTGGCAGCCAGATGGTGAAGGACCTGAACTACCACTATTTTTTCGACGCGTTGGCGCACGAAAAAATTCTGGAGAAGCTGGGACCAGAGTTGACCGGGGATCTGTACGTGAACCGATCGTGGCACGACCGTCCGCCAACCGTGATGCGGGAGGATCTGGGCACGCCGGACAGCAATAGCGGCGACGATCAGGACGACGATGACGAGGATGATTCTCCGGACAATGCGGTGACGCAGCAGCACGATGGAGACATTGGACGACTGGCCGGGCTACCGGTGATTGGATCGAATGATTGGGTGGTCTCGGGAGCGCACACGGTAACCGGCAAGCCCCTGCTTTCTAACGATATGCATCTCGCCCACCAGATGCCGAGCTTGTGGTACGAAGCGCATCTCTATTCGGGCGCGCTCGACGTCGTAGGAGTGACGCTTCCCGGTGTGCCCTGCGTGGTCGTCGGACACAACCAGAGGGTAGCCTGGGGATTCACGAATGTCGGTCCGACGGTGACCGATGTTTATATCGAGAACTTCAATGCGGACGGCGCGTATCAGACGCCGAGCGGGTGGGTGCAGCCGGAACATCGGATGGAGATCATTCACGTGAAGGGGCAGCCGGATGAAACCGTGGATGTGAGAATCACGCGTCACGGGCCCATCATCACGGAGATCGTGCCGGGAGAAACGCGGCCGCTGGCGCTGCGTTGGACGCTTTACGACGGAATCCACATGCCGTTCTTCGACGTGGATTCGGCGCAGAATTGGGACGAATTCCAGAAGGCTTTTTCGCAACTGGATGCGCCCGGGCAGAACGTCGTGTATGCAGATGTCGATGGTAACATCGGTTATCACACGACGGGGAAAGTACCCATCCGCGCGGCGGGGGATGGAAGCTTGCCGGTCAGTGGCGCGGATGACGCGCACGAGTGGACGTCGTTTATTCCGTTCGACAAGCTGCCGAGCATTTACAACCCGCCGTCGGGAATCATCGCGACGGCAAATGGGCGAATCGCGCCTGACGACTATCCGCACTCAATCAGCATGGAATGGGAGGCGCCCTGGCGCACGGCGCGGATTTATCACGTGCTTGAATCGGGACGGCAGTTTACTCCGGCCGACATGCTGGCGCTGCAGTCCGACATTCATTCGGAATCGGATTTGTTCGCGGCAGAGCGATTTGTGTATGCCGTCGACCATGCGACGAAACCTTCGGCGCGCGCGAAGCAGGCGGCGGATTTAATGCGGAGTTGGGATGGGCTGATGCAGGCATCGTCAGCGGCCCCAACGATTACAGAGAACGCGATCGCCGAACTGACGCGGCTGCTGCTCGAACCGAAACTGGGGAGCGCTCCGGCGAGTTCGGCGAGCGACGGCTTACTCAACTGGAAAACTTATTCGTGGGAGATGCGGTCGGTGTGGCTGGAGAATATTCTGCTGCATCGCCCGAAGCGGTGGCTTCCGGACAAATACGCGAACTATGATGAGTTGATAGCGGCGGCGGTGGATGCAGCAGTCAGCCAACCGGATGTGCCGAAGGATCTGACGACGTGGCGTTGGGGCGCCTTCAATGCGGTGGAAATTCAGCATCCGATCCTGGGGAGGATTCCGGTTCTCCGGCACTGGACCGGGCCCGGGGTGCAGGAACAATCAGGAAGCGGGTACACGGTGAAGGCTGTCTCACGGCATCACGGGCCATCTGAGCGCTTCACTGCGAATCTGGCGGATCTTGATCACTCGACGCTGAACTTGGTGACGGGGCAGGGCGGAAACTTTCTCAGTCCCTATTACATGGATCAGTGGAAGAACTGGTACGACGGAACCACGCTGACGCTGCCCTTCAGTGAGCAAGCCGTGCAAGCCGCGAAAGCACACCAACTCACACTGGAGCCGGCTCAACGCTGAGTTCCGGCAGCAATCCTAGAAGAAATCGATTGCTTTCACGTCCCCGACGTAGCCGGGGATGTTGATGTTTCCGGTGGGCAGATACCTATTGATCAGCAAGATGTCGCCGTGGAGCGTGTCGTAGACCCGGAGGTTTCCGCCTTCGGCGACGTACTCGACGTAACGACTGCTGAAACCCTGCAGGCCGTTCACATCGCCATTGTCAGGCGGGATGAAGACCGAATTCGTCGCGACCGTTACGATCGATAAGCATCCGCGCACTTCGCCGCTCGGGTTATTCACATTGCCGATATTCGTGCAATCGTACGATCCAACGAAGAGTTGGCCGTTGTTGGTGAGATCCATGCGGTGGTGATAGCCATCGGTGATGACCGCGGTCGCGGTGACTTTTCCGGCGGAGAGATCGACGGTGTCGAGACGTCCGCAAGTAGTTGCAGCGGTCGTCTCGCCGGTGCAAGCGTTATTGGTGGGAGAAGTGCCGGCCACGTACAACGTTGAGTTATTCAGAAGGGCCCAAGTCGCGCCGTCGACATTCACGGTGCTCGTGATTGTGAAGGTCGTGAGATCGAAGGTCGCGACGCTGGCCTGCTTGCCTCCGCATTGCGCGCCACAATTCAAAATGTATGCGGTATTGCCATTGATGATGGCATAGACCGGGCGGTCGAATCCTGGGACGATGGTGCAGACGGCATTCGGAGGATTCGAAGTGCTCAGGCAACTGGTATCGACCGGCGGAGATGCCGCGCCTGGATTTAGAACGGTTACCGAATCCGAGTCGTTGCTAAAAACCAGTAACTGGGTGCCGCTCGAGTTCGAAACCACCGTCTGAGCATTGGGGACGGCGATCAGATTGACGACGCCATTCTGGAAATTCATAGCATCCACGGCCCCGGTGAAAGAATAACCCTGCACGACCGCGGCAGGAACGGCGGCATATCCCAAGGGGTTTGAAGTGGGAACCACGAAACTGGTGGTCGGGAAGCCGATCTTCGCGGAACCGATACTGCTCTCTTTCAACGTATCGACGGCATAGACGGAGTTGCTGCCAGAATCGAAGGCAGCCGCGATATTCCGGGTCGGGGAGACGGCCATCAGACCGGGGTTGTTGCCGGCGCTCAGCGGTGCGATGCCGGGAAGGGTGTCGTTGAAGCCATTGATAATGACGAGGCCGCCGAAACGAACTGTATCGGTGATGCCCTGGGAAGCGAGCACGCGCTCTGTCAGGCCACTGGGTGGCTGTTTGGTCCCGCCGCCACCACAGGCAACGAAATTGAGGATGGCCCACAAACCGACCACAAGAGCGAGATTGCGTTTCTTCAAACGGCAGGCTCCTAACAACTTGAAAAAGGGAGATTTAATTGCGAAATCGTGGATTATAACAGACCGGCCACATCCGGCTCACCGAACTCTCAGACCGAGCGGGCGGAAACGCATTTCACTGCTGCCAATGCCCGCTCGCTGGGCGTTAAGATGCGAAGACTCGGGGTTATCCTGTATTCTCAGCATTCATGGCGGCCGACTTTCTATCGCGAATCAAGCAGTCCCCGGTGCTGTGTGACGGCGCCATGGGGACGCTGCTCTATGCGAAAGGTATTTTCATCAACCGGTCGTACGACGAATTGAACCTTTCGCAGCCCGACCTGATCCGCGGAATCCATCACGATTACCTGCAGGCCGGAGCCGAAATTATTGAAACGAATACTTTCGGAGCCAACTCTTTCCGATTGGCCCGTCACAGCTTGGCGGACAAGGTCCGCGATATTAATCGAATGGGTGCACGGCTGGCTCGGGAGGCAGCCAAAAGCTTCGATGTGTGGGTGGCCGGATCGGTTGGCCCACTAGGAACCAGAATCGAGCCGCTGGGGAAAACTTCATTCCAGGAGGCTCGCGATTCCTTCCGCGAACAAATCGAGACGCTGGCTGAGTCCGGCGTCGATCTGCTGATCCTGGAAACGTTCGGTTATTTGGAGGAGATTCACCAGGCGATCCTTGCGGCGAAGGACGTGAGCCCGTCGCTGCCGATCGTGGCGCAAGTCACAATTGATGAGGATGGGAACTGTCTGGACGGCTCGGACGCGGAAACGTTCGTACCCAAGCTGGAGGAGTGGGGAGCCGATGTGATCGGCTGCAATTGCAGTGTGGGTCCGGTGGCCATGCTGGATGCAATGGAGCGGGTGCGGGCTGCGACTTCCCTGCCGATTGCAGCCCAGCCGAACGCAGGTATCCCGAGATCGGTGGAAGGCAGAAATATCTATTTGTGCTCGCCCGAGTACATGGCGAGTTACGCTCGTAAGTTTGTAGCTGCAGGAGTGCGGCTGGTGGGCGGCTGCTGTGGAACGACTCCCGAACATATTCGCGTGATGAAGGCGGCGCTGCGCGTGGGCGAAGCGCGCGGACGGGCCGCCGCGGCGCATGTGACAAGCGGTCAGGCGTCCCCAAAGGCGGTCGCAGCCATTCCTCTGGAGAAGCGTTCTCCCTTGGGCGCAAAGCTGGCTCATGGCGAGTTTGTGACGATGGTGGAAATCGTTCCTCCGAAAGGGATCGATATCCGCAAGGAAGTGGAGGGTGCGCGATTCCTGAAGTCAGTGGGCGTGGATGCGGTGAATATACCCGACAGCCCGCGGGCCTCTGCGAGGATGAGCAACCAGGCGCTTTCTCTGCTGATTCAGCGCGAAGTCGGGATCGAAGTGATCCTGCACTACACCTGCCGCGACCGGAATGTGCTGTGCATCCAGAGCGATCTGCTGGGAGCGGCGGCAGTCGGGATTCGAAATCTGATTTGCATCACTGGCGATCCGCCGAAGATGGGAAATTATCCCGACGCGACAGCAGTCTTCGACGTGGACGCGATTGGTCTGGTGAACATTGCGCATAGCCTGAACCGAGGACTCGATCTGGGCGGCAATCCGATCGGTACCGGGACGGGCTTTGTGATCGGCGTGGGAGCGAACCCCGGACTGACGGATCTGGACGAAGAAGTAAAGCGCTTCGAGTACAAAGTCGAAGCTGGAGCGGAGTATGCTGTCACGCAGCCGGTGTTCGACATACGCCTATTGGAAAACTTCCTGAAGCGGATTGAGCATTGCCGCATTCCAGTGATCGCCGGGATATGGCCGCTGGTCAGCGTGCGGAATGCGGAGTTCATGAAGAACGAACTGAGAGTCTCCGTGCCGGATTCGATCCTGGAGCGGATGGCGCGGGCACAGACACCGGAAGCAGCGCGAGCCGAAGGGGTGGCAATCGCCCGAGAGATGCTGATGGCAGCACGGCAGATCGTGCAGGGAGCGCAAATCAGCGCCCCGATGGGACGCTACAGTTCGGCGGTCGATGTGCTGGAAGCTCTGGGCAGTCACGAACCCAAGACAGCGTAGCCTTCGCCGCCCGGCGAAGACTCGTTGCGACGCAACGTCGATTAGATCTTATTCACATTCCATTCACTTGCGGAAAGCGGATGGGCGTAGATTTTTGTAACGCCGAACTCGTTCGCGAACCTACTCAAGACAAATTCCCGGTGCGGGAAAGCGGATGTATGTTTTTTCGATCCTTCCCACAGAAAAGACTAGACACGCGGCTGAAATAGTTGCATTACAATAAGGGACGGAGCGAAACCCCGTTGGCCAAGTTTGAAGAGTGCCTCCAGCGACTGGAGAAAATAGTTCAGGAACTGGAAAAGGGAGAGGTCCCACTGGAGACATCTCTCACACTCTTTGAAGAAGGCATGCAGCTTTCGTCGGCCTGCCGAAAGGAATTGGAGCAGGCGGAAGGAAAAGTTGAGATTCTGCTGAAGAAGAACGGGAAGCTCCAGGCAGAACCATTCGACCCGCTGACGGAAAAAGCGCCGGCACGCCGGTAGCAATTGATTCTGTTCGCGGTTCGAGCGTTTCCCTAGATGTCTGTGGTGATGTGGTTTCACAGCCACCCCGCAGCCTTAGTCTCGCGTTTAACGCGCGCCGTTGACGACGGTTGAAGAATCGGGGGATTGTATGGCCCAAAGTGTAGTTGTTCTCGAGAAAGACCCCAAACTGGCCCGGTCCCTGGCTGGGGGACTGCGCCCTCATTTCTCAGTGCATTTCACGCGCTCCTGCGAGGAATTGCGGGAGGACGTTGTCCGAAACCATCCTGAAGCCGTGGTTCTCAATATTGAAATCTGGCGGCTCACGGACGTGCGAAGTTTGCATCAGGATTTTCCGGAACTGCCAATCGTTTGTACCCACCGCATTCCCGATGAGGATATGTGGATGGCTGCGCTCGAGGCAGGTGCAAGTGACGTTTGTCCGGCGGACGATGTCGCGAACGTACTTACCTCGGTGCTGAGGAACACGGCCATGTCGCGAAGCGCTGCCGCCTGAACCAATTTCTTTCTTCCAAGGACGCCTAAGGGCGTCCTTTTCGTTTAGTGCGGAATCGCCGGCGTGACATTAAGGCTTGCAACTGCCTGCTTGTTATACTGCCTTTTCATGCTTAAAGAGACTCTGGAAGAAGGACAGCAGCGGACCGACGCTGCCCTGGACCGGCTGATTCCGCTCGAGACCGAGCATCCGGCGTCGATCCACAAAGCGATGCGGCATAGCGTGTTCGCAGGCGGGAAGCGCCTGCGCCCGGTTTTATGCATGGAAGCGGGACGCATGGTAGCGGGATCGCTGCCCAAGGGCATTGAGGAGTTGGGCGCGGCTCTGGAGATGCTGCACACGTATTCGCTCATTCACGATGATCTGCCGGCGCTGGATAACGACGATCTGCGTCGTGGGCGTCCGACCTGCCACAAGGCGTTCGGCGAAGCGATCGCGATCCTGGCGGGAGATGCCCTGCAGACCCAGGCGTATGAAGTCCTGGCGAAGTTGAAGTGTCCGGCGGAAGCGCGCGTGCGCATTATCGAGGAGATTGCCCGAGGAACCGGAACGATCGATGGCATGATCGGCGGGCAGGTCGTAGATCTGGAAGCAGAACACACCACGCCTACCGCTGAAATGTTGGAGTATATTCACCGCTCGAAAACGGCCGCCTTAATTACGGCCAGCTTGGTCAGTGGTGGCCTGTACGCCGGAGGAAAAGATAGCGAGGTAGGCAGACTGCGGGCGTTCGGATTGGCGATCGGGCTGGCATTTCAAATTGTCGATGACGTTCTCGATGTGACGCAGACCTCCGAACAACTGGGAAAGACGGCGGGGAAAGACACGGCGTCGGAGAAGGTGACGTATCCGTCGCTTTTTGGAGTAGACGCATCGATTCGCAAAGCCGATGAGCTGGTGAACAATGCGTTCGCGGAGCTCGAAAGCTTTGGAGAGCACGCAGAAACATTGAAGGAACTGGCGCGCTTTCTCGTGGAGAGAAAGAAGTGAAGTGGGCAAACGCGGAGAATAGGGGTTTTGCTCTCGTAACGAACGTACTCTGTCTTCTCCACCGTGCTCTGTGGTAAAAAAATAAGTATGGCGATGGAGTTCGCCAGAACCGCCTGCCACGATGCAGGCTGATAACTCCTACAGAGATTCAGACCATTTTGTAGGAGTTTGCGCGTGAAAGATTTCCTCGCTATATCTGTCGCCGCGATCGTCGGTGCAAATCTGCGATACCTCCTCAGCCGGCTGGCTGCTCGAGAGTTCGGCCCTGTCTTTCCTTACGGCACGCTTGCGATCAACATCGTCGGCAGCTTCATCGTCGGATTGTTTGTGATCTGGACCACGGAGCGCGTGCTGGTCGATCCGCGATGGCGCTTGCTCGTGGTAGTTGGATTCTGCGGATCGTTCACGACTTTCTCCAGCTACGCCTTTGAATCGATGTCATTCTTCGAGAGCGGTCAGTGGGGACTGATGCTGGCTAACATATTCAGCAACAACATTCTCTGCCTGGCAGGAGCGCTCGCCGGCATGGCCGTGGCGCGGGCACTCTGAGATGACCACCAGGCCAATGCTGGAAACTGAGCGTCTGCGGATGCGTCCCTACACCGAAACGGACATCGCGGAACTCTTGCCGCTGATTGGAACGCGAGAAGTGGCAGCCACCACGCTCCGGATCGCACACCCTTATACCGAACAGGACGCCAGAGCCTTTTTCGCTTTGGCCCAAGAACCCGACAAGCTTTGGTTGGCCATCACTTTGCGCAGCGACGGGCGGCAAATCGGTGGCATCGGGTTGCGGATAGAAGCGCGACATCAGCACGCGGAGCTTGGCTATTGGCTCGGCGTGGAGCATTGGGGCAAAGGATATGCCACCGAGGCTGGGCAGGAGATGTTGCGCTACGGATTTGAGGATCTAGGAATGCACCGCATCTTTGCGACTCACTTCAAGCACAATCCGGCGTCGGGACGGATTCTAAAAAAGCTCGGCATGCGCTACGAAGGCTGCCAACGCGAACACTTGCTGAAATGGGAGCAGTTCGTGGACTCTGAAATGTACGGTTTGTTGAGACAGGAATGGCAACTTTCCGGGGAGGTACACGAGTAGAATGCCAGTTGCTATGGCAGTACAAGTCACGATCTACCTGAACGAAGGCGATCAGTGGCATCACAAGCCGCTGCACATGGAAATCCTCAATTACCTGCGGAAGGAAAACGCATATGCAGCAACGGCAGTCCACTGCGTAGCTGGATTTCTGGGACGCCATCGCGTGGAGACGTCGCATCTGGTCGAGGCGGGAGGCAAGCTGCCGGTGATTATCATCTTCGTGGATACAGATGAACATGTCAGCCGTGTGTTGCCAACCCTGAAGGAAATGGCGGCGCATCGGCTGATCGTGCGCGAGAACGTCGTGCTCGAGCAAGGGGACTTGGACTGAATGTCATCCTTGCCCGTAAGCCTGGATATCCTTGCTGTCGCCGCCCACCGCGACGACGTAGAGCAGACTTGCGGTGGGACGTTGCTGAAGGCTTCGCAGCGCGGACAACACACCGGCATTCTCGATCTGACCAAAGGCGAGATGGGTACCCGCGGGACGGCGGAAGACCGCGAGCGCGAGGCTAACAACGCTGCGAAGATATTGGGAGTGACGTGGCGCCGAGCCCTCGACATTCCCGATGGCCGAGTCGAGAACACATGGGAGAACCGGCTGAAAGTTGCCAGCGTGATCCGGGAGACGCGACCACGGGTGGTTATTCTTCCGTATTGGAAGGGGCGGCATCCGGATCACTACACCGCATCGATCCTGGGATATGAGGCGTGCTTTTTGGCGGGACTGAAGAAGCTGGATCCGCAGAAGGCTCTTGGCTCTCAGCCGTCAGGTGCCGGCGACCAAGCTTCAGACTTGGCGGCGCATCGTCCATTTAAGATTATTTACGCCACGCTCTACTACGATATTCGACCCACTTTCGTCGTCGATATTTCAGATCAGTTCGAGGGGAAATTCGCGTCGATTCTCGCCTACACGTCGCAGTTCAGTGATCAGGAGGCCGGCAAGGATCTCTTCCCTGCCCACGACGAAATTCGCGCACGGGTCGACTCGATGGCACGATTCTATGGCGCGCTGGGCGGCGTGACGTACGGCGAGCCCTTCCTGCAAAAGGAAGTCGGTCTGGTGGACGACCTTCTGGCGATTCCGGTCAAATCCATTTAGCATTGCAGGACTGCCAATTTTTCACAGGAGAACGTATGTCCCGTTTTGTATTTCCTCTCATCGCTGCTCTGGCGATGGCCGCCTCCGCCGCCGCGCAAGCTGGAACCTGGCAAATTGATCCCAACCACACTGCAGCGCAATTCTCTGTACGGCATCTCGGCGTCTCTACAGTGCGTGGCGCGTTCACGAAAGTGACGGGCACGGTGAAACATGATCCGACGGATCCAACAAAGGATTCGATCGATGTCACCATCGACGCGAACTCGGTGGACACCCGTGTAGAAATGCGGGACAACGATTTGCGAAGCGCGAGATTCTTCGATGTACAGAAATATCCGTCGATTACCTTCCACTCCAAGAGCGTGAAAGTGGCAGGAGCGGGAAAGATGCAGATCACGGGCGACCTGACAATTCACGGCGTGACGAAAGAGGTCGTGCTCGATGTGGATGGTCCAACGGAGGCGATCAAGGATCCGATGGGCAAGGGACAGCGCATGGGCGCATCGGCAATGACAAAGGTCAACCGGCAGGACTTTGGCGTGAGCGCGCTGCCGGGGGTGGTGGGAGATGAGATCACTATCACGATTGACGTCGAGATGACGAAGGCATAGTTCTCCAATCGGTTTTCAAAAGAAAAGGGCCGCGTGATTGCGCGGCCCTTTACGTTTGCAGCGGTTAGAAAATCTTGCGGAAGAGCCAGAACAGCGACCCAGATAAGACCATCGCTACGGGGAGCGTCAGCACCCACGCTAGAGCGAGATTGCGGACGGTGCTGAGCTGAATGCCGGATTTGTTGGCGGCCATGGTGCCAGCCACACCCGAGGAAAGGACATGGGTGGTGCTGACGGGCAGGCCGAAGCCGTCGGCCGCGCCGATCGTCGCCATTGCCGTGATCTCGGCGGCGGCTCCTTGCGCGTAAGTCAGGTGCTCCTTGCCGATTTTCTCGCCGACGGTCACTACGATGCGCTTCCATCCGACCATAGTTCCGAGGCCGAGCGCCATCGCAACGGCCACCTTCACCCAGGTGGGAATGAAGCGCGTCGAGTAGTCAACGTGCTTTTTGTAGTTGGCGAGAACGGCAGCGTCGGATGGAGAGAACTTGGGCTGTCCCGTCTTGGCCGTAATCCGTAAAACTTCACTGACCAGATAAAGATCGTTCCGGAAGTTGCGAACGCGGTCGTTCGGAACGTTTTTCAACTCCTTGTAGATGCTGGTTTCATTGCCGATATCGTTGACCAGCGTACGCATTGCCAACATCGTGTTGTCGTTGAAATGTTTTGTGCGGATGAATTCCGTCAAGTCGTCGCGAGCGTCGCCGATCACCGCCCCAGGAGTTACATAGTGGTCGAGTGTCTGGGCGGCTTGTTGCGAGACGGCGATGAAGTCCTGCGATTGCTGGTAGGTCACGGCGTGGTTAAGAGCGTAAGCGGTGGGAACGGTTCCGATCAGGATGAGCATGATCAACCCCATGCCTTTCTGACCGTCGTTGGAACCGTGAAAGAAACTGACGCCGGTGCAGGTGAGAACGAGAAGGCAGCGGATGTAGAACGGTGGCGGGGCGTTACCTTCCGGAGCCTTATACAGTTTCGGGTCATGGATAAGCGCTTTGGCTGCGAGCAGCAAGAGAGCTGCTACAGCAAAGCCAACCAATGGCGAAAGCAAGAGCGACTTGCCGATGTTCGCCGCTTGGCCCCAATCGACGCCGGAGGTGCCGTTCCTGCCGGCCATTATCTGATTGGCTATGCCCACGCCGATGACGGATCCGATCAGCGTATGGGAACTGGAAGCGGGCAGGCCGAAGTACCAAGTACCGAGATTCCACAAGATCGCGGAGACGAGTAGAGCAAAGACCATCGCGAATCCGGCTTTGCTGCCAACTTGCAGAATCAATTCCACGGGTAGGAGCGAGACAATGGAGAAGGCAACCAGCCCGGAGGAGACCATCACCCCTAGAAAATTCCAGAAACCGGACCAGACGACCGCGACGTGGGGTTCGAGCGAGTGTGTGTAAATAACTGTTGCGACGGCGTTGGCGGTGTCGTGAAATCCGTTGACGAACTCGAAGCCGAGAGCCACGAGCAGGGCGATGCCCAGGAGAACATATGGAAGAACAGACTCGCTGTGCATGGTGGAAAGATCGCCGAGAAGGTGCGAGCCCGCGTAGGCGAATCCGATCACCAACACAATCCCGAAGATGATCATGCCGATCTTGCCGGGAGAACGTGACAGTTTTGCATCCAGGACGGTCGAAGTTGCAGCCATAGGAATCCTCAGTTAGTGCGAAGTGTGATCCGGAATTCGATCAACGAATTGCGGAACTATAGAGGACGAATGTTACGGGCGGGTTAATAGAAGATTACAAAATGGCTACTTTACGGGGCCGCGAGATCGGTGTTGAAACCTTATTTCTTAAGGGCGACGGCCAATCCGTCGCGGATGGGAAGAAGAGTCGTGTAGAACTCCTTCGAGTCATAGAGCTTGCGATTGAACTCGAGAATGGCCTTGGTCTTCGGGTCGGACGGATTTTTCTCAGCGACGTGTCCACTCCACAAAACGTTGTCGGTGATGAAGAGGCCGCCCTTTCGTAAACGAGGCGCAACCAGGCGGAGCACACGGGGATAGTCGTCTTTGTCGACATCGTTGAAGATGATGTCGAATTCCTGTTTTTGCTCCGAAAGGTATTCGAGAGCATCTCCGGTGTGAAGTTTGATGCGGTCGGAAACGCTGGCGCGGGTGAAGTATCCCCGGGCGCGTTCCGCATTCTTCGAGTCGCCGTCTGTATAGATCACACTTCCCTTTTCGCCGACCGCCCGCGCCCACCATATAGTTGAATATCCAATCGCCGAGCCCAGTTCGAAAACGGAGCGAGCGTTGATCATCATCGCCAACTGCTGGAGGACGGACGCCACAGCG
>Ga0181528_10001935_pt1 | contig 12760 bp, 5 predicted proteins | sample PEATcosm2014_Bin_47_FD_119742 | JGI IMG/M metagenome (GOLD analysis project Ga0181528, IMG submission 119742) | Peatland microbial communities from MTU Mesocosm Facility, Houghton, MI, USA - PEATcosm2014_Bin10_10_metaG | ecosystem: Environmental > Terrestrial > Soil > Wetlands > Peat | place... | reverse complement strand
CAGGCCGCCCTGCACTTCCACCGTGCCATGATTGAGGCGGCACTGGCACGGCGCCTCGGCTATCGGCGACCAGCCCGCAGCCGGCACGAGCGGCTGCCACGGCCCCGGCGACGCGCTCGGCGTGGCCCGCACCCAGCCGTCGCGCGTGGGGCGATAGAAGGCCCCGCCGTCGTCGTCCCAGGCGAAGTACCACACCCAATCCGGCGTGGCTTGCGCCGCCGGGCGCGCCGCCAACGGGCCGGAGATGATCTGCGGCAGGTGCGGGGTTCTACTCATGGCTCGCCTCCGCGCTGGTGAAGGTCAGGATGGCGTGCTCCGCGCCGTAGACGCCCGGGTCGTCGCGCGAGGGGCGGATGCTGATCGTCCCGCCCGGCCACTGCACCACCTTGCCGGAGTCAGGCAGCGCCAGCAGCGTGCCTTCGTTGCCGGTGAGCGCCACGTCGCCGTACGGCACGTCGGGGAAGAAGCCGTGGGTGGCATTGATGACCCGCGCGCTGTCGATCCACGCCCAGCCCACCACCCCGTCGCAGGTCCAGAAGGCCCGCACTTCGTCGGCATCGAGCTGCACCGAGGCGTGGGCGTGCTGCGCGCCCTGGCCGTTCACGGTGATGGACCAGGTGTTGAGCAGCCGGCCATCGGCGCTCACGTGGCGCATCACGTTGTGGGCCAGGTCCGGGAACACCAGGCTGCCATCGCGCCGGCGCACGGCGGCGCAGGTGGGCGCGAAGGTGCCGACCGGCGTGGTGTGAACGATGGTCGCCGCCGGCTCGGCAGGCGTGAGGTCGATGCGGTAGAGGCGGCGATTGTAGAACGACGAGCAAAATAACGCGCCGCCATCGGCCGACAGGGTGAGGGGGATGAGCGCGGCGTTGGGATCGGGGTCGATCACCGTGGCGGCGTCGAAGGCCCGCCGCGCCAGGTCGAAGCGGTGCAGCTTGCCGTCGTTCCAACCCCCGGCATACACCTTGGCGCCGTCGGCGCTCCACAGCACGGCCTTGTCGGACAGCACCGCGCCGGGCGGCGGCGCATAGGATCCGACCACCGCCGGCAGGTCGGTATCCACGATCACGAGGGTGTTGTGGGTGCTGTCCACGGTGGCGAGATAGGGGCCTTTGCGCGGCAGCGCCATGCCGCCCGGCCGGCCGTCGAGCTGCAGCTCGGCCACACAGAGCATTTCCTGCGAGTAGCCGAACAGCGGCCACAGTTCGGCCCAGCCCAGTTGCAGGAGGGACAGGCGCCGGTTGCCTTCGCAAGCCACCCAGGCATACAGGTTGTCGGGCGTGACGGCGAGGCGGTTGGGCCGCGCGCCCGGTTCGAAGACGTATTGCTTGAAGAAGCTCAGGCCGCCGCCGCGCAGCTCCCACTGGTAGACGCGACCGGGCGTGAGGCCGTCGATCACCAGCGTGCGGCCGAGGCGCGCCGCGATGGTGTTGGCGTTGGCGATGCCGATGGGGAAGTGCCGGTACTCCGTGACTCCGGGCAATGGGCGGCGGGAGCTGTTGTCGGCGGTGACGATGCGGTTCTTGCCGCCGGGCTCCCAGGGCGCGGGCGGCGGCGCCGGCAGCACGCCGAGATGGAAGTCGAAGTAGCCGCCGCCCCAGCCCGCGAAGGTGCAGCTCAGGTCGATGTCGATGGTCACCTGGGCGGCGGTGGGCGTGAAGGTGCCGGCCATGGCGGTCTTGCCGCCCTCCTGGCGGCTGCTGGTGAAACCGGCATCGCCCAAGGCCACCTGCCGCGCCGGGCTGCCGGTCGCCAACTCGGCGGCGCGGCTCACCCCGCCGGCGGCCGCCACGGCGCCGGCGGCGGCAAGGAAACCTCGGCGGGCCATCAGGCTGTCGTCCACGCGCGCTCTCCAAGCCCTCGACGCGCCGCGCTTCGCCGCCGCCGGTGCGGGATCCTGCCGGGGCGGGGCGAGGCGAGAGCACGAGCGCCTTGTGCGTTCTAGGGCATACTCGCCGTTATGTAATACATCAAACTAATGTTTGATAACCCAGTACGCCTTCTGCGTGGCCGCACCGCCGAGCAACGCTCACGGGAGTCGAAGGACTCCGCCCCGCCGCCGCCAACATCCCCCCGCGCCCCGGAGCGCCCCATGCCCCCCATCCTCCTCAGCGCCCTCCTCCTCGCCGCCCCCGCCCCGCGCTGGGACCTGCCCTTGCCGGAGCGCTGGCGCGTGCAGCCCGCCACCGCGCCCGATGTCCCGCCGCGGCCCGAGGCGTGGGGCACCATGCCGGCCGCCGATTGGCGCGGCACGGCGCCGTCCGCCGATGGGCAGGCGTGGGCGCGTACGCCGCGGGGGAAGGTCCACTGCCTGTGGTACGAGCAGACCTTCGCCGTGCCCACCGAGCGCCGCGGGCAGCGTGTCGTGGCCGACTTCCGGCGCATCGAGGGCGATGCCATCGTTTTCCTCAACGGCCGGCGGCTCGGCGAGCTGTTGCGGCCAGGCGGCGAGGTGGATCTCGGCGCGGGAGTCGTGTTCGGCGGCGACAATACGCTGACCGTCTTCCTCACGCGCGACTACACCGGCATCTCGCGCGACTTTGCCCACGATCCGCTGCGCTACCTCACCCGCCACGACAAGATCCCGATCGACAACTGGCCCTTCGGCATCACCGCGCCCGTCACCCTCCACGCCCGGCCGCGGCCGGCGGCCATCACCGATGTGTTCGTCATGCCCTCCTGGCGGCGGCACGCGCTGACCGTGCGGGTCGAGGTGGAAGCCGACGCGGCCACGGACGCCGGCCTCGCCGCGCATGTGATGTCGCCCGACGGAAACGAGGCGCTGCGGCTCAGCGCGCCCGTCGCGACGCTGCCCGCCGGGCGATCCGTGCATGAATTGACGGCGCCCTGGCGCGCGGCGCGGCCCTGGGAGCTGGAGGATCCGTACCTCTATCGCTGCGCCGTGTCGCTGCAAAGGGACGGCGCCATGGCCGACGCGGCGCCGCCCGTGACGTTCGGCTTCCGCGAGCTGTGGACCGAGGGGCGTAGACTCATGCTCAATGGCCACCCCATGCGCTGGCGCATGACGTGGGCCAACTCGGGGCTGACGCCGACCTCCCTGTCGTTCTATCGCCTGCTGGGCTTCAACGTCTTCCAATGGCAGCCCAATCCCACCGCCTGGTGGGCCAACTGGTCGGAGACGCCGATTTTCGACGAGGCCACTTTGGACGCGCTCGACGCGGCCGGGTGCGGCGCCACGCTGCCGGCGCCGGGGATGTCCAACCTCAAGCCCGCCATCCTCACCGACCCGCGCTGCCAGGCCGATTATGCCCGCGAGATGGACTTCCATCTGCGCCATGTGCGCAACCACCCCTGCGTGTTTGCCTACGCCGTGGGCATGAACAGCTACTGCCCGCCATTCAACATCCACGCCGACGGCATGGGCCGGCGGCCTGTCGGCCGGGCGCCGCCCGAGGACAAGAACGGCAATGCCCTGGCGATCGAGTACGCCTGCCGCGTGGCGCGCGCCGTCGATCCCACGCGGCTGGCCTTCTCGCACGCCGACGGCAGCACCGGCGATCTGTCCACGGCCAACTCCTACCTCAACTTCGTGCCGCTCCAGGAGCGCGAGGACTGGCCCTCGGCGTGGGCGACGTCCGGCAACATGCCTTATTCCGCCGTGGAGTTCGGCGAGCCGTTCACTGCCAACTTCTGGAAGGGCAAGCAGTTCCTGCTCACCGAGTACCTGGCCATGTACTTCGGCAGTCGCGCCTATGGCTGGGAGAACGAGGCCGGGCAAAAGCGCATCGTGGAGCTCGGCCTGGCCAACGGCAGCGGCTACGGCGCCTTCGAGAAGGTCGACCTGCGGCAATGGCCGGGCTATTGGGAGTTCCAGCGGCTGTTCGTGCGCGGCACGACGCGCGCCTGGCGCACGTGGGGCGTCAACGGCGGCTGGAACTGGTGGCAATTCGACCAGGGCTACGGCGACCCGCCGGGCTACAACGGCAACGTCTTCGCGCGCTACGCCTTCCTCAAGCAGCCGGTGACGTCGCGACCGGAGTGGGCCAATCCCAATTTCGACATCTACGGCCCCGACAACCAGCCGTTGCTCGCGTATTTGGCCGGCTGGCCGCGGCACACCGACCAGACTCATGCCTACGTGGCGGGTGAGACGATCCGCAAGCAGGCGGCGTTCGTGTGGGACGGGCCGGGCCGGCGCAGCCTGACGGCGCGCTGGCGGCTGCTGCACGGCGACGAGGCCGTCGCCGAGGGCCAGGTGGCGGCGGAGCTCGGGCCGGGCGACATCAAGCTGCGGCCGTTCGACGTCACGGCGCCGCGCGTCACGGATCGCACCGAGTATCGTCTCGAGCTGACCGTGCTCGATGGCACGCGCCAAGTGGCGCGGGACGAGTTTGCCTTGGAAGTGCATCCGAGCGCCGTGCCGCGCCGCGTGAGCGGGGCGGTGGCGTTGTGGGATCCGGCGGGCCGCTCCAAGGCCTGGCTGGGGCGCGTGTGCGAGCACCTGACGGCGTGGCAGCCGGGGCAGGCCTTGCCGACCGAAGGGCTGCTGGTGCTGGGCCGCGAGAGCCTGCGGCCGGGGACGGCCGTGCCGTTTCGCGCCGAGGACGTGGCGGCCGGGCTGAAGGTGCTGATCCTGGAGCAGCAGCCCCTGGTGTGGGAAGGACTCGGCTTCCGCAACGTGGAGGCCGCGCCGCGTTACGTCTTCCCGCGCGACGCCGGGAGCCCCATCCTCGACGGCCTGTTGCCCGCCGACCTCTGCAACTGGCGCGGCTCGCCGGATCTCATTCCCGAGGGCAAGCCGGCCCGCGATTACGACGGGCCGCGCGCCCCGCGGTGGACCAATACCGGCGCCGTGGCCTCCACCGTGATGGAGATTCCGCATCGGGCCGGCTTCACGCCAGTCTTGGCGGCCGAGTTCGACCTGGCCTATTCGCCGCTGCTGCAATGGCGCCACGGCCGCGGACGCGTCACGTTCTGCTCGCTCGACCTCACGGATCGCGTCGGCCTCGACCCCGACGCCGGGCGACTGGCGACCAACTTGCTGGAGGAATGCCTGCGGCCCGCCGCGCCGGCCGTGGCGCTGGCGGCGGGCGACGAGACGACCAAAGCGCAGTTGGCGCGGCTGGGCGTGGCCGTCAGCGAGCAGGCGGCGACGGTGGTGCATCTGGCGCAGCCGGCCGAGGCGCTGCGCGCGGCGGGCTTCAAGGTCACCGAGCGGGAGCTGTGGCACGTCACGGCTCAGGATCATGCCCTGCTGCGCGGCCTCGACGCCAGCCTGCTGCGCTGGCGCGACAGCTTGAAGGTCGCGGCTTTCGACGCCGCCGGCCAGCCGGCGGGGTGCACGGTGCTGCTCGACGGCCTGCTGCTGGCGCGCGAGGCCGGCGGCCGCCGCGAGCTGTGGCTGCAGGCGGCGCCCAGCCTGCTCGACGGCCGTTACCCCGGCGACGAAGGGCGGCGCGAGGCCGTCAAGCTGAGCGTGGTGCGCCTGGAGCAGCTCGCGGCGCAGGTGCTGACCAACGCCGGCGCGCAACTGGCGCCGGAGCCGGCGGCGCGCCTCACCAACCTGCAGGCCGGACCCGGCTACGACGACCTGGCGGCGTGGCGGGTGCTCGGTCCCTTCAAACAGCCGCACGACGACGGCCCGTCCCTCATCGCCGCCCACGTCGACGCGGAAGCCGGCGCCATCGCCGGGCGTACGGAGGCGGGCTGGCGCGGCGCCATGAAATGGCGAAGCGCCACGGCCGACGAGCACGGCTTCGTCGATCTGAGCAAAGCGCTGGGCGCCGACAGCTCGGTGGTGGGGTATGCCGTGTGCAAGGTGGCCTGCGACGCGCCGCGCACGGCGCGTCTGCGGCTCGGCGTGGATTATTGGCTGGCGGCGTGGGTCAACGGGCAGCCGGTCTACGAGTTGACCACCGGCCACGGTCCGCCGCAGCCCAATCGGCACATGGTGGACATCCCGCTGCGCGCCGGCGAAAACGTCATCACGCTCAAGGTCGGCGCGGGCAGCCGCGGCTTCGGGTTCTGGGCCAACCTGTCGCGCAGCGGCTGGGAGCCGACGCGCCTGGCGGCCCTGGCGCGGCCCCTGCCGTCGCTCTACGACACTAGCATCGCCCTGGCGGATCCCTATGGTTTCACCTATTGGTAGGCACCCCTGGCGGCGCGTGGCCCTCACTATCGTCCTGATCGCCAGCCACGCCGGCGCGGCGCCGTGGCGGCAGACCTTCGACCATCAACTGCCCGGCCAGACGCCGCACGACTGGCGCCTGTCATGGGGCGACGTCGGCGATGATCTGCTGGAGGTCAGCAACCTGCGCAGCCTGTCGGGCGGCAACAGCTTGTTGCTGGACCGCATGAGCGGCGAGCAGGCCACCATGGCGGGCTGGAGCACCGCCTTTCCGCAGGTGGCCGAGCGCTGGCTGGCGTTTTCGGCCGCTTTCCTCATCCAAGGCCACGCCGACGCCGTGCGCTGCGGGCTGGAGCTGCGCGGCGCCAATCCCGGCGAGCGGGTGCTGGCGGTCGGCATCGACGGTCGCGCCGCGCGCCTCGCCACTCCTGACGGCCAGTCGACGGCGCCGCTGGGCGAGTACGTCGAGGACGGCTGGTATCGGCTGCGCCTGTGGCTGCCGACCCTCGGCGGCGCGCAGGACCACGCCCTGGGCCGCCTCGAGCGCCGCGGCGCCGACAACGTGTGGCAGCCGGTCGGCGCCCTCGGCCGCGTGCCCGCCAAGGCCCCGGCGGGCGGCTACGGCACGTTCATGCCGGTGACGTGGCCGGGCAAACGCGGCTACCTGCTGTTCCTCGACGAGCTGACGGCCGAAGCGGGCGACACGCCGTGAACGCTACTCGCCCAGAATGACGTCGCCGACCGTATCGAGGCTCTTGTCCTGCACGTCGCCGAACCACGTCATGAAGCCGTGCCGGCCCTTGCCGTGGTCGGTGTTGATGGCCATCGACAGACCCAGGTCCGCGCCCACCGCCGGCTTGAAGGGCGCCAGGGTGGTCCACGGAATGGCCACTTCGTAGGTGATGTCGCCGCTGGCGGCGTCCTTGCGTTTGGCCGAGACGAGGATCTCCCTGGCACGGCCGGTGGGCACGCCGGGATCGGCCGAGCTGTGCATCCAGGCCGCCGGGCCGTTGAGGCCGACGCCCAGCGAGAAGTCGTAGTAGCCCGGCTTGGAAGCCCGCTCGCGCACCGCATCCACCAGGAACTGCAGGCCGTTGCCGGCCCACAGCGCGTCGTCGGCTTGCAGCTTGGCGCTGCCCACGGCTTCCGTCTCTTCCACGCCGACGTACAGGTACTTCTCGTCCCACAGGAAGCGCAGCCTGGCCGAGACATCCTGGGGGCTGGTCCATTTCTCCATCTGCGGGTCGATGCCGTGGATCTGGTCGGCGGTGTTCAGCAGTTGCACCGGCGCGGCCGCCCATTCCGGCTCGTCGAGCACGCCGTCGAGCTTGGGCGCCGTTTTGGCCCGCACCGCGCCGGCGAAGCCGCCCACCAGGCGCGCGGCGACGTAGTCGTGGCCGGCGGCATCGGTGACGGTGGCCTGGACGTGGTAGATCCGAAGCGGATCGATGCCGGCCAACGGCAGATCGAGGTCCACGAAGCTCGTCCCGGCCACCGTGATCGTGCCGGACGAGGCCTTGGCGAAGGTGGCGCTGGACGGCGACGGTGCGCCGAACTGGCCCTTCGACAAGGCCTGCTCGAGGTCCACGGCGGCCGACCATTTCACGGCCTGCGCCCGCGGGCCGTTGTTGGTGACGGTGAGCCGGATGCCGGCCGCCTTGCCGATCATGGCCGGCGTGGGCCGCACCTGGACGGACAATTGGCCGAGCACCGGGGCGCGGGCGTACAGCTCGCCGGCCGCGCCGAGGGTGACGATGTAGGCCGCCTCGCGCGCCGTGCCGGCCTCCGGCGCCGTCACGTCGAAGGGGACGGTGGTCTCGGCGCCGCCGATGGCCGCCGGCAGCGCCTTCACCGTCCAGCCGGGCGGCGCGAGGAGCTTCACGTCCGCCGCCACGGCGCTGTTAGCCGTCACGTTGACCGTGCTCGTGGCGCCGCGCAAAGCCGGCGGCGCCGTGACGATGGCGGCCGGCGTGCCCAAGCCGTCCGGCAAGCTGGCCGCGCCGCCGTCGTAGAGCAGCAGCAGCGGCTCCGGGCCGACCGAGGTGGTGAGGCCCCGGCCGTTGGCGTTCAGGGCGCGGTGCGTGCCGTCCAGCAGCACCGCCTGCACCGCTTGCACGCCCGGCAGCGGCAGTGCGATGTCGAGACGGCCTTGATCGCGCCACAGGATTTGCAGGGCGTGACCGTCGCGATCGCGGAACAGGAAGGCGCTCACGCCGTTGAGATATTCCTTCTCGGCCACGAACTTCTTAGTGGCGATGGCATTGACGATGTCGTATTCCGAGATGGCGGTGAGCTTGGGGCAATAGCGGTTGAAGCGCGAGTCGAACACGTCATGGGCCGCCCCGGCGCTGGCGCCGTTGGTGCCGTTGCCGTCGGGATAGAGGAAATCGAACCACGAGCAGTTGGCGCCGCCCTCGGCGAAGAAGATGGCGAACTTCTTGATCATCAGCGACGCCACCACGTCGCGCGCCACGCCCTGGCTGTTCATGCCCATCTCGGTGGACCAGATGGGCTTGACGCAGTCGTATTTCTTCATCAGCTCGCGATAGGAGGCGAAGGCGTTGCGGATGTCGTCCACACCGGCGTAGGTGTGGAAGTCGTACGCGTCGCAATACTTGCCCATGCCGGCCTTGAAATACTCCTCGTTGGGCCCGATAGAGGTGCCGATGACGAAGATGGACGGATCGACGCGTTTGATCTCCTCGTACACGATCTTGTAGGCCGCCACGTTCCTGGCCACCTGCTCGCCGCTGCCCGATGGCTCGTTGCCGAGGCTGAAGTACAGCGGGCGCGTCCGGCCGAGCTTGGCGATGAAGGGCGCCACGCCGCCGCGCAGGGCGGCCTCGTTGAAGTCGCTCTTGCCGCCTTCGATGGAGGACGAGGGCGCGCCGCTCACCCAGCCCATGCCGAGCTTGGTCACCACGTCCCAGCCCGGGGCGTCGGGATTGTAGGGCGGCTTGGCCGACCAGCCGCTCCACAGGCCGGCGACGCGGATGCCGAGGCGGTCCGCCAGTTGCAGGTACTCGGTGAGGCGATCGTCCCAATCGCGGGCCGTGAAGGGGATGTCCTCGGGCTTGTACTGGCGCGTAGCCGCTTCCGGCAGAATGGCGAAGGAGCTTTGGTTCTCGAACGGCTCGTCATTGGGCCGCGGCACGGCGCCGTGGAGCTCGTAGTAGCGGCCCTCCGCCAGCGGCGCGGCGCTCAGGTCGAGGTGGCCGACGTAGAGGTAACGATCCTCGGCCCGCCCCTGGCGATCCACGGTCACCGTGACGGGCGGCATCTGCGGCGCGCCCCAGTAGTCGCGCACGTCCACCGTCACTGCGCGTTGGGCTTCCAGCAGCGGCTTGGTGGACTCGACGCGCACTTCCACGGATCGCGGCTCGCCGGGCCGCCACAGGTTGCCGAGCGCCGAGGTGCCGAACAGCAGCCGCGCCACGCGCCGATCCTTGTGAGCCGCCGGCGCCAGGTAGGCCGCCGACAGATCATCGACCCAGAAGCGCCCGCTGGGCTTGTTGAGCCGCACCACGAAACGCGCCGCACTCACGCCCGGCGGCACTTCGATGGTCTGCGTCACCGGCTGCCAGTCGTGCCGTCCGTAGAGATTGACCAGGTCGAGGCTCTGCGCCGGCTTGCCGCCGCCGTCCAGGAGCTGCACCGTGACCACGCCGGAAAACGAGTCGTCGGGCGAGGTGAGGTCGGACTTGGCCACCGCCGACAGCCGCCATTGGCCCGGCTTGACGGCAAAGGTCGGCCCGGTGGCCGTCACGGGCGCGCCGGTGGTGGCGTTGGTCGGCAAAGTCAGCAGCAGCGATCGGCCACCCTGGTAGCCGTCCTGGGCATCGATGCGCGCGTCGCCGATGGCGGTCCAGCCGGCCGGCAACTGGTCCGAGCCCTCGAAATCGGCTTTGAAGGCCGCCGGCTGCGCCACCGTGGCGGGCTCGGCGTCGGCCCGCATGTCGGTCAGCCACACCGACACCTTGCCGCCCACGGGAGTCGACAGCAGGATCACGAAGCTGGTGGGCGGCCCGTGCCACTTGCCGTCGTTGGCCCCACCCCAGTGCTCCGTGCCGCTGAACTTGCGGGGGTCGAACACCACCTCGTGCCACTGGCCGTCGGGCGCGATGGGCACGCGATGGATGATGTGCGACTGGCCGCTGCCGTCCACCAGCAGCACGTCCATGGCGGTGGCGGCGTCGGTCTTCATCTTGAACCGGATGGCCGTCACCTCGGCCACGTCCAGATCCGCCATGGACTTGGTGAGGGCGTTCCAGTGCCAGCCCTTGGTGAAGTCCGCGGTGTACTTGAGACTCGTGGCGCCGGGCGCGGGATCGTCCTTGATGACCTGGATAGTGGCGTCGCCCGCCGTCCAATCGGTCTCGCCCTCCGTCAAATCGTCGAGGCGCACCACCGTCACCGGCTTCGGCACGGGGGCGATGGCCACGTCGGCCGCCACGCCCGCGAGGTAGATGGGCGCCACGCCCACCGACAGCCGCCGCGCCCCGTCGACGGCCGCCGGCAGCGACAGCGGCTGGCCCATGGCATCCACCGCCGTCAAGGGCGCGTCGCCGGCGTTGCGAAGCGCGGCGGGCGCCGTGCCGTCGACGTTCCAGGCCACCAGCCGGTAGCCGTCCGGACCGTGGAAGAGCCAGGCCTGCAGGCCGCCCACCCTGTCGTCGGCGCCGGCCACCTGCCGCACCAACGTGGAGGCGCCCAGTTGCTGCGTCATGGTGCGGAAGGCGTAGTACTGCTTGCGATGCCGGCCCTTGTTGTCGGTCAAGCCCATGGGCCCATCGGGACCGTCGTAGGAGCTGAACCACATGGTGGCGTCCACCCCGGCCGCCGCCGCCACGATGAAGGTGCGCGGCACGTAGGCGGCGATGGTCTCTTCGCTCAGGGGGCCGTTGGCCGACTTGCCACCGGTCTCGTAGCCCGCTTCCGTGGCCCACATCTGGGGCGTGTGACCGAGTTTCAGCTTGCCCTGCTCGCGCAGGCGCCGCACCGCCGACACCGTCGAGCCGTCGGCGTCCACCACTTGGTAAGGCTTGCACCAATCGGTGTTGGCATCCACGGCGGTGCGTTCCGGCGAGCCCTGGTAGGGGTGGTAGGAGATGCCGTCGAGGGCCGGCGGCAGACCCTTTTCGAGGAACCAGTAGTGGCAGATCCACATGTCGTCCTGGTCCAGCACCACGATGCCGGGATCGACGGCTTTGACGTCCTTGACCGCCTCCTCCACCATCTTGACGTACTGATCCACCCAAGCCGAGGGAAGATGACCCTGCCATTGGCCGCCGAACGGTTTTTGCAGGGAATTGTGCGGCTCGTTCCACACTTCCAGCACGAACCTGACGCCGGAGGCCTTCAGCAGCCGGGCGACCGCGGCGGCATAGCGGCCGTAGGCTTCGGCGTCGTACTCGTGGTGGGGATTGTCGGCGGTGTTGGGATAGGCTTTGCGGTTGGAATAGGCCAGCAGGAAATCGACGCCGATGTTGTTGGCTTTGTAATAATCCAATCGCCGGGTGAAGGCGTTGGGGAAGGCTTCCAGGTACTTGCCGGGGGCCGGCTCGAGGGTGGGCCAGTCGACCCCGTCGCGCACCCAGCGCACGCCCAGCTCCGCCAGGTCGGGCAACTGGCTCATGGACTGGCCCTGGCTGAACTTCACGTTGAGGCCCACGCCGTCGCCGAAGGTCGGCGCGTCGGCGTGCAGCGGCGAGGCGGCGCAGGCGGCCAGCATCATCAACCATGCGCGGCGCCAAAGCGGTCCAGCCATGCCAGTCTCCCATTCAGCCGTCAGCGCCACTCGACGTGGTCGAAGAGGGTCTTGTTCAGCACCCAGTTGTTGTGGCTGCACACGCACAGGCCCCACAGCGCTTCTTTCGGCAGTGCGAAGGTGGTCTCGCCGCGCGGCCGCCAGGTGACGCCGTCGTCGGAGACGAAGCCGCGCAGCGTGTCGCCGGCGCGCGTGAGGCGCAGCCAGGGCTTGATGTCGCCGCCCACCATGTCGCACTTGCCGTTCTCGTCGCGCCGCCAGCAGCAGCCCGAGCCGTTGGGCGACAGGTGCACCATGACCATCGGCGCGCCGGTGGCCAACGAGGCGCGCACCATGACGCCCACCTTCTGGTAGCCGTGGGTGGCGTCGGCCGACACGACGTGGGCCGTCAGCGTGCCGTCGCCGGTGAGGGGCTGGTAGACGAAGCGCCCGCCGTCCTGCGCCGCCCAGATGTCGTCGCCGCCTCCGGACACGGTGAAGATGCCGGCGGCGGGTGCGAAGCTCGCCTTGCCCTTGGCCCCGGGCTTGCCGAGATCGACGCTCTGCCACGGCGCGGGCAGCGGCTCGGCCTGCGGCGCGGCGCTGGCCGCCGCGGAGGCCGGACCGCTCGCGTCATTGGCGTTGCGCGCGGTGACGGCGTAGCGGTAGGTGCGGCCGTTCTCGACGCGGTCGTCCACATACTCCGTGCCGGCCACGTCGCCCGCCAGCGGCGCCAGGGCGTCGTCACCGGCGGCGCGTTGCAGGCTGAACAGCAGGCCGGGCGCGGGCGCCGACCAGCGCACGCGCGAACTCATCTGCGAGCTGTGCCGCCAGTTCTACACGCTCGGCTGGGTCAGCGGCACGGGCGGCGGCATCAGCATCAAGGACACGGCGACGGGCCGCGTGCTCATGGCCCCGAGCGGCGT